>Ga0209375_1003765_pt1 | contig 10473 bp, 9 predicted proteins | sample GraSoiAngelo_131_FD_185888 | JGI IMG/M metagenome (GOLD analysis project Ga0209375, IMG submission 185888) | Grasslands soil microbial communities from the Angelo Coastal Reserve, California, USA - 14_0929_02_30cm (SPAdes) (version 2) | ecosystem: Environmental > Terrestrial > Soil > Grasslands ...
CGACTGATGACGGCGTTTGGAAATTGCCCGATGGCGACGCTTACTACGCCTATCTCCTCCGCGAGAACACAACGACCACGCTCAAGCCGGAGGAAGTGCACGAGCTTGGTCTGCGCGAAGTAGCACGGATCGAAGGCGAGATGCGCGCGCTTCTCGATGCAACCGGATTCGCGGGCCAGCCGATAGGGGCTTCGATGGACAAACTCGGAAAAGATTCACGTTTTCTTTTTCCCAACGACGACAAAGGTCGCGCTGATGCGCTGGCCGGGTACACACAACTGATCAACGAGGCGATGGAGCGATCGTCGAAGCAATTATTTCTGACCAATCCGCACGCGAAGATCGAAGTGCGACGCGTACCGGAGTTTAAGGAAGCAACCGCGCCGGGCGCCTATTACGAGATTGCTGCGATGGATGGCACGCGGCCCGGAATTTTTTTCGCGAACCTGCGCGACATGAACGAGGTGCCTAAGTGGAGTATGCCGACTCTGGCGTATCACGAAGGCGTGCCGGGGCATCATTGGCAAATTTCCACGGCACAGGAACTCAAAGGCCTCCCGCAATTTCGAAAGATCATTCCGTTTACCGCCTACGCCGAAGGCTGGGCGCTTTACTGCGAATGGCTGGCGAAGCATGTCGGCTGGTATGACCACGACCCGTTTGGCGACCTAGGCCGCCTGCGCGATGAACTTTTCCGCGCGGTGCGATTGGTCGTCGACACTGGCATTCATGCGAAACGTTGGACGCGCGAGCAGGCCATCACGTACATGCGCGATAAAACTGGTATGGGCGATAAGGAAGTGAGATCGGAAATCGAGCGATACATCGTCATGCCGGGCCAGGCGTGCGCTTACAAAGTTGGAATGCTAAAGATTCTGGAATTGCGCGCGAGAGCGGAGAAGGAACTAGGCAAAAAGTTTGATCACCGTGAGTTCCATGACGTCGTTCTAAAAAATGGCGCGCTACCGCTCGAAATTCTCGAAGAACAAGTGAACGATTACATTCAACAGAAGAAAGCATAACCCATTTCTGTTGTGGCCGCCGTCTGGTGACTGCGGCATCTTTGATTTGTGCGTAGAATTCTGATCACGTTTGCGATTGTCGCCGTATTCGTCATCGTGCTGTCGGCACTATGGATCTTCCGCGGGCGTCAGATTTCATTGTTCCTCGATCGCTTCGGGACGATTGAGATGAGTTCCGAGAAGGTCAACTCGCTTGCGTACGAAGGAAGCGGGACCAGCGGCGTCCTTCGCATCAACGATCTCGGGATGAGTCTGAATAACCGAACTCCGGCTGGCCTTTCCCCTAGCATCGGCTCGACAAAAGATGATCAGTTTGCTTTGGCAGCCGGAGGCAAGGTTTTTCCTTTCGGCCCGTTGCGCACCTCACCGGAGAATGCTGGGGAGACTTTAGCGGCCACACCGTCCGCAGGCGACGATGCTTTCATCGCAATCCAGCGAAGCGCTCTCAGTTGGCCCACCCCATTCGATTTCAATTTTATGACCGGACATTCGCCGTCGTGGAAACGGCACCTTTATTACCGGCTACTTTGGAAGAAGCGTTCCGGCGCGAACCTGGAAATGCTTTGGCGTTACGAACAACACTTTTATCCGGGCGACGGCTGGGCAAGGGGTTTCACGACTCACGAAGGTTCCACTGGTCTGATCCGCATTGATATCAGCCCCTAAACTGAAGCCCAGCTTGTCTGTAGCCCAGTTAGCTGCATCGTTTCTGCGTGCACCTTTCGCGCAAGTTCCAAAAGCTCTTTTCCTTCGACGCGGCGGAAAGCTTTTGGGAGCATCTCTGCCGTTGGAGGCATCCCGTTAGCGCCCGGCGAATTCTGGCGACGCTTGACCGGGCAGAATTTGCCAGGCTACGCGAATGTTATCCATACCGGCCCAATGCGCGAAAGATCAACGCGTATGAAGACGCCGCCTACTGGATCGGCATCAACGTCGAGCGCGCCCAGGATCTTTGGCTGGATCGGACCCCGCCTCTCCGGATTCTCGATCTTGGATGCGGCGCGGGATATTTCCTCTACGTCTGTCGTTTCTTCGGTCACGAGGCAGTCGGCCTCGATACCGATGAAGAACCGCTCTTTCGCGGCACAACTGAGTTGTTGAACGTGCATCGGGTTATCTCGCGTATTCACCCCCGAGTTCCACTGCCCGATCTCGGAGACAAATTCGATCTCGTCACGGCGCATCGCGTTTGTTTTCACCGAATAACGCGCGCGGAAAACGGAGAGTGGAACGAATGGACTCCCGCCGAGTGGAATTTTTTCATCAACGATATCCGGACACGGTTTCTCAAACCGAACGGTCGTCTCCTGCTGGATTTTAATCTGCGCCCTAACGGCGCCTCATTTTTTACAAACGAACTGCGCGACTCTTTCCTATCGCAAGGCGCGTGCATCTTTCGGTCGAAAGCACTGCTCGCTGCGGACCCGACTCGACGTCCACGATTCAAAGAAATCGAGAAGTAGCACGTCGGCGGACAAGATCGACATTCTGTAGGGGAAGCCGTTGGCTTCCTATTGAACGCTGGCAGCGTCCTACAGTTTCCAATCAGAGCAATCCCAACCAAGCATTTGTTCGACCTTGGCGATGTCATCCGCGAAAAGATTGTAGAGGAAAATTCTCTCCTCCCAATTCATCATGCGTTCGTATGGCACAACATTTCTATCTTTGCTGCGCACCGAACGCAGCGGCTCGAGACCGAGAAACGAAAAGATGGAAACGAGCGTTTCCCGCTGTTTGCCCGTGAACTCTTCGAACTTAACGACCTTCACTTGGTCGCGCGGGAAGAATTTGAAGAGACGCTCGAGTTGCCGGGCATAAAATCCCCGATCGACGTAAGCAAAACGGCGCGTTTCGGCCGGCGGCGCGCCGGCGATGCGCGTTTCTTCTTCCCTCACGGCATCGAAGAAATCCAACGGCTCGCGTCCCTTGAATCTTTGCATGTTCCAATGCGCAAAGGCGCGCTCAACGGGATTGCGCAAAAGAACGAGCAATTTGATTTTCGGATTGTATTGCCAAATCCGTTCCGCCGCTGGCTCGTAGTAGACGTAACTTGGCGTGCAGTCACCGGCAATAGTTGACGGCGCAAGCGCCGGGTAATGCTTGTGTAGTTGTTCATAATCGACCGCGCCGGCAAACATCGCTTCGTTATCGAAGAAATGGATTTCCTGCTGGTCGCCCATCGTGATGTTTGGATGTTTCTCGAGAAAATAGTGCAGCGCCGTTGTCCCCGACTTTTGCGCACCCGCCAGAATGAAATCGAGTCGCTCGATCCTTCGCCGCTTCGTTTGAAACATTGCCACACTCTATAACGGATCGCGGATCAGTTGTCGCGGGCTGGTCAGCACTTTATGCTGGCCGATGCCTATCGCTTTTTCGAACGCGCGAAAACTCGTCTTCACGATCGTCTGTGCAATCGGCCTCGCCACAGTGGCCAGAGCCGATGAAGGCATGTGGCTCTTCAGTGCGCCACCGCTCAAACAGCTAAAGGAAAAATATCAGTTCGAGCCCACGCCGCAGTGGCTGGAGCATCTGCAAAAAGCGAGTGTCCGTTTCAACTCGGGCGGCAGCGGCTCATTCGTTTCCGCGACCGGGCTCTGCATCACTAATCATCACGTCGGCGCGGATGCGCTACAAAAAGCCTCGAGCGAGCAGCACAATTATTTGAAAAATGGCTTTTACGCGAAGACCAACGCCGAGGAGATCAAGTGTGCCGATCTCGAGCTCAACGTCCTGGTCTCGACCGAAGATGTTACGGCGCGAGTAAATGGCGCGGTCAAGCCTGGCATGAATGCCGATCAAGCATCGGCGGCACGCGGCAATGCGATAGCGGCCATCGAAAAAGAAAGCAAAGAGAAGACTGGACTGCGTTCCGATGTAATCACGCTTTATCAAGGCGGCGCTTATCATCTTTATCGTTACAAACGCTACGATGATGTGCGGATCGCTTTCGCGCCGGAACAGCAGATGGCCTTTTACGGCGGCGACCCGGATAATTTCGAGTACCCGCGCTTCGATCTCGATATCTGCATCTTTCGTGTTTACGAAAACGGGCAGCCAGCGAAGATCAATAATTTCTTGAAATGGAATTCGCGCGGGCCGAGTGACGGCGAGCTGACGTTCGTGAGCGGCAGCCCGGGGAAAACGGATCGGCAACTTAGCTTGGATGAACTGGCCGACATGCGTGATCGTTTTCTACCTTATCTCTTGCGCATGTTTAACCGGCGCGAAGTGCTGGAAATAGCTTACGGTGAGCGCTCATTCGAGAATGCAAGAAAAGCGCGCGACGACCTCTTCGGCGATCAAAACAATCGGAAACGCTATGATGGGTATCTTGCCGGCCTGCTCGATCCGGAGGTCTGGTCTCAGCTGCAAGGTCGCGAACAAAAATTACGTGACGCGATTGCGCGCGATCCTAAGCTAAGATTGACCGGTGCTGCGTACGCTCGAATCAAAAAGGCGCAAGCGGACATCGCAAAGAACGCCCCCCTCTACAATTATCTCGAAATGGAGCGCCCAAAAACGACGAGTTATCGGGAGCCGCGCGCATTGGTCGGCAATCTTTTCAAATACGCGCGCTTGCTCATTCGCGCAGTGGACGAACGCGCCAAGCCCAACGGCGAGCGGATCCCAGAATTTCGCGACAGCGCTCGTGAATCGCTCGAGCTCGAACTTTTTTCCACCGAGCCGATTTACGACGATTACGAAATATTGCGCCTGACTGATTCGTTGACCGATTTCGCCTCGCAATTTGGGGCGACCGATCCACTCGTGCAGAAAGTGCTCGCCGGAAAATCACCGCACGCGCGCGCTATGGAACTAGTCTCCGGCACGAAATTGAAGGATGTTGCGGTTCGAAAAGACCTTTATGCGAAAGGCGCGGCTGCGGTGCAAGCGGCGCACGATCCCATGCTCGATCTCGCAGGCATGATCGACGCGCCTGCGCGGGAAGCGCGAAAGATTAACGACGCGCAGGAAGAAACCAAAAAGCAAGCGTACTCGGAAATTGCGAAGCCGCGTTTCGCCGTTGAAGGGACGAGCAGTTATCCCGATGCAACTTTCACACTCCGGCTTTCCTATGGAAAGGTGCGCGGCTATGAAGAAGACGGAAAACAGATTCCCGCGTTCACTGACTTTGCCGGTTTATATCAGCGTTCATCCGAGCACGACAACCGACCGCCGTTCGATCTGCCACAGCGTTGGATTGACAAAAAGACCAACTTGAATCTATCGACGCATTTCAATTTTGTCTCCGATGCTGACATTATCGGCGGTAACAGCGGCAGTCCGGTCGTGAACAAGGTCGGCGAATTCGTGGGAATCATTTTCGACGGCAACATTCAATCGCTCGTCCTCGACTGCATTTTCACCGACAAACAAGCGCGCGCCGTCTCGGTCGATTCCGCCGCGATCATCGAAGCTTTGCGCAAAGTTTATGATGCAAGCGCGCTCGCCGATGAATTAGAAGGCGCCAAATGATTGTTCATGGTGATCAGTGACGTGAATCCGCGGCTGGCCCATAACGATTCACTAGTCACAAGTTACTATTCACTTCGAGAGAGATCAGCGAGCAACGCCTTCCACCGCGCCCACGCCTCGTCGCGCGCCTTGCGATCTCCTTCGCGGACTTGGGGATTGTTTGGCTCGCCCGAACGCATAAAGCCGTGGCCCGCGCCTTTGTAAATCACCGGCTCGTATTTCTTGCCGGCAGCTTTCATTAGCTCGTCCGCTTTTGGAATGGTCGCGTCCACGCGCGCGTCGTTTTCGGCGTAAAAACCGTAAACCGGGCATGGGATCTTTGCGATTTTCGCCGGGTCATCGAGGGCAATTCCATAAAACGAATACGCGGCTTTCAATTTCGGATTCATGCTCGCGTAATCGAAGGCCCATCCCCCGCCCCAGCAAAAACCGCAAACCGCCAGCGTCCCATTGGCGGCCGGAATTTTTGTAAGTGCGTAATTTGTAGTGGCATCAAGGTCGGCTTGCACTTGCTCTTTCGGTAGCGCGTAGGTCGCTTTGCGCGCGGCATCGACATCTTCGAGTTTTTGTCCGCTGAGCAAGTCAGGCGCGATCGCGATAACACCAGCCTCGGCCAACTCGTCACACAAGCTCCGCGCCCAATCCGTCAGCCCAAAGATCTCGTGAATGACGAGGACAACCGGCGCTTTATCTTTGCGCTCTGGATAGACGGCGAATGCTCTGATTGTGCGGTCGCCGGACTTGATATCGACCCATTCGCCGTGACGCGGCGAGCTGTTCAAACGATCCTTGCCGAAATCTTTCATCACCTCGGCGAGAAGTGATTGCGAAACGAGAATGAGCGCCAGCGCGAAGAGAATGCGTTTCATCACAGTAAGAGATTTCTCGACTTAGCTCGAAATGACAACTGTCTTTATCGTATTCAAGCGGTCGGCGCTGGCGATCCTGATTTCCTACAGAACGTGGCGTCGATACTCCAACGTCCTGGGCCGTAAAAGAAAATAAAGAGGAAGACCCAAGAGTAAAATACTGCGCGCTCTCCTTGATTGGCGATGGGGAAAAAGCTATGCGGCGCGTGGGCCATGAAGTATGCCACTGCCATGGTGCCGCTCGATATAAAAGCGGCTAGACGCGTAAGCAGACCAAACGCAATCAGAAATCCGCCGACAAGGCAAATCCAGCCACAAAGCTGAAGGAGCGGTTTATCGGAACCAGGCATCCCGCCAAACAAGCCCAACACCAACTGGCCGCCGTGACTGGCAAAATTCAAGCCAAAGATCAAGCGCATCAGACAATAGACCGGATCCGTAAATCGATTCAGAAAGTTCATTGCCGAAGTCGATGAGTCGATCTTAAGCGGTCGATGGAGTCGTTGCAGGCGCATTTCTGCGAAACAACATTGCATCGATGCTCCAACGTCCCGGGCCGTAGAAAACCATGAACAAAAATATCCAGCACAAGACCACGGCCAGTTCTCCTTGCCCGCGGCGTGTACCATAAAATAGGCAACAGCCATTTCACCGCTGGAAACGAACGCAGCTAGACGTGTAAACAAACCAAATGCGATCAAGAAACCGCCGACGAGTTCAACAATTCCGCCCACGAGCATCAGGCCTTGTGCGCCGCCGTGTCCACCACCGGGAAAACCAAGAAGCTTTTGGCCGCCATGACAAGCGTAAACCAGCCCCACGATTAGCCGCATGACGCAGTAAACTGGATCCGTAAATCGACTCAGAAAGTTCATCCGGCGAGGTTGATGATGTCGATCTTGTCTGTCAAGAAATTCACACACGCCCAGAGTAGCGTAAGCGTCCCGCTTGCGACCTAATCAAAACGCAAGCCCAGGGTTGCGTCATTTGTGAGGCAAGAAGCGCAAGCGAGACGCTTACGCTACGTCACGCTGCTTTCTTTGCGTCGTGCGCGTGTTTCGCGCGATGTTTCCTTGCCGTTTTCTTTTTAGCGCCGCCAGTCTTCTCCAGGCTCTGTTGCAAGACTGAAACAAGGTCGATCACTTTGGTTGGTTGTTTCCTGGGCTTCGGTTTTTCTTCGATCTCTTTCCCACCGGCTTCCACCTTTTCTTCGATTACTTCCATGAGCGCCTCGCGATAGTCGTCGCGATATTTTTCCGGATTCCATTTCGCGCTCATGCTGTCGATGAGCGATTTGGCCATATTCATTTCGCGTTTCCCTGGCTCGATTTTTTTGGGGACATGGAGCTTGTCGGCCTCGGCCAGTTCTTCGGCGAAATGCATGAGTTCGAGCACGAGGACGCCATCCTCCGCTTTCACGCCGGCCAGATACTGGCGGGTTTTGATTACGACTTTCGCGATCCCGACCTTTTTGCTGTCCTCGAGCGCATCGCGTAAAAGCACGTACGCTTTGTCGCCACCCTTTTGGGGCTCCAAATAATAGGGTTTGTAGAAGAACATGGGATCGATCTCTTCTTCATCCACGAAATCCTGAATGTCGACCGTCTGCGTTGCTTCCAGATCGACCCGCTGAAAATCCTCATCTTTCAACACAACATATTTGCCCTTCTCGTACTCATAACCCTTAACGATTTCGTCCCACGGAACTTCTTTGCCGTCAGCTTCCGCAACCCGCTTGTAGCTGACGGGGCTCAGGTCCTTGGCGCGAAGCAAACGAAACTTGAGCTCTTCCCGCCGCGTAGCCGGATAAAGAGCAATCGGGATGTTAACTAGGCCGAAACTGATGCTGCCTTTCCAAATTGCGCGCATACCTAAAGTTATTTCGCATCTCCTGACTGTAGCGGCGGTCTGTGACCGCCGGATTCGCAGACGGAATGCATTCGGTAAACTGCCGAACGCTGCAGGCTGGCAGCCTGCGCTCCCCAAAATCAAGCGGCCGCGTCGAGCTCGTAGCGGGAGATCCCTCGCAGCTCAAAAAGGCGGATCAAAGTTTCTTCGATCAAGTTATTCGGACAGGACGCACCAGCTGTGATCCCGATGACAGCGTGACCGCCAGGCAGCCAGTCTCTCGCGATCAGCTCGCGTTTTTCGTGCAAATCGTAGTGTTTGATTTCGTCGGGCGAAACAAGGCGCGAGGCATTAAGCACGAAATAAGTTGGCAATTGTTCTTCGCCCATCTCGGCAAGATGCGAAGTGTTTGAGCTATTGTAGCCGCCGACGACGAGCAGAAGGTCCATTTTAACATTGAGCAACTCGCGTAGCGCATCCTGCCGCTCCTGCGTCGCGCCGCAAATCGTGTCGAAGAAACGGAAATTCTTCGCCGCGAGTTCTGGCCCATCCCGATCGACAATGGCTTGTCGAATGCGCCGCTGCACTTCTTCTGTTTCGCCGCGCAGCATCGTCGTCTGGTTCGCGACGCCAACCGTTTGCAGATGCACGTCCGGATCGAAACCAGGCGAATGCGCGCCATGAAACTTTTCGAGGAACGCCTCCTTGTCGCCACCGTGGCGGATGTATTCGCAAACGTAATCGGTGTCCGCAAGCGTGAGGACGACGAGGTAATGTCCCTTGCCGTCGCCGAGTGCGCGCGAACTGGTTGCTTTGGTTTCTTCGTGTTCGGCCTTCCCGTGAATGATGGAAGTAGCCGATTCGCTGGCATACTTACGGACACGTTTCCAGACGCTCATCACGTCGCCACAAGTGGTATCGACAATCTGGCAGCCTCGCTCCCTGATCTGCTGCTGGATCGACAATTCCGTTCCGAACGCCGGCACGATGACGACGTCTTCCGGTCCGAGATCGGAAATGTCGGCCTGCTTGTTCTTGCCGGTAAGGTTCTTTATACCTAACGAGGCGATTTGATGATTGACCTCGGGGTTGTGGATGATCTCGCCGACAATAAAGAGCCGGCGATCTTTGAAAACCTTGCGCGCGGCATAGGCCAGATCGATCGCCCGTTCGACGCCGTAACAAAAGCCAAATTGTTTGGCCAACCGCACCGTTGTATTTCCTACAGAAATCATTCCACCGGCGCGACGCACTTTATCGACAATGTCGCTGCGGTAATGCGCCTCGACTTGTTCCTGCACCGCCGCCATCACGTCGGGTGTGCGCAAGTTAATCTTCTCGCGTGCCGTCGTGCCGCTGGAAATAAGATTCGTGCTCACAATTAAACGGGCGGAGTGCCCGCAAGAATATGCTACTGCAGAAGCGGCCCGCTCGGCTTCTCGAAAGCCGCCGAGGTGATCATCAGGCTCGGACTCGGATCGGGCGCTTTCGAATCATCCACGCGCTGCACCTTCGGCCCAAGTGTTGCATCTTCCGGCTGCGAATTGGCAATGCTTACCGGCGTCCCGATTTTTACAAGCGCAAAAAATTTCGGCGCAGCCTCGCCATGCAATCGAATGCAGCCATGCGTCCGTGGGTACGGATGGACAAAGCCTTGATGAAACCCATAGGCTGGTGCGAATTCACACCAATATCCCATCGGATAACCGACATAGCGCCCCGATCCGCCCCCGGTGGAGGGGACAATCCGATCGCCCTGCACGCTAAATCCATAGGAGCCAGAACGCTTTTGTTCCTGCTTTGAGTAAATCGTGAAATTTCCCTTGGGCGTTGGCTTGTTTGGGATGCCAACCGAAATGGCAGCCGACATCAAGCATCGATCGCCTTCCATCACGTAAACATTCTGCTTCGAAAGCGAAACTCTCACGCGCACAGCCGACGGATCGTGCGGCCGATAAGCTGTCACGTGATATGGACCTCCGCCCGCCACCCGTCCGGTCTCACAACCGGTGAGAAATAAGAGGGAACCGCCAGCGGCCAATAAAATGAATCGGGAAACATGTCGCATAAGTTTCCATACTGGAAAAGCTTGGCGGCACTTTGTCAACCACTGGTACTCGCATGGTTATTACTGTACAGGCGCGGCGAGCGTCGGAAAATGGAGGGACGGGCTCCGTCCCGTTCGGGTAACTGGACGACGACACATTCGGTGTTACTCAGTGCAGGCGCCGCTAGGCTCTTCGCCCTCTTCCGGATCC
>Ga0209375_1003768_pt1 | contig 10466 bp, 10 predicted proteins | sample GraSoiAngelo_131_FD_185888 | JGI IMG/M metagenome (GOLD analysis project Ga0209375, IMG submission 185888) | Grasslands soil microbial communities from the Angelo Coastal Reserve, California, USA - 14_0929_02_30cm (SPAdes) (version 2) | ecosystem: Environmental > Terrestrial > Soil > Grasslands ...
GCAGCGGGACAAGGGCGAGAACGCGAAGATGCTGGCCGACGTGCTGCTGGTGAAATCAGCGTAGTCCCACTGTTCGTCCCACTGTCGGGTACGGCGTCGCGCGAGCGGCGCCGTAACTCGTTATAGGACACATGAGCCGGCCGGGGATCGAACCCGGGACCTACGGATTAAAAGTCCGTTGCTCTACCAACTGAGCTACCGGCTCCATCAACTGCGTCAAAGGTAAACCGTCGAAAGGGGGCGTCAAAGTAAAGGCGTCAAATGGACGACGTCGAAACAGGCGTCGAAAGACACCGTAAATGCGTAAAATCGGTGACGCGGTTAGGCTATTTGACGACGATTATCCAGAATGGTGCTTCGGGCCAATCCCGCCACACTCCGCGTCGTCCAAGTGGCGGAGCGCGTCGCGAAGGGTTGTGCGGCCCTGGCCAAAGGCTTCCGTGGTCCCGGAGCACTCGCACGAGGCGACCAAATTACTCGAGCATCGGCATCAATAGCCGCGAACATCGTAGAGGGTTGCGGTCGCGGCACGGTCGCGTTCTCTCCAAAGCAATACGGTCCTGATTCTCAAAATGCTCACTCGACTCTATGAGAGCCCTCCACCGAACCGTTAGCCCCGCATGTTACGTTGTTCATTCGACGTCTCTTTCGACGTCGTCCATTTGACGCATTTCATTTGACGCCGTTCATTTGACGCTGTTCTTTCGACGCCTTTACTTTCCAGCTCATGCCTTCTCCGATCACCAGCGTTTCAGATACCGCCAGATGGGTCGCGATGTATCGCGCGATGGAGTCCGAGCGAGCAGACGCTTTGTTCCGTGACCCCTTTGCGCGCCGATTGGCTGGGCCCGCCGGCGAACAGATTCTCGCATCCATGCCGCAGGGCCGGCGCTGGGCTTGGCCGATGATCGTGCGGACCGCGGTGATGGATGAAATCGTGATGCGCCTGGTCAAGGAGCAGGGAGTTGATACCGTGCTGAACCTCGCCGCCGGTCTCGACGCGCGCGCCTACCGCCTCGATCTCCCGTCGCAGCTGCACTGGATCGACGTCGACCTCGAGGGGATCCTGTCTTATAAGGAAGCGGCGTTGGCCGGCGAGACGCCGCGCTGCCGTGTGGAGTTCGTTCGTGCCGACATGACCGATCAGGCTGCCCGACGCGCGCTGTTTCAGCGCGTTGGCGCCGGCGCTAAGCGCGCGCTCGTGATCTCCGAAGGGCTGCTCGTGTATCTCACGCCCGAAGACGTCACGTCGCTCGCCCAGGATCTCTCCGCGCAACCCGCGTTGCGGTGGTGGTTGATCGACCTGGGCTCGCCCGCACTCCTGCAGTTCCTCAGCCGGACCTGGGGCAATCAGCTCCGTTCGGGCAACGCGGCGATGCGGTTCGCACCCGAAGAGGGCACCGCGTTCTTCGCGCCCTCTGGATGGCGCGAGGCGGAGTACCGCGCCATTCTCGACGAAGCGGTGCGACTCCACCGCGCGCCGAAGATGGCGTGGCTCTGGAGGTTTCTCGGACTGTTCGCGTCGAAGCAGCGGCGCGAGCAGTTCAAGCGATTCTCCGGGATTGTGCTGTTCGAAAACCGACGGTAGATCGACGACGGTAGGAAACACGACGGTAAAGAAAACGACGGTAAAGGATACCGTCCCCTTACCGTCGTCGTACCTACCGTCGTTCTAGAAAGCCCACCTCACACCCGCTTGCAGCTGGCGCGGATCGCCGAGACCGCTGCGAATCGTGCCGTCAAAGTTGAAAACCAGGTTCCCGTAGGACGGATCCCGGAAGTTGTCGTTGCCGGTCAGGTTGAAGATTTCGACGATCCCCTCGACCTGGCCGCGCGCCCCGACGGGGAATGGCCGCGAGAACCGCACATCCCAGGAGAAGTATGCGTTGTCCTTGCGCAGCGTGTTGCGCAGGATGGCAGAGGTTCCGTTGGGACCGCAGCGGCGATCGTCAGGTGACGTGGCGCGCTGGCCGGCGGGTGGCGCGAACGGATTCCCCGCCCACGGACCGCAGCTCGCCGAGATGGGCTGCGCCGAGTAGTAGCTCACCCGGTTGTCCATGAAGAAGTCACCGGGGAGCTTTACCAAGGCCCAGCCGTTAAAGCGATGGCGCTGATCGCGGTCGCTCCAGTTGTACTCGGGTGTGAGATCGTTGGCCTTCGCGTAGCGGAAGGTGAACGGATCGCGCTCATTGTCGTCGTCCGTCTTGTCGAACGACAGTGTGTAGTTGAGCTGGAACTGGAAGTTGGGATCGAGCACCCGCTTCAGGCCGATCGTGACGCCATTGTAGCGCGACTTGGCCGATGATTCGACGGTCGTGAGCGTCGTAATGCCGTTCGATCCACCCGGCGGCAAACCCACTGACCACGGGCTCCCAAACGTCGAGTCGTTACGGTTGATGAAGCGCGTGAGGTGATCGGTCCGCGCATGCGTGTAGCTGATCATGAGACCGAGGTCGGCACCTAACTGCCGCTCGTACGCGACCGTGACGTTGAGAGTGCGGGGGTTCTGGAAATTCTTGTCGAACACGAAGACGTCAGGGAAGAACACGGAGCTGGCCGGCACGGCGTCGGGCAGCAGGTTGCCGAACCCCGGAACGGGACCCAGCACGCCAGTGAGCGCGCTGTTGCGGAAATAGGTGAGTCCATTCGATCCGTTGGTGCTGCGCGTCGACGCCAGGTTGAGGCCGGGAATGCGCGCATAGTACAGGCCGGCGTTGGCGCGGAAGACCTGACGGCCATTCCCCTGCGGGTCGAAGGCGATCCCCAGTCGCGGCTGCCACATCTTCCTGTCGGAGGGAATCGTGCCGTCCGACGGGAAGGCAAAAGAGCCCTTGGCGTTCGTCACGGTCTGTCCGATGAACGGCGCGAAGAACACCTGACTCGGCGGCGTGATCGGATCAGGCTCGAGCTGCGCTTCCCACCGCACGCCGTAGTTCACCGTCCAGCGTGGATTGGGCTTCCACGTGTCCTGTATGTAGAACGCCAGCTCATTCTGCGGAATCTGCTGCGTGCCCGAGGCCCTCACGGACTGACCGACGCCCGCCTGCTGCAGATACAGCAGGACCGGCCCGGTGATCGATTGGCCGGCCGGACAGGTGCGGTTAGTTCCCGTCCCTCCCCCCGAACACTCGACATACGTCGAATCGGCCAGATAGCTCAGGAAGCCGTGGACCGAGCCAAAGATGTAGCGGCTGTTGGCGAACCCGATGAACGTCTGCACCGAGTTCACGCGATTGTATTCACCACCGGCTTTGAAGAAGTGGCTTCCCTTGGCGAGCGACACGTTGTCGAGCACCTGCACCCGCGTGTCGTAATAGTCGATCGGAAGGAAAAACGGCATGCCGAACCGGAAGTGGTTCGCGAAGTCCATCGCGACATCCGGGAAAGGCCGCGCGGCGGGCGGATCGGCGCGGTTGGCGCCCAGCGCCGCCGACCGCGGACCGTCATACGGACGGGGCCGGTCTTCGCGCGAATACTGGAACCGGAACTCGTTCGACGCATTGGATGACAAGTAGGAGACGAGGCTTCCGTTGACCGCGTTCGAGTGGTCGCGCTCCAAGCCGTTGGCGCTGCGCGCCCAGGTGTCCACGTCGAAGGTCCCGTTCTGCTGCTCGGACCAGGTGTAATTGTACTTGAGCGACAGCGAGTGCCGAGCCGACAGGTGGAAATCGAACTTGGCGAGCAGCGCGCGCGCGTCGTTGGTGCGGGAAATCGGCCCGAAGTCGCCGCCGAGCGCGCCGCTATACGCGGTATTCATCCAGGTGCGCAGCGAATCGAACGCCGTGCTCTGCGGCCGTGAGCGCTGTTTCACCTCATCATAGATCTGCTGATCGTAGGCCAGGAAGAAGAAGGCCCGATCGCGCTTCAGCGGCCCGCCGAGCGTGAACCCGAACTGGTGCTGAGTAAAGTCCGGCTCGAACGTCACACCGGCGTGCGCGGGAGTGCCGGAGATCGCATCCGACTTGCCGAAGTAGTGCAGCGAGCCGCGCAGCTGATTGGTCCCCGACTTGTGATTACGTTGACGAACCCGCCGGACGAGCGGCCGAACTCTGCGTTGGCGCCGCCCGGCAGCACCACGATCTCCTGCACGGCGTCGAGATTGAAGGTGAACGCCGGCCGCTGGCCGCCGCGCTGCTCGCCGAAGAACGGATTGTTGAAGTCGGCGCCGTCGACCGCGACGTTGTTGTGAATGCCCTTCTGCCCGGCGATCGTCAGCTCGTCGCCGTCGGGTCCCTGGACGATCGCCACCTGCGGGGTGAGCAGCGTCAGGTTCAGGTAGTTGCGCCCGTTGTTCGGCAGACCGGACACCGCGGCGCTCGGCAAGCGCGTCGAGTTCTCCGTCTTCGTGGCTTCGACTACCGACGGCGTCGCCTCGACCACCACCGCCTGGAGCTGCACCGCCGCGAGCTGCAATGCGAGGTCAACCGTCTCGCCGAGGCCCAGCCGGACGCCCGTGCGGCGCGTTTCGCCGAAGCCCACGCCGCGCGCGGTCACATCGTACGTGCCGAGCGGCATGAGGGAGGCGATGAAAACGCCCCGCTCGTTCGTCGCAAGCTGGCGCTGGAACCCCGTCTGCGTTTCGCGCAAGGCGACCGTGGCTCCCACAACCGCCGCTCCCGACGGGTCGGTGACGGTGCCGCGGATGATACCAGTCGTGGCTTGCGATTGGGCAGCGAGGAGAACGGGGAACGCGAGAGCCAATACGACCGGCCCGAGGAGCTTGCGCACCATGCTTCAGCCTCCGACGCACTTGGGGAAGGATGTTCCGGAGCGGCTAGCGTACCACGTCAACTCAGAGACCGCAAGAAGGGAAAGGAACTAGTTTTCAGCATGCAGAACGCCGAGATCGCCCGTCTCCTGGGTGACGTCGCCGATCTCCTCGAGATCTCCGCAGGCAATCCGTTCAAGGTTCGCGCGTATCGCAATGCGGCGCGCACGGTGGCCGATCATCCGGATCCCATCGCCGAGCTCGTCGCCGACCGCGAGTTCGACCTCACCGAACTTCCCGGCATCGGCGACGGGATCGCCAAGGAAATCACCGCGCTGGTCCAAACCGGAACCCTGCCACAGCGCCAGCAGCTCGTGGCGACGATCCCGCCCGGCCTGCTCGATCTGCTGCGCATTCCGGGACTCGGTCCCAAGCGTGTGAAGCTCTTCCACGACCGCCTGAAGGTGAACAGCGTCGCCGATCTCAAGGACGCGCTGGACCAGGGCACAATCGCGAAGCTCGGCGGCTTCGGTCCCAAGCTGCTGGAGAAGATTCGCGAAGGTGTCGCCGGCGGCGCCGCCGCGGCCCAGAGCCGCATCGTCCTCCACGAAGCCGAACAGTATGCCCGCGCGATCGTGGAGTACCTCAAGGCCGGCGCCGGGGGGGGGATCGACGCGATCGACGTCGCCGGCAGCTTTCGCCGGCGTAAAGAGACGATCGGCGACCTCGACATCGTCGTCAGCTGCGCCAACGCGCCAGCGGTGATCGAGCGCTTCAGCAAGTTCGGCGACGTCACCCAAGTCGCCTCGCAAGGCGATACCCGCTCGACCGTGCGCCTGTCGAGCGGGCTCCAGGTCGACCTGCGCGTTGTCGAGCCGTCCTGCTTCGGCGCGGCGATGCAGTACTTCACCGGCTCGCAGGCGCACAACATCGAGCTCCGCAAGATCGCCCAGGCTAAAAAGCTCAAGCTGAACGAGTACGGGGTGTTCCGGGGATCAAAGTGCATCTCGGGCCGCACGGAAGAAGAGGTCTACGCAGCGCTCGGCCTCGACTGGATCCCGCCGGAGATGCGGGAGAACCGTGGCGAGATCGCGCTCGCGAAGCAGCACAAGCTCCCCACGCTCGTCAGGCTCGAGGACATCCGCGGCGACCTGCAGATGCACACAGACGCGAGCGACGGCAAGGCCACGTTGACGGAAATGATCGAGGCGGCGCGCTCCCTCGGCTACGCGTACATCGCCATCACCGACCACTCGCCGCGCACCTCGATGGCCGGCCAGAGTCCTGCGGAGATTCGCGCCCAGTGGAAGGAGATCGATCGGCTCAACAAAGGAATGCGAGGGCTTCGGGTCTTAAAGAGCGTCGAGATGGACATTCTGGAAAGCGGCAAGCTCGACCTGCCGGACAAGCTGCTCGCGGAAGCCGATTACGTCGTCGCCACGATTCATTACGGCCTGAAGCAGACCGAGCGGCAGCTCACCGACCGACTGCTGCGTGCGATCGAGAGCCCTTGGGTCGATGCGATCGGCCATCCGACAGGCCGCATCATGCCGTCGCGACCATCCTATCCGCTCGATTTCGATGTGGTCGCGAAGGCGGCGGCGCAGGCGGGGTGCTTGCTGGAGATCAACGGCAGCGAGCGGCTCGATCTGCCCGACACGCTCGCCGCTGCGGCCAAGTCGCACGGCGTGCGGTTCGTGCTCTCGACCGACGCCCACAACACGCGCGAGCTGGGATTCATGCGGTTCGCCGTCGCCGTCGCGCGGCGGGCGTGGCTGACGGCGGTCGACATCCTCAACACGCGGCCGCTCCCCGAATTCCTGAAGGGGTTACGTCGCAGCCGAAATCGTTAACAGCTCGATCTGGGCGACCGGCTCGAAGGAGTAGCGGTGATGCCGCGTGGGTCCGAGCCGCTGGATCGCGTCGAGGTGCTCGGGCGTCGCATAGCCCTTGTTCGACTCCCAGCAATAGCCGGGATGGCGGGCGGCGAGGCGGTCCATGAGCGCGTCGCGGAGCACCTTGGCGATGACTGATGCCGCGGCGATCGAGTGACACCGCGCGTCGCCGTCAACGATGGCCTCGTGTGCGCAGCCGAGCTCGGGGCATGGGAGACCATCGATCAGGATATGACCGGGCACGCAGCCGAGGCGCCGGAGCGCGCGCTCCATGGCGAGAATCGACGCGCGCCGGATGTTGAGCCGGTCGATCTCGCGCACGCTGGCCGCGCCGATCGCACAGGCCAACGCGCGCTCGCGGATTTTCACCACGAACTTTTCGCGCTGCGGCGCGGTGAGCACCTTGGAGTCGTCGAGCCCGCGGATCGGTTTCGCGCCCAGCGGAAACACGACGGCCGCGGCGACCACTGGACCAGCCAGGGGGCCGCGGCCGACTTCATCGATACCGGCGACGATGCTGCACCCTTCACTCCACAACGCCGCCTCGCGTTTCAGCGACGGGCGGCGGTGTCTCACGCCTGCGGTTGCTCCGGTTCCGGCGTCTCGGGAACGGTGATCTCCTGGCTCGCCCCCGCGCCGCGCTTCTCCCGGATCCGGGCAGCCTTCCCGGCCAAGCGCCGCAGGAAGTACAGCTTGGCGCGCCGCACACGGCCTTTCCGCATCAACCCGATCTCCGCAATCGACGGGGCGTGCAGCGGAAAAATCCGCTCGACCCCGACGCCCGCGGAAATCTTCCGGACGGTGAAGGTTTCGTTGATGCCGCCCCCGCGGCGGGCGATGCAGATCCCCTCGAACGCCTGCAGGCGCTCTTTCTCCCCTTCACGCACGCGCACCATGACGCGCACCGTGTCGCCGGGCGCGAACGCCGGGATGTCCGTTTTCAGGCCTTCGCGCTCGACTGCTCTGAGCTTCTCCATAACTATTCCCCGTGTTTCAACCAAAGATCTGGTCTGCGTTCTCGCGTGAGACGCTCGGCCTCTGCCGCGCGCCATGCCGCAATCTTGTCGTGATCACCACTCAACAATACGTCCGGGACGTCGAGCCCGCGATAGCTGGGCGGTCGCGTGTAGCTGGGCGGCGCCAGCAACCCTTCATAGTGCGAATCGCTCGAGGCCGATTCGTGATCGCCCAGCGCGCCGGGCAGCAACCGCACCACTGCGTCCACCACGCAGAGCGCCGCCGGCTCCCCACCCGACAACACAAAGTCGCCGATCGATACTTCCTCCGCCTTCAACGCATCGGCCACGCGCTGATCGACGTCCTTGTAGTGCCCGCACAGCAACGTCAGCTCACTGCCCAATGAATAGCGAACCGACGTATCGTGCGTGAACAGCTTCCCGCGCGCCGAGAGCAGGACGATCGGGCCCCTGTCCCCACCCCCAGCCCCTGCTTTCAGATCCTCCACCGCCTCCACAAACGGCTCCATCCTCAAGACCATGCCCGCGCCCCCGCCGTACGGCGCGTCATCGACGGTCTGGTGCTTGTCGTGCGCGAAATCGCGCAGCTGCACGACGCGATACTGCACCAGTCCCGCTTTGGCCGCCCGACCCAGAATGCTCGCTGCGAATGGCGCGCTGAACCAATCGGGAAACAGCGTCACCACGTTGATCCGCAGCATCGCTACTCGTCCACCGCAACGAGCTGATCACGCCAGCCTTCGACCGCGGCGCGTGACGACACGCCTTCGAAACCGAGCAGCCATTCGCGGTGATAGGACCGGCGCCGCGCCACCACCAGTGGTCCGGCTAAGACCCTGCGTTCTTCGTTCAGGACGTACACTCGTGCTTTGGGCACGAACACCGTCCCGGGGTTCTCCACCAGGGGAATCACCGCGACCTCCCCGTGCTGGCCGTGCGGCTTGCGCAGCCGCCCGACTACGCGGCGGGTTTCGCGGGCGGTGCTGATTTGCCTAGTACGCCGGCCTTCTTGAGGAGCGAGCGCACCGTATCGGTCGGCATCGCGCCCTTCTCGAGCCAGGCCCGCGCCTGCTCGGCGTTCACGTCGAGCACCGCGGGATTTGCGCGCGGATTGTAATTACCGATCGTCGCCACAAAGCGCCCATCGCGCGGCGACCTCGAGTCCGCGATGACGATGCGGAAATAGGCCTGACCCTTCCGTCCGACGCGGCGCAGCCGAATTCGAGTTGCCATAGCGTTCCCTACATCCCTTTCAAGAACTTGCCCATCTTGCGCAGCTGCTGGAATTGTTCCAGCAGCCGATTCACTTCCTGCACGGGCCGTCCGGCCCCCTTTGCGATCCGCAGCTTGCGATTGCCGTTCAACACGCCGGGATCGGCGCGCTCTGCCGGCGTCATCGATAACACGATCGCCTCGACATGCTTCAGGCGCTTGTCATCCATCGACACGCCCTGCAGCGCCTTCGCATTGATCCCGGGCAGGAGGCCGAGCACCTGCTTGAGCGGACCCATGCTCTGCATCTGCTTCAACGCCACCAAGAAATCCTGCAGGTCCATGCCCTTCTTGGACCGCACTTTTTGCTCGAGACGCTTGGCGGCGTCGGCATCGACATTCGCCGCGGCTTTCTCGACCAGCGCAACGACGTCGCCCTGCCCCAGAATCCGTCCCGCCATGCGCACCGGATCGAACGGCTCCAGTGCGTCCGTCTTCTCACCGACGCCGATGTACTTGATCGGCACACCCGTGACGCCGTGAATCGATAACGCCGCGCCGCCGCGCGCATCGCCATCGAGCTTCGTCAGAATCACGCCTGTGAGCCCGACACCGTCGTGAAACCCGCCCGCGATCTTCACCGCGTCCTGCCCCGTCATGCCATCGGCGACGAGCAGCGCTTCCTTCGACGGCACGGCGCCCTTCAGTGCGCGCAGCTCGTCCATCATCTCGGCGTCGATCTGCAGGCGACCGGCGGTATCGACGATCACCGTCCGCGCGCGCGCCGATTCGGCCTCGCGCAAGGCGTCCTGCACCAGCTGCACCACGTTTCCCGTTTCCCGTTTCCCGAGAACCGGGACCCCGATCTGGGCACCGAGCTGCTGCAGCTGCTCCGCCGCCGCCGGGCGATAGATATCGGCCGCCACCAGCGCCGGCGCCTTCTGCTCCAGCTTCAGCCGCCGCGCGAGCTTGGCCGCCGTGGTGGTCTTGCCCGATCCCTGTAACCCGACGAGGAGAATGACCGTCGGACCTACGGAGGCGAATTCGAGGCCGGACCTGGTGCCGCCGAGCAGCGTCGCGATCTCGTCGTGCACCAGCTTGACGACTTGCTGGCCGGGGCTGACCGCCTTGACCTGTAGCGCGCCGACGGCCCGCTCGCGCACGCGCTCGACGAATCCGCGCGTGACCTCGAAGCTCACGTCCGCCTCGAGCAGATGGCGGCGGATCTCGCGCAGGGCGTCGGTGACGTCGCTTTCCGAGAGCACCCCGCGACCTCTGAGCCGGTTCAGTACACCGGTCAGCTGCTCGGAAAGGGCCGTAAACATAAGCGTAGCAAGCTAAATGGCGAGTACCCGTATACCAAGTGGGGGTCTTATCTTGCCGTCTATGCCTGACCAGATCCGCGAGGCACAACAGACGCAACAGCCGCAACCGGTCATCCCGCAATGGTCCCGGCCCGACGACGCCGAGCGCCAAGCCCGCCTGGACGCTATGAAGCGGCGGGCGACCGCATTGCTGGCGGTGGCACTGCTGGTGTTCGTGGCCGCAAGCATTTACGAGCCGCAGTTCGCATGGCTCGGCTACGTGCGGGCCACCGCGGAGGCGTCGCTGGTGGGCGGCCTGGCCGACTGGTTTGCCGTGACCGCCCTGTTCCGGCACCCGCTCGGCCTGCCA
>Ga0209375_1003771_pt1 | contig 10456 bp, 11 predicted proteins | sample GraSoiAngelo_131_FD_185888 | JGI IMG/M metagenome (GOLD analysis project Ga0209375, IMG submission 185888) | Grasslands soil microbial communities from the Angelo Coastal Reserve, California, USA - 14_0929_02_30cm (SPAdes) (version 2) | ecosystem: Environmental > Terrestrial > Soil > Grasslands ...
TCATCCCGCGCTTGATCGCCTTGCTCAACGACCCGCGTTCGTCGCGACAATGTTCCACCAAGTTTACTGCCGCGCCGCAACGGTGGAGCAATGCGCGAAGCAACGCCGAATTGCTCTCGTAAATTTGTCCGGGATCAAGTTTCTCTCCCGGCTTCACCAGTTCGTCACCGGTTGAAAGGATTGCAGCGTTCACCTCGCCGCCTACCGTCACATCATCAATGCCTTGCGACGCCAACAGAGCAATCGTTGCCGCGCGAAGTCGTTCGCCTTTGGCCAGTATCCTCTGTCCCTCTGAAAGATCGCAGGCGCGTCGCCTGATAAATTCACCGCCTTTAACATCTGTATTTATGACAATCTCGTCACCGCCACGCGTGACGTCTTCCTGCATGACAATCGCGTCTGCGCCTTGGGGCATCGGCGCGCCGGTAAAGATACGGATGGCTTCACCCGGAGAAATGCGGAGTTGCTTGTCACGCCCCGCCGGCTGTTCGGCGGTCACGCGCAGCCGCTTGCCTCTTGCGCATGAGTTTGCGACCACCGCGTAACCATCCATCGCAGAATTGTCGAACGCGGGCTGCGGCAGCCGCGCGAAATAATCTTCGGCTGCAAAACAATCTAGCGCTCGCGAGATCGACAAGCGTCGTGAAGGCAACGATCGAACCGTCTCAAGAATCTTCTTTCGCGCTTCTTCCTCGCTGATCATTGCCAATCAATTTAAGCCGCGTGATGCAGGCAATCCTGCCTGCACTTTTGACGCATGCTTAGATTTCAAATATTCGCAGGCAGGATTGCCTGCGCCACGAAATAATGCTGAGGTTGGCAATTGAGAATTCTTCGCGATATTCTCACCGCAAATTTTTTGGTGAGGTGGCTGAGTGGTCGAAAGCAGCGCTTTGCTAAAGCGCCGTAGCCCAAAAGGCTACCGAGGGTTCGAATCCCTCCCTCACCGCGTTTTGCGCCTGGCAAAACGCGAGAGGGAAATCCACAAGCGGGCACACTATCGGATTCACTAGCGGGAGCGTAATCCCTCCCTCACCGCCATGGCATTGCCGATATCCCACCTTCGAGTTTAGGTTTGTTACTCTTTGATTCCTGTATTCGTGAATTTTATCGGCGGCGAATTTGTCGAGCCGATCAGTGGTCGATATCTCGACAACGTCGAACCGAGCAACTGACAAACCGTATTCGCAGGTCGCGGATGCGTCGCCCACTGTAACAGTTACTGATTGGAAATCGTCGCGGTTGTGCCGTCGATCTTGGTCAGGCTAACGATGAATCTCTCGGCGTAGCACCGTGCCCGGCCCTGGAGCATGCTGATTGCCACGGCCTCGCCCAGTTGGATGGAGGAGGAGGTGTCGCTGCGCCAATGGATGCCGGAGTGGACTCCATGGCCAAAAGAGATGTTGTTCGCGATCTTGTTCAACTCGCCGTTCACCGTGATTTGTCCTGCATCTCCACCCGTGTAGGGTTGGAGTGAAAGCCCATCGCTGCTAGGCACTACCGGATTGGGAATCACGAAATTACCGTCGAAGAAGAACTTTAGGACGGTGATGCAAGCGCCGGCGACGACGCCATGGCCGGTAGGATACGCCGGATGGGTGGGCGAGCCTTCGGGGAAAGCCTGCGAAAGGAAATAATCCCCATACCTATTGAAGCTGCTTTGCACCGCCTGGGAGTTGAGCACGTTGTCGTTCACGTGGCCCTGGAGCGTCCCGCCATTGCCAGTCAGAATCTGTCGCACAATCGCGCCGCCCGACTCGGGACGGTGCCGGAGGTGAATCGCCCATTTTTGATACCACACGCTGTTGAGCGCAAGGCGAGCGACTGCCGTGAGCGAGGCCGCGACATCGGGACCACCGAAAGTGCCGAAGCCGTTCTGCTTAGTGGAACCGGCGTAAGGATTACCAGGGTTCCGCGGTGCGCCGATCGTGTTGAGCACCAGGAATGCCGTAAAGTATGCTTGGAAAAGCACGTCCAAATGGGTATATGCGCCAAGATCGCGGCCATTATGGAGATAGCGTAGCTGCGGATCGACCTGGTTCTGCAACCCGGTGTTAATGCCGTTCTGGACCTGTTGGTAAGTCGTCGCGTCAGTCATGTAATCGATGTTCGCCAAGTAGGTGATGAGCTGCTGGCTGATCGGCTGCGTACCGAAGTAGGTGGGGATGAGATGCAACTGAGAGATATAAGGCCCAACGGTTTCGTCCGGGTAGGGACCGCGGAACAACAGGTCCGGCGTGACGTGACCCGACCCATTCCTCGGGCCGGCGTACGTGGGCATGGTGTCCAGCTCGGCCGCAGCCAGCGCGGCGGTAGGATTTGAAGCGTAATCGGTAAACGCGACATCCCGGAGCAGCGAAGCCCAGTAGAGTTCCACCAGTTCCGTGCCGTAGGCAGCGCTCGCGAGGGCCGGCGCGGGTGGGACCACGACCTGGAGTATTTGATTGGCAGGCGATCGTGCATTCCCGAACTGCACGGCATCGCACCCTTCCAAGGAGAAGGCGTTTCCTGCGAGCGGTCCATTCAATGTGCGGGTTCCGCCGAGAATCACGTTTTCAAAGGCGGCGAAAGTACCGGTGTCAATCGCGTGCCGGAGAGTCTGGAAAGCTGAAGGGTTAACTAGCCCGATCCCATCCTGCAGAACGCCCTTGGTGTACGTGCCCGACTTGTCCGGGTAGCGCGCTTCATCGCCGTTGGTCGTGTGCGGCGGAACGGGAATCAGCGCATCTCTGGTCGCCGCCTCGCGACGGAGGGCAAAGGACTGTCTGACCCGCGGATCAGACATGCCACTCAGAAGAGCGTTGGTGTCCCCACCGGCGCGATTGTAATCCTGGGCGGAGGCGACCGCGGCTTTGCCCAAGACCGCGCCGCCCGCCAGTGCCGCACCGACCTGGCCCAGAAACTTGCGACGGCTAGACACTTTGACAGCATTGCTGTCCGAAGGTTTTCCTGTTTCGCTTATGTTAGGGACGGCATTTTTCTCGTTCATTGTAATCTCTCTGTATTGGGCACAAATGTTTCAGGCTTGCACGTGCTGATCGCTTCGGACGGAATGAAAGTAGTCATAGAATCAATTGTTACATTTATACGGGCGCTTTTGGCCTAGTTGCCATGCAGCTTTTGGCAAAAGGCAGGCGTTTTTTGCCGTCGGAACCGTCCTCGCCAGGCTATTGCGTGACATCGTTGGCCCGCAGTTAATTACAAATGACCCCTCTCGACAAGAACAATCCTGCGGGCCCGCGGATTTTATCTGACGCGCACCGTTAAGAGCCATAGATGTGCGGCCATTTGCCTCGTGTTCTCGATCTTAGACGCTGCTGTATCGGGGCGGCTGGGAACGCATAGCCTGGCCGCCGGAGTCCGGTCGCCTCGTGTGCAAATGCCGATCGCGCTCTCGCGTTCGCGACTTTGAATGGTGCTAGCCTTTTGCGCGTTACCGCCTATGGCTTTCAGCGTTGGACGTTGAAACTTCCGGCGGTTAAGATTTTGGATCCGTGCACCCGGAACAAATTAAAATCCAAAACTTCATCGACGGCGAATTTGTCGAGCCTGTCAGCGCTCGATACCTCGACAATATTGAACCGGCGACCGGCAAGTCGTATTCGCAGGTCGCGGACAGCGACGCGCATGATGTTGATCTAGCAGTCGCTGCAGCGGAGAAAGCGTTTCGCGATTGGTCAAGGAAACCGGCAACCGAGCGCTCGCGTTTCCTGCTGCGCATCGCCGATTTAATTGAACGCGACCTGGAGAAATTCTCGCGCGCCGAGTCGATCGACACAGGCAAACCGATTTCGCTTGCTCGCTCATTGGATATTCCACGCGCAGTCGCAAATTTCCGATTCTTCGCGACTGCGATTTTGCATACCGAATCAGAAGCGCACATGACGGACAACGTTGCGTTCAACTACACATTGCGTCAGCCGCGGGGGATAGCCGGGCTGATCTCGCCTTGGAATCTCCCTCTCTATTTGCTGAGCTGGAAAATTGCGCCCGCCATTGCCGTCGGCAACACGGCCATCGCCAAGCCGAGCGAACTGACGCCGATGACCGCTTACATGCTGTGCGAGATCGCACGTGAAGCGGGTCTGCCCAATGGCGTGCTTAACGTCGTCCACGGCACAGGGCCAAATGTCGGTGCTGCGATCACCGCGCATCCGAAGATCAACACAATCTCGTTCACAGGTGGCACAGTGACCGGTCGTAAAGTCGCAGAAACATGCGCGCCATTGTTTAAGAAAGTGTCGCTAGAACTCGGCGGGAAGAATCCGAACATCGTCTTCGCCGACGCTGACCTCGACGCTGCCATCCCCGGTAGCGTGCGTTCCTCGTTCGCGAATCAGGGACAAATCTGCCTGTGCGGTTCGCGCGTGTTCGTCGAACGCTCCGCTTACAGAGATTTCGTTGATCGTTTTGTCGATACGGCGTCGCAACTAAAAATGGGCGATCCGCTCGATGAAAAAACCGAGCAGGGTGCGATCGTGAACAAGCCGCAACACGATAAAATCAAATTCTACGTCGATCTTGCTCAGAAAGAGGGCGGCAAAATCGCGCTCGGCGGTTCCGCACCTAAACCGCCTAACGAACGCTGTGGCGAAGGCTATTTCTTTCCGCCGACTGTGATCACCGGGTTGCCCGTCTCATGCCGGACTAACCGCGAAGAAATTTTCGGTCCAGTTGTCACCATCACACCCTTCGATAACGAAGAAGAAGTGATCAATTACGCAAACGATTGCGATTACGGCCTGGCCTCAAGCGTCTGGACACAGAATCTGAGCCGCGCCCACCGCGTCGCAGAACGAATCAACACCGGAACGGTTTGGGTGAATTGCTGGCTGTTGCGCGACCTGCGCGTCCCCTTTGGCGGCATGAAACAAAGCGGCGTCGGCCGCGAAGGCGGCGAAGAGGCCTTGCGGTTTTTCACTGAGCCGAAAAACGTCTGCATTGCGAAATAGTTGATCCTGCATCGACAATTGCCGATGGTCGGTCATGTGCCGAAACATCAAGACCCTGCATAATTTTGAGCCGCCCGCGACGAGAGACGAAATTCGCGCATCCTCGTTGCAATTTGTCCTGAAACTTTGCGGATTCACAAAACCATCGCACGCGAACGAAGCCGCGTTCAATCGAGCCGTCGATGAAGTCGCCCACGCCGCACACCATTTACTGGATTCGTTAGTGACGAATGCGCCGCCGCGTGATCGCGAAGTTCAAAGAATGAAAGCGCGAGCGCGCTCGGCGAAACGTTTTGGCGCGAGCAATGGCGCCGTTGTAGCCACCCACGACGATCACTAAACGGGTGGCGAATGAACAAGCCCATTCGCGGCAGTTGTTTGTGCGGCGGCGTGCGCTTTGAAGTGGATCCGCCTTTCCTTCAAGCCAGCCATTGTCATTGCGATCGCTGCCGCAAGCATTCCGGGACCGCTGTATGCACGCAAGCACGTGTGCGACGGGAACAGTTCCGCCTGTTGCAAGGCGAAGAGTTAATCAAGGTTTACGGAAAGGGCGAGGGCGCGGTAAAGGCGTTCTGTATTAACTGCGGCTCCAGTTTGTTCGGCGGTGATTGGCCGGACGGACCGCAGGTGTCGATTCGCATGGGGGCGTTCGATGATGATCCAGGAATTCGGCCGCAGTTTCACACTTTTGTCGATGATCGCGCGCCATGGGACACGATCACCGATAACCTTCCGCAATATTCTGAAAGGCGGACGTGATTTGATCTGTGGGTCGAAATAATCCGTTTTCATCCGCGTAATCCGCGGTTAGAAATTTACCGTTCGTCATCACGTGCGCGATCGCAGGGAGGATAACAACAAACAATGACCAAATCTTACATTCTCATCGCATCGTTGGTGGTAATGATGTCGTCCATTGGTTTCGCGCAATCCGACAAGGTCAAGGAAGCGAAAGATGACCTGATCATGCGCACGCCTTCAAGCGCGGATGACCCGCTCAAATCGATTACGATTCATCAGCAGATCGATTTTAACGCCAGTCCTCAGCAGCTTTACGAAGCACTATTAGACGCCAAGCAGTTCACCGAATTCTCCGGCAGACCAGCGGAGATCAATCGTGAAGTCGGCGGCGCGTTCTCACTCTTCAAAGGCCACATCATCGGCCGCAACGTGGAATTCGTGCTTAATCAAAAGATCGTTCAAGCCTGGCGCGTGGTCACGTGGCCCGAAGGCGCGTACTCCATCGTGAGATTCGAGCTAAAGCCGCAAGGATCGGGAACGCGCCTTGTACTTGATCACATCGGTTTTCCGGAAGGCTTACACGATCATCTCGCCCAAGGATGGGAGGAGAATTACTGGTCGCTGCTCAAGAAGTACCTTCACTGACATGCAATATGAGTGAATCGATTGAGAGCTCTCGTGCGCCTGAGCCGGTGGGCGCGTTTCCGCATGCGAAACGCGTGGGCGAATTGTTGTTTCTGTCAGGCATTGGTCCGCGTGTGCGCGGCACCAAGGAAATTCCCGGCGTCACGCTCGATTCTGCCGGCAATGTCGTCAGCTACGATATCGAAACGCAGTGTCGTGCGGTATTCGAAAATGTACGGCTTGTGCTAGAGGACGCTGGCGCGACCTGGCAGGACATCATCGATGTCACGGTGTTTCTCACTAACATGAAAAAAGATTTTCCGATCTACAACCGCGTTTACGCGGAACACTTTGCCGGACCCGGCAAACCAAATCCGACGCGCACCACGATTGAGGTCGGCGCACTGCCAACGCCGATTGCGATAGAACTCAAAGTGATCGCCGCGGTGGGATAAACGCCGTCATTCTGAACCGCGAAGACGGTGAAGGTTCCCACTCAGCAAGAATGATTCCGCGAGGTAGAAAGGGTGATCCACAGCGCGAATGCGAGGTCCCTCGTCTACCGCGACTCGGGATGACACCGCTTTAATTTCGATGTTGGACGTTGGTTGTTGAGCGTTGGACGTTTTCTGCACCATGGCATTTCGCATCATTTCCGCCGATCACACCGGCATCACCGTTTCCAATCTAGAGCGGTCGCTCGCATTCTGGCGCGGTGTTCTCGGATTCGAGCTTTCGCACACCGCGGATCAAACTGGCGAGATGGCCAAAGAAATCACTGGAGTAGAAGGAGCTGAGCTCAAGCTCGCCGTGCTCAAAGCGCCCGGCGGTCACAAGATCGAGTTGCTCCAGTATCTCTCACCGCCGGATCGGAAAAAACATGCCGATGTTCGACCGTGCGACGTGGGCTCGGTGCACGTGGCGCTGCTCGTCGATGATCTCGAGCCTATCTTGCAAGGAATTTCTGCGTCCGGCTGGAAAGCCGCTGGCCAACCGCAAACTCTGAAATCTGGTCCGAACGCCGGGAAGCGCGTGGTCTATGTGCGCGATCCGGACGGCACGACCATCGAGTTCATGCAGCGGTCGGCGTAACAAAAAACTTCCAGCCTGTCGGCTTGCCCCATTGACGGTGACCAGCGGCGTGAGACACTGCTGTATCACGATGAAGACAGCAACGGTGCGAGACTTGCGAAACAATTTCGCCAGCCTGGCCAAATGGATCGAGCATGGCGAGGAGATCACCATCACGCGGAACGGCGAGCTGTTCGCGAAACTTTTGCCCGCCACGCCAGACAAACCGCGCAAGGTGGACTGGGCCGCGCACTTCAGAAAATATAAACCAGTCGGTCGAAAACTGAGCAGGCGCGAGACGGAAGAGTTTTGGAGTCAGCTGCGAGACTGATCAAACTGCGATGGTCGAGGCTTACGCCGACAGCAGTTTTCTAGTCTCGCTTTATCGCAGAGACGAACACGAGGCGAACGCAAAAACTTTTGTCCTGAGAGCGCGGCTTGTTATCTCGGTGTCTCCGCTGAATCGAGTCGAATTGCGTAACGCCCTCAGAAACGCACAAGCCCACCGACAGATCAATGAATACGAGCGACGCGCAGCCTTTCGGCAGATTGAGAATGGTTTCGGCATGGGATTGCTTATCCATTTGCCGGTGGAATGGACAAATGTGCTTCGCCGTGCAGATGAGCTCAGTGAAATGTATTCGACGCGTCACGGGCAACGCACCATTGACCTCCTTCACGTCGCCATTGCGCTTGAGGCCCGCGCAAACATCTTCCTTTCGTTCGACCAGCGTCAAAGAAAGCTCGCCAAAGCCGCCCGCTTGACTGTTAAACCATGAAGTTTTCCACTGACGAGGATTTCGCGCTACAGCTCGATGCCGAGGATCCGCTTCGCCATTTCCGTGAAAAATTTCATCTGCCGCTCGGGAAAGATGGCAAGCCGGTAATCTATTTCGCCGGCAATTCACTGGGCCTGATGCCGAAATCGGCGAGGCAAATCGTTGAAGAGGAATTGGACAACTGGGCCACGCTTGGGGTCGACGCGCATCACGCGACGGGAACACCGTGGTATTCGTATCACGAGGCGCTGCGCGAACCCACCGCGCGGCTCGTGGGTGCAAAGCCACTCGAGGTGATCTGTATGAACAGCCTCACGGTGAACCTTCACCTGATGATGGCAACTTTTTATCGGCCGACGAAGTCGCGCTTTAAAATCTTGATGGAAGAGCCTGCGTTCCCTTCTGACACTTATGCGATCAAAACCCAGATCATGCATCATGGGCTCGATCCACAAGACGCTCTCATTCTGGCGCGACCGCGCAAAGGCGAGTTTACAATCAGAGCGGAAGACATTGTCGATCTTATAAACAAGCACGCCGATCAACTGGCGGCAGTCGTGTTTGGTGGCGCGAACTTTTTCACGGGTCAATTGTTCGACATCGAAAAGATCACCGCGGCAGCGCACAAGCACGGGATCATCGCAGGGTTCGATCTCGCGCATGCCGTCGGTAACGTCCCTCTCTCACTCCACGATTGGAATGTCGATTTTGCGGTCTGGTGTTCCTACAAATATCTCAACGCCGGCCCCGGCGCAGTCGCAGGCGCATTCGTGCACGAGCGTCATGCGACTAACACAAGCCTGCCACGTCTCGCGGGCTGGTTCGGGAACGATCCGAATTCCAGATTCCGCCTACACCTCGAGCCGGACTTCATCCCAGTTCCTTCGGCTGATGGATGGCAAATCAGCAACCCGCCAATTTTCTCGATGGCGCCGTTGCGCGCTTCACTTGCGATGTTCGACGAAGCCGGCGGAATGGAGCCGCTACGTGCGAAATCAGTTCGCCTAACGAGCTATCTCGAATTCCTGCTAAACCAAAACGCCTCTAAACGATTTACAATCATTACTCCGAAATCGCGCAACGACCGCGGTTGTCAGTTGTCAATCCAGGCGCACGAACATCCGAAGGAGTTGCATAAGGAGCTTATCGCAGCGGACGTGAAATGCGACTTCCGGGAACCAAACGTCATCCGCGTCGCCCCTACCCCGCTCTACAACACGTTTCATGAAGTCTGGCGTTTCGTGCAGTTACTCATCGCGCATTCATGATGCGCTTCATAGTAGCTCAAATTAATCGAACTACTTGAAGATGCGACCAGCTACACCTGGCGCATGCCGCCTCCTACCGAAATGGCATGCATGCGCCAGTGCCTCAAAACATCATGGTCCGCAAGATACGTTGCCTACAACAGTATACGTGGCTGCCGGATGTCCGTTGTCGCGTTGTCCTTTAACGAACGTGTGGTCTACTAGGAGAGTTGAGCGCTCCAGGTTTTGTGTCTCAGGTGTGTCGGCGGTGAACGTCCTTCCGTTAATAGCTCCGAGCAGATCACCCGGAACCGGGCTGCCAATTGCGGATGTCGGGACGATCAGAGTGATGGTTCCATCAGCGTTGAAGCTGCTTCCGGGCAGCGGCCCGATTAAAGTTTCTGTTGGAACACCGATAACCAGACCGACCACCTGGGTAGCGATCGTGCCATAATCAAACGTAACTGCTCCGTTTTGGTCTGTTCTCATGCCGACGTAGAACTGTTCGGCTGCCGGGTCATACGCCTGCGCAGCATACGAGTTCCAAACCACTCGCCACCTGCTGCTCGGCGGCACGCTTACCAAACTCGTGACCTTCATCTTGAACATGAGGTTATTTGTCCCAGGCGGCTCAGCGACGGCCACCCAATCAATCGCAAGCGAGGCGGGTGCCAGCCCTTGCAGTTGCTGTTCCGGATGACCCGGCGGTGTCTTTTGAACAATCAAGCCGTTACACGTATCGCCAAGGTACGGTGCGGCGACTTCATTATTGCCGCATGACGTGCCGACGCTATTTACTGCCAGCACCTTGTAATAATATGTTTTGGTTGGGTCGGTGGCAGTAACATCGTCGTACGTTGTCTGGTTTCCAGAAACGCTCGTTAGCAGAGTCTCAGCGCCGCTAGCTATTCCTCGCATGATGCGGTAGCTGCTGATGTTGGCATTTCCTGTGTCGGCCTCAGACCAGGCGAGATGGACGACGGAGTTGACTCGGCGCACAGTCACCAACGGCATGCCCGGCGCCGACCTCGCGTGCAGCGGA
>Ga0209375_1003774_pt1 | contig 10450 bp, 9 predicted proteins | sample GraSoiAngelo_131_FD_185888 | JGI IMG/M metagenome (GOLD analysis project Ga0209375, IMG submission 185888) | Grasslands soil microbial communities from the Angelo Coastal Reserve, California, USA - 14_0929_02_30cm (SPAdes) (version 2) | ecosystem: Environmental > Terrestrial > Soil > Grasslands ...
GGTGGTGCTGCTCGCCGCGCATCTGGGCGCCGGGCTGCGCGTGCTGGCGCTGGAATTCCTGCCGTGGCGCGACTGGCAGAAAGGCCTCGCTGCGGCGGCCGCTGCGCTGACCCTGGCCGCCGGGCTGGCGTTCGCTCTCGCGCTGTAGAATCAAAAAATGAAGCTCATTGCAATGACGGCTGCCGTGTTGCTCGGCAGCGGGGCCTTCGCACAATCCTGGCCGCAGAAGCCGGTCCGTTTCATCGTGCCTTTCCCGCCTGGAGGGGCGACCGACATCTCGGCGCGGCTGCTCGGCGAGAGGCTGACGCAGATCTGGGGCCAGACAGTGGTGATCGAGAACCGCGGCGGCGCGGGCGGCGGGGTCGGCGCCGCGGAAGCGGCGCGCGCGGCGCCCGACGGCTATACGCTGTTCTTCCCTTCCGGCTCGGTCGTGACCGCCAACCAGCACATCTATGCGAAGCTGAATTACGACCCGGAAAAGGATTTCGTGCCGGTCACCAATGTCGTGTCCGGGCCGCAGGTGCTGGTGGTGCCCGCCGGCTCGCCGTACAAGTCGGTCAGGGCGCTGGTCGACGCGGCGAAGGCGAGCCCCGGCAGGCTGACCTTCGGGCATGCCGGCATCGGCTCGCAGACGCACCTGGCGGCTGAGAACTTCCTGTACCAGGCGAAAGTCGACGCGGTTTCGGTCCCCTACAAAGGCGAAGGCCCGGCGCTCGCCGGGCTGGTCGGCGGCGAAACGACCTTCGCGCTGACCAACCTGGCCGCCTCGATCGGGCATATCAACGCGGGCCGGCTGCGCGCCCTGGGGATCACCAGCAGGACCGAAGCGCCGCAGCTTCCCGGCGTGCCGCCGATCGCGAACACGCTGCCGGGCTTCGAGAACGCAGGCTGGTTCGGCATCGTGGCGCCGGCCGGCACGCCCAGAGAGATCATCGCCAAGGTGTACCAGGACACGAAGAAGGCGCTAGATACGACCGAGATGAAAGCGCGCTTTTACGCGCAGGGGCTGGCGCCGGTCGGCAATTCGCCGGAAGAGTTCGCCACGGCGATGAAGGCCGAGACCGCGCTCTGGGCGAACGTGGTGAAGGAGCGCAACATCCACGTCCAGTGAAGATCGACCTGCGACAAATCGAGGAGGCGGCGAAGGAGCTCTACATCCGGGCGCTGAAGCGGCTGCCGCCCGATGTCAAGCAGGGCTTCGACGCGCTCGCGAAAAGCGAGACCGACGCCGGCGCGCGGCGCATGCTCGGGACCATGATCCGCAACATCGGTGTGGCCGAGGACACCGACAACCTGCTGTGCCAGGACACCGGGATCCCGATCTACAACGTGTGGATCGGGCGCGGGGTCGAGGTGGACGGCGTCGCGCTGAAGCTGGCCATCCGGCGCGGCTGCGAGCGCTCGACGCGCGAATACTCGTTCCGCTCGTCGATCGTGCATCCCACCACGCGCGTGAACGAGCAGACCTCGTGCGGCCGCGGCGTGCCGATCATCAACGTCGATTTTTCCGAGGACGAGGAGTCGCTCGTGATCGAGATGCTGCCGAAGGGCTCGGGTTCCGAGAACAACTCGTGGCTCAGGATGGCAGTCCCCGCCGAAGGCGTGGACGCCATCAAGACGTTCGTGATCGATTGCGTGCTGGAGGCCGGCGGCAAGACCTGCCCGCCGACCATCGTCGGCGTCGGCGTCGGCGGCACCGCGGACCTGTGCGTGCATCTCGCGAAGGTCGCGGCCACCCGGGCGCTCGGCACGCACTGCGACGACCCCGAGGGAGCCAGGCTGGAGGAGGAGCTCGGCCCGGCGGTGAACATGCTCGGCGTCGGTCCGCAAGGACTCGGCGGCGATTCCACCGCGTTCGCGGTGCACGTCGAAACGGCGGCCACCCACATCACGATGAACCCGGTGGCGGTGAACATGCAGTGTCACTCGGCGCGCCGCGCGCGCGCCACTTTCCGGACTTCGGGTGTCGAGTATGGATACTAGAGCTGCTTGATCGAATGGCACACTACGAGCTCACCGCGCCGCTGACCGAGGACACGGTGCGCAAGCTGCGCGTCGACGACACCGTCACCTTGAACGGCACGCTGTTCGGCATCCGCGACGCGACGCAGATTCACATGTTCGACCGGGGGCGCAGGACGCGCTTCGACCTCTCGGGCTGCGCGGTGATCCATACCGCGCCGAACGTGAAAAAGGTGCAGAAGAGCGCCGCGCACCCGGCGGGCTACGCGCCGCTTTGCGTCGGCACCACCACCAGCGACCGCATGGAGCGCTTCACGCGGCCCCTGATGCAGCAGTGCGGCGTGCGGCTGGTGATCGGCAAGGGCGGCCTGCGCGAAGAATCCCTCAGAGCCTTCGGCGATCTGGGCGGCGCCTACCTCGCCATCATCGGCGGCACCGCGGCGCTGGAGACGACCTGGGTCGAGGCTATCGAGGACGTGGACCTCGATGACCTCAATCCAGAATCGCTGTGGAAGTTTCGCGTTCGGAACTTCGGCCCGCTGCTGGTGGCGATGGACAGCCACGGCGGCAGTCTTTACTCGAAAGTGAAGCGGACAGCGCAGGAGCGCCGCGCGGCGGCGCTGCGCCGACTCGGCGTGCGGTAGAATCGCCGCACAGGAGGAGTCCATGCGATTTCTGACGCGCGCCGTCGCGCTTTTGACATCGGCGTTCGCGCTGGTCGCGCAGGCGCAGAACCTTTCGATTGCCACCGGCGGAACCGGTGGCGTGTACTACCCGCTGGGCGGCGGCATGGCGGCCGTGCTCTCCAGATACGTTTCGGGCATGCAGGCCACGGCCGAGGTGACCGGGGGCTCGGTGGCCAACCTGCAGCTCATCGGCACCGGCAAGCCCTATCTGGGCATGACCATGGCGGACGCGACGCTCGATGCGTACAAGGGCCAGGACAAGTTCACCGGCAAGCCGGTCCCGGTGCGCACCCTCATGGTGATGTATCCGAACCGCATGCACGTCGTATCGATCGAGGGTGCCGGCGTAAACAAGATCGCCGACCTGAAAGGCAAGCGCGTGTCCACCGGATCGGGCGGCAGCGCGACCGAAGTCATGGCGTTTCGCGTCATCGAGGCCGCCGGCCTCGACAAGGACAGGGACCTGCGGCGCGAGCGCCTCGGCGTGGCCGAATCGGTGAATGCGATCAAGGACAGGAAGATCGACGCCTTCTTCTGGGTCGGCGGCCTGCCGACCGCGGCGATCACCGACCTCGCCAGCACCCCGGGCGTGAAGATCAAGCTGATCGACCATGCCGACCTGGTGCCGGCGATGAACAGGAAATACGGCGAGCTCTATGTGCAGGACGTGATCCCGAAGGACATGTACCGCGGCATGGACGCCGACAACAAGCAGGCCACGGTGATGAACCTGCTGGTGGCGCACCAGAACATGGACGAGAAGACCGCCTATAGCATCGTCAAGGCAGTCTTCGAGCACAAGGAAGAACTGGTCCGCGTCCACAAGGAGGCGGAGAACTTCAAGCTCGAGAACCAGAAAAAGGAAGCCTCGCCGATCCCCTGGCACCCCGGGGCGGTCAAATACTACTCCGAGAAGGGAATCAAGCTGCAGTAGGGCTAGGGCGCGCAACGGGCAATGAGCGAAGAGATCGCCCGCATCCATCAGCCCGCCGCCGAAATCAGCGAGGAGGCGCTCAAGCGGGCCGAGGAGCTGATCGAGCAGGAAGAGGGGGTCCAGAACAAGTTCCGCGGGCGGCTCGCGGACTTCATCACGGTAGTGGCGGTCCTGATGTCGCTGTTCCACCTCTACGCCGCCTACCAGATCGTGCGGACCGAGGCGCTGCGCGCGATCCACGTCGCGTTCGTGCTGTTCCTTTGTTTCCTCATTTTCCCGGTCTCGCGGCGCTTCCGCCATCGCGTGATGGCGTGGGACTGGGCGCTTGCGGCGCTGGGCGTCGCGATCGCGCTTTACCTGCTGGCGAACGGCGACGATTTCTTCGACCGCTCGATTCTGCCGAACAGCTGGGACGTGGTGTTCGGCGTGGCACTGATCGTGCTGGTGCTGGAGGCGATGCGGCGCGCGACCGGCTGGGTCATGCCGGTGATCACCCTGTGCTTCCTGCTGTACGCGATCTTCGGGCCCTACCTGCCGGCGCCCTGGACCCACAAGGGCTACGAGATCCCCCGGCTCATCGGGCACATGTACATGACCCTGGAAGGCATCTACGGCGTCGCGGTCGACGTTTCTTCGTCGCTGATCATCCTGTTCACCGTCTACGGCGCGTTCCTGCAGTACTCAGGCGCCGGCAAGTTCTACATCGACTTCTCGTTCTCGGCGATGGGCGGCAAGCCGACCGGCGCCGGCCGCACGGTGGTGCTCGCCTCGTTCCTGCTCGGCGGTCCTTCGGGCTCGGGCGTCGCCACCACCGTGACGCTCGGCTCGGTCGCTTATCCGATGCTCACCAAGGTCGGCTACGGCAAGGACGCGGCGGGCGGCCTGCTCGCCGCGGGCGGGCTGGGCGCGATCATTTCGCCGCCGGTGCTGGGCGCCGCCGCCTTCCTGATCGCCGAGTTCCTCAAGATCTCGTACCTCGACGTGATCCTGATGGCGACGATCCCGACCTGCCTGTATTACCTCGCGCTGTTCGCCATGGTCGAGATCGACGTGCGCAAATTCGGCATGAAGGACGTTACTTTCGAGCGCGTCGAATCGGCGTGGAGCCTGAGCAAGAAATACTGGTTCCACTTCCTGTCGCTGGTGTCGATCGTGGTGTTCATGCTGTGGGGCTTCTCGCCCGTGATGGCGGTGTTCTGGGCGACGCTCGTCTCCGCGGTGACGAGCTTCCTGAGGGCCGATACCGCGCTCATCCCGTACGACGTTTTCAAAAGAAAACTCCCGCTTGCTCGCGGCCTGTGGGGCTCGGGGCTGGTGAAGGCGCTCGCCGGCGGCTCGCTCGGAGTGCTGAACGTCGCAGCCACCTGCGCCGGCGCCGGCATCATCGTCGGCACGGTGACCCTCACCGGCCTTGGCCTCAAGTTCAGCTCGATCGTCCTCGATTACGCCGGCGGCTCGCTGCTTCTCACCGCCATCTACACCTCGCTCATCGTCTGGATCGTCGGCCTGGCCGTCCCGGTGACGGCGAGCTACATCATCTGCGCGGTCATCGCCGCGCCGGCGATGATCAAGCTGGGCGTGCCGGATTTCGCGGCGCACATGTTCATCTTCTACTACGCCGTGCTCTCCGAGGTATCGCCGCCGACCGCGCTCTCGCCTTTCGCCGCCGCCGCGATCACCGGAGGCGACCCCTACAAGACGACGCTGCAGTGCTGGAAATACACCACGCCCGCCTTTCTCGTGCCGTTCATGTTCGTGCTCGACCCGAGCGGCACCGGCCTTCTGCTCACCGGATCCTTCAAGACCCTCGCCGGCGCCGACTGGGGCTCGATCGCGCTGGTGACCTTCACCGCCGCGGTCGGCATCGTGGCGCTCGCCGGCGGGTTGCAAGGCTGGCTCTTCAAGCGCACCAGCCTCGCGGAGCGAATCATGCTGAGCGTCGCCGGTTTCCTGCTGGTGTATCCGAAAGCCTTGTTCGACGCCGTGGGCTTCGTGCTCGTGGTGCTGGTGCTCGTCATGCAATGGTTACGTCGCGCATCGACACGGACATCCTGATCCTCGGCTCGGGCGGCGCCGGGCTCTTTGCCGCGCTGCACGCGCATCAGGCGGCGCCCGAGCTGTCGATCACCGTCGCCGTGAAAGGCCTGCTCGGCAAATGCGGCTGCACGCGCATGGTGCAGGGCGGCTACAACGTTGCGCTGGCGAAGGGCGACTCCATCGAGCGCCACTTCATGGACACCATCGAGGGCGGCAAGTGGCTTCCCGATCAGGATCTCGCCTGGCAGCTGGTGACCCTGGCCGTTGAAAGGATCAGGGAGCTGGAAAACGAGCTCGGCTGCTTCTTCGACCGCAATCCCGACGGCAGCATCCACCAGAAGGCCTTCGCCGGGCAAACGTTCGACCGCACCGTGCACAAGGGCGACCTCACCGGCATCGAGATCATCAACCGGCTCGCCGAGCAGGTCTGGGCGCGCGACATCGCGCGGCTGGAGGAGCACCGTGCAGTCGAGTTGATAAGAACCAAGGATGGAGCGGCCCTGGCGGGCGTGCTTTTCGTCGACATGCGAACCGGCGAATACGTGTTCGTGCGCGCCAAGGCAGTCCTGCTGGCAACCGGCGGCGGACCGACGATGTACAAGTACCACACGCCCTCCGGCGACAAGAGCTGCGATGGCCTGGCAATGGCCTGGCGCGCGGGGCTGCCGCTGCGCGACATGGAAATGGTGCAGTTCCACCCCACCGGGCTGCTCGCCGGCGCGCACACGCGCATGACCGGCACGGTGCTCGAAGAAGGGCTGCGCGGCGCTGGGGGGTATCTGCTGAACGCTGCCAAGGAGCGCTTCATGCTGCGCTACGACCCCAAGGCAGAGCGCGCAACCCGCGACATCGTCTCGCGCGCCATGCTGTCCGAGATCCGCAAGGGCGAGACCAGCCCGCACGGCGGCCTTTACATCTCGCTGGCGCACCTCGGGCCGGAGCGCGTGGCGAAAGAATTCAAGGGCATGGTCGAGCGCTGCGCCGATTGCGGCTTCGATCTCGCCGGCGGGCTGGTCGAGGTGGTGCCGACCGCGCACTACATGATGGGGGGCGTCGAATTCGCCGCCGACTGCCGCACCGAGCTGCCCGGGCTGTTCGTCGCCGGCGAGGACTCGGGCGGCGTGCACGGCGCGAACCGCCTCGGCGGCAACGGCGTGGCCAACTCCACCGTGTTCGGCGCCGTCGCGGGCGACTCGATGGCTGCCTGGCTGCGCAGGGAAGGCGCTCTGCGCGAGCCGGACAGCGCGGCGATCGAATCTGCCGTCGCAACCTGCGAGACGCCATTCAGGAACCGTCCTGCCAAGTCAAATCTGGAACCCCTGCGAGACAAGCTCTCCGAGACGATGTGGGAAAGGGTAGGCATCCTCCGCGACGGCGCGGGCCTGGAGCTGGCGCTCCACGAGCTTGGGTCCTTGAATGATGAGCTCGACCGTTTCGCGCTAGATGGGACGAACCGCGCCTTCAATCTCAGCTGGCACGACTGGATGAACCTGAAGAATTTGGTGGCAGTGAGCCGCGTCATCGCGGCAGCAGCGATCGCGCGCAAGGACTCGCGCGGCGCGCATTTCAGGTCGGACTTCCCCGACACCGGGCCGCTGGAGCAATCAGCTTTTACCAGCGTGCATGGGTTTGAAGTCTCTATGAAGCCGGTGTCGTTTACGCGCGTACGGCCTGGCCAGACGTTGTTGAAAGATGCAGCCTGACTGGCCGCAGGAGGTTCACCGCGCGCTCGGCAAGGCGCAGGTGCGCATCGTCGGCTATGTGCCGGACGCCGGCCACTCGCGGCTGATCGAGCTGTGCCAGGGCGATCGAAAGATGCTCAGCGTGGTACTGACGACCGAGGAAGAAGGCATCGGCCTTGCGGCCGGCGCCTGGCTTGGCGGCGAAAAGAGCGTGCTTCTCATGCAGTCGAGCGGCGTCGGCAATGTCATCAACGCGGCTGGCGTGCTCAAGACCTGCCGCATTCCGCTAGTAATGATCGTCACCATGCGCGGCGAGGAAGGTGAGTTCAACACGTGGCAGGTTCCGATGGGCACGGCGACGCCCGCCGTGCTCGAGGCGATGGGTGTTTCGGTCCAGCGCGCCGCGCGCGCGGAAGAAGTTGCACCGCTTGTCAGCGATTCCTTGAAAAACCCTCACGCAACGGCGGTGTTGATCTCGCAGCTTGTCATCGGCATCAAGAGTTTCCAGGAATGATCTTGCATCGGCGCCAAGTAGTGAAAACCCTGCTTTCCGAGCGGGGCGACCTTCTGGTGGTCGCCGGACTGGGCTCGACCGCCTGGGATATCACCGCCGCCGGTGACGCGCCGCTCAACTTTCCGCTCTGGGGCGCGATGGGCCAGGCGGCGATGATCGGCCTCGGGCTTGCGCTGGCCCAGCCCAGGCGAAGAGTGCTGGTGATCACCGGGGATGGCGAGATGCTGATGGGAATCGGCTCGCTCGCCACGATCGGCGTGCAGCAGCCGTCGAATCTGACGCTGGTGGTGATCGACAACGAGCACTACGGCGAAACCGGCATGCAAGACACGCACACCGCGCACGGCGTCGATCTGGCCGGCGTGGCGCAGGCTTGCGGCTTCAAGTACTCAAAGACGACTTCGAGCCTGAAAACCCTGCGGTCCATCGTTCACGAAGGCGCAGGGCCGAATTTCGCCGTCGTCAAAGTCGCCGCCGAGAAGCTGCCGCTGGTGCTGCCGCCGCTCGATGGCGTCGCGCTGAAAGACCGCTTTCGGCGCGCGCTGCTCGGCCCCCAAGCCGACCTCGATTAGCTAAACCTATGCCCTCCCCCTGGTTTGATGTAGCTGCGGTCGTCACGGGAGTGGCGGTAGTGGTGTTGCGTCGAATGCCGTACAGGAAGGCGACAGGTTTCCTTGGAGGTTTCCGGAAAGCGCGATGATTGGCGGCTGCGTGTTCACCACGCTGGATTCGGCGTCAAAGCACTGAATTCCGAAGCCGCCATTTCCCGATACCGTGCTCATGGCTGGCAGCGGCAGAAGTGCCGAGCCCAAGAGCAGTCGGATTCCGTCGCTCGCATTGTTCTGGATAGCGCTGCTGAATAATTGACCCTGCGAACGCAGGCTAAACAGCAAGCCCGCGCCATTATTCCCGACGATCTCGGCGTCGCGGATCACCATGGACGAGCCGAGGAATGCAACTACGCCGCCTGGGCCGCCATTTCCACTTATCCGATTTACGGTTGAAAGCCCTAGTCCTGCATCGCCGAGTACTACCCTGGAGCCGTTAACCGAGACTCCAACGTCAGAGTTATCACCGATCGTGTTGCCGCCGGCGATGCTAGCGGTGGACTGAAAGACAGACACCCCAAAGCTGCCGTTCCGGGTAATCTGATTCATCGCTGCGGTCACGAACGATCCAAGCGCTACCCCGATCCCGCTCGCGCCGTTCTGGTGGATAGTATTGCCGGCCGGGGCAGAGCGGTCGGTGACGCCGATGCGTGCGCTGCCTGCGTTGAATACTCCGACGCCGTTACGCGTGTTATTGGTGACCGTGCTATTGATAAGCGTCGCATAAGCACCGTCGACGACGATGCCGTCGCGCGGGTTCGAGTGGACAGTGCAGCCGTCGATGGTGCCGCTCGCGCCGTTTGCGTAGGCGATGCCGCTGCGGCCGGTGGACTGAACGGTGCAGTTGCGTACTGTCAAATTCGATGCGCCGACGCCGGTGATTCCGTTGCGTCCGCCGCTGACCGTAAGCGCCTCGATGATGACGCGATTGCCTGTGATTACGACCGTATTAACGTCCGCATCCGGACCGTGGATTCTGCCGCCGACCGTCCCATCGCCCTGCAGAGTGACGTCGTCTCGGCTTATGGTCACGGATTCGCTGCAAGTGCCTCGAACGACGACGCGCCCGGCCCCTGCGGCGAGCGCCTGAGAGATCGATCCACCTGAGGCGCAATCGACGTTAACGGTCCCTCCACCGCCGTTTCCTCCACGCAACTCCTGGATTTGGGTCTGGAGCTGCGCATCGACCGCCGCCCTTGCGGCCGCCTCGGCGTTGATGTTGCCCTGAAGTTGCGTGTCGGCCGCGCTCCGGCCAGCGGCCTCGGCGTTGATGTTATTCTGGAGTTGCGTGTCGGCCGCGCTGCGAGCGGCCGCCTCGGCGTTGATCTTGTTCTCGAGTTGCGCATCGGCCGCCTGGCGGGCAGAAATTTCCTCGGGAAGCCCTCCTACTTGGGCACTGACGGTTTGCGCCGCGCATGCGATGGTCGCTGCGAAGCAAATACTTAGCCGGCGTCTAAGCATGACGATTACCTCCCCAACGTTGGTTTTTACCGGGGACGCCAAGGGGGAGAGGCGAGCGGCCCATTCCGGTCGCGGGCTGTCGCTCGCCGCAAACGCTGCCTTTCCACGTCGACGGCATCTTTCTCCCCCCCAAGTTCAGATAGCCGACCGGCACAGGCACTCTGCGCCGCCTTATCGCTCGGGTCAACAACGACGTAGTGATAACAGGAGGCCGGGTGGAGGTAAATCCCATGAATTCGGGAGCTCGCCGAAGTGAAGCCGCTCCGTGACGGTTATTACACGTTACACGAGGCAGGTCACATCAAATCCCGGATTAACTACTTGCGTCGGAAGTCCGGCACGAATTTAGCCCACGTGCTTCCTGAAGAACTCTAGCGTGCGCTCCCGCGCCTGCTTAGCCGAAGGCGCGTGATACGACCCGCGGTGATCGCAGTTGAAACCGTGATCCGCCGGGTAGAGGAAGATCTGCTGCTTCGGGTGCTTCGCGGCGAGCTTCTTCACGCCTTCGGCCGGGATCATCGCGTCCTTCTCGCCGAAGTGGCCCATCACCGGAACGCGCGGCTGGA
>Ga0209375_1003778_pt1 | contig 10443 bp, 6 predicted proteins | sample GraSoiAngelo_131_FD_185888 | JGI IMG/M metagenome (GOLD analysis project Ga0209375, IMG submission 185888) | Grasslands soil microbial communities from the Angelo Coastal Reserve, California, USA - 14_0929_02_30cm (SPAdes) (version 2) | ecosystem: Environmental > Terrestrial > Soil > Grasslands ...
AGAACTTCGTCGGGGCGCACAAAATGGTCACCAGCGCGGGGGACCCAGCCGTAGGTGGCAAACCCAGCGCTGGAGCTGGGGTTCAGAAATCCGACGGTGTCGTCGGTGTCAAGCTGGGCGGCATAACGCGCATAGCCCGCACGGATGATGGTTTTCCGGCTTTGATCAAGCGCGTAAGTGATGCCCAGGCGCGGCGAGACGTTGTTCCACGTGAACGGCGCGTCGTAGCCGCCGAACACGACACCAGGGACCAGGTTTGGAAACGCTTTATTTGATTGAGTCTTGCTCGGCAACGCCTTGCCCCACTGGTGGTCATAGCGAACACCCGCGGTGATGGTCATCCGGCCGCGAGTGATCGTGTCACCCGCGTAGAAATCGAGATAACTGGCCCGATTCGCACCGAAACCTTCACGATATACGCGCGCCTGAAAATCAGTCGGGGTGTTCTCGATGGCCAGAATCATGTTTCCGGGCCACAGATCTCGGTTAGTTGAGTCGGCCCTGCGGAAACCCCATCCATATTTCAGGTCGTGTGAGGCCCCCATTCCGCTGAAGAAGGTGTCCGCATCGAGTGCAGCAGTCTTTTGCGGCCGCGTGAAATAACGCTGGTTGATCGAACCGAACGATTGCCCTGTAGTAAAGCTTCTTCCAGCCTGCATATTCAAACCGCCGATCGGATCGAGAACGAATCCGGTGTTGTAATACGCGAACCTTCCCGACACCATCATCTTCGGCCCGAATACGTGATCGTCCGCGATTTTCCAGAGGCCGTGGAGCGGAAAATCGGTATACGCGTTGTCCTGATGGTAGGTCGCCGTTACCGCGTCGAACAGGATGCCCGCTGTGGCGGGGCTTCGGCCGTTCTTGATTTTGAATCCGTCAAAATAGAGGAAGCTGAGCATATCTTTCCGCCCGGCCTGCCAGTTGACCTTTACAGTCGGGTTCTTGAGCTGCGTCCGATCGATCAGCGACCCGGCCCGGCGGACCAGGCGGATGTCCTGAATCGAGTAGGAGCCGTAGAACCATGCGTGGTCCTTCCAAATTGGCCCGCCGATCTCAGCGCCATAGTCCGAAATCTGCTTGTTGTGATCGGTCGTGGCGTGTGTTACGCCTGTGGCTGCCAGTTCGCTGGGAACGTTATTCGATTCCATCGATTCGTTATCGAAGTAACCGCGCGCCTGGCCGTGAAATTGATTCGTTCCGCGCTTGATGATCAGGTTCAGCCCAATGCCGCCCGTGGGCTGCTTGATGTCCTGGCCGGACGTCGCGACCTGGATCTCCTCAAAGTTGTCGTAATTGTAGTAGCTTGGCGAAGCGCCGGTCGCGGACATGTCAGTGACGACAACGCCATCCAGCGTCCAAACGGTATCCTGCGGACGCGTAGCCTTCGACACGATGTTCGACTGCTGCCCGCTTTCGTTGCCACCGATGTTTGCTCGATCGACAAGCACGCCGGGGACTACCCGCATCAGCGCCCACGGATCACGCGAGGTCGGAATACTCTGAAGTTCGATAGACGTAAAGTTCGTGGCGGTTCCGACCTGCTTCGTGTCCACCACAGGACTGGCTTCCGTTACGCTGATACTTTCCGCGATCCCGGCGACCTTCATGGTCGTCGGGAGATCGACGTTCTTGCCAACTTCGACGATCACGTTCTCCCGGACTGTCGTCGCGAATCCTTGCAGCGAGAGTGTAAGCTTGTACGGCCCGGGCGGCACATTATAGAAGCGGAATTCACCAGTCTCGTCACTGGTAATGCTCCGCGTTGCATCGATGCCCTGAAGCATGACCGTGACGCCGGGCAGCACGCCGCCCTGCTCGTCCTTCACTGTTCCCGTGACGCTTCCGCCGGATAACTGTCCGAACACCGTCCCGGCAATCAAAAGCAAAGGCAAAATGCACACAATCGCTGTTACGAATCTCCCAGACACATACGGACTATAACCGGTCCTCCTTACCATATTTGCGCTCCTTTCGAATGCAATCTAACAATCGGAAAATCAATATGGCAGGCGTCCAAGCCATGGTTCCGGCTCTTCCTGGCCGGCCCACTTCTTTATATAAATACGCGTCGCAACAGCGATCTCAGGACACACCACTCCGCTTAAAGAGTGTAGGAATTTGATGACGATCAGTTAATCGCCCGCTTGAAGGTTTGTCAAGAGATCCGTGGTGCGGTGTCGATCTCAGTTGCCCGGCAAGCCAAAGGCAAAAATGGTTGTACCTGAGCCGGCCAGAACGAGTTGCTTTGTGCCGACCATCACCGTAGCCGGTGCGGCGTAGACGGCCGAGCCGTACCGCCCCTACAGCGCATTCGTCGTTTCGAATGGGTTTTTCAGCAGCCTGCTAGACTAGACAAGCCCTATGCGGTTCTGGGACGTGCCGCGATGGAACTCATGAAGCTCACGACGGGATAGCTCTTTGCTTAACCGCCTGCGCTGAGCGCGTAAAGATTCACAGCAGCAGAGCCGCGGCCACAGCCATGATCATAGCGACCGAGATCACGAACTTCAGAACCATTCCGGCCATCCGGCCCAAAAAGGTTCCCCACCCGGCCCGCAATGCCTCAATGAAATTTCCGTGAAGGTACATCTCATGCGCCACCACGATAGCGAATGCGCCTAGAAATCCCCCGACCACGGGTCCGAGGGGGCCGAATGCTACCGCGAGCGGCCCGCCGACAATGATGGCCCCGATGATCCCGCCAACGAAAGACAGCCACATCGACCGAGTGGACGCGCCGTAGCGTCTCGCTCCGATTGCGCTCAGCCAATTGTCTGCAGTTTCAGCAGCCAGTGTCAGGACGCAAAGAAATACAAAGAACGCAACACCTATGCCGCCGGTAAAGTGCGTCACTAACGCATATATCAGGACGCAACCCAAGATAATCAGAGCGCCCGGAAAACCGAACGGGATGGAAACCAGACCCAGGATCATGCCCAGGAAAAGAAAAATACGTTCCCAGAAGCTGTCCACATGTGAATTCTAGCTTCTTGGCGCGAGCAGAGTCAGCGGGTTGAGATGACGCGCCATTATTGGACGTTGAAATACCGGGCCCACCCGCTTAGAATGCGCAGCACGATGTCCGGGACCGCCACACCGCCGTTTCGTGCCGATCACGTCGGGAGTCTCCTGCGCCCGCAAGAGTTGAAAGACGCGCGCGTGCGCGCCGCGCGAGGAGAGATTGATCGCGCCGTGCTCCGCGCGGTCGAGGACAAATGCATCCGCGAGGTCGTGGCCCTGCAGGAATCGGTCGGACTGCAGTCGATCACCGATGGCGAGTTCCGGCGCGACTGGTGGCACATCGATTTTATCCGCGGCTTCGATGGGGTGGACACCTCGACCGGGACCTTCGGTGTCAGGTTCCAGGGCGTCGTCGAACAACCGCCGCTCATGCGCGTGACACGGAAGATCCGGCGCACCCGCCCGAACATGGTGGACCATTTCGCCTTCCTCAAATCGGTGACGAAGCGGACGCCGAAGTTCTGCCTGCCCTCGCCGGTCATGCTCCACGCGCGCGGCGACCGCGCGGCGTTAAAGGCGGCCTATCCCGACGTCGACGAGTTCTGGTCGGACCTGACGCGCGCGTACCGCGAGGAGATCCGGGCGCTGGTGGACGCGGGCTGCCGGTATCTTCAGATCGACGACACGACGGTGGCGGGCAACTGCGATCCCAGGGTGCGCGACCAGGTCCAGGCACTGGGCGACGACCCGGACAAGCTTCCGGCGATCTATGCCGACGCCGTCAACGCTGCGATCCGCGAGCTGCCTTCCGGCGTTACTGTGGCGATTCACACGTGCCGGGGCAACTTCAAGAGCACCTGGATGACCAGCGGCGGCTACGACCTGGTCGCTGAGACCGTCTTCACGCGCCTGGGCGTGCACGCGTTCTTTCTGGAGTACGACACTGTGCGCGCCGGCGGCTTCGAGCCACTGCGCTTCATCCCCAAGGGCAAGAAGGTCGTGCTCGGCTTGATCAGCTCGAAGTTCCCCGAGCTGGAAGACAAGGACGATCTTAAGCGCCGGATCGAGGCCGCGGCGAAGTACGTCCCGCTCGAGAACCTCTGTCTCTCGCCGCAGTGCGGCTTCTCCAGCACACACCACGGCAACCTCGTGACCGTGGAGAACCAGCGGCGAAAGCTCGAGCTCGCCCTCGAGGTCGCGCGTGAAGTGTGGGGCGGAGCGTAAACAGGTTCGTCTCATCGAGTGCGAAGTTTGCCATATCGGTAGTAGCGTTCCTGAATTTTCAAGTCTCCGAGAGGCCGAACAATCTCTGCCTGTAATGAAGGAATGGGAGACCCCAACGCACGCAAGGCGCAGATGCACGCGCCGCGTAAAGAGGTGAGGCCGGGTTGAGAGGGCATCCTTATCGTTGCGTCCACGACAGTTGCGAGTAGAGGCGCAGCGAGCGAGTGAAGGAATCCATTTCCAGAAAGCACGATTTCGGAAGGTTTGTGGCCGGAGGTGCTTTGAACAATATTGACGAAATATGCAACGTTGAAGATAACGCCTTCGAGAATGGATCGAGATAAATCCGTAACCGTGTGTTGCGCGGTTAATTCATGCCACGAGCCCGTCAGTTGCGGATTCCATTCCGGAGAGCGCTCGCCGAAAAGAAGAGGAATAAAGATGGGCGGATCCGATGAACGGCCGGCATCCTCCAACGTGCCGAGGACGGAGCGCCCCCAGTCGAGTACATTGCCGCCGTTATTGCCGGCGCATCCGAGCAGATATGCATCATCGGCGGCTTTGTAACAGAACGTTCCGGAGGCGGAATTCAGCACGGGGTGAGGAAACGTTTGGCGAGCAACGGCCGATGTTCCAAGCGTCACCGAGATCTTCGCAGGCGTTTCACAGCCCGATCCCACATTCGCGAGAAAACCGTCGCCCGATCCGTTGATCACAGGCGTATTCGCCAGCAAACTGAACTCGGCGGCTGCGCCGGCTGTGACACGACCGGCGATGTCCGTCCAGCCTCGCACGCCCGCGAGGTGTTTTTCGCTCAGGCCGGTGAGCTGCAACAGCTCCGGATCCCAACGATCTTCGAGAATGTTGTAGAGACCGGTCGCCGACGCCATTCCGTGATCCTCGATCCACTCGCCGGTCAGCGCGTGCAACAGAAATGATTTGAGTGAAACGGCTCGCGCGGATCCGGAAACATCGAGCGATGCGAGCTTGAAGACTGGGAACATCGGGTGATACCGGCAGCCGGTGCGCTGGTGAAAAGTGTCGCCCAGGCGGTTGCGAACCGACTCGACACCACTCTCACCACGGCTGTCGAGCCATGTGAACACCGGCGTCAGTGCATTGTCGTTCGCGTCCAGCAGCACGATGTTGTGCATGAACGTGCCGATGCAGATGGCGTCGACGCTTTCCGGTTTCAGTTCGGCAATCGATTCTTTGAACTGCGCAACGATCTTGAGCAAATCACGTGTCGCGCCTGGGGCCCAGCGGTGTTCGCCAAGTTGGATAGGCTCGAGTTTCGAATCGAACAGTGCTGCAGAAATTCCGCTCGAAGAAATATCGAAGCAGAGTAGAGTCATTTTTGCCTCAGCGGATGGCCGCCAAATTTATTCCGCATCATGCTCTTTGATATGCTCACCGGCAAGCAAGCATTTCGGATGCTCCAGCCGATGAAGAAAAATTGCGCGCGTGCTTGCATTGATGGCTTCAGGTTCGGAAGCTAAAGAAGAAGTTGCGATTGCCTCGCAACTCCTCGTATGATCGACCTTCACCCGAAAAACTGGAGGTTACGATGCGTTTGTTGCGCCTCGTTCTAAGCATAATGCTGCCCTTGGCTGTAGTAGTACCGTTGGCCGCCCAGGTCGATCCGGAATACGTGATTCCGAAGACGAACCCCAATACGTCACCAGCCGATGTGACTCGTGGCGAACAGCTCTTCAAGGGACAATGCGCGGGCTGCCATGGACCCAAAGGAGAAGGCGGACGCGGTGCGGTCCTGGCCCAGCCGCGGCTACGCCGCGCAGTGGACGACGAATCTTTGTTTCGCACCATTCGGGACGGCGTCCGGGGCACGGAGATGCCAGGCGCTGACACGATCACCAGCCGCGAGATCTGGCAGATGGCGAGCTACGTTCGCTCCCTGGGACGCTTGCCTGGCGAGAATGTTCCTGGCGACGCCAAGCGCGGCGAGAATCTTTACCGCACGAAGGGTAATTGCTCGCGGTGTCACGTCGTGGCCGGCGAGGGCACTGCCATTGGACCGGAGCTTACCGAGATCGGTGCTCGCCGCGGCTCCTCCCGGTTGCGCTCGGCTCTTCTGGATCCGGAATCCGTTTTGCCCGAGGGATTCCTTCAGCTGCGGTTGGTCACTGCGGATGGGCGCCGGATCACAGGTTTGCGTCTGAATGAAGATACCTTCACCATTCAAGTGCGGGACCTTAACGGTGGTCTTCACTCCTTTGTCAAAGAAGACCTGAAGGAGTTGCAGAAGGATCCCGGCAAATCCCCCATGCCCAGTTTCCGGGGAGTGTTATCGCCCGCCGAAATCGACGATTTGATCGCTTATCTAGTTTCTCTCCGAGGTAAGTTATGAAAAGCGCGTTCTTGATATTGGTTGCCGCCATTCCACTTGCGGCACAAGTTTCCTACGATCGCATCCGCCAAGCCGATTCCGAGCCCGGCAACTGGCTGACCTATTCGGGTGGGTACAATGCCCAGCGATATTCGCGTCTCGATCAGATCAATGCCACGAACGTACGGCGGCTGCACGCTGCCTGGGTTTATCAGATCAAGGCGACAGATGCTTTTGAAACCACGCCGCTCGTCGTGGACGGCATTATGTATTTGAGCGAGCCGGGTGGCAGCGTGACGGCGCTCGACACAGTGACTGGGCGGCCCATGTGGAAATACACGCGTACCTTGCCCAACAACGTTCGAGGTTGTTGCGGACAGGTGAATCGCGGGGTGGCCATTCTCGGCGAGATGGTCTATGTCGGTACATTCGATGCCCATCTGGTCGCGCTCGATATCAAGTCTGGAATCGTGCGGTGGGATTCGGAGGTCGCTGATCCTAAATTGGGACATTCCATCACGGGGGCGCCTCTTGCAATCAAGGACAAGATCGTCGTGGGCATGGCGGGAGGAGAGTATGGCGTCCGCGGATTTGTGGACGCGTACGACGCCAAGACCGGCCAACGTGCATGGCGTTTTTGGACGGTACCCGCACCAGGGGAGCCGGGAAGCGAAACTTGGACGGGCGACAGCTTGAAGAATGGAGCCGCAACGACTTGGGTCACGGGCGCCTACGATCCCGAGCAAAACCTGGTGCTGTGGGGAACAGGCAACCCCGGGCCCGACTGGAATGGTGATGTTCGCGGCGGCGACAATCTCTACTCCGACTCCCTTGTTGCTTTGGACGGAGATACGGGAAAACTCAAGTGGCATTTCCAATTCACTCCGCATGACGTCCACGATTGGGATGCGACTGAAGTCCCCGTGTTGGCGGATGTGGTTGTGCGCGGAGAGCGGCGCAAGGCGGTGCTGTTCGGCAATCGGAATGCTTTTTACTATGTGCTCGACCGTACCAATGGGAAGTTTCTCGCCGGCCGCCCATACGCCGAGCAAACCTGGGCCAGTGGCCTGGATAACTCGGGCCGGCCAATTGTCCTTCCGAATACTTCACCCACCGAAGAAGGTACGAAATTGTTTCCAAACCTCGGTGGTGGAACAAATTGGTTCAGTCCATCCTTCAGTCCTCAGACGAATTTGTTCTATCTCTCCGCACACGATGTGGGCGGCATCTATTACAAAGGTGAAGCCGAATATAGGCCGGGCGCGCAATTCAACGGCGGCGGGTTTGGCCCAATTCCTGGCGTGGAGCGAAGCGGAGCTATCCGCGCGCTGAATTCTGCGACGGGAGAACTTAAGTGGGAATTCCCACTGCACTCGGGAGCTTGGGCCGGCGTACTTTCAACTGCCGGCAATTTAGTATTCGGCAGCAGCAATGAAGGGGACTTCTATGCCCTCGATGCAACGGCGGGCCGACTGCTCTGGCGATTTCAAACGGGCGCCAGAATCAATGCCAATCCGATTACTTATCTCAGCGGTGGCAAGCAGCATGTGGCCATCGCGTCGGGGAATTCGATTTTCGCCTTCGCGCTCGAATAAGTCGAAACCAGAAATCTATACACTACGTGCGGCGGTTGCCGCCTTCTCCCTTCTCATTAGGATCCTGTTCCCTCCAGACACTTGCGCCTCCTGCGTGGTTGCGCGAAAATCCCCCCTCCCTTGCGCTTTGCAGATAGATTCTATCTGCAAGCCCTAACCTGACTTTCGCAGTTGAGGTGGTAAATCGGCCTTTTTTGCGAGCGATTGGGCGATAAGTTCCGCAGCGTCAACACGACCAAATGCGAGCGGCGTTGTGGTGAAGACCTACCCTCTTTTCTAGCTCGATAGATTTTGGCATTGTGCGCGTAGATGTTTCTGCGAAGCACCAAGCGTAAGAAGGATGGCAAAGTCCATCGCTATTTCAGCGTCGTGGAAAACCGGCGGCTGGGGACGGGAGGCACGGCACAACGCACGGTTTTGTATCTAGGAGAAATCAACGACAAGCAAGAAGAAGCGTGGCGGAAGAGCCTGACGGTTTTCGATCAAGACCGGGCGGAATACACGACGATGAGCTTGTTTCCCGACGATCATGCCATTCCATCGGGTGTGAGCAATGGGATTCAAGTACGGCTTGCGGAAATGGAATTGAGGCGACCGCGCGTATTTGGAAACTGTTGGTTGGCCTGTGAGCTGTGGCGCGAGTTGGGGCTGGATCAGTTCTGGCAAGAAGGTTTCGCGAAAGGACGCGAATCGATCCGGTGGGAAAAAGTATTGCAGTTGCTGGTGGTCAACCGGCTGATCGCGCCCGGCAGTGAGTTTCATCTCCACCGGCATTGGTTTCTGTCTAGTGCGATGGATGAGTTGCTGAACACGGACTTCGCCATCGCCGACAAGGATCGACTTTATCGTTGCCTGGATCGGATTCTGGAACACAAGCAAGATCTGTTTGCGTTTTTGAAGAAGAAATGGGCGGATCTGTTTGAAGCCGATTTCGAAGTCCTGCTCTACGACCTGACGAGCACTTACTTCGAAGGCGAGATGAAGCAAAATCCCAAGGCCAAGCGCGGCTACAGTCGTGACGGCCGGCCGGACTGTTTGCAAGTCGTCATTGGTTTAGTGGTAACGACCGATGGCTTTCCCCTGGCCTACGAAGTCATGGATGGCAACACGTCGGATCGCACCACGTTGCGGAAGTTTCTCAAGCACATCGAAGACCGATATGGCCGAGCCAAGCGCATCTGGGTAATGGATCGTGGCATTCCCACCGAAGAGGTTCTGGCCGAGATGCGGTCGTCCGATCCACCCACGTTGTATTTGGTGGGCACTCCGAAAAGCAAAATCTCCGAACATGAGAAGCACTGGTTGGACCTGCCGTGGCAGAAGGTACGCGACTCGGTGGACGTGAAACTCTACACGCACGAGAAGGAACTCTACGTCTTGGCCAAAAGCGAGGGCCGGCAACAAAAGGAAATGGCCATGCGTCGCCGACGATTGGCGCGACTGTTGTGGAAGCTGCGCGCGATGCGGCGGAGTTTGCCTTCGCGCGACCAGTTGCTGCTACGGATTGGAGCCGCCAAGAAAGAAGCGGGCCGGGCCTTCGGCTTCGTCACGATTCAATTGCCTGGCAAAGATCAGACGGTCACGGGCGACACTTTTCGCTTCCGGCTCAATAAGGACAAGTTGAAACAAGCCGAACACCGCGATGGATATTACCTGCTCCGCTCAAATCTTAGCGCTGAAGACCCTACCTTTATCTGGACACTCTACGTCCAGCTGACTCAGATCGAAGCGGTGTTCCGCTCATTGAAAAGCGAATTGGATATCCGTCCGATCTATCACCAAAAGGAAGATCGTATCGATGCCCACATCTTCCTCGCTTTTCTGGCGTACTGTCTGCAGGTCACACTGAAGAATCGCGCTATGGCGTATGCTCCGGGTCTGACACCGCAGGCCATCTTGGAAAAACTCGGTGACATCCAGATGATCGACGTGTGGTTTCCCACTTGTGACGGCCGCTGGCTGATTCTGCCCCGTTACACTCAGCCAGAAAACGATCTCCAGCTTCTTCTGCATCACCTGCACCTGGAATTGCCATCTCAACCGCCTCCACGCGTCACTGCCGCACTGCCTGCCATCATGAGCGGAGCATCACCATGAGGTGCCTTTTGTGGTGAAGACCTGGAGGTAGGCCCGACTGAGTCGAAACGACTTATGCCGCCAAACAGCCCTCAACTGCGAAAGTCAGGCTAGATTCTGGGCGGACAGTCCACAATTTCCGGACAGATTCCAGAACCAAACCAGCAAAATAAGCCAAACCGCTCTTTTCATCTTCTAAATCCTTCGGATGAATTTTCGGGGACAGACACCGAATTC
>Ga0209375_1003782_pt1 | contig 10439 bp, 7 predicted proteins | sample GraSoiAngelo_131_FD_185888 | JGI IMG/M metagenome (GOLD analysis project Ga0209375, IMG submission 185888) | Grasslands soil microbial communities from the Angelo Coastal Reserve, California, USA - 14_0929_02_30cm (SPAdes) (version 2) | ecosystem: Environmental > Terrestrial > Soil > Grasslands ...
GTGCGGGTTCTGGAGGGTCGCGTCGCGCTCGGCGGGCCCCGGCTTGAGCGAGCGGACCAGGTCGTCGAATGGCGGGCCCGCGCGCTTGGCGATCAGGTCTTTCGTGGCCGGGCCCGGCCCTTTCGGCCCACGCTTGTACGCCCAGCTGGCGTTGTCGTACGCGCCGAGGTTGCCGTTCTCGGGCCAGAAGTCGGGCTCCTTGAACCCCTTGAGGCCCGAGAACACTCCCTCGAGGTCTTCGGTATCCTTGAAGTCGTCGTTGATGATCGTCGCCGCGTTCGTGTAGTTGACGACGAACTCTTTGAAGAAGGGATCCGTGTTCCAGCGCTGCGAGTTGATGACGTAGTTGATCAGCCCGCCGAGGAACGCGATGTCCGAGCCCGCGCGGATCGGGACATGGAGATCGGCGACTGCACTGGTGCGGGTGAAGCGCGGATCGACGTGAATGAGCTTGGCGCCGTTGAGCTTGGCTTTCATGGGCCAGCGGAACGCCACCGGATGGCACTCCGCCATGTTCGAACCCATGATCACGAAGCAGTCGGTGTGCTCGAGGTTGCGCGGATACAGGGTCGCCGCGCCCCGACCGAACCGTGTCCCCAGACCGGGGACGCTAGAGCTGTGTCATATCCTGGCCTGATTCTCGATCGCGACGACGCCGAGCCCGCGCCAGAACTTCTGGCACACATGGTTGAATTCGTTGTCGAGCGTCGCACCGCCGAGGGCAAAGATGGCGGGCGACATGTTCACGACTTTGCCGTTCGGCAGCTTCTCGATGAACGTGTCGTCTCGCGTCTTCTTGGTGAGCTCGGCAACGCGGTCCATCGCCCACTCGAGCTCGACGACCTCCCAGCTCGAGGCGCCCGGCTTGCGGTGGAGGCATTTCGTCTGGCGGTTGGGGTTGACGTGCAGCTGGTAGATCGCGGCGCCCTTGGGACAGAGCGTGCCTTCGTTGTGCGGGCTGCGCGGATCGCCCTCGATGTTGACGATGCGGTCGCCCTTCACGTGGACCAGGGTGGCGCATCCTACGGAGCAGAACGGGCAGATGCTCGGGACCGCCTTGGCGTCTCGAATGCGAAGTTCCTGTGCCTGGGCGCGCGCGGGCGCGAGGGTGGCGCCGAGCCCGACCAATCCACCGATGGCTGTACCGGCGCCGGCGCCGGCGGTGACACGTAGGAAGTCGCGACGACTGACCTGCATAGGTTGGATCCTCCCCGCGCTAGGACGTCGCGGTTAGGGCAGATGCAGCAGCAGACCGATTAAGCATGTACACCCTTCCGAGGAGACGCAACCCCGGTTGCAGGACCACTGAAACGGCGTCACTTTATCGCCGCGTTACAGAGCCTGCGTCTCGAACGTGATGGAGCGGTGTCGGCGAGGAGACTGATCAGATGGCGAAGAAAGTTGAAAAGCAGGAGCTCACCGAGGTCAGTGAAGCACAGATCGCGGTGCACTGGAAGGAGGAAGAGTACTACCAGCCTTCCGAGAAGTTCAAGGCGCAGGCGAACATGCGCGACCCCAAAATCTTCGAGCAGTTCACCCTCGACAAGTTTCCCGACTGTTTCAAGGCGTACGCGGATATGCTGACGTGGTTCGAGCCGTATCGCACGGTGCTGGACACCAGCGAGGCCCCGTTCTGGAAGTGGTTCGCCGGCGGAAAGATCAACGCCTGCTACAACTGCGTGGACCGCAATCTCGCCAAGTACGGGAACAAGGCGGCATTCATCTTCGTGCCCGAGCCGGAGAAAGAGCCGGACGTGTCCGTCACGTATCAGGAGCTGTACGACCGCGTCAATGAATTGGCAGCGTTGCTCCGCGGGATCGGGCTCAAGGCCGGCGACCGTGTCACGTTCCACATGCCGATGGTGCCCGAGCTCCCGATCACGATGCTGGCGTGCGCGCGCCTCGGAATCATCCACTCACAGGTGTTCGGCGGGTTCAGTGGTCAGGCGTGCGGCTCCCGTATTCAGGATTCCGGCAGCCGGGTGCTGATCACGATGGACAGCTACTGGCGCAACGGCACGCTGGTCGATCACAAAGTGAATGCGGACATCGCGGTGCAAACGGCGAACGAGTTGGGGCAGGCTGTCGAGAAGGTTCTGGTGTGGCAGCGCTACCCCGGGAAGTACTCCGCGAAAACGCCGATGGTCCCAGGTCGCGACTTCTTCATGAACGAGCTGCTCCGGCAGTACAAAGGACAGAGCGTGGAGCCGCTCGCCCTGCCGTCGGATGGGGCGCTGTTCCTGATGTACTCGAGCGGTACCACGGGCAAGCCCAAGGGCGCGCAGCACAGCATCGCCGGCTACCTCGCGTACGTCACCGCCACCTCCAAGTGGGTTCTCGACATTCATCCCGAAGACATCTACTGGTGCATGGCCGATATCGGCTGGATCACCGGGCATTCCTACATCGTGTACGGGCCGCTGGCGAACGCGGCGACGAGCGTGATGTACGAAGGGGTGCCAACCTTCCCCGACGCGGGCCGGCCGTGGCGAATCGCCGAGCGGCTGGGTGTAAACATCTTCCACACCGCGCCGACGGCGATCCGGATGCTGCGCAAGCTAGGGCCCCAGGAGCCCCGCAAATACAAGTACCACTTCAAGTCGATGACCACGGTGGGCGAGCCCATCGAGCCGGAAGCCTGGCGCTGGTATTACGATGAAGTCGGTAAGGGCGAAGCCGTCATCACCGATACGTGGTGGATGACCGAAACGGGGGGAATCCTCGGCACCACCATGCCCGCGATTCATCCGATGAAACCCGGCAGCTGCGGCCCCGCCGCGCCGGGGATTCATCCGGTCATTTACGATGAGACCGGCGCGGAGATCCCGAAGGGCTCTGGGAAAGCAGGCAATATCTGTATCCGCAATCCCTGGCCGGGGATCATGCAGACGATCTGGGGCGACCGCGATCGCTACGTGAAGACATACTTCGGCAAGTACAACAGGAATCCGAAGAGCAAAGACTGGCGCGACTGGCCGTTCATGGCCGGCGACGGCGCGCTGCAGGCCGGCGATGGCTATTACCGCATCCTCGGCCGCATCGACGACGTGATCAACGTCGCCGGTCACCGGCTCGGCACGAAAGAAATCGAGTCGGCGTGTCTCACGGTGCCGGAAATCGCCGAGGCGGCTGTCGTGCCCGTCCAGGACGAGTTGAAGGGACGCGTGCCCGAGGTTTACGTCGCGGTCAAGCCGGGTGTGCAACCGAGCCAGGCGATCGTCGATCGCGTGATCAAGGCCAACGAAGAAGTGATCGGCAAGATCGCACGGCCCAAACGCGTGTACATCGTTCCCGATATGCCCAAGACGCGCTCCGGGAAAATCATGCGCCGAGTGCTGGCGGCGATCTCGAACCGTCGAGACGTCGGCGACGTGACGACCCTCGCCAACCCGGATGTCGTGGAGCAGATTCGCGTGATGGTGCAGGGCAAGGACGCGACGACTACGCGCGAAGAGCTGCCGGACGACATTGCGAAATTCGGACAGGTCGAATGAACGGATAAACTGGGCTGATTCGACCCGGCTTGACTGCGGGGCACAAAGCGGATCGTTTAACCCGCCTCCAGCGACCCCGGGGACTGAGCCATGACGTGGACCCAGGTCTACGATCCGCTGCACAATTGGGTTTTCTCCACTCTCGTCGCCGCACTACCGATTCTGGTGTTGTTCGGCCTGCTGGCGGGGCTGCGGGTGAAGCCCCACTGGTGTGCCATCGCCGGCGCCGCCACCGCAGTGCTCGTGGCCGTGCTGGTTTTCGGGATGCCGGCGTCGCTCGCCGGCATGAGCTTCCTGTACGGTGTCGGGTTCGGCGTGCTGAAGATCGCGTGGATCGTGCTTGCGGCGGTGTATCTGTACGACATCACGGTGTTCACGGGCCAGTTCGAGATCATGAAGGAATCGGTGGCCGGGATCACCGCCGACCGCCGACTGCAGTTGCTGCTCGTGGCGTTCTGCTTCGGAGCGTTCATCGAAGGTGCAGCGGGCTTCGGGGCGCCGGTCGCGATCGCGGGCGCCTTCATGATCGGACTCGGGTTCAAGCCGTTCCACGCGGCCGCGCTCAACTTGATCGCCAACACGTCGCCCGTGGCGTGGGGAGCGATCGGCACGCCGGTGCACACCCTGGCGGCGGTCTCGGGTCTGCCGGAGTCGGACTTGAGCGCGATGATCGGCCGCATCCTCCCCATCACGGGTATGATCGTGCCGTTCTGGCTCGTGCGCGCGATGGTGGGGTGGGCCGAGACCTTCGAAGTGCTGCCCGCGATCCTCGTGGTGGGCGCGTCGTTCAGCGTCACGCAGTATCTCTGGTCCAACCACGTGGACTCGAACCTGGTCGACATCGCCGGGGGCGTCGTTTCGCTCCTCGCGACCGTGGTCTTCCTCCGGTTCTGGCGACCGAAGCGCGTCTGGAGATTCGAGGGGGAGCGCGCCGCGGCGCCGGCGGGAGCGACGCCCGCGCGCAAGTACACCGCCGGCCAGATTCTCAAGGCGTGGATGCCGTTCGCGATCCTGTCGCTCACCGTGTTCGCGTGGGGCCTGCCGGCGATCAAGGGCGCCATCAATCGGGCCACGACGCCGGTCTGGAACGTCCCACTGCTGCACAACGGCGTGTCGCGCGCCGCGCCAGTCGTGGCCAAACTGACGCCAGAGGCCGCGCGCTTTGATTTCAACTGGCTCTCGGCCACCGGAACCGGGTGCTTCATCGCAGCGATCATCGCGGGCCTCGCCCTCGGCGTCGGGCCGGTCCAACTCGCGAAGATCTTCTGGTCTACGCTCAAGCGCATGAAGCTGGCCGTCATCGCCATCTCGTTCATGCTGGGCCTGGGGTACACCACGCGCTACTCCGGGCTCGACGCGGTGCTCGGGCTCGCCTTCACGCGGAGCGGATGGTTCTATCCCTTCTTCGGCACGTTCCTGGGGTGGCTGGGGGTGGCCCTCACGGGCAGCGACACGTCGTCGAACGCGCTGTTCGGGAGTCTGCAGCGGATCACGTCACAGCAGCTCGGACTCGACCCAGTGTTGATGTGCGCGGCCAACTCGGCGGGCGGCGTGATGGGCAAGATGGTGGACGCGCAGTCCATCACCGTGGCGACGTCGGCCACGAATCAGGTGGGCAACGAGGGAACGATCTTCCGGTGGGTGTTCTGGCATTCGCTCGCGCTGGGTGCGGTCGTCGGTGTGATCGTGCTGCTGTACGCCTACGTGTTCCCGGGCGGGGTGCCGCACGGCCTGACGATCGTGAAGTGATGCGCGCATGAAAAGAAGCGCCCCGACCGACTGGGTCGGGGCGCTTCGCTTTGCGAGACTCCGCCTCAGCCCCTCGCGCCCGCCCGCACCTCCGCCGGCTCCCAGATTTTGATCTTCCGCGTCTCGGGCATCAGGAACAGACTGAGAATGAACGCGATCGAGGGCACGGCGATCGGATAGATCAACGCCGCGCCGATCCCCGCCTTCAGGTACGCTGCGGTCGTGATGACTGGGACCAGGCCGCCGCCCCACCCGTTACCGATGTGATAGGGCACCGAGACCGACGTATACCGGATGCGTGCCGGGAAATACTCGGCGAGGAACGCGCCGATCGGCCCGTACACCATCCCGACGTAGGACACCATGACGGCCACGATCAGGATGGACAGCACCCAGTTCGTGTTCGCCGGGTTGGCGGTGTGCCCGAGCGCGATGTAGAGCGGGTAGTAGGTCAGCGCGGCGAGCGCGAATCCGGCGAGGATGATCGGCTTTCGCCCGATCCGGTCAGACAACCACCCGAAGAAGATCAGCGACGGAGTGGCGATGAGGAGCCCCACGCCGGCTATGATCGCCGGTGACAGGGTATCGGGTTTGCGGACCTGCTGCAGGAAATACAGCGCCCAGAACTGGCCGCTGTACCACACGACCCCCTCGCCGATCACGACCGCGCTCGCAATGAGGACGTATTTGATGTTCTGGCTGAGGAACGCCTCTTTCCAGGGATTCTTGGCCGTCTGCCCCTTCGCCTTGATCGCCTGGAAGATCGGCGTCTCCTGCAGCTGCAACCGGATATAGATCGCGATCGCGATCATGAGCAGAGAGAGGAGGAACGGGATCCGCCACCCCCATGCAGGCCACGCCGTGGGCCCGACGATCTCGCGCGTCGCGATGATGACGACAAGAGACACCACGATGCCCAGTGTGGGCGAGGTCTGGAGCCAACCGGTGTAGTACCCGCGCTTTTCATCGGGCGCGTACTCGGCGACATACGTGATGGCGCCGCCGTACTCACCCCCGAGACACAGACCTTGAATCAGACGCAGGCCGAGGAGGAGGACGCCGGCCGTCGCGCCGATCTGCGCATAAGTCGGCACCAGACCGATGAGTGCCGTGGCGAGGCCCATGCCGCTCAGTGTGATCAAGAAGGTGTACTTCCGGCCGATCAAGTCTCCGATGCGTCCGAAGAGGAATGCCCCGACCGGGCGAATGAGGAACCCGGCCGTGAACGTTCCAACGTACTTGATGAGATCCGAGCCCGAGGCGCTCTGTGCGAAGAATTTCGGGGCGAGAAGCGCCGCCAGACTGCCGAAGATGTAGAAGTCGTACCATTCGATGACGTTCCCGACTGCTGCGGCGATGACGACCCGGCGAAGTTCTTTGAACGAAAGCTGAGGAGCGGTCATAGACGCCCTCGGAAGGTGGAGGTTCAAGTCGAGCTGCAACCCGGATGCTTACGCCTTGTCGCCGGCCCCGCCCGCAACCAGCCCCTTCGCCCGCCACTTCTCGAAAATCGTTTTCACCTGTTTGTGCGCGTCGTCGAGCGCCTGCTCGGGAGTCATCCGGCCGGTCGCCGCGTTGGCGAACATGGTGGGCAGCACGAACGTGTCGAACACCTCGCTCTCGGCCGGATTCGCCGGGCCCGGATGGCCGATATTCGTGGCCCACCGGAGCGCCGTGCTGATGGGCTGGAGCTTCGTCGGCGGATTCGAGCCGAATGGGTCGTTCGACATGTGTTGCTTCATCCAGTCGTCGCCCATCGCGGGCTTTCTGACCAGCGGTGTACGAGGCTCCGCGACGGCACCAGGGAAGGACGGGAAATTGTAGAGCTTGCTCGCCAAGATGGCTTCGCGATTGTGCGCCACCAAGTCGAGCAGGAACTGCTTCGCCACGTCGGGACTCTGCGCGAATTTCCAGATCGCGTAGATCCCCATCACGTGCTCGCACGCCCATCCCGTGCCGCGCGGCCCTTTCAGCGCCGGCACGAAAAAGATGTCGTCGGCGATCGGGAGCTTGTTGTCCTGCGCCGTGCGATACGCGGAGATCGAGTTCAGGATGTAGGAGGTCTGCCGCGCGTTCAGGGCTTGATTGTTGGACGCGGCGTTCCAGCTCAATACCGCGGGCGTCATCCCCGCCTCGTAGAGCCGTTTGGCGAAGTTTAGGGCCTCGAGCGCGTGGTCCGACTTCAGGACCACATTCTCGTCGGCGTCCTGGATCGACCCGTCGAACGACCAGAGCATGGCGCGCGACGCCATGTTGGTATCGAGCTCCTGCGACATCCCGATGCCGATCGGGATCTGAATCTCGGGATGCTTGACCCTGATCTGTGGCCCCGCCGTGACCAGGTCTTCCCACGTCGTCGGCCCATCGGGCATGCCGATCTCGGTCCAGATACTCTTCAGGTAGTCACCTGGATCCGGCACGTAGTTGTCGCTGAAGCCGATCCACTTACGCGTGACCGGATTGTACGTCGCGCGCTTGCACAGGTCGATGATCGGCCCATGCGCCCGCGCGGCGTCGCGCACCACGTCGGCCATGTCGAGCACCTGCGGCTCGAACGCGCCCGGCGGCGACAAAAACTGAAAGAGGTCGTGACCCTGTTGAGCCGCGACCTCGGCGTTAGCGCGTGTCGTCAGGTCCGCCAGGGAGATGTGGTCCACCGTAACCTCGACACCCTTCTGCGTGCCCCAGTCCTTCGCGTACTTGTCGAACCAGGTGTCGTACGTGGGGACGAAGTGGCTCCACTGCATGATCTTGAGCGACTTCTGCGGGCGCTTGATCAGGATGGTCGGACCGAGCGCGACCGCCGCTGCGGCGGCGCCGGCCGTGGTGACGAATTGCCGCCGATCCATCCCTTTCCGCCTGGTCATGGATCTACCCTCCATTAATGGAAATGCGGAGAACAGGAATCGGGAGTCAGGAGTCAGGAGTCAGGAGTCAGACCCTGACTCCCGGCTCCTGACTCCTGAATCCTTTTAGATCGAATACAGCACGCTCAGGGAGACCTGGGAGGCTTTCTGCTTCCCGGTTGCCCCGCCATACGTCGTGGTAGCGCGGAAGTACTCGACGCCGAGTTGATAGCGACCCGCCCGGAACCGCAGCATGCCGGAGAGATCCTCGTTCTTGATGCGCGGGTTCGCCGCCGGTAGACTGGGCGAGTTCGCTTCATCGGGATCATCCATGCCGTAGTAGAGCCAAGCGCCCCAGTGCGGCGTGAGCTCGTATCCCCCCTGTACCCACATGCCCCAGCCCTTCACGTTGCCCTGCTGGGTGATGTGCGCGAACTGTTGGCCCAATGCCTTGCCCGTATAGACGTTCCCGTGGATCGTAGCCTTGCCGGATGTGACGTTGCCGCCGGCCTCGAAGCCTGTACCCGAGAGGTTGTTGCCGGTGGCGACACCGACGGCCGTCGTGTCCTTCGAATCCACGTGGCCGACGACGTAGGCGCTCCAACTGAAGTTGGGCTTGCGATGAGCGAAATTCAGCCGCGCCTCGAATTGCGGTGTCGCCGACGCTTCGCCGCTGCCGATGCCGCCGCCGACGTCGGGGCCGTTGCCCTCCATGGCTGCGAGAACCAACTGGACGGTCGTCGGTTTGCCAGGGTTCAGGTCGTGATACAGAAAGATCCCCGGATAACGCCAGCCGATCATCCCCGTTGCCCCATACCCGAGCGGGAAGGCGAGGTGTGTGACGGATACGGGCACCTCGCCGAACAGCGGCGACCAGAACTGGCCGATGCGGAGCGTGGTGGGGCCGTTCGTGAGGTCGGCGTACGCGAAGCGAATCCGCATTTGGGGTTGCTCGTCGCCGAACGGTGGCGCCCCATTGAATGCGCCGAAGAAGTCGGCCTCCAGCGTCGCGCGCGGCGACCACTTCCCCATCACCGGGGACCCGCTGAAGGTGAAGTTGATGCGCGTATTGCGCACATCGCCGTCCAGGTAGGTCTTGTCCGCGGCCGGTTGCACAGGGTTCGCAAACTCGGCGTTCTGGCCGTTGCCGAATCCAAAGAACCCGTTGTTCATGAACCACGTGGAGTTGATGAATCCGCTGATCGTCAACGTTTCGCCTTCCCCGAGCTTCACGACCTGTCCACCGGCCCCTTGGGCTGCCGCGGATTGCGCACCCCCAAGTGCCACCAGTCCGACCACTACGAGCACCGAGACCCACGCCAGTCGCATCCTCATGATTTCCTCCTCGGGTGAACTTGCGTGCACGACACGTCAGCCCTTCACGGCACCCATGGTGAAGCCCTGAATGAATCGATCGATGAAGAGGTTGTAGATGACTGCGAGCGGAATGCTCGTGAACAATGCAGCGGCCATGAGGGAGCCCCAGTGGTATACATCGCCGCGTACCAGCGCGATGGGGACGCCCAAGCTGACGGTCATGCGGTCGACCGAGCTGATAAACGTCAGCGCGTACACGAATTCTTGCATTACCAACGTGAACGTGAAGACGACCACGGTCAAGATGCCCGGAAGGATGAGACGCGGCGCTACCCGCAAGATTACAGCCAGCCTGCTGTAGCCGTCGATCATCGCCTGTTCTTCGATGTCCCACGGCACCGACCGCATGAATCCCATCACGAGCCAGGTGCAGAATGGAATCGTCATGGTTGGGTAGATGAGGATCAACGCGCCGAGCGAGTTCTGCAAGCCTAGAGCCGAGATCACGCGGGAGAACGGGATGAAGAGCAGGGTGGGGGGGATCAGGTAGGTGAAGAAGATGCCCATGCCCAGGCGCTCGCCCCAGCGCCCGACGAGCCGGGCCAGGCTGTAGCCCGCCGGCACCGCCACCAGCACGGTGATGATCACCACGGCCACGGTGACGAGCAGCGTATTTGCGACCCAGCGCAGGAAGTCCGTTTGGCCGAACAGGAAGCGCACGTGCTCGAAGGTGGGCGGGTCATTGAAGATCCAGGGGACGTGCTGTGTGTCGAACGCCCCGACGTACAGATCGCGGTTCTGTTTGAAGGCCGTGATGAACATCCAGTAGAACGGAAAACCGGCGAACGCAATGAAGCCCAAGGTGGCCGCGTACAGCGCTACGCGCTTCATCGTGCGCCTACCCCGCCCGCGCCGACTTCGGTCCGGCGGGCGACCCGCAGCATGAGGACGGCGACCACGATCAGAAACGGCACGAGGAATACAGCGATGGCGGCACCCTGGCCGAGGTCGGCACCCAGCACGCCGCGCTGGA
>Ga0209375_1003788_pt1 | contig 10431 bp, 9 predicted proteins | sample GraSoiAngelo_131_FD_185888 | JGI IMG/M metagenome (GOLD analysis project Ga0209375, IMG submission 185888) | Grasslands soil microbial communities from the Angelo Coastal Reserve, California, USA - 14_0929_02_30cm (SPAdes) (version 2) | ecosystem: Environmental > Terrestrial > Soil > Grasslands ...
AGATCGTGGCGTACTCGCACCCGACCACGCCGGCGCCGACCACCGCGAGGCTGCGCGGCAGCCGCGTCATCGTCAGAATCTCGTCGCTGTCGTGCACGCGGCGATCGTTGAACGGCACACCGGCCGGCCGCGTCGGCACCGAGCCGGTGGCAATGAGGATGACGTCGCCGTGCAGCGGGCGATCGCCCACGCGCACCGTGTGCGGATCGTCGAACACGGCCTGCCCGCGGACGAGGTCGATCTTGTGCTGCGCAATGTTCTCGCTCACGACCTCGCGGAGCGAGCGGACCACCTCCTGCTCGCGGTACATGAAGTCGTGAACGGTGAGGTCGGGCTTGACCGAGTAGTCGACGCCGTACAGGCCGCGCTGCCGGAGCCCCGAGAAGTACAGCGCCGTCTCGCGTAACGTCTTGGAGGGGACGGTGCCGGTGTTGATGCCGGCGCCGCCGACGTGTGGCTCGCGCTCGACGAGCGCGACACGCTTGCCGAAGTAGGCCGCCTGCGCGGCGCCCTTTTCGCCCGCGGGGCCCGAGCCGATGACGATCAGATCGTAGCGGTCCACTCACGCTTACCGTACGTCGGAAGATGCGACGGCTGCAAGCATAGCGATGCTAAGGTGGAGCCCTGGCCAAACGATACAGGCTCGGCCCGGATCAGATCCGGCCGCTCGCACGGGGGCGTGGCTCTTGCCTGGCGAGTGACCACATCACCGTCGACGGACGCCCGGTGGGCTTCATGTATCGCGAAGAGCCGGACACCGAGTTCGACAGCGGCTGGCGCTTTCTGAGCGGGCTCGAGAGCGATGCCTACGTCGACGATCTCGGCAACGTCGGCCTGCACGACGTCAACACGATCGCCAACTACGATCCCGACGTCATTCCGCTGCTCGATGCGCCGCCGGGCTCCGCCTTCGAGCGGGACGACGACGGGCAGTTCGTTCAGGTCGATTTCGAAGTGCCGGACGAGTGATCAAGTTTGCGGGGACGGCGGTCGCCCTGTTCGCCGGCGTCGCCCTCGTGCACTTCTTCCTGAGCTTCTTCGGGCTGGCCCTCGCGCTCCGGGTGGCCTTCGATGCCCAGAGCCCCGGCGGGCCGACCCCGCTCGATGTCGCCCTCGTCCGCGTCGCGGCAATCCTGCTCGCGCCGCTGAGCCTCGCAAACCGCGTCGTGCCGGGGCTGCAGACGCCGGGCGGCCATCTCGAAATCGCCGCCACCAGTGTTCTCTTCGGCGGGGTCGCCGTCGCCGTCCTGCGGCTGTGGCGCCGGCGGCGCGGGCACGGACCGCACCACCCCGCCTGACCCGTCAAGACGGTGAGACGTTTCTCCGCCGCAGCATCTGCTGCAGGCTCTGGCGCGTGAGCCCGAGGCGCTCGGCCGCACGCGTCTTCGATCCCCACTCGCGGAGTGCGTCGTCGATCATGCGCCGCTTGAGGTCCTCGATCGCGTCGTTGAGCGTCGACGGCGTCCCCGTGGCCGGCCGCGCGGTCCTGACGCGTTCCGACAGGTGCTCGGGCCCGATCGGCTCCCCGGGCTCGGCCAGGGTGACGGCGCGCTCGATCTCGTGTTCGAGCTCGCGCACGTTGCCGGGAAACGGGTACGCGCGCAGGCGCGCCATCGCCTCGGGCGAGATCGAGGGCACGGCCCGCCGGGCTCGCGTTCGATAGACGGCGAGGAAGTGCTCGGCCAGCGCTGGAATGTCGGCGGTGCGCTCGCGCAGCGGCGGCAGGTGGAGAGGGAAGCCGTTGAGCCGATAGAAGAGATCCTTTCGAAAGGTGCCCGCCGCCACCGCGGTCTCGAGGTCGGCATTCGTGGCCGCGATCACGCGCACGTCGACCCGCCGCGTGTTCGTCTCGCCGACCCGCCGCAATTCACCCTCCTGCAGCACGCGGAGCAGCCGCAACTGCATCGCCGGTGACATCTCGCCGACCTCGTCGAGAAAGATCGTGCCGCCATGCGCTTCCTCGAAGAGACCGCGTCGCTCGGCGGTGGCGCCGGTGAACGCGCCGCGCGCGTGGCCGAAGAGCTCGGACTCCAGGAGCGACTCGGGCAGCGCGCCGCAGTTCTGGGCGACGAAATTCTTGGTCCGGCGCGGGCCGTTGTCGTGAATCAGCCGCGCGAAGAGCTCTTTGCCCGTGCCCGTCTCGCCCGTCAACAGCACCGTCGTATCGCCCTCGAGCACCTTGCGCGCGAGCTCCGTGGCCGCGCGCAGGCCGCCGAGCGCGCCGATCAGCGTGTCGAAGTTCAGCGGGCGCGCGCGTGCCGCGGCCAGGTCACGGCGCGCGGCGTTGTAGGCGACTTCCAGCTCGTCGCGCAGCCGCGCGTTCTCGCGGCCGAGCGCCCAGCGCTCGGCGGCGCGGCGCACGATGACCACCAGCTCGTTGGGCTCCCACGGCTTGGGGACGAAGTGATAGATGCGCCCCGTGTTGATGGCTTCCATGAGGCTGTCGACGTCGGTGTAGGCGGTGAGGATCACGCGCACGGCATCCGGCGCCACCTCCTGGCTGCGCCGCAGCAGCTCCACGCCGGTCATCGCCGGCATGCGGTAGTCGCTGAGATTGCGCCGGGTGCTCCTCCGCGTCAGCGCCGGCCGCCAGCGAGCTTCAGCGACTCGGGCGCCGCGCGCAATCGCGCCATCGCGACGACCCCGAGCGCCGGGCCGATCGCCAGTGTCGCGAATGCCCAGCGCCAGCCGACGGCGTTGACGACCGGCAGCAGCAGCCAGATCGACACGTTGGTGATGGCGAAGCCGACGCAGGTCTGCATCGTGAGCGCGGTACCCACGTAGGCGGGCGGCGAGAGCTCCGTGATCGCCGTCGAGAACTGCGCCGAGTCGGCGACGACGGTGATGCCCCACACGAGCGCGAGCGCCAGGGTCAGCGCCGGGCGACCTGCGAACGTCAGGCCGATCGTGGCGGCGCACACGCCGCTGGTGGCCATCGCGGCGATCGTCGCGGCCGTGCGTCCCCAGCGGTCCGAGGCGACGCCGCCCAGCCAGCAGCCGAGCGCGCCCGAGGCGATGACCGCGAACGTCGCGGTGCTGGGCGGCATCCCAGCGTAGCCCGACGCGCCCGCGGCCTCCGCGCTGGCGAACAGGAAGAGCCCGATCCACGCCCACATCGCGTAGAGCTCCCACATGTGGCCGAAATAGCCGAAGCACGCCAGCCGCGGGCCGCGCGCGCGGAACACGGCCAGCGCCATGCGCGGATCGAAGCGCGCCGACGGAAACCGGTTCGGCCCCTCGCGGACGAGCAGCACCACCACGATCGCAGCGAGCACCGCGAGGCCGGAGGCGGCGAGCAGCGTGTGGCGCCACGGCAGCGCGGTGAGGCCGCGGATGAGCCAGGGCGTTGCGGAGCCGATGGTCAGCGCGCCGACCAGGATGCCGATCGCGACGCCGCGGCCCTCGCGAAACCACGTGGCCATGATCTTCATCGCCGGTGGATAGGCGCCGGCCATGGCCGCGCCCGTCACGACGCGCAGCGCGAGCGCCGGCGCGAGCGAGTCCACCCAGAGCGCGAGCGCCGCGTTGGCCGCGGCCCCGAGCATCGCGCTGCCCGCCATGAGCGAGCGCGGTGACCAGACGTCGGGAAGGTTGCCGAGCGCGCTCGCGAGCGTGCCGGCGATGAAGCCGAGCTGCACGGCGATGACGAGACCGGCGCTGCCGGCGGCGCCGACATTCCATTCCTGCTGCAGCGCGGGGAGCACGGCGGAGGCGCTGAACCAGAGACTGAGCGCGAGGAGCTCGGCCAGCGACAGCACGCCGAGCTGCCGCCAGCGCTCGGGCACGCCCTACTCGACGACCTTCTTTTCGTGCAGGCGGGCGATGTCCGCCGCCGAGAGTCCCAGATCTTTGAGCACGAGGTCGGTGTGCTCGCCGGGGAGCGGGGCGGCGGAGCGCACGCTGCCCGGCGTCTCGGAGAGCTTGATGGCGATGCCGACCTGCCGCACGCGACCGTGGGTGGGATGCTCGGCCTCGACGATCATCTGCCGGTGGTTGATCTGCGGATCGCGCACCATTTCCTCGACGTCGTAGACCTTGCCGACGCAGACGTCGGCCTTCACCAGCCGCTCGTACCAGTCGTCGCGGTCGCGCGTGCGGATGATCTTCTCGATCTCCTCGCGCGCGGCCTGCTCCTCGCGGTTGGCGGCGCGCACGAGCTGGTCGGGCTGCCGCGCGAAGCGCTCGAAGTCGGGCCGGCCGATGGCGCGGCAGAAGTTCGCCCAGAGCCACGGCTCGGTGCAGCCGATGGTGAGGAGCTTGCCATCGCGCGTCTCGTAGATCGCATAGTAAGGATACGAGCCGCCGAGGAAGCCCTCGCCGCGCCGGGGTGCCCAGCCGTCGGAGAAGAAGAAGCGCATGTTCGGCGTGGCCGCGAGCAGGGAGACCGTCGTGTCGAGATACGAAACGTCGACGTGCTGGCCGCGTCCGGTCCGCTCGCGCCCGAACAGCGCCAGCACGATGCCGAGCGCGCCGTGCAGGCTCGCGCCCGCGTAGTCGGCGACGAGGTTGAGCGGGATCACCGGCTTCTTGCTCCCCGCGTCGCCGATGAGGTTGAGCACGCCGGCCAGCGACAGATAGTTCATGTCGTGCGCCGGATAATCGCGATAGGGCCCGTCCTGGCCGAAGCCGGACAGCGAGCAGTAGACGATGCGCGGGTTCAGCGCCCGCATCGTCTCGTAGTCGGCGCCGAGACGCTTCATCACGCCGGGACGGAAGCCCTCGACGATGACGTCCGCGGTCGCGGCGAGCTTGCGGAAGATCGCCTGCCCCTCGGCCGCTTTCATGTTGAGCGTGATCGAGCGCTTGTTGCGATTGGTGAAGGCGTGGATCGTGCGACGCACCCATTCCTCACCGGTCGGTCGCTCCGGATCGGCCGACTCGATCTTCAGCACGTCGGCGCCCATGTCGGCGAGCATCATGGCCGGCATCTCCGCCGGCGGCACGCGTGCGAGCTCGAGGATCTTGATGCCGTCCATCACGCCCATCGCGCTACTCCCGCTCCGCGACGAGCCGCGACGTCAACGCGCGGACGTCGGGCACGTCCTCGAGACGTCGGAGCTGCGCGGCGACGCCCTCCGCCATATCGTCGCCCAGCACCGGTGCGGCGCAGCCGAGGAACTTGGCGTGCAGCTCCGCGTCGCTCAGTGGCGTCGCCGGATGTCCCGAGGCGCCGCGCGGCTTGGACTCGAGCGTGGTGCCGTCGGTGAGTCGCATGCTCACCCGCGTCCACGCGTGCTGCTCGAGATCGTGCGGCAGTGCCGGATCCACCACCATCGTGATGCGGTCCATCAGGTCGCGCGTGGCCGCGTCGCGGACCGGGCCCTCGTCGAAATCGGCGAGGCCGACGCCGCCGCGGGCGAGCGCCGCGGCCGCGCAGTACTGCATCGAGAACTTTCGCTCGAGCCCGTTCGACGGACGCGCGTGGCGCAGGACGTCGGGCACGACGGCGTTCACGCCGATCTCGACGGCCGCGACCTTCGCCGGATCGAGGTGATGGCGCGCGCGCAGATCGAGCAGTGCGTCGATCGCCGAGTGCGTCAGCGCGCACGAGGGATACGGCTTCACCGCGATGCCGGAGGCGATCAGCTCCCAGCGGCTGCCGAGCCGGTCGAGGGCGTCGGCGGGCAGCGTCGCGCCCGAGAACGCCGCGACGTAACCCTGGCGACCGTCGAGCGCGCTGTCGGACGACGTCATGCCCTCACGGGCGAGCTGCGCGGCGCGCAATCCGCTCTGCGCCGCGTGGCCCGCGTGATAGGGCTTCGTCATCGAGCCGAAGTTTTCCTTGAGCCCGGAGGCGAGCGAGGCCGCGATGCCGAGCGCGTGGCGCGTCTGCGTCACGTCCAGGCCAAGCAGTCGCGCCGCCGCGGCGGCGCAGCCCAGCGTGCCGATGGTCGACGTCGCGTGCCATCCGCGCGTGTAGTGTGCCGGGTTCAGCGCGATGCCGAGCGCCGCGTCGACCTCAAATCCAATGACGTAGGCCAGCGCGAGCGCCGCGCCGTCGGCGGTCTCCGCCTCGGCCGCCGCCAGCGCGGCGGCGAACAGCGGGACGCTCGGATGGCCCATCAGCGCGAAGTTCGTGTCGTCGAAGTCGTGCGCGTGGCCGGCGGCGCCGTTGGCCAGCGCGGCCCAGCCGGGCGAGGTGCGCATCGATGTGCCGAGCACGGTGCAGAGTCCCACGCCGCCTTCGATGCGGGCGACGGCGCGCACGCTCTGCGCGACCGGCTCCGCCGCGCCCGCGAGCATGACGCCGATCGTGTCGAGGACGGCGCGGCGCGTCTGCGCGAGCACGGCGTCGGGACACTCACGCAAGGACGTCTTGACGACGAACTCGGCGAGGCGGGTGGTGGCGGTCATGGCACGCACGATAGCGGAGGGTCTCGACGGTTGCAAGCCGCGCACGAGTAGTCGACAATCGCGCGATGACCAACCGCCGCGTACTGCTCAAGCGCCGTCCCGTGGGCGAGCCGAAGCCAACCGATTTCGAGGTCGTCGACGCGCCGGTGCCGACGCCGCAGGACGGCGAGATCCTCGTACGTACCATCTGGCTCTCGCTCGACCCCTACATGCGCGGCCGGATGAACGACGTGAAGTCGTACGCTCCTTCCGTCGAGCTCGGCCAGCCGATGGTCGGCGGCACCGTCGGCGAGGTCGTCGAGTCGCGCGACGCCGCCTTCCGCCCCGGCGAGTTCGTGCTGACGTATGGCGGCTGGCAGGCGTACCACATCGCCAGGAGCGCCGGCGCGCGCGTCGGCCCGTTCGGTCCGATCAAGCTCGACCCGCGGGCGGCGCCCATCTCGACCGCGCTCGGGGTCCTCGGCATGCCGGGCATGACGGCCTACGTCGGGTTGTACGACCTCGGTCAGCCGAAGCCCGGCGAGACGGTCGTCGTCTCCGCGGCCGCCGGCGCCGTCGGCTCCGTCGTCGGTCAGCTCGCGAAGATCCGCGGCTGCCGCACGGTCGGCATCACGTCGTCGCGGGAGAAGTGCGAGTACGTCCTGAAGGAGCTGGATTTCGACGCCTGCGTGTCCTACCGCGTGCCGGACCTCGCCGCCGTGCTGCGCGACGCCTGTCCCAAGGGCGTCGACGTCTACTTCGACAACGTCGGCGGCGACGTCCTCAAGGCGGTGCTGCGCGTGGTGAACCCGTTCGCGCGCATCCCGCTGTGCGGCATCATCTCGCAGTACAACGCGGCCGAGCCGCCGCCGGGCCCGAACCTCGGGCCCGTGCTCGTGAACCGCGTGACGATTCGCGGGTTCATCGTGAGCGACCACGTCGACCGCATGCCGCAGTTCCTCGCGGACTGCGGGCGCTGGGTACGCGAGGGCCGCCTGAAGTACCGCGAGGATGTCGTGGAGGGACTCGACCGCGCGCCCGAGGCGTTCATCGGGCTGCTGCGCGGTCGCAACGTCGGCAAGATGCTCGTCCAGGTCGGCGCGGATCCTTCGCGCCACTGACCTCAGTCGGGCGGTGGCAGCAACGGCGGGTGGCCGAATCGCGCGCGGATGCGATTCATCGCCGCCAGCAGACCGCGACGGCGCGCCAGCGCTCGTTCGAGCCGCCGACGACCGGGAAAGTCGACGAGCATCAGCCCGATCAACACGGTGAGGAGCCCCTGTCCCGGGATTCCCGGGACGGACATGACGAGCCCCACCGCGATCAATACGAGCCCGAGCGCGTTCTGCGCGAGCGCGCGGGCCGATCGCCACGGCGCGAGCCGCGCCGCGTGGGTCGCGGCATCCTCGGAAAAGTAGGTGGGCGGCAGCCGCACGACGATCAGCGCGGCGACGGCCACGGTGAGCGCGGTCGCGGCCAGCCAGATGCCGACGCCGAGCAGCAGGATGACGGGTGAGAGGTCGAAGGGCACGCCGCTCGATCGTATACTGAGCGGCATGTCGGTCGAGTTTCGCGAGGAGCCCTGCCGGAGCGCGCTGAACCGCGTGCAGGGGATGCCCTTCAAGTGGTCGCTGAATCCCTACATGGGCTGCGCCCACCGTTGCACGTTCTGCTACGTGCGCGGCTTCGAGCGGCGCGCGGAGCGTCCATCGGGTGAGGCCTACGGTCGCTCGGTGCGCGTGAAGATCAACGTGGCCGAGGTGCTGCGCCGCGAGCTCGCGCGCACATCGTGGAAACGTGAGGTCGTGGCGATCGGCGCTGCGACCGATCCCTATCAGCCCGCCGAGGGTCGCTACCGGCTCACGCGTGCATGTCTGCTGGCGTTCGCCGACGCGCGGAGCCCCCTCAGTCTCATCACGCGCGGGCCGATGATCGTGCGCGACCTCGACGTCCTGCGCCGCGCCGCGACGAGCGCCGAGGTGGACGTGACGTTTTCGATTCCGACGCTCGATCTCGACATCTGGCGGCGCACGGAGCCCGGCACGGCGCCGCCGCGCCAGCGGCTGCGCGCGCTCCGCATGCTCATCGACGCCGGCATCGACACCGGCGTCGGTATCGCGCCGATCCTGCCGGGCATCTCCGACCGGCCCGAGTTGCTCGCGGACGTCGTCAAGGCCGCGCGCGACGCGGGCGCCACCAACGTGTGGTGCAACGTCCTCTATCTCCAGCCGGGCACGCGCGAGCATTTCATGGAGCACCTCGCGCGCGACTGGCCGGAGCTGGTGCCCAGCTACCTCGCGCTGTATCGGCACCCGTATCCCGAGCGCGCGACGACCGAGCCGATCAAGAGCGCGGTGGCCGCGCTGAAGAAGCGCTTCGACGTCGCCGATCGGCGCGCACGACCGCTCGAGCCTCGACCCGGCGCCGAGCAGCTGGCCCTCGCCATCTGAAGACGTCTCCGTAGGTTCACACTAGCCGGCGCGTGGGCGCGTCGGCTATCATCGCCGCATCCTTCAGCTCGACTTTCCGCACGAGACGGTCCGGCGTATCTGGGGATACGATCGCTTCCTCCCGCTGCAGCAGCAGGCCATCGAGCGTGTTCTCGCCGGGCGTGACTCGCTCGTCGTGCTCCCCACCGGCGGCGGCAAGTCGCTCTGCTATCAGGCGCCCGCCGCGCACCTGCGCCGTCTGGCCGTCGTCGTCTCGCCGCTGATCGCGCTGATGAAGGACCAGGTCGATGGGCTGCGCCAGGCCGGCGTGCCGGCGGCGATGCTCAACAGCAGCCAGAGCCCTGCCGAGCGTGCCGCCGTGCTGCGGGCGGTCGACGCCGGCGGCGTGCAGCTGCTCTACGTCGCGCCCGAGCGCCTCGTGATGGACGGCTTTCTCGCGCGGCTGCGTCGCGCGCAGCCGGTCTTCGTCGCCGTGGACGAAGCGCACTGCATCAGCCAGTGGGGCCACGACTTCCGGCCGGAATACCGGCAGCTGCGCGTCCTGCGCGAGGTGTTTCCCGCGCTGGCCGTCCACGCCTATACGGCCACCGCCACGCCGCAGGTTCGCAACGACATCGTCGCCGAGCTTCGGCTGCGCGACCCGTTGATCCTCGTCGGCTCGTTCGACCGTCCCAATCTCGTCTACCGCGTGCGGCCGCGCACCGATCGCGTCGCGCAGGTGACCGCGGCGATCAACCGGCACCGGGACCAGGCGGGCATCGTCTATTGCATCCGCCGCAGCGAGGTGGACGAGCTCACCGCCGCGCTGCGCCGACGCGGACTGCGCGCGCTGCGCTACCACGCGGGGTTGACCGACGAGGAGCGCCGCGGCAACCAGGAGGCGTTCGTCAACGAGCGGGCCGACATCGTGGTGGCCACCGTCGCCTTCGGCATGGGCATCGATCGCTCGAACGTGCGCTACGTGATCCACGCGGGCATGCCGAAGTCGCTCGAGCACTATCAACAGGAGGCGGGCCGCGCCGGCCGTGACGGCCTCGAGGCCGAATGCCTGCTGCTCGTCAGCGGCGGCGACTACGGGCTGTGGAAGTCCGTGCTCGCGTCGGAGGGCGTCGAGCCGCCGCCCGGGGCGTTGCGCAAGCTCGGCGAGATGTACGCGTTCTGCCAGCAGACGGTCTGCCGACATCGCGCGCTCGTGACGTACTTCGGCCAGCCCTACGAGCGCGACCACTGTGGCGCGTGCGACGTCTGCCTCGGCGAGATCGTGGCGGGCGACGCGGGCACCGGCGGGGCGACGCGGCTGCTGGAAGCCGTCGATACGCTTCGCGGTCGCTTCGGCGCCACGCACGTCGTCGACGTACTCGTCGGCGCCGCGACGGCGCGCATGGCCCAGCTCGGCCACGACCGCCTCGACGTCTACGGCGTCCTGCGTGGCGAGAAGAAGGGACAGGTGCGCGCGTGGATCGATCAGCTACTGGCCCACGGGCTGCTCGCGCGTACGGACGACGAGTACCCGACCGTCACACTGACCGCTGAGGGCCGGGCGGTGCTGCGCGGTGACGCGCCTGCGCCGGCGCTGAGCAGCGTCCGCGTCGTGTCGCCCGTCGCCCCGCAACCGGCCGCGGCTCGCGACTCGGCTGCCCCGTCTGAG
>Ga0209375_1003795_pt1 | contig 10426 bp, 11 predicted proteins | sample GraSoiAngelo_131_FD_185888 | JGI IMG/M metagenome (GOLD analysis project Ga0209375, IMG submission 185888) | Grasslands soil microbial communities from the Angelo Coastal Reserve, California, USA - 14_0929_02_30cm (SPAdes) (version 2) | ecosystem: Environmental > Terrestrial > Soil > Grasslands ...
AAGCCTTAACTTTTCAAGCCCGTAACGTTGCGTTAGTTTCTTCGAGCATGTCCTGCGCAAAGATCGATCCGGCGCTGCACCAGGCGCATAAACCGTCCTGGATTAAGGTCCGATTGCCGTCGAACCCGGTTTTCTTTTCGACTAAGGCGCTGATTTCCGACCTGCGGCTGCACACGGTTTGTGAAAGCGCGCAATGTCCGAATCGCTGGGAATGCTGGAGCCAGGGGACCGCGACGTTCATGATCGCAGGGGATCGTTGCACGCGCGCGTGCGGGTTTTGCGCGGTGACAACGGCGAAACCGTTTGCCTTGGAGGAAGACGAGCCGCAACGCGTCGCCGAAGCGGTGATGCGAATGAAGCTCAAGCATGTCGTAATTACCGCCGTGGCCCGCGACGATTTGAAAGACGGCGGCGCCCATCATTTCGCCCGCGTAATCACTGCGATCCAAAAAATGGATTCGTCCATTATCATCGAAGTGCTCGTGCCTGATTTTCATGCCGATGATTCGTGCATTCAGACTGTGCTCGATGCCGGTCCCGACATTTACAACCACAACATGGAGACGGTGGAGCGGCTCACGCCGGTGGTGCGCTCGCGGGCGAAGTATCGGACGTCGCTGCAAGTACTCCGACGCGCCAAACAATTTTCGTCCCGCGGCCGCGGGATTGTCACGAAAAGTGGGATCATGCTCGGCCTCGGCGAAACCGAGCCGGAGATTTTTCAAACAATGGACGATTTGCGCGAAGTCGGCTGCCAGGTTCTGACGATGGGTCAGTATCTGCGTCCAACGCCAAATCATTTGCCAGTAGTCGAATTCGTCACGCCAGAACAATTCGATCTCTACGGCGAGATCGCGCGAAAAAAAGGATTCGAGCACGTCGCGTCCGGTCCGCTCGTGCGCAGCTCCTATCACGCGGCCGACTTTCATCCAGTCGTCCGCTGAGAATGGAGGCGTCGAAAACTGCGGCGGTCATTCCCGCTTATAACGAAGAGAAGCACATCGGCGACGTCGTCCGGCGAACCCGCCAGAAACTGGACGACGTTCTGGTTGTCGATGACGGCTCGCGAGATAAGACTGCAGATCGCGCGCGCGAAGCCGGCGCGAAAGTGATCGTTCATCCCCAAAATCGTGGCAAAGGCGAGACGATTAAAACCGGATTGCGTCATTGGTTGGAACGACAAACCGATTTCATAATCATCCTCGACTCGGATGGCCAACATCGACCGGAAGAGATCGATCGTTTCGTTGCGGCCGCGCTTTCGGCGGACGAGCCGAAACTCATTCTTGGCAACCGGATGAACGACGTTTCGTCAATGCCGCGCCTGCGACGGATCGTTAATCGCTGGATGAGCGAACGGATCAGTGCGGTTTGCGGTCAGGAAATTCCGGACACGCAGTGTGGGTTTCGAATGTTACATCGACAATTAATTCCCGAATTGCTCGGCGGCGCGGCGCGTTTCGACTACGAAACCGAAATGCTGATCGTCGCCAGCCGGAAAGGTTTCCGGATCGACTCGGTGCCGATCAGCACGGTTTATTCGGATGAAGTGAGTAGCATTCATCCCATCCGCGACACCCTGCGTTTTTTTAAACTGATGCGGCGCTACAAAAAGGGTAGGGCGATTGACCGTGCCAGTCCGGCTCGGACTCGCCCGTGAAACAACTACGGCTTTTTCGCCGGCAATGGCTTAGTGCTCTTAATGATCTCGTCTTCCGGCGTGAGCTTGGGCGCTTTGCCGCTGAAAATCACACGGTTCGGTTTTTCGGCGAGCGAATCGATCAACGCTTTGGCGTGGGTAGTGACAACTTTCAGGTTTAGCAAAATCACGTGCAGCTCTTTCATCTGATCCTGAATCGATTTGTCGGTCGTGGTGATGAATGTGTCGGCGGTGCCGAAGAGGTGGTCGGCGCCTTTCGAAGCGCTTTCCAGGTTCTTGATCACGTTCTGCAAATTATCGACGTCGATTTTTAATGAATCGGCCAGCGGCCCGAGCTTGGGCATGAAGTCGCCGAGATCGCCATGTAAATCAGTCACGGTCAGGTTGAGATTGTCCAACAGCTTGTTTGCGTTTTCGAAAAGCGGTCCGGCCGCGGCGGTGATTTGTTCGATTCCGTAAGCGGGATGTCCTTCGATCGCCGCGTTGTTTGCCAGTGTTTTCCCGCCTGGCGTGCCAGCGGAGAGCGCGACAAATTTCGGCGCGAGCAAAGTGTCCGCGCTCAGGGTCGCGGTTACATCGGCGGGCAACGGCGGGATCCCGTCATTGAGTTCCACGGTGATAATGACGGCGTCTTTTTTATTGCTCAATTTCGCGCGCTCGGCCGGAGTGAGATGACGCATCGCAATCACGCGTCCAGCCGGCGCGCCCGCGTAGCGAACTTCCGAATGGATTTTGATGCCGGTCACATCTTCGTATTGGATTTGCAATGTGCGCGTCGGTTTTTTCAAACGATAACCGGAAAGCGCAAACGTGAGCGCGGCGAGCAAGACGATGCTGCAACCGATGACTGACAGCGCGACCAAGTAATCGGACAGATTCTTCTTCATTGAATAAAACGAGGAACGTCCAGGCTCGAATGGAAAATGACGAATGACGAATGACGAGACAATGACAAAGCCCGAATAACGGAAAGCGCGTCGCACTTGGTTCGAGCTTCAGGTTTTGTCATTCCTTCGGCATTCGATATTCGTGCTTCGTCATTCATATCATGCGGTCTTGCGATGAAATCGGTGACGGGCGCCGACAAACGGTCGCGGCTTCACGTGTTGATGGTGTTCATGTTCGTCCTGGGAAAGATTTAATGGAATCGGCCCGTCGGCCTGGCCGTTGATAAACTGTTGCACTTCGGGATTGAGGCTGTTGTGAATTTCGTCCGGCGTACCTTGCGCGACAATCGAGCCGTGACCAAGCATGATCATTCGGGTTGCGATCCGAAAGGCGCTGGTCATGTCATGCGTGACCACGACCGCAGTCATGTGTTCGCCATGAGTGAGCTTGAGTGTGAGTTGATCGACCACCGCGGTCATAATCGGGTCAAGCCCGGAAGTGGGCTCATCGCTGAACAGTAATTCGGGATCGAGCGCCAGGGCACGGGCCAGGCCGACGCGCTTTTTCATTCCACCGCTAATCTCGGCCGGTTTGAGATCTTCAAATCCACTGAGGCCGACCATTTGAAGTTTTTCCTCCACGATTTCTTCAATCTCACCAGCTGAGTTGTCGGTGTGCTGCAAAAGCGGGAGCGCGACATTTTCGCCGACAGTGAGAGAAGCGAGCAATGCGCCCGATTGAAACAGCATTCCGAATCGCCGGCGAACGGAGGCGATTTCGCGCTCATTCATCGTGGTAATTTCCTCGCCAAAGATTTTTACCGAGCCGGAGGTCGGCTTCATCGAACCGATGATGTGGCGGAGCAACGTGCTTTTCCCGCAGCCACTCCCGCCCATGATTACGAGTGTCTCGCCGCGGCGAACATTGAAAGAAATGTCGTTGATCACCACGCGGTCTCCGAATTTTCGGACAAGGTCGGAAACTTCGATTACCGGCGAATCAGCCGAGGGTGACATATTAAGAGTCAGAGATTAGCCGGCGAATCACGCGAATCATACGAATCAAAGAGGTAGTTGTTTTCATTAGCGTTAATTTGTGTGATTAGCGGGCTCATGCTCCAAAGAAAAATATTCCGGTGAGGATCGCGTTCGTGACGAGCATCGCGAGCAGCGCTTGAACGACCGACGAGGTGGTGGCTTGTCCAACACCTTCCGCGCCGCCTTCGACGTGCAGTCCGGCGTTGCACGCGATCGTGATTACGATCCAGGCAAAGACCACACTCTTGATCATTCCTGAATACAAATCCCAGGTGTCAGCGCTTTCGAGTGCACGCATGATGTAGCCGGCGGTGTTGAAATTAAGCGCGAATCGGCACACTGCCCAACCTCCAAGCACCCCGATGTAATTCCCGAAAATCGTCAACGCTGGGAGCATGACAAGCATGGCAAGAAAGCGCGGTACGACCAGATATTGGACCGGGTTGATTGCCATTACTTCCAACGCCTCAATTTCTTCCGAGACTTTCATCGTTCCAAGTTCCGCGGCGACGGCGGAACCGCTGCGACCAATCACTATGACCGCGATTAGAACGGGGCCCATCTCCCGCAAGATCGACAACATCACGAGATCGGGCACATAAATCTCCGCGCCCATTTGCTGAAGTGAATGCGCGGCCTGCATCGCGAGCGTCACGCCGATGCTGAACGCGGTCAATGCGACCATCGACGTCGCGCGGACGCCGATGAAAACCATCTGCCGGAAAATCTGGGAGATACTAAAAAACTGGCCGGTAAAAGGCGCGACGAACACCCAGTAAAGCAAACTCAGATTCAGGCGCAGATAATTTTTTAACATCCGGGCGCGTCAGAATGACAAGGCGCACGGAATGACGAAAGCCGAAAATCCGATATCTCCACGGCGAGTCTTCGACCGAATGGCCTCTTAACAGAATTAGATCAGCCCGCGTTTGCGAAAGTCGCCGATGTTGCCGCCGCTGGAGCGTTCGATCATGTCGATGGTGAACTTGAGCAGGCAAACTTCCCAGGCTTCGTCGACGCCTTGGATGATGGCGCTGAGCGGCTCGTCGCGATGCTGGACGTGCGATTTGGTGCGCGCGATCACCGCTTCAATCGGGTCGCGAAACATTTGTTCGGTCACGTCGGTCTTCCGAAACTGAAATCCATAGCGGAGCACGGCGATGTTGTGCGCGTGCTCGCGCAGTTGGTCGGCGTAGCGCTGCGCTTTCTCGCCAAACCCTTCGAGCAGCAAGCGGCTGAAATGTTCGGGCGTCAGAATCTGGGGACGATCGGCGTGAATTTTTCCATCGCGCACCCGGACTTCGTTGACGCGGTCCATCAGCTCCGAGATCAGATAAAAACGAAAGCTGGTCGTGCCGAAGGTGGCGATCTTCTGCGCGGGCGCGAGGATCACCTGCGTGTTTTCGATCGCGTACTGGAAATCGTCTTCCTTCATTGTCGCCGTGCAGTTTAAGACAGCGCGCGTTTCTTTCAATCGAGGGCCGACGCTTCGAGTGCGCAGGTGGCGATCGCGCGAACGCGGCTGGAGCGCCAGCGCAGGACGGCTTCGCCGGTGAAAAGGGCGAGGGCGAGCCAGATCAAAACGAATGTGATAAGATGCCCACGCGTAAATGGTTCATGATAAAGGAAAACGCCAAGAAAGAACGAACCGATCGGAGAAAGATACTGGAGGAAGCCGAGGGTGATGAGGCGAAGATGTCGGGTGGCATAGCCGAACCAGAAGAGCGGAACGGCGGTCACGATCCCGGTGCTGATGAGCAACATCGACAACGACCAGCCGGCACGGGCAAACATGAGCGTGCCCGATCGCTGAAGATAAATGAGAAAAACCAGAGCGAATGGAACGAGCAGAATCGTTTCGATGAACAAACCGGGGATGGCGGCGGTGCCCGATTGTTTTCGGAGCAATCCGTAAAGTCCGAACGTGACGCAGAGCAAGACGGCGATCCAGGGGAAGCGGCCATAACCGAAAGTGAGATTCAAAACTCCGAGCGCGGCGAGCAAGACCGACACAAACTGCAAACGGGTGAGACGTTCGCGCAGAAAGATCGCACCGAAGAGAACGTTCATGAGCGGGGTCATGAAATAACCGAGGCTGGACTCGATGACGCGGCCAATGTTGACCGCGTAAATGAAGAGGAACCAATTCGACGCAATGGCCAGGCCCCCGGTCAGACAATAAATTCGCGCACGGCGCGAACGGACATTGGCGATTAGTTCAGGCCAGCGCCGCTGCCAGCTCAGCACGACTGAGAGAAAGATTGTAGTCCAGACAAATCGATGCGCGAGAATTTCGGTGGCTGAAACAGCGGCGAGAAGTTTCCAGTAAATGGGAATTAAACCCCAGGTGGTGAAGGCGGCGATTCCGGCAACGAGACCGTAAGTTTCCTGCGACTCTTCAGAACGTCCGCGCTCGCCGCAGCGAGTCCGTCCGTCGGCGGACAAGATCGACATCGTCATTTAAAATTGGTAGGGGCGGTTCACCGAACCGCCCGCGGGCGATTGAGTCAATCGCCCCTACCTCGTTAGTTCGCAAGCGCGCGCGCGAATGAATGCGACTGTCGCGCTACTTTGCCGCGACCTGCGTCACGAGCGAGAGAAATGCAGCGTAACCCTCATGCTGCATGCTGTCGGTCGGGATAAAGCGCAACGCCGCCGAATTAACCGCATAACGCTGTCCGGTTGGCGATGTTGAATCGACAACCAGATGTCCAAGGTGCGCATCGCTGCGCTTGGCCCGCACTTCGACGCGATGCATGTCGTAAGAATTATCGTCCTTTTCGGCGATCGAATCTTTCGAGATCGGTTTTGAAAAAGTCGGACGCCCGGTGCCGCCGTCGAACTTGTCGATTGAACAAAAGAGCGGTTCGCCGGTGATAACGTCGACGTAGATCCCAGGTCGCAGGTTGTTCCAATACTCGTTTTGAAACGCCGTTTCGGTGCCGTTCTCACGGGTGACATGATATTGGTCTGGCTTCAGGCGCGATCGCAGAACAGAATTGCTCGGGACGGGCCGATTGGGATCAAACCCCGTTTCGCTGGTCAGAGCATGCGACGCGAAAACCAGATAAAGGACTCCCACAATCAAAACCACAGCCACGCCGAGCCCGACGCACATGCTGACTCGCGATGTGTCGTCACCGGTAATTCGAGTGCTGTTCATCTAGTCGCCTCGCCTCACCGATTGAACAAAAAAGAGAGACTTAAGTCACTCTTTTTTTTCGAACGGGTGAAGATACTCCGAGTAGCCTTCGGCCTCCATTTTTTCCACCGGGACAAAACGCATCGCGGCGGAGTTGACGGCATAACGCTCGCCGGTGGGCGAAGCCCGGTCCTTGAAAAAATGGCCGAGGTGTGAATTGCTTAACTTGGCGCGGACTTCCGTCCGTTGCATGTCATGAGAAGCGTCGGCTTGCTGAAAGACGGAATCCGGCGAGATCGGTTTGGTAAATGTTGGTCGTCCGGTTCCGCCATCGAATTTGTCGAGCGAGCTAAAGAGCGGATCGTTGGTGATAACGTCGACGTAGATGCCGGGACGATTATTGTCCCAATATTCGTTTCGAAACGCGGTCTCGGTTCCGTTTTGCCGGGTGACGCGATACTGGTCCTCGGTCAATTTTGATTTCAGAACCGAATCGCTCGGAACCGTTTTGAGATAATTGTAATTGCCAGCCTTCTTTTTCCCCGCCTGAATGCTGCTGTAATGAATAAACCCGGCAATGACGCCGATGGCTGCGAGCAGCCCAAGCCACAAGGTCAAATGCGATGAGCGCTTCGAAGGATGATGGATCCGATGCATGCTGAAATTTCGCTGATTCGATTGGGAGCCCTTGGATTTGACGGGCCGGAGCCCGCCAATCATCAAACTTTCTTAAATGAATCGCAGCCGAATCCAAAGATGGTCTGACCGAAATGGCCAACCGCCGCGATTATTTCTTATTTTCGAAAAGCGGCAAATATTGGCCGTAGCCTTCTTCTTTGAGTTTTTCGACCGGAATGAAACGCAACGCGGCTGAGTTAATGCAATAGCGCTGGCCGGTCGGGGCAGGGCCGTCGTCAAAAACGTGACCCAGATGCGAGTCGCTCTTGCTGCTGCGGACTTCGTTGCGCTCCATCCCGAGGGTGCGATCCGATTTTTCGGCAACATTTTTGTTGTCGATTGGTTTTGTAAAGCTGGGCCATCCGCTGCCGCTGTCGAATTTATCGAGCGACGTAAACAGCGGCTCCCCGCTGATAACATCGACATAAATTCCGGCGCGATGATTGTCCCAATACTCGTTGCGAAACGGCGGTTCGGTGCCGCATTGCTGGGTCACGTGATATTGCTCCGGCGTGAGCTTCTTTCTCAGCTCCTGGGAAGGCGGCTTGGTCGAAGTTTGATTGGTGGTGGATGATGGAGTTGTCATAACGGTGGATTGGGGAGCAGTTTCGTTCGGTTTTTGAGCGCGGGCGCGATTAAGAAAAATCAGGACGCCGAGCAAAGCCACAAAAACGACCGCGCAAAAAATTAGCATTCCGCGCGACGATGGCGGGGGACGTTTCGGTAATTGAATCACACCAAAAAGGTACGCGCTTTAATCCTGCCGTCCAGCCAACCACCTATAGACACAAATGAACACAAATTCACAACACGATTCGTTCCCACTCCAATTTCGGGTGTTTGAAATTCAGAATCACGCCGACACGCAAATTCGTGATCCGCAAATAATTCAATATCAGTCCACGTTCGTGGTCTGTGATTCGGTCGATGACTTTTGTGTCGACGACCCCGAAAGCCTTCGGGGCTGGCGAAATGGAATCTCTCGTAATCGAAACTCCACGACGAGTGCATTTTCAATAGGGCTTTTTCAACAATACCGTGACCGAGCGTGTTGAGTACCTCGATTGCACATCCAACGATCTGAAAGACTTCGTCTTTGTACAAGAGCTTATCGTCATTCGTGTGCATTCGTGTTGATTAGTGGTTAATCCTAATCCTGGCGTCCAGCTTCGGGGACCTGAATGTAGCGGCGGAACACGAGCAAACCGATAGGGGCCATTGAGGCCGCGAGCGCGAAGATCAACCACAGGCTCCCCGCATGACATTCGCCATGCTCAGGACAGAACGCGGCAAGCAGCCATCCGCTTGTTCCGATGAGGAGTTTGCCGACAAGAAACGGAATGTAAGCAAGCGCGCCATAGGAAGCTTCCTGACCAGGCGGCGCGATCGCCGCCGCATATTCATAGACTCGCGGCGAATAAAAAGCTTCGCCGACGGAAAAGATCGTCAGGTAGATGGCCGACATGATGTAATACGGATGAACCGCACCGGTGAGTTGTAAATAACCGTGACCGAGTGCGTGTCCGAGCGCGCTGTCTGCCGCCGGGACAAACCAATCCGTCGGCAACGCCATGACGAACACTCCGACCGTGCAAATGATGCTGCCGATGATGACGATGCGATAGGACGCGATCCGCTGGGTGAGGGCACCGATCACCGGAGCGAGCACAATAATCAGAAGGGCGTTGATCCCCGCCAGTTTGCCGACTGGCGCGTGTAATCCCATCTCGCGATCGCCGAATTTCGGGAAGACGTAATCCATTTGCAGGAAAATCGCTTTCAGGAATCCGATGAAGAGAAAGAATACCAGCAGCCGGTAGAATCCGGATTGTCCGATCAGGCGACGAAAAAGCGCGGCGGTTTCGTTGGCGCTTTTCTGCACGGTTCCCGCAATCCCTGTCCAAAAACCGGAGCGAGCGGCGTCCGTTTTCGTTACGGTCTTGTCGCGCTCCGGGTCACGTCGCAGAAAATAAATCGCCGGGAAGAGCAAGATCTCGAGTGCGAGGCTCACGCCGAAGAGTTGTTCGTGCGGAGTCGGCTGAAACCCTGCGATGCTCACGTGCAGATCGAGCGAGCGAATAAAATCAAAAACATAACCGGCAACGAAGTAACCGACATTCATCAGCGCGTAGATGATCGAGAAGGCGATCGAACGTTGCGCGGTCGTGGAATAGACTCGCGTCGCCGCCAGCAAAACCGGCGTGCCGAGCGCTTCGCCAATCGCCAGCGGCAGCAAGCCGCAGACTAGCGCCAGCGTTGGATCCTTGGTCAGAATCATGACGCTGCGCGCAAATGTGCAGATCCCGACGCCGAGAAAAAAAGTTCGGCGAAGTCCAATTGCATCCGTCAACGAACCGGCCAGCAAAGTGAACACCGTCATGGCTGGCGCCCACACCCAACCGACCAACGCGCCGGCGGCTTGATCACTAAAGCCAAGGTCCTTCGACAACCAGAGCACCATCGTTTTGTTCGTGACCGAGTAAGCCGTGTAAATCAGGAGCTTGATCAGGAACGTCAGCCAAAGGTCGCGTTGCGCGCCGCGCAGCACGGTGAATTTTCCGATGAAGCCGCTCAATCCCGACGGAGCGACATGCTCCTCCGCGATTATCTGTTTCGGTGTTTCGGGCACAGGTTCTCGGACGATAGCCGATTCCTGCCCGAGCGCATGCGCATGGAAGTTTTAATCAAGCGGGCTTTTCACTCCGATGCCTGGGCGATTGAGCACGTGCGTGTCCCCGTAAAAGCTAACGCTCACGCGGTTTTTAGGCGTGTGGATTTCGCGAGGTAGTTTCGCAATTGATTTTTTAATAATTTTCTGCCACCGCCGCTCTTTAAATATTTTTCCCGGCCTAACGCATCCGCCTGTTCAAGGTATGCCTCATAATAAATGAGCTTCCATGGCCCACGGTAGGAGGTTGCAAGCGCATCGCCTTTAACATGCTGAGCCAGTCGTCGTCGAAGATTCGCGGAATAGCCGATGTAAAATCCGTCATCACTAATAGATCGGAGCACATAAACGTA
>Ga0209375_1003801_pt1 | contig 10416 bp, 9 predicted proteins | sample GraSoiAngelo_131_FD_185888 | JGI IMG/M metagenome (GOLD analysis project Ga0209375, IMG submission 185888) | Grasslands soil microbial communities from the Angelo Coastal Reserve, California, USA - 14_0929_02_30cm (SPAdes) (version 2) | ecosystem: Environmental > Terrestrial > Soil > Grasslands ...
GTCCTGGCTTTTCGGGATGAGCGAGGTTGTAACGAACCTGAAAAAACTTCTCGTCGCCTGCAACAATCGCGGACTCAAATCGCGGTTCGTTGTCGCATCAGATCTCTACGACTCGAATGGGGGATGATCGATTGCGACTCGGCAGGAAGCCAACATGTTCGCTCTTGCTTTTCCTCCTCGCCGTGAATTTTCTCGTTCGGTACCCCCGGACACCCCATGAATTGGGTTTCGACGGGTTCGTCTACCATGGAATGACGATGTCCCTAATCCGAGGGGGGTACGCTGGATGGATACTCCATCCACTCAGCTACTTCGGCCTGTATCCACTCAGCCATCCGAGCGGCAGCTTCTTCTTCCTCGCCGATCTCGCCATTCTTGCGGGGGCACCCCTCGAAGGCTCTATCCTTCTCTTCGACATGGGTTTGGTTGCCCTTAGTCTGCTTTGCGGATTTGTACTCTCGATGGAGTTCCGCAGAGATGAGGCCCTCGCATTGGTCGTCGCGGGCCTGTTCAGTCTATCACCGCGCCTTGTGTCCGGCTTACTCTGGGAGATACCCACCCGCACGCTGTTTTCCACCCTCGTACCGCTGTTGATGTGGCTCTTATTACGGTTCCATCGCTCGCGGAACTTACTGTGGCTCGGCCACGTCGGAGTGGTTCTCGCGATCATGATGTCCGCTCACAGGCTCACCGTCCTCATGGCTGGATTCTTCATTGCATTTATACTGACAGAAATCATCCTCGTGGTGAGCCGAACTCTTCGGATTCGGTACGCCGCATATGCCCTTCGGCCCCAATTCCGCCGAATGGCGAACCTGGTTGTTCTAACTAGTTTCTTCGTCTTCTCGATTTCTCTGATTACGGTTGGTGGGATTCTTTCGACCTATGGGGTCGGCCGAGTTGGCTTTGGGTCAGGAGTTGTGCTGGAGTTGTCAAACTTGGGGGCGAGTCTCGCCCGAAGCGCGGGATTCTTGGTGGCCATCGTTCCGATTGGAGTAGTCGCGGTGTATCAGGGAAGAATGAAGGAATTCAAGGAGCCTTTTCTGCTGATGGTTCTACTCGTTCTCCTCCCGACGCTTACACTACGCCAGTATGCTGGTTACTACATCATTGCCCCTACCGCTCTTTCACCGGCTTTCGGAGTTTGGTGGTTTGTTGAGAAGCTTAGGAGCCGGACCGCAAGAATCGCACTCGTCTCTGTAGCCCTAGCTGTCACGGTCTTGTCTTCAGCCTACGTTGTGAACTTTGACCTCCAGGTACAACCGTTCCTCGACGACACGAGCTACGTCAGCGGTGTCTATGCTCAGTGGAGGACTGAGGGCACCCTCATCGCGAACGATGGCATTCTGGCAAGCAAGATTTACCTCGTGGCGGGCCACCCCTATCTGCCCGTTGGGGGGGCCACTACACCATTCCAGAGTCCAGAGTTACTCCTGTTCGGTTTCGTAAACCGATCCTCTCTAGCGATCGTGCAGATCCCGGTTGGTGACTTGTCGCTCGAATCGGATTCGCCATTTCTACTTTCAGGAGTTCAGGGTGAGGCCGATTGGGCATCCATCCTGGATCATTCGCGGCAGAACATCCCCGATCGGCTCGCGCAGTTGTACGACCCTCAATATCTGGTCGAGAATGAAGACGCCGGAGGCGGCTACTTCGCCTATGGCAACACCTACGCTTCACCGTTCATTTCGCAGACGCACACAGCGTCGTTCAGGGTTTTTGAAGTACAGGGCCAGTCGTTCTGGTACGTCGGGGGCCTTTCGTGACCCGGATTGGCCTCCTCGCTCCTTATGCCCCTCCAATCCCGGGCGGAATTTCGTCGTTCGTGTCGGGGCTGAGAGCTGCCTTGGAGCAACGAGGTGATGAGGTGTTCCTCTTCGCTGGAGAAGGAAACGGCGATCGTCCTGTTCATTCCAATCTTGGAACCGGGCGGCAGTATGTCCATCAGGCCCAGCGATCGTTAGACACGGTTCGTCCCGATGTGATACACTGCCACTCTCATTGGTACACGCTCGCAGCCGGCGTTCGTTATCTCGCGAAGAATCCGAACGCTCGACTTGTCTTTTCATTCCATACAACTACACTTCCTCACCTTCGCAGGCTTTTTGCGAACCTGCTCAGTAAGGCACAGGTCCTGACATTTGTTAGTTCGGCCCAGCTTGCTGAGATTCGGTTCGCTCTGCAGCTAGGCGGCGACCTCAGAATTCTGCGACCCGCAACGCGGCTCACGACCGTCGATCCTAGACGCGTAGAAGAGTGGAAGCGATCCCAAGATCTGGAGAGCGCGTTCCCGATCCTCGCCTTTGCTGGTCCCCTGGAATACCCCCGAAAAGTGGCGGGTGTAGTTGACTTGGTCAAGGCCTTTCGCAACATTCGACGCCGGTATCCTCGAGCGAGGCTCCTCATCATCGGTGACGGTTCGTTGCGATCGCGTGTCGAAGAGGCTGGCACCGATTTGGGCGGAGCCATGACCGTCACTGGGTTCGTGGACGACCCTAGGGTGGCTTTGTCGTGCGCGGACCTGTACTGCCAGATATCGAGGCAAGAAGGCCTCCCGATCGCCCTCCTTGAAGCGATGTCCTTGGGACGATGCGTCATCGCCACGAGGGTCGGTGGAATTCCTGAAATACTCGACGATTCAAATGGGCTGCTTGTCGGGTCTGAGCCACAGGAAATCGAAAAGGCGGTGTATTCGCTGCTAGAGGACCCTCACCGTCGAGACACGTTCGCGGTTGGCGCACGACGGACCATTGAGCGATCCTATGCATGGGATGCGCGATTGCCCCAGATCGACAGTATCTACGGATTGGCGGGATAATTTGAAAGCCCTTGCCCGCCAAGACTTCAAAGTCTCGATCTCGATCGACGTCGAACGTGACTATCGCCTTGATGGTCGGATTACTACTCGTGGAGTCGATGAGGGCCTCCCAGTCTACTTCGACCTTCTGCGTTCCCATCGAATCCCGTGTGATCTCTTTGTATCCGGAGAGGTCGCATCGGAGGTAGCGAGTCTAGGGCTCTCATTGAACCAATCCCTTGTCGCCCTCGGGTGCCATGGCTTTAACCATCCCGCGGGTCCCGCTTCATATCTCAGCCGAAAGAGCGATCACGTTCTCAAGCGCGAATTGGAGACAGCCACCAGTATCATCCGGTCCAGACTTGACCGGATGCCTTCTCACTTTCGAGCCCCAAATTTTAGCATCAGTCCACGCGCTCTCTCCGTTCTTGATGCACTAGGCTACGAATGCGACTCATCGATCTTGCCGGACCGTTACGTTCGGCGCTGGGGCATCCTGCCGATTCTTGACCATCGCGGCGCCCCGATCGATCCATATCATCCCGACCCTGGCTGTCCGACGCGGGCAGGATCTTCCCGGCTCCTCGAGGTGCCGTTAAGTCCGAACCCTAGAGAGCCGGGCTCTCCGCTCGGTTTGGGGTCGCTTAACGAGCTCGGCCTCTCGATTATCCCCACGATCGCCCAAAGCAGATCGCGGTATCTGATTTTTCTCTGCCACACTTGGGAGATGGTCGATTGGTCTATGGGCGATCCTGTTTCTCCTTGGGTGCGCGCGGGTTCAAAGTCGCGTCCGGAATTACTTGAAGCGGCGATTGCTGAACTGGACGGAAGCAGATTTGCCAACATGGACCAAATCGTCGAAGACGAACGCAAGCGAGAAAACCCCTACGGCGGCGAGACGTAGGCAACCGGAGAATTGGATCGATGCAGAACTTGAGTTCGACGGATCATTCTCCACTCGTCGAAACGGAATGTCGTCAGGATGGTAGGCCAGAGGCGAGGTCCCCAATCGGTCGCGCCGGAACGCCTGCGACGATTTCCCCTGGTGCTACGTCCCTAGTTACGACCGAGCCGGCGCCTACGACTGACCTCGATCCAACTTCGACACCAGGTAGAATGACACAATGAACGCCGACAAAAGCGCCGGCTCGAATGGTCGTCTCCCTGACCTTCTCCGGTCCCTTTCCCGTATAAGCCATCGACTCGTCATGGGCCAAGATGGTGCTTCGGGCCGCAACCGTAGCGTAGTCTTCGATCGTGACTTTCTCTGGATACAGGTTGTCAATGATTACGAAATAGCCTATCTCCGCAGACTTCGCGATGCGAGCTCCGCGGAGTCGGTGAAAGGCGCTCCTCAAAGCGGAAGAGGGGCTGAACCATGCGGGCAGAAGGAACAAAGCCGAACGCACTCGAACCTGAAGCGGACGACTGGATTTGTGAGGTGGAGCCCCGGACGACGGTCCCAGGTCGGCAGTCGGACCTGTCTGAATGTCCAACAATGCCTCACCTTTCGGGCGCTTGGTGCACCGGACCGGTGTATCCCTCACCGAAAGCCCAATGGATGCAGTGACCGAATGCGGTGGCCGGCATCAATGCGTCGGATCGCATTTCAGTCGCACAGGATAACCGTTCCGGTCTGTGTTTCCGATTCTGCACACAATGCAACCGAGTTTCGTGAAGGGGCGCGGTGCAGACTCTCGGTCTCATCTTCGGGCCCCCGGTCGCGACGGATGTTGGTACGTGGCGGCGGTTTGTTCGACCCCATCTTGCTCGATGATGTTGAGGCTCCATGAAGCCCTCCCGCCCCGTGAGGACCCAGGTCCTGTTCGTTTATCCTACCGATGCCACGTTCATCGAAAACGACCTCCGGCTCATTGAGACCTTCTGCGATGTAACGCCATTCCGATATACCGATCGGTCCTGCTATCCAGGGCTCTTTCGTTCAATCGCGCGTTCAGATCTCGTATTCATGTGGTTCGCTTTGGGATTTGCGGCTGTCTCTGGTCTCGTAGCCCGTTTGGTGAAAAAGGCAACTCTGCTAGTTGCGGGAGGGTGGGACGTTGTGGGCTTGCCCGAAATCGGCTACGGGCGTCTCCTGACTATGAGGGGGACCATCACGGCTGCCACCGCTCTGTCTTTAGCGGACGAAGTCTTGGCTTTCTCTGACTGGAGTGCCCGGGCCATCAAGTCGGTCGCGCCTCGCTCGAGAATCAGCCGTTCGTACCCAGGCATAGATACAGCAAAGTTCCGACCTGCGAGGAAAGAAAGGCTAGTACTGTCGGTGGGCAACGTCAGCCGCGAAAATCTCCTGCGAAAGGGGTTTCGGGATTTCGTGCGGGTGTCGCGGGCCTTTCCTGACGTCCCCTTCCATCTGGTCGGTCGTCATCTCGATGATTCGGTGGACGAACTTCGACGAATTGCTGGACAAAACATGCACTTCACGGGGTGGATTTCCGACGCCGAATTAGTAGACCTACTTTCCCGAGCTCAGGTCTACGTTCAGTGCTCGTACAACGAGGGTTTTGGAGTCGCGTTGGCCGAGGCAATGGCGAGTGGATGCGTTCCCGTAGTGGTGGCAACCGGCGCTATCCCAGAGGTTGTCGGAGACACGGGGGTCTATGCGAAATATGGCGAGCTAGACGGCTTGGCTGCTGCGATTCAGACCGCGTTGGATTCTGAGAAAGGGTCGGCCGCGCGTCAACGCGTCGTGGACAAATTCAACGAGCAGTATCGCCTCGCTGATTTACGAGCGGCCGTCAACCGGGTTCTTTCGAAGGCTCCCCGGAGGAAATCCGAGACCGCGGGAGGGTTTTAGTTTGGGGTGTTCCGATAGAGATTTCCAACTCAGTGTTTGCACCACGAACTACAACTGTGCACACGCTCTGGATTCTCACCTCAGTTCCGTCTATGATGCCTTGAGCGGGTTGGACTTTGAATACGTTGTCGTCGACAACTTCTCTAAGGATGACAGTCTGCGCATTCTGAAGAGCTGGGCCGCGAAGAAGTCTAACATGACAGTCCTGGCTAGGCGCTGTACGATGGGGTCCGGTCGGCAAATTGCAAGCGAAAGGGCCCGCGGATCTTATTTCGTCGTTCTAGACACAGATGTGGTGTATTCCACCATGCTAAGGAAGTTCATCGAGGCCTACCTGCACGGATTCTCGGCCTTTTCTGTCCAAGCCATCTATTGCGGGGTGTTTCCCGGACGTCAATGGATCCAAGCAGGCGGCAGGCGAAGCCTCAACACGAATGAAGACGTCGATCTCTGGGTTCGAATCGCCCGGTTCGGTACCATGAAATGGTTTCCGGTGGCCCTCGGTCGCAATTTGAAAGAGGAAGTGGCGTGGGGTATGGACGACCATCTTTCCAATCGTTACTCGAACCGCGAACGAGTTCTTCGCCTGATCCGCCGTGAATGGGACTTGATGAAGACGCGAGGGTTGGGAAAACTGGACCTCACGCGGCTGATTCGAGAGAACACGATCGACCTAGGCATTGGTGCGCCTCCCGGCCAATGGCCCCAGGCGCGGGTTGGGCAGAGTGACTTCGAACGAGCTGTCAGATTCGTGCGAGATCTGAAACAAGTCTGGTCGATGCGGTGAAGGGGACTTGAGTTTTGAAAGGTACCAGAAATCCGCGGGAGCGCTTCGGAACGATTGCCTCTCCGAGGGGTTCAGGCATGCCTGGGATTGTCCGCGACATCCTCAATTGGAACGCGCCGGAGGAAAAGGGGATCCACGGCAGGATCCTTAGGGCGATTCGCTCTTATCTCCGATGGAATCGGCAGCTACGGCTCGACCCCTGGATGCGATACTCCCCAGCGGTGTCCACCGTCCAAGGCCACCTGGGCCATCGCGCGGCTCTGGTTCTGGACGTCGGAAGCGGCCCTCAGGGACTGGCCCGGTTTCTACGCCGAACCATCGTCGGCGTCGATGTCGGATTCGCGGACGACGCTGTACTGAGCCCCGAGTCGTTCTTACTGCCCGTCAGAGCCTCCGCGACTGATCTGCCCTTTCGTGACCGATCTTTCGACGCGGTCGTGTCTATGGACATGCTGGAACACATTCCTCGGTCCGACCGGTCCCGGGTGGTATCGGAGCTCCTCCGGGTTGGACGGAGCCTGGTCGTTCTAGGGTTTCCGTTTGGAAAGGCGAGTCAGGATTTTGATGAAACGGCTCTTCAAGAGGAAAAATTCCGAGGATTAGCACTCGACTGGAGAACCGAACACGTCGGCTACCGCCTCCCGGATACTGCAACTCATGGGGAAATCGTGGCTACGGTCAAGAGGGAGCGACCGGATCTCACCCTTTCGTGGTTTTCCCAGGAAGGCCTTCGAGGCCTCAAGTTGCGCTGGAAACTCCAGATGCTGGTCCCGAGGGACTCCCGGATCTATGGCCTCTTGTTTGTGCCACTCTACTGGCTGCATGCGCGCGGGACACCTCGACATGCGTATCGCAGAGTTTATGTCGCCCAAGCGAACGGAGTCCAACCTGTTTCAACCCAGAGGTATCCTCGGAGTGCCTAGAGGCTGATGCGCCGAACCTAGCTCGGTGAAGCAATCCGAATGGACTCCAGAATCGCCGATACTTTCTTCGCGGTTTCTTCCCAGGATCTCGTCTGCTCGACGGCAAGTCGTCCCCGGCGGGCGAGCTCCAAAGCTTCCTCGGGATGGTTGTAGACCCACTCAATACCGTTCGCGAGCGCCTCAGCATTACCGGGCTCGATGACGACACCGGCTCGCGATCTCTTCAAAAAGTCGCCGATGTCGTCGATGTCGCTGCTTACTACCGGCTTGCCACACGCTAGATACTCGAATACTTTGATCGGCGACGCTTTCCTCGTTCTCGCAAAGGGTGCGACACACACGTCCGAGGCGGCGATGATAGTGGGGACATCTTCGTAGGGCACTTCGCCAGCGAAGATGCAAATATCCCTCACCGACGATTGCCACACTTGTGCCTTCAACGCATCGGTGTCGGGTCCACCACCAACCATGACGATTCTAAGGTGCGGAATCCTTGTTCTGAGCCGCTCAGCAGCCGCGATCAGTGTCGGAATCCCCTGCCAGGCAACGAGGCTGCCGACGAAGCATATAATGAAGTCGTTGCGGTCCAAGCGGACAGCGATTCGACTCGAGTTTCTGTCTTTCGGATGGAAGCGGGAGATGTTTGCGCCGTTGGGGACGACCGCAACCCGGTCCCGAGGAAGGCCATACATAGACACCAGTCCGTCACGAATTCCGCTGCTTACCGCGATCACTCTCGCGGCTCTCGAAAACATTTGCCCGCGAATTCGTCGCGCGATCGCGGGACGGATCAGCCTTCGTTTTCTCCCAAGCGCCCGAAGCTCGTCGTCCAGACTTCCATTTACTTCTACGACGAAAGGAACGCCCGTCAGGAGCGATACGGCCCACGAGATTTTCGGTGACATCCGCCGTTCATACACGATGTCGGCCCAGTCTCGTCCGAGATGGGTCGCTTGTAGGATCTGCCTTATGGAGAATCGCTTTCGGACGGTGTGGTCCTCGATTCCGCTCGAGCCGGTCGTGCCAGTCACAATCCTGAGTTTATGGCCCTGGAGACGGAGGTTGTCCACCAATTCGCGCAGGTGAACGCTATCCCCCTGTCTTTCGTTGAGATCCACGTCCAGGGCTAGGAGCAAGATGCGCATGGAGCTCTCTGACTCTGTTGGTGCAATGGGAGCGGAAACCGCGACGTGTCATCGTCCAACTTCACTGGTTGGAAAAGGCGAAATGACGGTCCAAGCCCAAGCGAACGGAAGGCGACCACGGAAGCCACATCGCCGCTGGTCATTTCATAACCCTTTGCATCATATTATCGCGGGCTCCACCTCATAGGTCGTCGTGACCGACGGGCATTCCTTACGATTCGCCGAGGGCATGGTCATACAGGTCCAGATACGCTGTCACAGTCTTGCTTAGGTCGAGTGATTCTGCTTTTCGCAAAGCATGAGAGCCGAGACGTTCGCGCAAGTCGGACCTATTCGCGAGCGTCTCGAGGCCTGCTTGAAGTGCTTTGATGTCACGGGGTCGTACAAGGAGGCCCTCGCGGCCGTCGGTTATGATTTCAGGAATGCCCCCAACGTTCGATGCAAGGATCGGCAATCCGGCCGACATCGCTTCGAGAAGGCTCATCGGAAGTCCTTCCGTGTGAGAGGGGAGGGCGAAGATGTCGGCAGCCGCGAGATACTGTAGATGATCCTCTCGATTACCAAGTTGCACGAGGTGTCTTCCCAGTCCTAGAGCCCCGACCTCTCTCTCGATATCCCCGCGTTCGTCCGGGGAACTTTCCCCCGTTGTCAGGATTGTGAGATGGGTACCGTTGTCCAACGCTCTCCGAGCCGCGGTCAGCAAGTCTAGAAAACCCTTGTTCTTGGCAAGCCGTCCCGCGAAGAGGACCACGGGTCCATCGAGACCCAGTTCATTTCGGATGGCATGTCGGTCCCCGAGTTGTTGACGGACCCCCTCGGTATCAACTCCATTCTTTATGACAATCCCGCTTGCTCGGAACGATTCCATTGTATGTACGGAAACGAACACTCTGGTTCTACAGATCGCCAGAGACATGCGAATTGAAAACCGTTCGATGAGCCCCCGCGTCCCTCGGGCTTCCGGTGGCCGGAGGTGAAATGTCCCGATTACGGGCTTTCCGAGAATCCTTGCCGCCGCTGCTCCAAGCACCGTTTGAAGATGGCCCTGGTTGAGGTGGACCAGATCGACAAGATCTCGGTTTCTCCAAATTGTCCGTGCAGTTTCAAGCGACAGTCTGGCGTTGCTGAATATTTTTCCCGAGTTCAATTCCCAGGCTCGTAGACCGAGTGCCGACGCAACCCTAGACGAATGTGTTGCGGCGATATACGCAATATGACCCCTGGCAGTGATCCCTCTCGCCAGGCCGATGACCATAGCGCTGATCCCAGAAACCGCCGACAGGCTGTATGGGCTAACGATGCAGGCTCTCACTGCACCGGGAAGTTCTCCTCACCTTATGAGATTCACTTGCGTTAGGATCCGGTCCCATCTCTCGATCTGTTTGTCATAAAATGAAACCCGGTCTCGACAAGCCTATTAGGGGTCCGGTTGTCCTCAGGCCGTTGTCTTCCTCCGCAGTCGGGACGACGGCGGCCAAGCCTCCCGAAAGGAACCGGTCCGTCTTCAGGGACAATTCGAGCGATTCGATCCACGAAACGCTTGGCCCCGAACGACAGGTCATAGATCATTTTGATGCGGTTTCCGACTTCTACTATGAAATCGTTGACGCGTACCGCACTGACCTCGGCTACTACCACAAGAGGGAGTTGGAGGCCTCTGAGAAATGGATCGCGATCATGCGTCCCCAGACAACTCTTGACGCGGGCTGTGGCCCAGGTCGACATTCTGTGCAGATTGTGAGTCGAGGACATGACGTAGTTTCGCTCGATGTGAGCCGCAGAATGCTGTCTCATCTGATGAAGGAGGCCGCCCGCTCGTCGGGTCCGTCGTCCATTCGTCCGGTTCAAGGAGACATCAAACGACTCCCATTACCGTCGAACTTCTTCGATCTGGTCGTTTGCATGGAGGTCATTGAGCATTTCCCGCGATACCCGGACGACTTTCGGAT
>Ga0209375_1003808_pt1 | contig 10407 bp, 7 predicted proteins | sample GraSoiAngelo_131_FD_185888 | JGI IMG/M metagenome (GOLD analysis project Ga0209375, IMG submission 185888) | Grasslands soil microbial communities from the Angelo Coastal Reserve, California, USA - 14_0929_02_30cm (SPAdes) (version 2) | ecosystem: Environmental > Terrestrial > Soil > Grasslands ...
CCTGCTCGTGGACACGAGCCACGCGCCGACGCGGACGCGGATTCGCGTCGCCGCCGAAAAGATGCAGCAGGAACGCAGTCGGAAGCTGGTGCAAGCGGGGGTCGATCGCGTGTCGCTCCTCACCACCGTCCCGTACGGTGTGCCGCTGCGGCGCGCCTTCGCGGAGCGCGCGAAGCGCTTGAGCCGATGATCGGTGCGACGCTCGTGTGGCTGCTGCTGCAAGGCGATGGCTGGACCGCTTCGCCGAGCCGGCCGACGGTCGGCGATACGATCCGGCTCGAGCGGACGGTGCCCGCGCCAGGCGGGTGGCGCCTGCGCACGAGCAAGCTCGCCTCGGGCACGGTTGCCGAGCCGCTGGGCGATCCGGCGGTGGTCGCCACGGCTGCCGGCGGCTGGGTCGTGCGCCATACGGTGGTGGCGTGGACACCGGGCGACATCACGCTCGACATGCCGCCGATCTGGCGATTGGGTCCTGATGGTACGGCGGACTCCCTGTCGGGCGGCACAGCCGCGTTCCACGTCGCGAGCGTCATTCCGGACAGCGTGAGGGCGCCCGCGCCGCAACCCGCCGTCGGGCCGCTGCGGCTGGCGCGAACCAGCCCGATTCCCGCCGTCGTCGCGGTCATTCTCGCCGGCGGTGCGCTGCTGCTCCTCATCGCGTGGCGACACCGCGGCCCGCGCGTCATCGCGACCGGTGCCCCTCCGGGGCTCGCGGCCCAAGGGGACGCCCCGGACGCGCGCTGGCTGTCCGCCGGCGAGCCGAAGGCGGTGGCGGCGCGAGCGACCCAGGGCCTGCGGCGCGCGGTGGCGCACGCGATTCCCGCGGCGCACGAGGCGCTCAGCACGGCGGAGTTTCTGGAGGCGGTCGAACGGGCTCGGCCGAACGCGCCGCTGCGCGACCTGCGTGAGCTGCTCCATGCGCTCGATCAGGTCGCGTTTGCGACGGCGCACGGCGTGGAAGTCGCGCCACTCGCCGCGCGCGCCCGCGCCCTCGCGCGCGAATTCGGCGCGAACGGATCGTCGGCATGAGTTTCGCGCGACCCCTGCTGCTGTTGCTGCTTGCGGCGCTGCCGCTGTGGTGGTGGTGGCGGCGCCAGCGGCTTGCGAAGCTCGCGGGTGCGCCAATGAGCGATGTCCGACCGGCGCTCGGACCCGTGGAGCGGTTGTGGATCGCACGCCTGCCGGCCTCGCTGCGATCGGTCTGCCTCGCGGCGTGGATCGTCGCCGCGGCCGGTCCGCGTCTCGGGTCGGCGCGCGCCGAGCTGCGCAGCGAAGGGATCTCGATCGTGTTGGCCGTCGATATCTCCAGCAGCATGCTGGCGGAAGACTTCTCGCCCGCCAACCGGCTCGATGTCGCTCGGCGCACGGCGACCGAATTCGTCCGCGCGCGGTCTTCGGATCGTATCGGGCTGGTCGCCTTTGCCGGGCAGGCGCTGACCCAAGTGCCCATCACGACGGACTACGAGGTGCTGGAGGAAGCGATTCGGCAGCTGCGCGTCGGCATTCTCGAGGATGGCACCGCGATCGGCACCGCGATCGCCACGAGCGCGAACCGGTTACGCCGCGCCCCCGGGAAGAGCAAGGTCGTCGTCCTGCTCACCGACGGTGAGAACAACAAGGGCACGGTCGATCCGCGCACGGCCGCGCAGGCCGCGGCGACATTCGGCGTCAAGATCTACACGATTGGCGTCGGCACACAGGGCGAGGCGCCGGTGCCAACGGGGCAGGGGCCGCTCGGCCTGCGCTATGAGACGATGCCGGTGAAAATCGACGAGCAGCTGCTCGATGAAGTCGCACATACGACGGGCGGTCGCTACTTCCGTGCGACGGACGCGGCGTCGCTCTCGAACATTTTCGGCGAGATCAATCGCCTCGAGAAGACGCCGGTGCAGCATCTCGTGTATCATCGCTACGAGGAAGCGTATCGCGTGCCGCTCGGCCTCGGGCTGCTGGCGCTCGCGCTCGAGCTGGTGCTCGCCGGCACATTCGCAGTGCGGGTCCCGTGATCACGTTCGACGCGCCCATCGTCGTGGCACTCGCGCCCGTGGTCGCGGCCGCGGTGTGGTCCATGGCCGCCTGGGCGCGCCGTTCGCGGCTGCGGCGCGCGGCGGCCTGGTCGGAGGCAACGGGCCGCATCGCGCGCTCGGCGGGGCAATTCGGCGCGCCTGCCTTGGGCCTCGCCGCCGGGCTGGCGGCGGTCGCGCTGTCGGGACCGCGTTGGGGTGAAGAGCGCATCGTCACCGAGACGCGCGGGCTCAACCTCGTGCTCGCGATCGACATTTCGCGCTCGATGCTGGCGGAAGACGTCAAGCCGAGCCGGCTGGGGCGCGCGCTGCGCGAAGCGCGCCGCCTGGTGCAGGACCTCGATGGCGATCGCCTGGGGCTCTCCGCCTTTGCCGGGACGAGCTACATCCTTTCGCCGCTGTCCGTCGATGGTTCGGCACTCACGCTGTATCTCGATGCCTTGGACCCGGATGTGGCGTCCGAAGGCGGTACGTCGCTGGGCCCGGCGCTGGCCCAGGGGATCGATCTCCTGCATGCCAGTCCCGAGATCGCCGATCGCGTGCTCGTGATGTTCACCGATGGCGAAGCGCATGACTCGGTGGAGCAGGCGGTTCAAGAAGCCCGCCGGCTCGCCGGACTCGGCATTCATTTGATCCTGGTGGCGGAAGGCGGGAAGCAGCCGGTCAGGATCCCCGTGCGCGACGATCGAGGCACACTGGTCTCCTGGCAGCAGGACGAATCCGGAAAACAGATCCTCACGAGCCGGCGCGACGACGGGCTGGGTGCGATCGCGGACGCCGCGCAGGGCACGATCGTCGCGGCCGAGCTACCGGATCAGGCGGGCGCCGTACGGGATCTCGTCGCCTCGTACAAGCGCGCCACGGCGACGGAGAGTCGCACGCAGCGCGGCCGGCCGCGCGCCTGGATTCCACTGCTCTTGGCCGGTCTGGTGCTGGCGGCCCAGACGTTCACCCGACGGACCGCCGCGCTGATTGGTCTGCTGCTGTGCGTGGTCCCGGCGCTGCAAGCGCAGCGGCCGCGCTCGCCCGCGGAGAAAGCGTGGGACAAGGGGGACTCGCGGGCCGCGGCGGCCGCGTATTTGGCCGAGCTAAAGACGCACGAGGACGATGACACGGCATGGTACAACACCGGCACGGCGGCGCTCGCCGCCGGCGATGCCGCGCTCGCGCGCTCGACGCTTGCCCGCGCGGCCGCCTCACTCGATCCCGAGCTGCGGTTTCGGGCGCTCTACAATCTCGGTCTCCTCGGGCTGCGCGAAGCGAAGTCAGACAGCGCCAGTCGCGATGCGCATCTTGCGGATGCCGAGCGCGCGTACCGCGAGGCGTTACTGCTGCAGCCGGACAACATCCGCGCCAAATGGAACCTCGAGCTCGTCAAGCGGCTGCGTGGTGGCGGCGGACAGAACGCGCCTAACCCCCCTCCGCCGCCGTCCGGCGGGGGAGGGGGAGGGGGAGCCGCACAACCACCGCCCCCGCCGCCGCCCCCGCGTGGCGGCGGTATGAGCGAGTCGCAAGCCGATCAGGTGCTGCAGTCGATCGGGCAGGAAGAGCTGCGCACGCGGCGTGATCGCACCGGTCGGACGCGCCGCGCCGCGCCGGCGGGAGTGAAGGACTGGTGACGCTGTCGCTGCTCGCTGTCTTGGCCCTCGTACAGGGGGCTGAAGTCACGGCGAGCGTCGATCGCACGCAGCTGCGCGTCGGCGAGGAGCTGACGCTCACGGTGCGCGCGCGCACGCGCTCCGCTGATGCCGTCGAGATCGTCCTTCCCGCGCTGAACGGATTCGCGATCGTGGGCTCCCGCGACATGACGGAAGTCGCGATCAACGGCGCCTCCGGTTCGACGCGGACCACGGTCCGCGAGCTCCAGTTGCGGGCGCAGCAGCCCGGCGCGCTGCTGATCGGGCCGGTGCGGGCGCGGCAAGGCGGCAGCGTTGTAGCGACCGATCCGATCCTCGTCACCGTGGACAGTGCGGCTGATCGCACCGCGCTGACGCTGAGCCCGCTGGCCCGTTCGCTGCTCGAAACCACGCCCGCCCCGGTCTCGCGGCGCGCCGATCGGGTCGCACTCACCATGCTCGTGCCGAGCGACACGGTGTTCGCGGGTCAGCAGGTCGATGTGATTGCCGCGGCCTGGATCCCACGAGATTTGGATCAGCGCATGCGCCGGCCACCCTTCCTGACGCTCGTTACGCCGGAAGGCGTATGGGCGTACCCTGCCGCGACGTCATCCGGCGTTGCGCTCTCCCGGCAGGTGAGCGGCCGGTGGATAGATCTGTTCATCGCGCATCAGGTCGTCTTTCCGCTCACGCCCGGGCGGTTGATCATCCCGCCGGCCTCCGTCGAGTACGCGCTTCCGGTGACGTTCTCGTTTTTCAGCCGCGAGGAGCGGTACACGCTGCGCAGCGACTCGATTGCCATTACGGTCCTGCAACTGCCGCCGAACAGCCCTACGACGAACGTCGTCGGCGACAGCCTGAGTCTCGATCTTCAGGTGGATCCCGCGACGACGCGTGTCGGCGAGCCGCTGGAAGCGTCGGTCACGGTCACCGGCATCGGCAACGTGGCGTTGTGGCCCGAGCCCGTGCTGCGCTGGCCCACCGGGTTTCGCGTCTACCCCGCGCAGACCGAGGTCCGCGTTGCGCCAGTGGCCGGGTGGATCGCCGGCGCCAAGACATTCCATTTTCTGGCTGTGCCGGATTCCGCCGGCAACTTCAAGTTGCCCGAAGTGCGGTACCTCTACTTCAACGCGACTGCGCGGGGAGGCCGGGGCCCCCGCTACGAAACGGCGATATCGTCACCGCAAGCGGTGGCCGTTGGGCCCGGTGCCGAGCCTCGTGCCGCGCGAGTGCTGCCGCCGCTGCTGCCGGCGCGCGGCGAGTTTGTCAGCGAGCGTCTGGGCCGGCGCCTTGGGAAGGAAGGGTGGCTCCTGGTGCTGTTCGTGCCACCGCTCATCGCCTGGCTGGCGCGGCGCCGCCGGCGTCAGGAACGCACGTCGGCCGGCGCGACGACTGCTGGACCGGCGTTGTCGCCGCTGGGCCGCGTCGAGCGCGAGTTTCTGGCGGTGCTCGCGAGTCACGTCTCGGATCCGTTCGCGCGCGATGGGGATGGCCTGGCGCAAGCGTTGCGCGCTGCCGGCGTGGAGAGCGCCGTTGCCGATCACGTCAAGCGACTCCGGGACCGGCTGCGTGCCGCGCGGTATGGGCCCCGTGGCCTGGGCGACACGGCCGAGCTCGCGGCGGAGATCCAGCAAGTGCTGCGGGTGCTGGGTGCCGATGGGCCGACCGGAACACGCCGGCCGCACGTGGTGGTGACGATGCTCGTGATTGCTCTGGTAGGGGCGCAGCATGCTGCGCCCCTGCGGGGCCAAACCGTCCAGGCCCAGACCGCCAGCGCGGAGGCATTATTCGAGGCTGGGGCGCTGCGCGCTGCCGCCGATTCGTTCGCCGCGCGCGCCACCCGCGACCCGCAGGATCCGGCGCACTGGTACAATCTCGGCGCCACGCTGTATCGCGCCGGCGCGGACGGCAAGGCCACCGCGGCGTGGATTCGCGCGGCGCGCCTCGCGCCGCGCGATCAGGCGATTCGGCGGGCGCTGCGGCTGCTGCCGGCACCGGATCCCGTGACCGAGCAGCTCCTGCGGGTCGGCTGGGCGACGCCATTCGAATGGGGATTCCTGGGCGCGGCGAGTTGGCTGGTCCTGTGGCTCGCGGTCGCCGCGGGGGCGCGCCGCCGCGTGCCGCTCGCGCTGATCGGCGCGGTTGCCGTGGTGGCCGCTGGTCTGGGCGCGACCGAGTGGCAGCGGCGGAATCAGCCGGTCGCGGTGGTGACCGCGGACGCGGCACCGGTCCGAGCCGCGCCGTACGGCGCGGCGAGCGCGGCGACGACACTGCTGCCCGGTGGTGCGCTTCTGGTTGGCCGCAGCTATGGTCCCTGGCGCGAAGTGTCCCGCCAGGACGGCATTCACGGGTGGGTGCTGGCCGAGGAGATCATCGGACTGTGAGCGTCGTCGCGCGCGCGCGCGTGCAGCTGCTGGCAGAGCACGTCGCGGATCAGATCGCCGCCGGCGAAGTGGTCGAGCGACCTGGCTCCGTCGTCAAAGAGCTGGTTGAGAACGCGCTCGATGCCGGCGCGCACGCGGTTCGCGTGGAGCTCGAGGACGGCGGCAAGACGCTGATTCGTGTCAGCGACGACGGCTCGGGCATGGATCGCGAGGACGCGCGGCTCGCGTTGCAGCGCCACGCCACGAGCAAGATCCGGACGGCGACCGATCTGATCGGTGTCGCAACGTTCGGCTTCCGCGGCGAAGCGCTGCCAGCCATTGCGTCCGTCTCGCGCTTCGAGCTGGAAACGACCGGCGACGGCGAAGCCGGGGCGACACGCCTCCGGGTGACCGGCGGCAAGCTGGAGGGTGAAGACGCGTCCGCCCGCCAGCGGGGCACGACCGTCACGGTCCGCGGCCTGTTCTACAACACACCAGCGCGGCGGAAATTCTTGCGCGCCACGGCCACCGAGACCCGCGCCGCGGTCGAGGCGCTCACTGTGCTCGCCCTCACGCGCCCGGACGTCGCGTTCTCGCTCACGAGCGACGGTCGCGTTCTGCTCGACTGTTCGCCGGCCACTCGCCTGATCGATCGCGTGCATGCGTTGTGGGGTGCCGAGCTGGCCGATACGCTGCTCGCGGTCTCGCATCGCGCGGGGCCGCTGGAAGTGACCGGGCTCGCGCAACGACCAGCCCAAGCACGTCCCGCGGGCCGTAAGGGGTATGTGTTCGTCCGCGGCCGGCCGGTTCGCGACCCCTTCATCCTGCGAGCGGCGGAGGCGGGCTATCGCTCGACCATCGCGCCGGGTGACCGGCCGTCCTTGCTGCTGTTTCTCGATCTGCCCGGCGATGCGGTGGACGTGAACGTGCATCCCGCGAAGCTCGAGGCGCGGTTTCGGGACAAGTTTTTTGTTGAAAGGGTGGTTGAGGAGGCTGTGAGGGAAGCGCTTGCACCACTCGAATCCGCTGCGCCCATTGGTGGTGTCGGGTTTCAGGTGTCTGGTGCCTGGTTTCAACGTGAAGGATCGGTTCAGCCAACGGCAGGAGTCCCGCTGGAGCTGTTCCGTGCGGAGTCCCTGACACCCGACACCAGGCACCAGACACCGCTTTTGCAGGTCTTCGACACCTACATCCTTTTCCAAACCGATTCCGGTGTAGCGATAGTCGACCAACATTCCGCCCACGAGCGCGTGCTGTACGAAGACGTGATGCGTCAGCTTTCCGGCGATGGCGCGCCGGCGCAGCGCCTGCTCCTGCCCCTGACGCTCGACTTTGCCCCCGCCGAGCTCGATGCGATCGAGGCGCATCGCGAGCTGCTCGCGCGCATCGGGTACGAAATCGAGCCGTTCTCCGGCCGCAGCATCGTCGTCCACACGGCGCCGAATCCCCACCCACGTTTCGAGGCGGCGCGGTGCCTGCAGGAGCTTGTCGCCGATCTCGCCGGCGGCCGGTTTGGCGGGTGGCAGAACCGGCTCGAACGATTCGCCGCGACGTATGCGTGTCGTGCCGCCATCAAGGCCGGGCAGACGCTCGATGCCGACGAGATGCGCCAGCTCATCGTGCGCCTCCTCAGCGCCACGCTTCCCGCGCACGATGTGCACGGCCGGCCATCCATGGTGCAGCTACCCAAGGAAGAATTGGAACGTCGGTTTGGTCGTTCGACATCCTAAAGGATGCGCTCGGCAGGACATTGTCCTTAAGGACAGTGTTTGCCGAGCCCAGGCTTTAGCCTGGGAATGACCGAACGACCCCTTACCCCCGTTCTCGTAGGCCCCACCGGCGTCGGCAAGACGGCCGTTGCCGTCGCGCTCGCATCCCTCACGCCGATCACGGTTATCTCTGCCGATGCCCGCCAGGTCTATCGCGACCTCGACATCGGCACCGCAAAGCCCGATCGCGCCACGCTGGGGCGCGTTCCGCACCGCGGGCTCGATCTGATCCATCCGGGAGAGCGTTACAGCGCGGGACGATTCGCGCGCGACGCCGCGGGATGGATCGCGGAAGCCCGGGCCGCCGGACGCCCGCCCGTCGTCGTGGGCGGAACTGGCCTGTACATCCGCGCGTTGGCGGAGGGACTGTTCCGCGAACCGCCGTTCGATCCCGCGCGACGCGAGCAGCTGCGCCATTGGTGCGAGGCGCTCCCGGGCGCCGACCTGGCCCGTTGGGCTGGGCGGCTCGATCCCCAGTTTCTTGGCGGTGGGCGCCAACGCGCGGCGCGCGCAGTGGAGGTGGCGCTGCTGACGGGACATGCGCTCTCGTGGTGGCAACGCGAAGCGCGCGAGAGCGGAACACTACATCCCTGGTACATTCAGCTCACCGTACCGCGTGAGGTGTTGCACCGCCGGCTCGCGGCGCGGGTGGACGACATGCTGCGAGCGGGACTTGTGTCCGAGGTGCAGCGCGCGCTGGCGACGGGTGTGGCGCCGGATGCGCCGGGATTCGATGGGATCGGATATCGGGAGGTCGTGGCAATGCTGAACGGCGAGTTGCCGGAGAGCGAGTTGCGCGGCACGATACTCGTCGCGACGCGACGCTACGCGAAGCGGCAGGAGACGTGGTTTAGAAACCAACTACGGGATGCGAGAAGCGGGATGCGGGATGCGGAAGGCGTGTGGACTCTTGACGCATCTGACGACGCTCAAACGATTGCGGCTCAGATCTTCGAACGCTGGGGGCACATGACGCATCCCGCTTCTCGCATCCCGCATCCCGACTAATGCGAATCGGCATTACGTGTTATCCGACCTACGGCGGCTCGGGCGCCGTCGCGACGGAGCTGGGGCTCGAGCTCGCGCGACGCGGCCACGAGATTCACTTCGTCTCCTACGCGAGCCCGTTCCGCCTGCGCGGCTTTGCCGAGCGGGTGACGTTTCATGAGGTCACGCAGCTCGAGTATCCGCTGTTCGAACAGTCTTCCCCCTATGCGCTGGCGCTTGCGGTCAAACAGCACGAAGTCGCCAAGCGCGAGCAGCTCGATCTGATGCACGTTCATTATGCGATCCCGCACGCCGCCACCGCTTGGCTCGCGAAGCAGATGCTCGAGCACGAAGGATTGAATCTCAAGATCGTCACGACGCTGCACGGCACCGACATCACGCTGGTCGGCCAGGATCCTTCCTACTACACGCTCACCAAGTTCTCCATCGAGCAGTCGGACGCCGTGACCGCCGTGTCGGCGTACCTGCGCGACGAGACATATCGCGCATTCGGTTGCGGGCAGTGCGATCTGCGCGTCATCCCCAATTTCATCTCCACCGTCGACTATCATCCTCCCACGGACGACGCGTTCCGCAAAAGACTCGCGCCCAAGGGGCACCGGATCCTGGTCCACGTATCGAACTTCCGGCCGGTGAAGCGCGTGGGCGATGTCGTGCAGATCTTCGCCGCCGTGCGCAAGACGATGCCGGCGACGCTCGTGCTCGTGGGTGATGGACCCGACCGCGACGCCATCGAACACCAGGTGGACGGGCTCAGCCTGCGCAAGAATGTCCGCTTCCTCGGCAAGGTCGAAACCGTCGGCGACGTGCTCCGTGGCGCGGATTTGTTTCTGCTCCCGTCCGCGACGGAATCGTTCGGTCTCGCGGCGCTCGAAGCCATGGCCTGCGGCGTACCGGTGATCGCGAGCGCGGTGGGAGGGATGCCCGAGCTGGTCGAGGAGGGCAAGACTGGTTTCCTGGCGCCGCCCGGCGATGTCACCACCATGGCCGCGCGGGCCGTGCTCGTGCTGCAGGATGCCGCTGAACACGCGCGTCTCAAACAGCAGGCGGCCAACCGCGCGCTCGATTTCTCCGCCGATAAGATCGTGCCGCGCTACGAAGCGCTGTATGAAGAGGTGCTCTCGTAGTGGCGGTCTGGCGGCTGATTCGCGCGCCCAATCTGTTGATCGCCGCCGCGGGCGTCCTCGCCGGCGGCTGGATCGCGCTGGCGCGCATCGGAGCTCCGAAAGAGCTCCTGTTCGCCGCGCTGTCCGGCATCGCACTCGGCGCGGCCGGCAACACGTGGAACGACATGCGCGACATCGCGGCCGATCGGATCAATCGGCCTGACACGCGTCCCCTCGCCGCCGGCGCGCTGCCCAAAGACACCGCCAATTTCCTGGTCTTTCTCGGCACGGTGCTCGGGCTCGCGGGCGCGGCGTTGGTGAGCGGCCGGCAGGTTGTTGCGGCCGTTGCGGCACTTGTCGTCATGTTCGTGTACTCACCGTTTCTGAAACCGCGTCCGCTCATCGGGAACCTCGCCGTGGCGCTCGTGGCCGGCTCGCCGCCGTTTTATGGCGCGCTCGCGGTCGGTCTCCCGGCGGCTGGCGTCGTCCCCTGGATCCTCGCGGCGTGGCTGCATTTTGTG
>Ga0209375_1003809_pt1 | contig 10405 bp, 9 predicted proteins | sample GraSoiAngelo_131_FD_185888 | JGI IMG/M metagenome (GOLD analysis project Ga0209375, IMG submission 185888) | Grasslands soil microbial communities from the Angelo Coastal Reserve, California, USA - 14_0929_02_30cm (SPAdes) (version 2) | ecosystem: Environmental > Terrestrial > Soil > Grasslands ...
CACGAATCAGCTCTGAGTAGTCATGAGTCGCCATCCAGGCCAGAAGACGCGCAAGCCTCGGTCCGGCGCTCCCGGTCAGGCCGTCGGATCCGGGGGCGCGGTCGGGATGTCGTACACGCTGGCCCGAAGGGTGCAGATGAACGGCAGGTTGCGGTACAGCTCTCTGTAGTCCAGCCCGTAGCCGACCACGTAGTCGTTCGGGATCTGGAAACCGACGTAGCGCACCGGCAGGCTGACCATGCGGCGAAGAGGGCGGTCGAGCAGTGTCACGACCTCGAGCGAGGTGGGCTGCCGGCGGCGCAGCTCCGACAGCACGTAGTCGAGCGTGAAACCCGTGTTGATGATGTCTTCGACCAGCAGCACGTGCCGGCCTTCGATCGGATAGTCGATGTTGCGCACGATCCGGACCCGGTCCTGCGGCAGCGCACCCGCGAATCGCTGCAAGTCGAGGTAGTCGATGACGAACGGAACCTTGATCTGGCGGGCCAGGTCGGCGAGGAAGAATGTGATGCCCTTGAGCACGCCGACCAGGACCAGCGACTGGCCCCGGTAGTCACGGGAGATTTTGCGGGCGAGCGCGCGCAGCCGCGTTTCGAGCTCCACCGGGGAGATCAGGATCTCGCCCACATCCTCCTTGCGCAGGTGCTGGACCTCCAGCGCGCCGTAGCCCGCCTTGGCGAGGAGCTGCTGGTAGTCCTTGCGGTAGAGCAACCGCACGTTGAGCTCGGGGTAGAGCTCGCGAAGCATGCGCAGCTTGCGGTTCTTCGGCGTGACGAGCGACTGCTTCATCGTCGTCAGCTCGATGTAGAGGTCGTGCTCGGGTAGGTAGAAGTCGGGCGTGAACATCTCCGCCACGCGGGTTCCCTCCCATGCGATCGGGAACGACACCGGCTCGTACAGCCAGCGGATCCGGTAGTAGTCGAGGAAGCGGGCGAATTCCTGCTCGGAGGGGTGCGCGAACTCGACGCGCGAGTGAGCAGGGCCCGTTCGTCTGACCAGGCGTGATCGTTGCCTGACCGGGCGGCGCCATTTCTGAGGAATCGAGGAATGGACGGACGACGCCAATGAGACGTTGCTGATTGTACGCTCGGGGCAGGAAGGTCCCAGTGAGCACACCGGCGCAGAGGATGGTCGCCGAGCAGCTGCGTCCGCACGGCGTGACTGATGAGCGTGTGCTGGAGGCGATGGCCTCGGTCCCGCGCGAAGAGTTTCTCGCCCCCCGCATGCGCAGGCACGCTTATGAGGACCGCGCTCTCGCCATCGATTGCGGCCAGACGATCTCGCAGCCGCTGGTCGTGGCCTTGATGACGCAGGCTTCCTCACCCCAACCCGACGACATCGCGCTCGAGGTGGGCACAGGTTCCGGCTACGCGGCGGCCGTGCTGAGCCGCCTGTGCCGCAAGGTCATCACCATCGAGCGCGAGCCGGCGCTGGCGGAGCAGGCCTCGCAGACGCTGCGCCGGCTCGGCTTTGAGAACGTCGAGGTGGCGGTCGGCGACGGCAGCCAGGGCTGGCCTTCGGAGGCGCCCTACAACGTGATCCTGGTCGCAGCGGCGGCCGGCTCCGTCCCCCAGGCCCTCATCGACCAGCTGGCCGACGGTGGCCGCATGGTCATCCCGGTCGCCGTCTCAGCGCACGAGCCGCAGGACCTTCGCGTCTACCTGCGCCGCGGGGCGGACGTCCTCTACCGCTCCCTGTTCCCGGTGCTGTTCGTCCCGCTCCGAACCGGCTAAGGGCTGGGCGACGACCGCGGCGACGGCGACGGGCTCGCGGGCGTTGCGGAGGTGCCCGTCAGCGCCTGCAGCTGCTGCAGGATCTGGCCCACGGTCGTCATCTCGGTGGCATACGCAGTCAGGTCCCCACGCTTCAGCGCTTCGTAGGCGGCTTTGTAGTGCGCATTCGCCTGGTTCACGAGGCTGGCGATCTGAGCCACCACCCCGGGCGTGGCCGTGGGTGGCGGCTGATTCGTGGGCGGTCCCGTGGCGTTTCCGACCAGCTGCTGGATCGCGTCGTTCAAGTTGTCCGCGTAGACGACCCCCGTCTGGTCGGCCAGGATCACCTTCTTCAGCTCCGGGATCCCGGTCGACGTCGTGGCGCGAAGGTAGACGGGCTCGAAGTAGAGGAACGAGTTTCCGATCGGCACCACGAGCAGGTTGCCCTGCTGGACCTGCGAGCCGGTGCTGTGCAGCAAGGTGAAGTCACGCGAGATGGTCGGGTCCTGGTTGATGCGGCTCGCGACCTGCTGCGGACCGAAGATCACGCGGTCCTTGGGAAGAACGTAGGAAACGTACTGCCCGTAGTGGGCGCCGTCGCTGCGGGCCGCGAGCCACGAAACCAGGTTGGTCTTCCCGTGTGGCGTGAACGGCATGATCAGGAGGAACTCCGGGCTCTGCTCGCCGGGCAGCCGGAACAAGACGTAGTAGGGCTGCACCGGAGAAGGCGCGCCCCCGGGCGAGGTTTGGGCGGTAGGCACGTCCCACACGTCCTCACGCGTGAAGAAGACTTTGGGATCGGTCATGTGATAGGTCGCGTAGATGGCGACCTGCACATTGAAGAGATCTTCCGGAGCGCGGATGTGGGCGCGAATCCCCGACGGCATCGTGGAGGACGGTTGGAAGAGGGAGGGGAAGGTCGCCGCGTATGCCTTGATCAAGGGATCTTTCGGGTCCATCACGTAGAAGGTCGGCATGCCTTCGTACGCGTCGATGACCACCTTCACGGAGTTGCGGATGTAGTTGATGTCGTTGCCTTGAAATGGCTGCGACTGCGAGTACGGGTACGTCGAGGCCGTCGTGTAAGCGTCCATGATCCAGTACAGGCGTCCGTCGACCGCGACGACGTAGGGGTCCGCGTCGAACGACAGGAACGGCGCGAGCTCCTGGACGCGGTCGCGGATGTTGCGCCGGTACAGCATCAGCGACTTGTCGGTGATCTGGCCCGAGACGAGCAGGCTGAAGTCGCTGAGCTTCAGCGACCACAGCGCTCGGTTGATGCTGTTCATCGGCACTCCGTGCGTGCCGGTGTAGCTCGTGAAGACGTCCTGGCTGCCCTTCGCGTAGTCGAACTCGCGCGTGGTGGACGGCGCGAGGACATAGTCTCCGTTGGGCGGGCTGACCTCGCCGAAGTAGATCGCGGGCTGGGTGATCTTGATCGCTCCGGTCGGAGGCAGGTCCTGCACGACATAGTCAGGCAGGCCCTCGCCGACCACGGCGTTGACGGGGCTCGCGGCCACGCCGTATCCGTGGGTGTAGGTCAGGCGCTGGTTGAACCAGTTCTGCGATGAGGACGGAAGCCGCGCGAATTCGAACTCGCGCGCGCTGATCTCGAGCTGCTGGTACTGGCCATTCACCGTGTAGCGGTCGAGGTCGATGTCGTTGAAGGTGTAGTAGGTGCGGATCGCCTGCTGCTGCTGGTAGGTGTCTTTGAGGGGTCCGTAATCCCACAGCCGGAGGTTGTTGACGGTGACCTGGTCGTTCTGCACGTCCTGCAGCGTGAGCGGCTGGTCACCGGTGAATCCGGTGTTCCCGGTGACGTCGGAAAGCCCATAGGCCCGGCGGGTGTAATCGATCTCTCGAGCTATGTACGGCAGCTCGTAAGTGCCGGCGTTGGGCGTCGCCGACACGCCCTGCACCACGGCGGGGTAGGCCTGGCTCACGATCGAAAGCACGATCCACACGCCGGCCGCGGCCACAGGAATCCATAAACGTCGCAGCCAGGCGTTGGCCAGCACGGCGCCGGCGAGAACGATGCCCGCCCCCGCCTGGAATGTATACAGCGGCAGCCGGGCGTTCACGTCCGTGTAGGCCGCGCCCCAGACGACGCTGCTGTTATGCGCGAACAGCAGGTCGTAGCGCCCGAGCCATGCGGAGACGGCCAGGGTCACCGCGAACGCCGCAATCAGCACCGAGACGTGTGCAAGCGCGCGCGGGGCGGGCCGAAAGTCGAAGCTGTCGCCACGCCACGAATAGAGGGCGCCGATCAACAGCACCGCCATGAAGTCGAGACCGAGCGCCCAGTTGGTGGCGGCGCGCAGGAAGGGAAGCGTCAACAGATAGAAGGAGACGTCCTGGCCGAGGACAGGATCCGTGGTACCGGTTGGCGACGAATGCGTGAACAGCGCCAGTGATTGCCACTGCGAGGAGGCGCCTGCGGCGAGGATGATCGCGATCACGGCGGAGGTGCCCAGGGTCACCCACCCGGCCGTGCTGCGCAGCACTGATCGGCGGATCCCCACCGCGCGCAGGCCGGGGCCGGAACGGACCCTCAGAGCGATGTAGACGTTGACCGCCAGGTAACCAAAGCCTAAAAGCAGGCTGCCGAGCGCGATCGACCACTCGAGCCCGAGCCGCGTGGTGTAGATGTCGCGGAATCCAAGCGAGTCGTACCACTGCAGCTCGGTGATGAACGAGACGATCGGGCTCGCGGCGATGAAGATGAGCACCGCGAGGGCGAAGAGCGCGACGCCGCCCCAGAACCGTCGCGGCACCTGCGGCATCCGGAACTCACTCCGCGCGTCGAGTGGACCGCCGCGTTCGAAAGGATCAAAGGGACGATAGCGGCGAGACATTGATTGTCGCGAAGCTTAGACGCTTGCCAGTGCGCGATCGTCAGCGGAAAAATCGGTGTCTGCGTCAGCCCGGGGGATGGTCCAGATGCCAGCGGACCGTGGCGCGCAGGGTCTCTGTCGGGTCAGACGTTGTCCAGCCGAGAAGGGCGTTTCAGGCCTTTTCCTTGTCAGCGAGAGCGGCGAGGTGCGGGTTCTTCTCCACGATCAGGTCGACGAGGCCCCAGCTCTTCGCCTGCTCGGGGGTCATGAAGAAGTCGCGTTCCATCGCGCGCTCGACCTCCTCGAGCGGTCGCTTGCAGTGCTTGGCGTAGATTCGCGCGACCTGCTCGCGCTGGCGGAGGATCTCCTGGGCGTGGATCTGGATGTCTGACGCCTGGCCCTGGATGCCTTGTGTGAACGGCTGGTGGATGAGGATCTGCGCGTGCGGCAGCGACATGCGCATGCCCACGGCGCCACCGGCGAGAAGGATCGAAGCCCCGCTGGCCGCGAGTCCCGTGCACAACGTCGCCACCTTCGGACCCACGTACTGCATCGCGTCGTAGATCGACAGCGCCGCGGTCAACGATCCGCCGGGGCTGTTGATGTAGATCTGGATGTCGGTGTCGGGCGCTTCGTTCTCGAGGAAGAGCAGCTGGGCGGTGACAGTGCTCGCCATATCGTCGTCGATGATTCCGCGGACGAAGATGACACCGTCTTTCAGCAGGCGCGAGTAGATGTCATAGGCGCGCTCGCCCCGCCCGTCATTGGTGATCACTGTTGGTATCAGATGCATCTCCCTACCTCCGCGGTGTAAATCCGATTCTTTCTTTGGGTTTGGGCGGCGGGTTAGCCATCGCCAGGTAGGCGCTGAAGTCAGCCACGCTGCGCAGCGCTTCGAGCGGCAGCGAAGCCGTCGCCAGGCGCAGCTTCACGGGCGGGTCCTCGGGCCACGCGCGCTGGTCCGGCTCCGCACCGAGCAGCCGGGCCAGCTCGGAGTAGATCCCGGCGGGCGAGATGGCGAGCGCGTGCGCGACCGCGACCAGGCGCTCGGTCGAGATCTCCTTGAGGCCCCGCTCGACCTCGGACAGGTGCGCGGGCGAGAGCCCGGCCTCGGCGGCCACCTCGCTCAAGGTGCGGCGAGCCGCCTCCCGGCGGGTCCGGAGAACCGAGCCGAGGGCGGCCCGGATGACCTGGGCGTTTTCGCTGTAGGCGAAGTGCATCTGTCCTGGGCTAACGATACGACGAAGCGCGGCTCAGCGGTAAAAGGTCGGCGCCGGCGGAGCCGGCACCGCGTCGCGTTCCTCGCTCGTTCGAGCGCGCCGGCGCCGCAGCTCCAGCTCGAGGCTCTCCGCGCCTCGCTCCATGGCCCACCGGTGGTTGGCGGCGAAGATCGGCCGGAAGGCGAAGCTCCCGTAGCGGAGAAGCGGTTTGTTGGCGGCGATGCGCCAGTCGTAGGTTGCCTCGACCCAGTCGCCGTCCTGCCGGATCGTCCACACGCCGGTGCCCTCGAAATCGCCGTGCGCGACCAGCCTGAATCCCGTCGGGGGCGTCGAGGTGGTGACGGTGAAGTTCCACCGCAAGATGTAGGGAAGCCATCCTTTCGTAACCAGTCCGACCACGCGACCGGCGCCCGTTGTCGGGTCCGGTGGCGCGAGCTCCTTCACGTCGAGGTAAACCGAAGGCCACCATCGGGCGAGGCCAAACGGGTCGGCGAGCACATCGAAGACCTCTTGCGCGTTGGCGCGCAGCCGCCAGCGGGTGAGGAACGCGTACTCGGGGGCCATCTATGAGTCTTTGAGATTGGCGGGGTCGAGCAGCTCCTGCTTGGGGCGCTCGATCTTCTGCCGCGACCGCATGATCTCGATGAGCTTCTTGCGCCCTTTCGGCGGGCCGATCATGATCGCGCCCACCAAACGATCGTCTTTGAAGAAGAGCTTGCGGTAGAACTTTTCTTCGAAGCTGAAGGTGCGGACCGACTCCAGGCCCGGCTGCACGTCCGGCGTCACGCCCATCACCGCGAGCGTCGACCCGAACATCGTGGTCGTGTAGGTGGGCACATCGAAGAAATCCTCATCCGCACCCGCCATGTTGCGGGCCGCGACCTTGCCGTGCGCCTCCGCGTTGTCCCAGGTGCCCATCTGGTTGTGCCGCTCGACCATGAGGTCGTAGAAGACGGCGACGTCGCCAGCCGCGTACGCGTCCGGCGCCGACGTGCGCAGCTTGGCGTCGGTGACGATCCCATTCTTGAGCTCGACCTCCTTGCGCACAGGTTCGGTGTAGTAGTCGAGGCCGACGCCATACGTCAGCAGGTCGAACTCAACCTTATGGCCGTTCACCGTCTCGGCGACGTAGCGGCCGTTGTTGCGGCTGAACTTCTGTACCTCGTCAGAGGTGATGAACTGCACACCCTGCGCCTCGCCGAGCTGGTGGCACAGCTTCCCGCCCTCTTCATCGAGGACGTAGCGGAGAAACCACGGCCCCCGCATGATCCAGGTGACATTGGCCTTCTTGCGAAAGCTCACACCTTCCGCGAGCTCGTAGCCGATGAAGCTGCCGCCCATGACGAGGACCCTCTCGCAGCTGTCGGCCTTCTCGATGATCGCGTCGGTGTCGTCGAGGGTCTGGAAGCCCATGCACGCCGAGACATCCGAGGAGCCAGGCCACGGCGGGGGTTTGGGGCGGCCGCCGGTCGCGACGAGGATCGCGTCGTACTTGAATTCCTGGCCGCGGTTGGTGAGGACGATCCTGTCGCGAAGGTCGATGTCGGTGGCCCAGGTTTCGAAATGGATCTCGAGGTTCTGCCTCGCGTAATCGTCGACCGTGCGCATGAACACCTTCTCGCGCCGCACCTGGCCGCGCAGGTAACGCGGCAGCGCCACGCGGTTGTAGAGCGGATGGCGCTCGGCGGCGATGATCACGATCAAGGCATCTGGATCCGCCTTACGCAGGTCCTCGGCGCAGGTCTGCCCAGCGATGCCGTTGCCGAGGATTACGTAGCGCCGGCTCACTACAGCTTCAGGGCGTACACGAAAGCGCTGTTTTCGGCATCCGCGAAATCGTATCCGGTGGCTCGGAGGTCTTCCTCGGCCGGATGACCGGGCGGAAGGTTGACCGTGACGTGGTTCAAGCCATCCGCGTCGGCTTCGAACCGAAGCGCCGTGAGCAGCTCCCGGAGCGCGCCGCCGCCGCCCGCCAGCAGCGAGACGGCGATGTTCTGACCCCACGGCTCGCGCAGCAACGCGAGCGCGCGGCCGCCGGGACCCAGCCTCAACAGGCCGATACCCGCCAGGCGTTCGAGCTCATCGGCGTTGAGGTCGCGCGCGCCGTTCATGTCCGGAACGACGCCCGCGTACAGCTGGATGCCGGGACTCGACTCGACCGCCTTCCACAGCTTTCTCGCCTCAGCTGCGTCAGGCATCCGCGCCGGCTCTCCGCCCTCCACGCGCGGGCCGCGCCACCACTTCATCTCGACCAGGCGCTCGAACCCCGCCGACTCGAAGAGGCTGACGGCGGGCCGGTCGCGGGTTGCCAACCGCATCTCGCGGAAGCCCTGCTCGCGGGCTTCTTCGATCGCCGCCGCCAGCATCGCGCGCGCGACCCCTTGCCTGCGGTGCTCGCTCGCCACGCGCAGGCCCTCGTACCAGATGAGGCCCGGCGCGTACGGACGCAGGCGCTGAAGCCCGACCACCACGCCTTCGATCTCAGCGGCCTGGAAGGCGGCGCCCGCGTCCGAAACCCAGCGGTCGAAAACTTTGGGGATGTAGTCACGGCCCCCCCACACGTCCCCCGTGATCTCGACAATCCGGTCGCGGTCCGCCGGCCTCGCCGGCCTCAGCGTCAGGTCTGTGGTTTCCAATGCGCGACTCCTGAGAGCACGAGGCCTCCGTCGAACACGAGGTCGTCGCCGTCTCGCCGGAGGATCTCTTCGAGCGCCGCCCGCGCGGCCGCTTCATCCCAGCCCTGGCCGAACAGCGCACGAGAATCGATGAGAGCCTCGTCGATGTCTGCGTATCGAGTCGAGGCGGGGTACCGCAGAAAGGCGACGTCGGGGGCGATGCCCATCTGAACCAGCAGCATGAACAGCTCACTGAATCGCGGCAGCCGCGGTCCGGCGTCGCCGGCGATCCTCCTGCGTAGCTCGGCTGCCGGGTGCGGTAGGTCGCTCTCCCGAATCATCACGAAGACATGGTCGCGCGCAGACCTCTCCAGCTTGTTGATGAAAGGCACGGGATCGGCGACCCCATACAGCACATGGCTGCAGATCACCAGGTCTGCCGGCGCCACCTCCGCGTCCTCCCACGAACTCGCGATGACGGTCATGTTGTCGCGAGTCGGGATGTGGGAGCGCATGCCTTCCGAGGGCTCGACAGCGGTCACCCATTCGAGCCTCTCGGCGAGCGGGGTCGCATGACGCCCGGCGCCGGCGCCGACGTCGATCAGCGTCTTGCGCGGGGAGAGATACGGCTCGAGGACCTTGAGGAAGTCGTCGACCCTTGACTGTGTTGACCGGGCGTAGCTGCTCGAGCGGCGATCCCAGTAGCCCGTGTCGGCGTGGCCCGAGGCGAGCGTCTCCCGATCCTCGACGATTCGCTTCCAGCGCTCGGCCCAATCGATCTCAACCATGTGAGTAGGAGGTTACCCAGCGCTCGGCGTCGGCGTTTTGCAGGCAGTTTTTAACAGAGCTGGGGACAAACCGGGGACAACTCGGACGGTCCTCGCCCATAGGCTGTGTACAGCGCCCCGCTCGACACAAGATCTAGGCCACGCTCTTGTCCAAGCCTGCCACGCCCTCGCCCCCGACCCTCCCCCGAGGGGAGAGGCAGAATACTCCCGTGGGTTCACCCGAGTTCAGCGCCGCGGAAGCGAGCCTGCTCGAGCGCTACTTCACCAACCTCGACCGGCCGGTCTTTGCCCTGCGCAACCTGCCGGAGGTCGTCAAAGGCGCCCTGTTCTCGCGCTATTCACGGACCGAGAAGAGCCTGCGGCGGGTCCTCCTCGACGAGTTCATCAACGAGCCTGATTCGGGCTTCGACCGCCTGGCCGGGACGCCGCCGGCTGATGACGACATGGTCGCTGTGCGTCGTGCCGAAGAGTTCTACGAGCGGGTGCTCGTCGGCTACGGCGACGACTCGGTGGCTGAGCTCGCCGGAGCCCACGTCGCGGTTGAGCACACCTCCACCCTGGCTGCGAAGGCGCTCGAGGACAGTCGCATTGGGATCTCACCGCTCGAGAAGTCGACCCGCTACGTCCGCTTCGACCGGCGGGCGGCCGACGGGAGGTATCTCTACTACCGCGGCTCGGAGCTCGCTCACCCCGATTACGAGCCTGCTGCCGACGCTCTCTTCGAGACCTACAGCAGGCTGGTCGAGCCGGCCACGCTGGCGATCAGGGAGCGGTTTCCCCAGGAAGCCGGCGAGACCGATCGGGCGTGGAAGTCGGCGACGCGAGCCAAAGCCCTGGATCTGCTGCGCGGGCTGCTGCCGGCAGGGACGCTGACCAACCTCGGCCTGTTCGGCAACGGGCGGGCCTTCGAGTATCTGATCACGAAGATGGCTGCGCACGAGCTGACTGAGTGCCAGGTCCTGGCGACGAGCCTGCATCGGGAGCTGTCGCTGGTCATCCCCGCGTTTGTCAGGCGGGCGCTGGACGACAGGTACGGGAGGCCGGCCGCCGAGCGCATGGTACGAGTACGTGAACTGGTAGCCAAACTCTCCCCCTCTCCGCTCGCCGGGAAGGGTAGGGGTGGGGGGTCGGAGCCTTCTGTCCGCCTCGTCGAATTCGACCCCGACGCCGAGCGCAAGGTCGTGGCAGCAGCGCTCTTCCCGCACTCGGATCAGCCGCTCGAGGAGGGGGCGGGCG
>Ga0209375_1003812_pt1 | contig 10401 bp, 8 predicted proteins | sample GraSoiAngelo_131_FD_185888 | JGI IMG/M metagenome (GOLD analysis project Ga0209375, IMG submission 185888) | Grasslands soil microbial communities from the Angelo Coastal Reserve, California, USA - 14_0929_02_30cm (SPAdes) (version 2) | ecosystem: Environmental > Terrestrial > Soil > Grasslands ...
TTGATTCTTGCTGCTCCGCAGATGATCGCGTTTGAACGCAACCAGGCTGTGTGGATAGCAAATCTCGACGGCACCGGGGAGAAAAAGATCGCCGATGGAATTTTCCCGGCAATTTCGCCGGATGGAACTCGCGTCGCGTTTAACACTGTCGAAAAAACGAGCGACACGAGTTACGTGCGTCACATCGCCGTCGTCGACGTTGCTACCGGAAAGTTGAACGTGTTCAAAGACGTGCCGAGCGACAATTCCTATTACCCGAGTTGGACGGCCGACGGGCAACATATTCTTTTCACGACGCGACCACACGAAGTCTGGGATCTCGTCGCTATCAATTCCGATGGCACGAATTTCCACGTGCTCAAACCTGGCGTGCAAAATGAAGTGACACGTTACTCCCCGATTTGGGCGCGCGACGGCCAATCGGTTTTTTGCGAGGACATGGCGAATGTTTATCAGCTCGGGCTCGACGGTGCGGTTCGCGCGCAATGGAAGATCGACAAGATCGTGCCGAAAGGCGACATGAGCGGCGACGGTCGCATCGATGTGTCGCCTGATGGCAAACGGTTGCTTCTGAGCATCGATATGGGCGAAGAATCGGGGCACAAAGATTGGGATGGGCCGTTGCCGGCACTCTGGGCGTTCGATGTGCAATCGCAAAAGGCGACGCGGCTCACGCCGAAGAAACTATTCGGCTGGGATGGCGTTTGGATCGACAACAACAACATTCTTTTTCTCAGCAAAGCGGCTGGCGAAAAGGATGATTCGATTTATCGAATGTCGGCCGACGGGAAGAATTTGAAACGCCTGATCAAGAATGGGCGTTTTCCGTCCGTGAGCGCTCCGCAAGCATGAAACAACTCACCTTTACGATACCTTAGCTCAGAAGTTGTCGCGCTCTTGCCAGCGCTTCCGCGACCTTGCTCGGGTCTTTGCCAGCGCCTTGCGCGCTTTCCGGACGCCCGCCGCCTTTTCCGCCCACGATTGGCGCGATCTGCTGGATGAGTTTGTTCGCCTGAAATTTCGCGGTGAGTTCCTTCGGAACAGCAGCGATCAGTGCAACGCTTCCGTCTCTTGCACCCACGAGAAAAATTGGGCCATTGAATTTTGGCTTAAGTGCGTCCGCGACAGCCTGTAGCAACTTCGCATCAGCATTTGCCACTTCGGCGACGCACAAATTCTTTCCTGCATACGACGCCACCAGTTGATTCGCGATCTGAGCAGCCCGGCTTCTCAGTTCCGCCTCGCCTGTTTTAGCCGTTTTCTTTTCCCAGTCGCGAACATCGGCAGCTATTTTCTCCAAATACACTGCGCGAGCGTCGATCTGCTTCAAGATTTCAGCGGTCTCACCGTTGGTTTCAAAAGCAGGCAAACGGGGAATGTCAGGTTTCTTGCGCGCAAGTGCTTCAAACTTCTCTTGTTGGCGCGCAGCTTCTTCCGTCGCCCAGGTGCCTGCTGCGTCCCCGGCAACGGCTTCGATGCGCCGCGTTCCGGCCGCGATCGCCTCTTCTTTGACGATCCGAAATGGACCGATCTCGCCTGTTGATCTGACATGCGTTCCGCCGCAGAGTTCCATCGAGTATCCGTTGAGCGCGCGGGGCGTTCCACCAATCTGTAACACGCGCACCGTATCGCCATATTTCTCACCAAAAAATTGGATGATGTCTTTTCGCTGTTTCGCTTCTCCGAACGGAATTTCCGTCCACGAAACCTGCGCATTTTCGGCGATTTTTTCGTTCACCAATTTTTCGACATCGCGCTTTTGTTCCGGAGTGAGCGGCGCGCTCGAAAAATCGAAGGTGAGTTTGTCCGGCCCGACATAGCTCCCTTTTTGCGACGCATCGCGCGAGACGACTTCGTGCAATGCCCAATGCAACAAGTGTGTCACGGTGTGATGTCCCTGAATCAATTTGCGCCGATCAGCATCCACTGAGATGCGCACCGCCTCGCCCGGTTCGGGCGCACGACCTTTCACAAGAGCGGCACGATGAACAAAAACATCGCCGCGCTTTTGGGTGTCGGTCACGCGCAACTGACCAACTTCGGTCCAATCATGCCCCGGAACGTGCAGCAATCCCCGATCCCCGACCTGACCGCCCATCTCGGCGTACAAAGGCGTGCGATCGACAATGATATTTAGTTCGTCCGATTTTTTGCCAGGAAGAACGGTTTCAACGACTGCTTCCGCCTCGAGAAAGTCGTAACCAAGAAATTTCGTCGGCGCGGCCTTCAGCTCTCCTTCTTCGATACTGATTTCCTCCTTTTTCTGAGCCTTGCGTGCGCGCTCGCGCTGCTCCTCCATCAATCTCTCGAATCCAGCAACATCGACAGTCAGACCGCGCTCCCGCGCCATCAATTCCGTCAGATCCAGTGGAAAGCCGTACGTGTCGTAAAGTTTGAATGCGATTTGGCCGGATATCTCACGCGGAACTCCTGCTTTGGTCATTTTGATGTCGAACCGCATCGCCCGATCAAACATCGTGAGCCCCTCATCAAGCGTTTTGTTAAACGCTTCTTCTTCGCTGCGAATGGTTTTTCCGATCCTTGACTGTCGCGCGCGGACTTCAGGAAAAACGTCGCCCATTGTCTTCGCTACGACATCAACAAGTTTGAAGAAGAATGGTTCGTGAAAACCGAGCGCGCGCCCGTAACGGACTGCGCGACGCAAGATGCGACGCAAGACATAACCGCGAGCTTCGTTGGACGGGGTAATTCCGTCGGCGATGGCGAAGCTTAGAGCGCGGATGTGATCGGCGATCACGCGGAACGCGATATCGATCTTTTTCTGCTCTGCCTGACTTTGTAGGGTGGCTATGTCAGCCGCCGCCGGCGTCTCACCGAGACGCCCTGCGATTGGCAATGTCGAACGATATTTTTCCCCGCTCAGTTTTTCGAGCTCATCGAAGATCGGGTGGAAAATATCAGTCTCGTAGTTTGAAACTATTCCGGAGAAATCGGTCAGATTCTTTGTGCCTTGAATGATTGCAGCAACGCGCTCGAAACCCATTCCGGTATCGACGTGACGTTGCGGGAGCGGCGAGAAAGTTCCGTCCGGGTTCGCGTTGAACTGGATGAAAACAAGATTCCAAATTTCGATGCAACGCGGGTCTTCTTTGTTCACGAGCTCGCCGCGTGTGTCGCCGTCGGGCGTAAGATCGACATGCACTTCGGAGCACGGGCCGCACGGGCCGGTGTCGCCCATCATCCAGAAATTGTCGGCCTTGCCACTGTTGAGAACGTGAATCTTTGGATCGAGATCGGCTTCGCGAAACAAATTCGCCCAATGATCGTGCGCCTCCTGATCGAACTCGCTGGGTTCGCCGGCACCGGGCTTATAAACCGTCGCGTAAAGTCTTTGTGCCGGAAATTTCCAGCGCTCGACCAATAATTCCCATGCCCACTCGATCGCTTCTTTCTTGAAATAATCGCCAAAACTCCAGTTGCCGAGCATCTCGAAAAAGGTGTGGTGATACGTGTCGAGCCCGACATCCTCGAGATCGTTATGTTTGCCGCCAGCGCGAATGCACTTCTGAGTGTCGGCGACACGCGGGGGGTTCCACGTCGGCTTTTGTTGTCCTAGAAAAATCGGCACGAACTGGTTCATGCCGGCATTAGTGAAGAGCAAATTCGGCGCGTCAGGCAGCAGCGACGAAGACGGCACTATGGTGTGCTTTTTCTCGCGAAAGAAATCGAGAAATGATTGCCGGATCTGTGCGGAGGTCATCATTTTTTAACCACGAATGAACACGAATAAACACTAATTAGACAAAGCGGAAAACTCTGCACGTCTGAAGTTGAACTCATTCCGGGCTGCGTTGGCTGGTTAATTCCAAACAAATGCATTCGCGCAACTTGACTGCTTTAAGCAGTCGATTTTCTCCGGGCCTGAACTGCGCGAGGATTGTGATTGGCCGGGACTGACGCCTAGTTTTTCTCTTCGTCCAACTTCGCTTTGACCGCGGCTTCGATTTCTTCGTAAAGCGCCTTGTCGTTCTTCAAGACTTCTTTTGCGGCGTCGCGACCCTGGGCAAGCTGCGTGCCTTTGTAGTTCAACCACGAGCCGCGCTTTTCGATGATTTGTTTCTCCAAAGCGACATCGAGGAGTGCTCCGGTCGAGGAGATTCCCTCGTTGTACATGATGTCGAACTCGGCCTCCGTAAACGGCGGCGCGACTTTGTTCTTCACAACTTTCATGCGCGTGCGGTTACCAGTGACAACGCCATCGGTCTGTTTGATGGCCCCGATGCGGCGGATATCGACGCGTACACTGGCATAGAATTTTAAGGCCCTTCCGCCGGGCGTGGTTTCCGGGTTTCCGAACATAACCCCGATCTTTTCCCGGATTTGATTTGTGAAAATGCAGCAGGTCCGCGCCTTTGAAATAAGCGACGTGAGCTTGCGCAATGCCGCGCTCATCAGTCGCGCTTGTGCGCCGACTGTGGCGTCTCCGATCTCGCCTTCGAGCTCCGCTCTGGTGACCAGAGCCGCGACGGAATCAACCACAATTACGTCCAGGGCGTTGGAGCGGATCAGAGTTTCGCAAATCCGCAGTGCTTCCTCGCCAGAGCTCGGCTGAGACACAAGTAAATCGTCAAGATTAACGCCAAGTCTTTTCGCATACGCAGGATCGAGCGCGTGCTCGACATCAATAAAGGCTGCAAGACCGCCGCGCTTTTGTGCCTGCGAAATCACCGTGAGGGTAAGTGTCGTTTTTCCGGACGATTCAGGGCCGAAAACTTCTACCACCCGCCCCCGTGGAAATCCGCCTACGCCTAGAGCGCGATCGATCAAAATGTTGCCGGTGGGAATGACATCGATATCAACAATTTTCTCGTCACCAAGGCGCATGATGGCGCCTTCACCATAATCTTTGGCTATCTGCTGAATCGCCAGATCGAGGTTCTTATTGCGCGCCGCGGTCAGTTTGTCAGCAGCTGTTTTTTCGTCGGTTTTTGTCGCCATATCAAGATGCCTCTAGTACGACTCCGGCAACGATTCGCCAAGTAGAAAAGCAGACACTTTCGACTGAAGGAAAGAAAAAGGCCGCGAACTTTTACGTTCGCGGCCCAAAACTTGGCGAAGCTGACCGTTAAGAAACTGTGATCTTGCGCGGCTTGACGTGCTCCGCTTTGGGCAAGGTCAACGTCACAAGGCCCTGCTCGATTTTGGCGCTGATTTTGTCGGCGCCGATCGATGGGTCCAGCTCGAATGTGCGCCGGAAATTTTCGGGGCGCGACTCGTGATGAATCAGCGTTTCTTCTATTTTTGGAAGCGAACGCCGCCCGATAATCGTGAGCTCGTTGTTTTCGATGGAAATGTCGAGCCCGTCCTTGTTCACACCGGGCATCTCGACTTCCAGCGTGTAGCCGTCTGAGCCTTCGATCACGCTCGAGGGCGGCACAATAAACTGCTCGGTATGCGCTCGATCAGCATCGCGATTTTCACGTGTTAACGTATTCATGGTGAAACTCCTTTCAGTTTGATTTGCTTAGCTGACCTGAATTTGCTTCGGCTTCACTTCTTCAGCCTTCGGCAACGTCACAATCAGGATTCCATCGCGGTAAGTAGCACTGACTTTGCTGGCATCCACGCGGGTGGGCAACGCGATGCTGCGGCGGAATACTCCGACGTAGCGCTCGGTCCGCTCGGCCTTCTCACTGTCAGTGCTTTCGCGCTTTCGCTCGCCGCTAATCGTCAACGTCCCGTCGTGCAAAGAGATTTCGATGTCTTCCTTGCGCATACCGGGCAATTCAACCACAGCGACAATGTTGTCAGTGCTCTGGTAAAGGTCGAGAGCAGGCGACCAACCCGTGAAAAGCTGCCCCGCGCGCGGAAAACTCGACCACAATGGCAACTCGAAAAACGAGTTGAGCTCATCCCGCAGTGTGTTCCAGCGGTCCGACGCCGACCACGACGTCAGTTCTGGAGCTTGATAGCGAATTAGACTCATAATTTTTAAATTCTCCTTTCTTCGATAAATGATTTTTGTTCAGCGATTGTAGTAGCTCGGACTATGCCAAGGTTAAATTCAGACAATGCATCACCGTAAGATCAATGACAGGAAGGCCTTACAAGGGCAACCCGCCATGTCCTTAACACATGTGGTGGTCTAATCTGACACACTTCTAAGCCGGCAATAGCTGGAACGGCGCGACAAAATTGCACTGCCCGTAATCGGATTTTCGTAGATAAACACTCCAGTTACTGCGCGATCTCGCTGTGCCTCCTCGCGCCTTGACAGTTCAACGATCAAGCGGTTACCAGTCGCGTCGTGAATCCTCCAAGTGAAGGCCGCCGGGAACTCGACTCGGTTGTGATTAACATCGAGCTTACTCTTGTCAGCATAATCCAGGGCGTTGCACTCTTTTTCCTGACGGACAATGCCCGCGTGCTCATATCGCTGCGGCATTGGGAAGCCTTTCTGTATGTCGTCGCGGCCTTGTGCGTGATCTTCATTTTTTGGTCGCGTTCCGTCATTCACACCCTCACGCTAATTGGTTGGCCACTGGAGTTTGGCCACAACTTTTTCTACATCGGTTGCGCCTTGGGCGAAGCAATTCTTTTCAGCCGCCTTGATAATCCTCTCGCGTGGTTTCAACTAAGCGCCGCCTACGCATGCATTGTTTGGCTGCTCTTTGTTTACGACATGCGGCTGATTCACACGCGCCTCGCCGAATCACGTGTCGACCCCCAGCGCGCCCTTTACGCCCGCGCGATGTCCGATCAGTTGCTTAATATTCGTTTGCTTGTTCCTCTACTGATTGCGCTTAATGTCGTCTCTGCGTTCGCCATTTGGCGCTGGCCTGATTTGTTCATTGCACGTGCCGGTCACACCTGGCTGATTAGCACGCAACTTTTCTCCTTCATCGGTTACCTCTTTTATACAAGTCGCTACTTCAGCGCGATTGCGCCGCTTGTTTTGCGGAGCCGGCAGACAAATTAGGCGGGACGGATAGTTTTGCCTCTCGAGGTAAACTTATTTCTCGCGACGAATTTTGCGGTCGAGATAGAGCACAACGAACGCGATTCCGAGCAACGGTTGGAGAATTCTTTGCAGAAGATTGAGCGCGAAAGCGGAAATATCGAAGCCCCGAGCCTGCTGCGCTTCAGTCAGTTGTTGTAGGAGCTTCTGGGGATCCTGTGTGGTCACCACCTGACTGAAATAGTGGTGCAGGGTCGTCCATTCGGAAGCGAGCGTGACTACCAGCACAAAGGCGAACCACAGCGATGCAATGAAGGCGCCACGCCACAACGGGCGTTCAAACCACGGAAGATCGCGGCCGCTACGCGCGAGACTTCTACTATAGCGCAGTGAATCGATGAATTCGGCGTTTTCGAGAACGGCAAACTGCTGCCAAAAGAGAACGTTCACGAAAAAACGGCTGAACATCCAAACCTGGAGAATGAGCAATGCCAGCGCAAAAAAGACCAACAACAACGAAGACGCGCCGGCAAGAGCGATGGCAGCAATCGCAAGCCCAAATACGATCAGCAGGAAGAACACGCCATAGACGAAGATGCAGAGCGCTGCAACGCGCGGCCAGAATCTGACAGCTTCATTTAACACAGCGACCAAACCCAGACGGCGTCCGCTCGCAATTTCAACAGTGAGAATTTGGATGCCCGCCACATACACCGGCCACATCGCCATTGAGAAGACGAACATTAAAAAGGCAAAGCTACCACCGGCGAGAACGCGCAAATCGCCGCCCAAAGCCTGTGCGGTCTGTATTAATGCAGTTGTTAACTGACTGCATACTGACGGCAACAACACTACCAGCGTAAGCCCAAGAAATTGAAAAAAGCCTTTGCGGTAAATCTGAAATGTCTCGGCCAAAATCTGACCGAAGCTGTGTTGCGTTTGTAGCGGTGGCTGTATTTCGACCCGCGCGCTCGCCGCGGCGAGCATCCCTACGTCAAACAATCCTGGAATCGCTGCTGCTGTGCTCCAAAGAACCTCCTTCGCGGAATCGGCTACGGCGGTCGGGTCGGCATTTGCCGGGCGGGCTTCGTTTTGAGGAAGGAGCCGCCCCTCTTTCTTCCATTCAAGCAATGTATCGATATCCGCCGGGCCATACTCCTTTCCCTGCACGCGCACGATCCATTCTTCCGCCATCTCTTGATCATCAAGCATCATGCATCCAGAATCCAGCGTTAGCCTCTCCAATGAAACTGCTGCTCATCGACGGTCATTACTACGTTTACCGGTCGTTTTTCGCCATACCGAATCTCTCCAATTCCCGCGGCGAACCGACCAACGCGATTTTCGGCTTTACGAAAACGCTGCGGCTAATGCTGAAACACTTGCAACCTGACTTAGGCGCAGTGGTATGGGACGAAGGCGTGCCGCAGAAGCGGGTGGAACTGCAACCCGCGTACAAGGAGACGCGCAAAGAAATGCCCAAGCCCATGATACCGCAGCTCGAGTTCATTCAGAAACTCACACCTTTGTTGGGCTTTAGAAACATTTCCCTCCCCGATACGGAGGCCGATGACCTGATGGGCTGTTATGCCATCGCCGCATGCGAGCGACCTGGGATGGAAGTCATGCTCGCAACCAACGACAAGGATCTGTATCAACTCGTAGGCCCGTGCGTGAAAGTTTATACCACAGCGAAAGCGGACCTCGCGTCGCCTAAGGACGCATTCACATTGCTCAGCGAAGATCAAGTCACCGCAAAATGGGAGGTTCCGCCCAGGCTCATTGGCGATGTTCTCGCGTTGACCGGCGATTCAGTCGACAACATTCCCGGGGTCGGCCTTGGCCGCAAGACCGCCGCGGCGTTGATTCGCCAGTTCGGCGGGTTAGAGCCATTGCTAAACAATATCGACAAGGTGAAAAGCGAACGAACGCGGGAGAAACTCGCCAACGGTCGCGAGCAGATATTGCAAAACAGAAAAATGGTCGATCTCGATTGTCGCCTTGAATTGCCTGTGACGGTCGATCAGCTTCAGATCAAACCAGATTACCCTGCCCTGATCGCAGCTCTGGAGACCTGCGAGTTTAAATCGCTCCTTCAGGAGGTGCGCGACGAAGCTGATCATGCTGGTGCTCACATCCAGAACCAACTTCTTTAATCAATCCGGCGAGACGTGCCGGAAGCCCCTCCTAAAAGCTCGGACGTCGTTGTTGTCGGGTAAGCTGCTGATTGGTAGCAACTAACGTCAGACACGAATTTCTCGTAAAAAATTCGAACAAACTGTGCGACCCGTTGTCAAAGTTAACAGGTTAAGGCGATTCGGGTGGTCGCACGATTTCTTAGATTCGTTGTTTCTCCTTAACGTGCGCTGCCCGAATCTTTTTTTGTACCTGATGGCGCCGAAGACGACGTGGAGGGACTTCGAGCGGCGCGACTTGCCAAGAACGACCCGAGCGCGTTTGATACAGGGGACGGGATAGACCCAATCGCATTTCGCGAGTATCATCCGCCATCTAACTGCGCCAGATGACGTCTGACCGTTACGATCCGATCGCCGCCGCCCTTAAGGAAGACATTGGCGACGGCGACGTCACTACTGATTTCTTCGTGCCAGAAGCGCTGCACGCAACCGGACGCATCATTGTGCGTGAAAAAACAGTTGTTGCCGGCACGGGAGCAGCTGCTGAAGTTTTTCGGCAGGTCGATCCTTCGACTGATATCGAGATTAGTCACAGTGATGCCGACGAAGTTGCGGGCGGCGACGTTATCATGGAAGTGCGCGGCCTGGCGCGCTCGATCCTCAAGGCGGAACGCGTAGCGCTGAATTTTTTGCAACGTCTCTGTGGCATCGCAACCCTCACGCGCGAATTTATTAATGCTATCGAGAACCATTCGGCCAAAATATTGGATACGCGCAAAACCACTCCTGGGTTACGCGCTTTGGAAAAAGCTGCCGTAGTTGCTGGTGGTGGTGTCAATCACCGTTTCGGCCTGTACGACATGGTGCTTATAAAGGATAATCACCTTGCTACTCTCAGAGGGCTCTCCACTCTTGCGGATCGAATTCGTCGCCTCCGGCAAGAACGACCGAATATCCGCATTGAAGTAGAAGCGGACGACCTTGAACAGGTCCGCGCTTTCGTCGAGGTAGAGGGCATAGATGTTATCCTCCTCGACAACATGACGCCGGCGCAAATTCGGGAAGCTCTGGCGTTGAGAAGGAACAATATCAAGTTTGAAGCAAGCGGCGGCATCACATTGAAAAACGTGAAGCGTGTGGCAGCCACGGGAGTCGATTTCATTTCCATTGGCGCGCTAACGAACGCCGCCCGCGCAATCGATATCGGGCTGGAAATGACGCATGTTCCAGGCTGAGATGTCGGATCGGCTGATCGCCGATGAACTGCAAACCCACTCCGCCCGCGCCACGATCGGCAGGCAGATCATTGTGCTCGAGCAAACCAGCTCGACAAACGACGCGATC
>Ga0209375_1003820_pt1 | contig 10383 bp, 8 predicted proteins | sample GraSoiAngelo_131_FD_185888 | JGI IMG/M metagenome (GOLD analysis project Ga0209375, IMG submission 185888) | Grasslands soil microbial communities from the Angelo Coastal Reserve, California, USA - 14_0929_02_30cm (SPAdes) (version 2) | ecosystem: Environmental > Terrestrial > Soil > Grasslands ...
CGCGTCTCACTTCCTGACCGGCCGCCGTGATCGCAAAATCAAAGCGCCGCGCCCCGTCTTCGATGCTTTCGAAGCCGAGATAACGGATGTTCTGCTTCGCATCTTTCATAGCCGCGATTTTCATTATACTTGATCCTATGACTCCGGCGCCGCCCAACCGTGACCTTGCACGAACGTGGACGTACCACAATGCCACGAAACATTCGCAGTGGAGCATCCGGGCAAGCCCCCATTATCTGGATTGGTCGAACCAGCCCCTACCGCTGAAGATTTACACAACGATTGAAGCGATTCCCTTGCCGCGTGATGCGGAGCAAACGGGAATTGCCGCCCTCTCGGCGATCGCCGCCAGCAGCGCCGCCGATACGGAACGCATTCCAGGGCTCGAAGACCTCGCACGAATCCTTTATTTTTCCGCCGGCATTACGAAAAAGAAAATATACACGGGCGGCGAAATTTACTTCCGCGCCGCTTCTTGTACAGGCGCGTTGTATGAATTCGAACTGTATCTGGTGTGTAGCGATCTTCCGCAATTGAAAGCAGGCGTCTATCACTTTGGCCCGGGAGATTTTGCGCTGCGCTTGCTGAGAGTTGGAGACCATCGTGGTGTATTGGTGCATGCGACGGCCGGAGAACCGAGCATCGTGCACGCGCCGGCCATTATCGTTTGCGCCGGAACGTACTGGCGTAATGCCTGGAAGTACAGGACGCGCACATATCGCCATTTCGGATGGGATAACGGAACGATACTCTCCAACATGCTTGCTATGAGCGCTGCGCTCCGGATGCCGGCAAAAATTGTGTTGGGATTTGTCGATTCCGAAGTCAATGCGCTGCTCGACCTGGACACCAGCCGTGAGGTCGCCTTCTCACTGGTTGGCCTCGGCCGGTTGAGTGGCGAGACACCGGCGGCCGGGCGTGAACTGCCGAAACTCAATCTCCCGACGGTTCCACTTTCGCAGAGTGAGGTCGATTATCCTGAGCTTCGCGAGATCCACGAAGCGTCGTCGCTGCGAAATCGCGAAGAAGTTGCCGAATGGCGCACCGCCCTCTCCCTCTGGGAGAGGGCGCGCGAAGCGCCAGCCCGCGAGGGCGAAGCCTCAAGAGAAGCTGAAGGCGGCCGGGTGAGGGTCTCAGGCTCGACGGATACGATCGAGCAAGCCATCCTGCGCCGCGGATCAACCCGTAAGTTTGAGCGCGAGTCCATCACGCTCGATCAACTTCTAACAATTCTTACAACGTCCACACAACCAATCTGGCCCGGTTTCTCTCTGTTGAATAATCTTTATCTCATCGTCAATGCCGTCGACGGTCTTGCCCCGGGGGCATATTACTATCACGTAGCGACCGCGGATCTGGAGCTCCTCAAAGAAGGGAACTTTCGGAATGAAGCGAGTTATCTTGGGCTTCAACAAGATCTTCCCGGTCACGCAGCAGCCGACGTGTTTTTCCTCGCAAGTCTTGATCCGATTCTCAATACATTCGGCAACCGCGGATATCGCGCGGCGCAGCTCGAGGCCGGAATCCTTGGCGGCAAGATGTACCTCGCTGCATACGCTTCGCACTTGGGGGCAACAGGATTGACGTTTTTTGATGATGACGTGACCGAATTCTTCTCACCTCATGCCGCGGGAAAGAGCGCCATCTTTCTCATGGCGCTCGGCAAAGGCCGGAGGCCGGACCATTGAGAAAAATCGGACTGTAGCGGCGGTCCGCGAAGCGCAAGCGCGACAGCGCGCAGCCTCAAGAACGCGAAGCGCAAGCGCGACAGCGCGCAGCCTCAAGAAAATAACCGCCGGTATTCAGTTGATTCTGCGAAAAACCGGCGCCCATAGAGCGCCGCTACAGCAGGCACGTCGGCGAGTTCGGTTGCGGTTGTGCCGCGCGTATTTTTTGTGGCTGTCCGCTTGATGTCTCGATGGTAGACTCTAGCGGCATTTGTCCATGGAAGGGCGAACCTACACGCAGCGCCGCAGGCCCGCAGATAACTATTGGTTGAATGTTGTTCAGATTCCAGTGTTACGTGCATTGGGACTGGCGATTTTGTGTGTCTACGTCCTTCTGTATGATCTGTTGATTGCGCCGCCGTTTTCCTTGCCCCGATATCTCCCCTATGTCGCGATCTTCGCGGTCTATTGTCTGGTGTCTTGGCTCGCCTTGCGGAAGGGATACAGGAAGATCAAACCCGTCGATTTTTCTCTCGTGCTTCTCGTGGCCGATCTTTTTCTCTGGCTGCTCGTCGTGTATCGCACGGGAGCCGAGAAAAGCTTATTGTTCTTCGTCGGCGTGGTTCTGGTGTCGCATCAGGCCTACACGACCTTCAAACGCATTTTGATCTTCGCACACTTGACGGTCGGGGCCTATCTCTTACTGGTGTTGTACCTCGGTGTAATCGAAGGCCGCCTCATCGATTGGCGAATCGAAGTCCTGAAGATTGCTTATATCTACGGTGCAAATCTCTACCTCGCTCTCACATGGCGGCCCGGTGAGGCGTTGCGGAAACGCAGTGCTGAGATCACGCGAGAGGCGACGCGCCTGAACTGGCAGTTAGTCAAGAAGTCCAAACAACTGGAAGAAGCGAAACTGAAGGCGGAGGCGGCGAACCAGGCGAAGAGCGAATTTCTTGCCAATATGAGTCATGAAATCCGCACGCCGATGAACGCCATTCTCGGCATGGCTGAATTAGCCATGACCTCCGATCCCACGGCCGAACAAAAGCGGTATCTTTCAACCGTCAAGTCTTCCGCCGATGCTCTGCTGCAGATCATCGACGACATTCTCGATTTTTCCAAAATCGAAGCCCGCAAGCTGGAACTCCATCCCGTCACCTTTCGGCTTCGCGATACGCTAAACGATACGCTTGAAGTACTCGCCGCGCGAGCGGCTCAAAAAGACGTCGAACTGGCGTGCCAGGTTTCAAATCGCGTGCCTGATTTCCTTATCGGCGATGAAACACGTCTGCGACAGGTTCTGATGAACCTTGTCGGAAATGCCATCAAGTTTACCGACAGAGGTGAGGTATTTGTCCGTGTCGACACTTCGGCAAGTGATAAGCACTCACCCAGCTTTTTGGCATACGAGAAACCCTCACCAAGCCCTCTCCCGGAGGGAGAGGGTCTTCTTGAATTGCATTTTGTTGTCAGCGACACGGGCATTGGGATTCCTAAGGAGAAACAACAGATTATCTTCGAGTCTTTTGTCCAGGCTGACGGTTCGACGACCCGGCGATACGGCGGTACCGGCCTGGGATTGGCCATCTGTTCACAACTCGTAAAATTAATGGGAGGCGGTATCTGGGTCGAAAGCCAGGTCGGACAGGGCAGTTCCTTTCATTTCACTGCTCAGTTGTGCGCAGATCAACCAACAACGGATGCCCAAAAACAGGCTGACGAAGTTTTCAAGAAAGCGGCTTATCCGTTGTGGGTTCTGCTTGCGGAAGACAATGAAATCAACCAGCAGGTCGCCGTCGAATTTTTGGAGCTTCGGGGGCATCAGGTCCGAGTTGCAAGCGATGGTAAAGAGGTCCTGCAGGCACTCGCGTCGTGCCGATTCGACGTCGTCCTGATGGATCTTCAGATGCCCCAGATGGATGGTTTCCAGGCGACGGCTGCCATTCGAGAGAAGGAAAAGACCACCGGGATTCGTGTACCGATCATCGCGATGACCGGTTATGCGATGAAAGCCGATCGGCAGCGATGTTTTGACGCCGGCATGGATGGATATATTTGTAAGCCTATCCGTTCTCAAGAGCTCTTCGAAATCGTCGAAAGTTTCGGCCCGACGATCACACAGGTAAATAAAGATTTGGCAACCCTCTTGCTCGACAACGAGTAGGAGAGGTCACCATGAACAGGGTCGCTCATGTGTTATTCGTGGTCTGCGTTTTATCGTCCGGCATTTTTGCGCAAGCGGTTGTTTTCGACTACTCCAAGCTTTATGAAGCTTCATCACCTGCGGTCGTGCAGGTCACAACCGAAGATGGTTCCGGTTCGGGTTTCCTCGTCACTCCGTTCGGACACATCGCCACGAATTTTCATGTCGTCCGTGGATCGCGATATTTGGCTGTACAGTTCCCCAGCGGACGCAAGGTGAAGGCTGCGGTCGTTGCTGTCAATCCCCACTATGATATGGCGGTGCTCAAGGTGAACAGCGAAGTCGTTGCCGGTGTTAAGCCGTTGTCGTTGTTAAGTGAGGAGAACGACCCCTCCGTCAAAGTCGGTATTCCCGTCGTCGCAATAGGATCTCCGTTGAATCAAAAATTTCTGATGACTCAAGGAATTCTGTCGAAAGTGGACGAAACGACCGTTCTCGGTGATTTCCTCCTTCAATCAGGGAACTCCGGTGGGCCTCTGCTGAATCTTCAAGGCGAGGTCATCGGGATCAACACTTTTGGTGAAGCGAACATCAGCGGGGCCATTCGAATCGACGCGTTGCGCGATTTTCTATTATCACCGGAGTTGATCGGCGAAAGCATTCCCATCGAACCGTCCGGCGAGCAACTCCGATCGGTAAGCTCTATGCGATATCCAGTCGACGTGCTCAACCACAAGATCGACACGGACCCGCTCGACCTGGAGGCCTACAAGATAAAGGCTGGAGATTTTCATATCACCGCCATCACACCTGTCCTGATTGGAAAACTGCAGGTGATGCAAGAAAGAAAGCGCGCATCGAACCGGCAAGAGCGCCGGGGCAGCAACATTTCGGACTCCAGTCACCAGATCGAGGAACCCTACTATGAGTGGCATCGCTCGACCGAGACGTCGCTGGATTATGTGATAACCTTCGATATTCGGCCGGACAGCGGTCTGACCAAGAGCAGCAGCGCATCGAGATTCTTGTGGCCCATGTCGCTCTTCGGAAAACCGGGACGGCGCGAAATCGAGTTCAAAGGGGAATTCCTCGACTTTCGCATATTTCGTGATGGAACATTAATCGAGCCGATCATGCCGGGGCGCCAGGTCATCGAAGCCAATTCCGATCAGAAGAAGACCCGATTCATCGACCAGGCTTACGCCGGCAGCTACATCTATTCGCCAGACGAGTTCATGGCGGGTGATGAATTCAAAATACAGATCATCGATGCGCGCCATCCCAATTCGGTCCACAAGGAACTGATATTCAGGTCGGATTCCAAGTTGATCAAACAGCTTCGTGCCGATTTTACCTTCGCTCCGGCGGTGCTGATTACGAAGACGCCATAGGATGTTCGCAGCATTGAAATCGCCGTGACAAAAGGGTAAGATGCTTCTCGCTATATGCCAAAACCGATTTCCCCAATAGTCCATTCCTTGCTACCTCGGTGACACCTCTCCGGATCAAAGTCTTATGAGCAGTATCTTAAGGGGTTTGATGAGGTGATGATGGGCTTTCGTCTTTTTGTCGGAAATCTCCCGTACGACACGACCGAAGATGAGATTCGCGATCATTTCTCGGCTGTCGGCCAGTTGTCCTATGTTTCAATTCCGCTGGACCGGGAGACGGGGAAAAAAAGGGGATTCGCATTCGTCGAATTTGTCCAGGCCAGCCAGGCCGAGGCCGCAATCCGCCAATTCAACAATCAACCTTTTAAAGGCCGGGCGCTTGCCGTAAATGAAGCGCGGGCGAAGGAAGCCGGCGCACGTCCTGCAACTGGATTCCGTCCAAACCCGGGCCTTCGCTCCGGCCCCGCTCCACTGCGCGGCCCGTCAGATTTTTCTGAACCCCCCGCCGTGGACCCTCGCGTCGACCGGCGGAAGAATTTTGGTCCCGATGCTAAACCCGCCCGGAGCCGTCCGCAAAAGTTCAAGCCGGAAGGTGGAAAAAAAGCATTCAAAGAAAAGTTCACGGGGCAGATCTTCGGTGTCGGTGATGAAGGGGAGGACCGAGACATCGAGATCGATAATTTCGCAACGGGCCTGGATCAGGAAGAAAAGAAATAAGTCCGCGGCTCCTATCCGCGTCTGATTAGGAATCTTACAAGCCGCGTCTCCGACCGTCCGGTAAAAAGTCCCGCTGTTCCTCCATCATCGACACATCCCGCTGGCAATCCGAAGGAACTTCACAGCGGAATCTCGTTTGCACGTTAAGGCTGCAGGAGCGGTCTATTTTTTGAGGCTGCGCGCTATCGCGCTTGCGCTTCGCGAACCGCCCACCAGGGAGGCGCCGGATGGTGGAGTGTACTGAGCGAGGGTTTATCGCACACTGTTGGTGATTTTGATGTCTGTAAGTTGCGCGAAGCGAACGCCAACGCAGATCCCTCAACCGGGTTTCAATCTATTTTCCAAACAACAAGATATTCAACTCGGCTAGGAAGCGGCGGCCCAGGTGCGGGAGGAATACGATGTCGTGCAGGACCGTTTTCTCCAGGATTACCTTAACAAGATAGGCAACAGGCTGGCAGCTACTGCTCCAGCCCGGGACAGCGGATTTCCATTCAGTTTTACCCTGCTGAACCATTCTGAAGTAAACGCGTTTGCGCTGCCGGGCGGACCGATGTTCGTTTTCACCGGACTGGTGAAGGAGGCCGACTCGGAGGGTCAATCGGCCGGCGTCATGGCGCACGAAATGTCGCACGTCATCTTGCGTCACGGCACAAATCAGGCCTCTAAAGCCGAGATCCTGCAACTGCCGGCGATGCTTGCGTCACAAGCCACCGGCGGTGGTTCCCTGTGGGGACAACTCCTGCAGTTCGGCATTGGACTCGGGTACAATTCTGTGCTGCTGAAGTTTTCCCGCACGGACGAATCGGAAGCCGACGCACTCGGTACGCGCATTATGGCGAGTGCAGGCTACAACCCCATTCGAAATGGCGGCCTTCTTCGAAAAGCTTGAGCAGCGTGGTGGTCCCGGCGTGCCGGAATTTCTTTGGAATCATCCAAGCACTGGTAACCGTATACAGGACGTCAGAGCTGTGATTAATGTGTTGCCGGGCCGGAGTTATAACTATTCAACAGGACAATTCCGGCAAGCCAAAAATTTGGTGTCTCAACTCCCGCCGCCTCGTAAAGTACCCCGCGCGGCTTCTAGATAGAACCGTCGAAGCGATTCGACGCTATTGGAGCGGGGGCAACTCCGCCAAACGGAAGGCGGAGACTTAGGACACGCTGCCTTCTGTGTTCTTGCTCAAGGTCCCGAGCTCTGGCCTGTAGCAAATCCGCGAGTGAAATAATTCCCAACCTTCCGGGAATCCTGCCTTTCAACGACGGGCATTTGCGTGAACCCGGTCTCCGCCATTCGATAAACGACAACGCGTAACGGTTCATCCGGAAAGGCGGTCACGGCGTGTCTTTTGATGACTTCGGCAAGCGTCACCGCACGGTCTTCAATATTGCGAAGATCTCTGCGGGTCAACACTCCCATAAGACTCCCTTTTGCGTCAATGACGGGAAACAGACGTTGTGCGGAGCCTGCTTGATTCACCGTTTGGAGAAGACCCCGAAGGTTTGAGCCGTGCTGAAGCGTGAGAACACTCCTGCGCATGACTTGGCGCACGAATAGAACCTCCAGCGGATCCATTGCATACTCCCTGCTGAGATGAAATCCTCGGCGACTGACCTTTTCTGTCAAGATGGACCGCTTCATGACGAGCACCGTGAATGCATAGGCGACGATCACGCCGATAAACAAAGGTAAGAAAGCATTGAGGTCATGAGTGAGTTCGAGCGCGAAAATGACAGCCGTGAATGGCACACGCATCGTGCCGCCAAGTATGGCGCCCATACTGATCAGAGGCCAGAACCCTACACCCTCATTTGGGAAAAACATCGACTCCACTCCACCGAGCGCTCCACCGATCATGAGTAATGGCGCCAGAACTCCACCAGAAGTGCCTGATCCAAGCGCAAGGGCCCAGATTGCGGCTTTCACCGCTAGTATTCCAATGAGGATCCTTCCGGGAACATCACCCTCGATCAAATCCGCAATCGTTTCGTACCCAACACCAAGCGCCTGTGGGAACACCAGGCCGCCCAAACCAATGAACAAGCCGCCGATCGCCGGCCACCACATCCAATGAATGGGTACTTTGTGGAAAGTATCCTCCGACCAATAAACCAGACTCGTGAGTACTGTGGACAGCATGCCGGCCAGCAGTCCCGCCAGAGCGCAAAACAATAACCCATTGGGAGACACGGCCGCCGGATGGATCGGTACCTGGAACAAAGGTCCAAGACCTAAAAGGTGCCTGCGGATAACTGCGGCTGTTGCACTCGCGAGAGCGACGGGAATCAAACTCCGAGGCTTCCATTCGAACAGGAGCAATTCGGCCCCGAGCATTGCCGCAGCAACGGGCGAGGCGAAGGTCGCCGACATTCCTCCCGCTGCGCCCGCGACCAGGAGAGTCTTTCGCTCGGTACTCGAGAGGCGGAAAAACTGGGCCGCCATCGAACCAAAAGCTCCACCCGTCATGATGATCGGTCCTTCCGCCCCGAAGGGCCCGCCCGAACCGATCGATATTGCCGAAGACACCGGTTTAAGGATCGCCAGTTTTGGTTCCACGCGACTGCCGTTAAGCAAGATCGCTTCGATAGCCTCGGGAATTCCATGTCCTCGAATACGCTCTGAACCATAGCGGGCCATCAAGCCGATGATCAGACCACCGATGATCGGGACCACTATGACAAGCGGACCCAAATGGTGCCCCGCCGGTTGTACCCCATCCACGCCGATCCGTTGATAGAAGAAGATGTTGGTAAATAGAGCGATCGACTTCAACAAACCCAACGCGACAAACGCGCTGACAGCTCCAATCCCCAACGCAAGCGCTGAAATCTTAAGTAGCCGCGTCGTCGTCGTAAAATCACCGAGTTCGTTTGATACTTTTTTGCCTCGATCGAATTGTTTCATCAGTTTCTCATCCACGAGATCAAATATATCGTATTACGATGTGTGTTTGCACTGTTGCAACGACGTGTCGGAACTTCATCATTGCCCCTGCGTGCCCAAGTCTGCTGAGCACGCGGCCTTCCTTTCATGAGTTTGAACTGTAGCGGCGGTCTATCAGGGTGTGAATGAATTGCTGAGAAATGCGGTAGATATTCCCCTCCTCGCAGAGGAGGGTGGACGCGCCATCCATAAAATGGATCCGTTCCGAAATCGGCGCGGCCGGGGTGGTCAGTTCGGCGAAAGCTATTCAGGCCTAAACATTTCGCCGGACTGACCACTATTACGGCTTCTTACTGCGCTGTCGGCGGTCATAGAGCGACGCTACAGTTAGCACCCACACGACACCGAATCGGTATAGAATGTCGCGATACGCGTGCGGTCTACCGCGCAATCAGGCGATAAGGAGCGAATATGTGTGATCAGGATCATTTTGAGAAAGATCGGCAAGACTACGAGGCTCTGGGTTTGGTAATAACTCGGCGGCAATTCGGCGTCATGTTGGGTGCGGGCATGGCCATGATGCTGCCGCAGGTCGCGGACGCGGTCACGGTGACCGAATCCGAGGTGAGCGTGATGACGCCGGATGGAACGGCCGACGGCTACTTCGTGCGTCCGGCCAGCGGCACGGCTCCAGGCGTTCTGGTGTGGCCGGACATCTTCGGGCTGCGGCCGGCGTTCCGTCAGATGGGTAAACGGCTCGCCGAATCGGGGTATTCCGTGCTCGTGGTGAATCCGTTCTATCGGGTCAAGAAAGCCCCGACCGCGGACAAGGGCTCGGCAACCCCAATCCCGCAGCTGTTGCCGCTGGCGCAGGCCCTGACCGAAACGGTGCAGATGACCGATGCGAAGGCGTTCATCGGCTGGCTGGACCGGCAACCGGCGGTCGCGAAGAACCGGAAGATGGGGACTCAGGGTTATTGCATGGGCGGCCCGATTGCGCTTCGCACTGCGGCCGCAATGCCCGATCGCGTCGGCGCGGCTGCCTCATTCCATGGCGGCGGACTCGTGACCGATATGCCGAACAGCCCGCATCTTCAGGTCGCGAAGACAAAGGCGCAGCTCCTCATTGCGATCGCAGCGAACGACGACATGCGGTCGCCCGAGGAGAAGAACGTTCTGAGAGAGACGTTCGCCAAGGCGAAACTGCCTGCGGAGATCGAAGTGTACACCGGCGCCGCACATGGCTGGTGCCCTCCGGATTCGCAGGTCTACAACGAGCCACAGGCCGAGAAGGCATGGAGCCGTTTGCTCGCGCTGTACGGAAAAGCTTTGGCCGTAACATAGACTCCGGCTCAGCGGACGCACGCCAGCGGATCTTCATCGAAGACAACGCTGGCGCGCGGCGTCGTAGATTGCGGCTCCCCTACAGCGCTTTTTACGCCGGTTACGAACGTGTAAGGTAGTACTGAATTGCGGGGGTAATGATCAGCGACAGCACCATTGAAATTAAGATCCCGCCGATCACGGCAATCGCGAGGGGCTGAAGCATCTGCGAACCCGCGCCGACCGCGAGCGCTA
>Ga0209375_1003821_pt1 | contig 10382 bp, 9 predicted proteins | sample GraSoiAngelo_131_FD_185888 | JGI IMG/M metagenome (GOLD analysis project Ga0209375, IMG submission 185888) | Grasslands soil microbial communities from the Angelo Coastal Reserve, California, USA - 14_0929_02_30cm (SPAdes) (version 2) | ecosystem: Environmental > Terrestrial > Soil > Grasslands ...
ACGGCGTGACTCTCCACGGCCACAAACAGGCTGTCGTACTCGCGTCGCAATTGCACCTGCAGCTCGGCCCACCCGGCGTCGTCCACCGTGGTCACGGTCCAACTGCGCCCGCGATCGCGCGACGTCTCCTCACCGCGCAGTCCACGCGTCGACAGCGCGAGACTCGCGCTCACGTGGTGGATGTGGCCGGCGACAGTCGAGTGGCCCGGTCCTCCCGGCTGGGAGGCCTGGGCCGCGCTCAACGCGCCGAGGGTCGCGAACATGCCGGTCCCCGGGGATGCGTCGGTGAAGTAGGTCCAGGGGCCGGGAGGCCCTTCGAAGGCTTCAACGAGCATCCGTGTCAGCAGGCTCACGGTCACGGCGGGCGGCGTACCGGTCATGATGCAAAAGATACCGACTCTACGTTGACGCGCTCCACGGCACCACGCAGCGCTGCTGGCTGCTGGCGACGGCCAGTTCCAGACCGCGGATCACGTTCCGTGCCTGCTCGGGCGTGACCGCCAGTTGCGCCTTCCCCAGGATGGCGTCGCGCACGTTCTCGTAATAGTGCGTGAAGCTCGACGGGATGGTCGGAATCGTTCGAGTATCCTCGGGCCCGGTCAGCTCGCCGTATAGCTCGGACGGTTCAGCGTCCCAGTCCCGCTCGTCGGGCAGGCGGCCGGCCTTCAGGGCCGCTTCCTGCGGGTCGAGCCCGTATTTGATGTAAGAACCCTTTGTGCCGTGCACTGCAAAGGTCGGCCCCGGAGCGGCTGCCAGCATGGACCCACGCAAGAGGGCCCGCATGTGTCGGTAGTGAAGGGTGACGTCGAACGCGTCGTCGGCCGCGGCGCCGTCGCGCTCGGTGCGAATGTCGGCGGAGATCGCCTGCGGCGTTCCGAACAGCACCAATGCCTGGTCGAGCAGGTGTGCGCCGAGGTCGAACCAGACGCCAGAGCCGGGCAGCGACTGTTCACGCCACGCCCCCGGCCGCAGCTCGGGACGGAAACGATCGAAGTGGGATTCGTACATCGTCACCCGGCCGAGGGCACCCTGCGACAGCAGTGCTCGCAGCGTCACGAAGTCTCCCACGTACCGGCGGTTGTGGTAGACCGACAGTACCCGGCGCCGCGCAGCCCCCAGTTGGACGAGCTCGTCGGCTTCCGTCACGGTGGTCGTGAATGGTTTGTCGATCACGACGTGACGTCCGGCCAGGAGACATTGCTTCGCGATCGCGTGATGCGATGTGTTGGGTGTGGCGATGACGACCAGATCGACGGACGGGGCGAGCAGCTCATCGACGCTGCGCACGAATTCGACATCTGCGTAGCGCGGGTCCGGCGCGCCTCCCCCATGACGCTGAACGATGGTGGTGAGGCGGAGACCTTCGACCACACGAATCACGGGCGCATGGAATGTCTTACCCGCAAATCCGAAACCCACGAGTCCGACGTTGAGCATGACAGGGATAGTACATCATGCCCTGAGCGCGGCCACCTCGGTGGACGTCGGTCGCACGAGCAGGGCAGCGTATTTGATGTCCCCCCACACCAGGCCGCGCTCCAGAAAATGCCGCTCGAATCCGTCCCGCGCCGCGGCGCGGGCTATGACGCTCACGGGAGCGAGTTGACCGAGCAGCCGCGCCTGACGGTAGTGAAAGGCCTGCCCCAGCTCCGCTTCGAGACAGGCGGCACGGGTGGGACAGGCGCCCGCGGGATGGTCGGTGATGCAGATGTAATGCGGGAGCTGGTCGCGGGCCACGATGGGGACCAGGAATGAGAAGGCCTCGGCGTCGCCGAACACCCGTCGCAGGGCGTCGCGGGCGAACGTCTCGTTGAGCTTCTCGCCCACCAGGTCGCTCACCTGATCATCGCGCCCGATGAAGCGAAGGCAGGGCGTGTGTCCCACGCGCCCCTGCACGACGACGCGGTCGTGCATCCGATAGCGGAGCAGCCCTCCTCGCTGTGTGACGATCACACCGTAGACGCCCCCGTCGTCGACCTCGTGCAGCGGAAGGACTCGACCCGCTTCGTCCTCCAGCTCGAGCAGCACCTCGTCGACCAGCGGTACCGGCCCCGGTGCGTCGATCAGGGGAATCGTGATCGGCGCTTCAGTGGCCAGGAGACCCTTCCCCTGGAGCAGGACCCCTGGGAAACGACGGCGCAGCGCCTTCACGAACAGGCCCGAGCTGCCGTCGGTCCAACAGGAGAGGAGCTTCAGGGCCGGCCACAGCTCCGCCCACGGGATCGGATCCGCGCGGAGCAGCCGCAGGCGGGCCTCCTGCGCGGGGGCGAACGTGAAGCGTCGGCCGCCGGCCTCGAGGTCGCCGCGGGCGAGCGCGTGACCGATTGCCGCGCGATGCTCGGCGATGAACTCGAGGAGGGCGAGGAGATAGGTGGGGCTCCACACGGAGATGATCTCGAGCCGCGCTTCGGCGAGGAGCGACGTGGCCAGCGCCAGACGGTAAGCCGTGGGGTCCGTCACCGCCTTGAGCCCGTGCGGCGCCACGAACCCCGGGCCCAGCAGGCGCCGGATCGCGGGAGCGAGGTACTGGCTGTCGTCGTCGAAGCCGAGCGGCACGCCCGAAGGCGTGGCGCGCTCCTGCGGGAACGCGGGTGATGCACTGAAGAACAGCCGGCCGGTCTCGAAGCGCGGTCCGCGCGCCAGGAGATCGTACGCCCAGACCACGAAACACGCGTTGAACGAGGCGAGCAGCGCAGTCGTGTAGGGGATGAGCTTTCGCCGCCCCGAGCTCCCCGAGGTCTGCTCGTAGACCAGGGGCAGTTCGGCGGTGACGACCGCGCCGCCGCAGCTCGCCTGCCGCTCGATCCATGGCGCCAGCTCGTCATAGTCCACGATCGGTACGCGCTCCCGGAACTCCTGGTACGACTCGCGACCGGTTATCGCGTAATGTCTGCCGTATTCCGTGCGCGCCGCTGCTGAGAGGACCGCGTGGAGCACCCTCGCTTGCGCGACGCGCGGTCGCGCGAGCGCGGCGCGAAACTGGCCAAAGCGATGCGCCCACAAGAGGCGCAGGCCGAGTCTCCCCAATGCCGGGGGCAGGGGAAGCCCCGTCACGGCGTCGGCCGCGGGAATCCGGCCACGGGAGCAGGTGCGCCGTGGCTCCGCCGGGTGAGCGCGCGTCGCAGCCACTTGAGGGCCATTCCACCCACGGCCCGCAGGTTGACTCGCGCGATCATCGCCAGCTCGTCACCTCGGGCATGACCGGGGTTCACCTGAGTGAAGAACCGAACCTCGGGCAACGCCAATGCACTGTTGGTGAGGCTTGCCACCACCGTCTTGAGCATCGGTTGCCGCTCGCCGAACGAGATCACGCCCCGGACTGCGTCGTAGGCATCGCCGTAGCGGCTGCGCGAGAGGGCGTGGAGCAGCCCGCGCTCCCAGCGCTCGGTGACGCGCTGGTGATGCGGCCAGTGCTCGGGGAAGTTGCGGACGAGCGTCAGGTACGTCCGGTAGCCCGAGCAGATCAGATACCAGTAGAGGGGGGTGAACGGGTGGCGCAGCTTCCAGCGGACCAGCGTGGCAATCACGCAGCGGTGCAGGGCGGTCTGGCCCCAATACCGGGGATGGATGATGGTGTCGCCGGAAAAGTAGATACCCACCCGGCGGCCAGCGTGTCGCTGCCGGTAGAACAACGCCGTCGAGAACCCGACCACCGTGCCGCTCCCCGCGTCGGTGCCAAGGAACACGAGCGTCTTTTCCGCCAGATCGCGGTCGAACGTGGCGCGGTCCACGTGGTCGTAGTGCGTTTCATACAGGCGCCACATGACGTCGATGGTGGCCTGATCCAGGGTCCGCATGGGAACCGCGCGAACCCGCAGCTTACCGTTCCTGTCCATCGCTCCTCCTTTACAGCTTGTACGTGATCTCGCGGGTCCGCCGCACTTCCGTGGGGTATTGCCCCTCGAGAAACCCGCGGAAGGCGCGCTGCATCCACGCGGCGGGAAGGTCGGCGGTGACGGTGCGGAACTCGCGACGGCCATACCGCCGGATGCGCTCTGCCTGGCTGTTCAGGATCGCGATGTCCTGCGCCACCACTTTCCGCGTCACCCACTGCACATACCGTGTCACCAACGGCGTGAGCCAGCCGTAGCGAACGCCCATCCGGGTGTAGACGCGGGTCCGGTAATCGTCTTCGGGCGTGGCGACGAGAATCGTGACGACGTGCGCGTGGTCACCGATCCAGTAGTCCACGCGCAGCGTGTGCGGCAGGATCACCTCGTCGATGTGGCGCATCGGCCGGCTGCGTCCCAGCACGGACCGAACGTCCTTGGCACCCGCCGAGCACTCGTCCAGCGTCTCCACGCGCACGCCGGTCGCCGTCTCCTCGACGCGGGCCCGGATGTTGTCCTTCGGAGCGGATCGGAAGAGCCCTTCGTGGGCGAACCCGGTGTGACTGCAGTCGAGCCCGTTCTCGAGAATCAGGTCCACCGGCGCGTGAATCACGTTCTGCAGCTCGAACCAGCCGTAGGCAGGGTCCCGCGGATAGCTCGGCGGCTCCGGCGGGGCTCCGTCTGCACCGAGCGTCACCCAGATCCAGCCGTCGCGCTCCACGGCGGCAAACGCGCGCACCGCGCACGCCGGGAGCTTTTCCGACGGAGCGTGGCAGGGTACGTCCACCACCGCTCCGCCGCGGTCGAAGCGCCAGCCGTGGTAGCGGCACTGGAGCAAGTCGCCCTGCACCCTGCCGAGCGACAGCGCCACGTTCTTGTGAGGGCAGCGGTCCTCGAGCGCGGCCACGCGGCCGGTCGAGTCGCGGTACAGCACCACTGGCACCCCGTTCACTAGGCGTGGCAGCGGGCCGTTGAGGGTCAGCTCGTCGCTCCGCGCGGCCACGAACCATGCGGACGTGGGCAGTACTTGGTTCACCGACGGCGCGGTGGCGCGCATCTCGTGGTTCGGCAGCTTCATGGTCTCTGTGTCCATGTGGTCCTCCACAGGCGCCCGTGCCTTCACACGAGCGCCGTTTCGAAGTGCAGGGGACGCGCGCCCAGCGGCGGACCGTCATAAGGGCCGGCGGGCGTGCCGACATGAGCGTGCACCAGAGTCGTTTGGGCCCAGCAGCCTGCGAGGGCGCTGGTCAGCGGATCGGTGACGTCGAGCCCGAGGGAGCAGAAAGCGTACGGGGAGCCCGCTTGAGCCTGGGCCGCTTTGACCAGGAGCGCGCGCAGCACGCCGGGATCGGTCGCCGGCACGCAGACCTGAAACGCGCTCAAGTAGCGAAGCGGCGTGCCCGGCGCGGGGAGCCGTGGCGACCCGAGGAGCGGTGCGGCCAGGTTGAACCCGTAACGGAACACCGCGGCCCGCAGGGCATACCGCTGCACGACCGTGTGCTTGAGCTGCTGCTGGTCCCACAGCGCGACGAACCCGGCCAGGTGCCCGGCAGCGTGTCGTGCGATCCAGTAGGACGAGAGGGCGAGCCCCGGGGCCTCGGCGCACACACGGCGGAAGTCGTCCGTGCGAAGCACCGGCGCCAGCTGGCGCAGCGGCGCGACCGCGCGCCACAGCGCTGCCATCTCGTCGAGATCCCGCTCTTCTGCGGGCCGCACAGACAGGCCGGGGAGAGGGTCGAGCCGGCGCAGCGTGAAGAGCGGCACCGCGAAGGTGCGGATCGTCGCGAAGCGGATGAACTGCGGCAGTCCGCGCGGACCGCAGAGCCGCGGTGCCATCGCCGCGTTGCCTCCGAGCACGGTGACGAGCACGGGCATGTGGGGACCGATGGCGCCGAGCGTCTCGCGGGCATACTCGGTCAACGCGTCCGCCACCCTTCCCGTCTCGTTGCGCCGGCCGCGGAATGCCGGGTGCACTTTGAGGTCGCTGGCGTACGCGGTGGGCGCAGGCACGCCGTTCACGTAGGCCACGCGCTCGGCGATCGCGACGCAGCCGATCACGCCGGCCCGACCCGCATCCACCACGCCGACATCCCAGCGATCGCCCTGGAGCCGGTTCAGGGCGAAGAAATCCGGCTCCCGCCGCACACACAGCGTGAGCTCCCCCCGCATGGGGCAGGCCGCGGCCAGTGCCAGCAGACCGGCGTTATCGGCGGATGTGGCGGGGCGTGGAGTGTGGCCGTTCATGCCACCAAAGGTCGACGCCGCCGGTCAAGTCCAGGTCAAGCCGAATTCCCGGCCTTGACCCCGTCTTGATGGGGCGGCCCAACACTTGGCGCATGGGTACCGCGGACGTCGTCGTGCGCCGGCGCGGCTTGGTTCTGGTATGCTGGGCCGCTGCGCTCGCTGTCCTCGCTCCCCACGCGGTGGGGGTGGAGCGCGTGCTCGAGACGGCCGCACGCGTCGATGGGAGCGAGTCGGCGCGGGTTGAAGCGGAGCTGGCCTCGCGGTTCCGGGCGCCGTTCGCGCAATACGCGCTGCTCGTGGTCCGAGGGGCGTCGCCCCTCACGCCGGCGGGACGCGAGCTCGGAGACAGCATCCGCGACGCCGTCGCCGCCGTCCCGGGCGTCGCGGCGGTGCGTGGCTACCGCGATGGGCGCGACACGCTGCTGCTCGGGCGCGACTCCAGCGGAACATTCGTCCTGGTGGGGCTCGACGCGGCGGCCGGACGACCCGACGCGATCGTGCCGCAGCTTCGCGCTGCCACCGCCGCGCTTGCCCGCCGGCTGGTCGGGCGCTTCCCGGAGCTGGAGCTTCGCTGGACCGGCGAGACAGTGCTCAATGCCGACCTGCGGCAGGCGAGCCGCGCCAGCGCGCGCGTGGCCGAGCGGCGGGCCCTGCCGCTCACGATGGCGCTCCTGCTGGTGGCGTTCGGCAGCCTGGTCGCCGCTGGCACGCCCGTCGTGAGCGGCGTGCTGGTGATCGTACTGGCCCTCGGCGCCTCGGGAATGCTGGCAGCCCGGTGGCCGCTTTCGATCCTGCTCCAGACCTTCGTCTCGATGATCGGGCTGGGGCTCGGGATCGACTACGCGCTCCTCTCCGTCTCGCGGTTCCGCGAGGCGCTCGCGGCCAGCGGCGACCCCGTGCAGGCGGCCGTCGCGACGGGCCGATCCGCCGGTCGCACCATTCTCCTGTCGGGTCTGACGGTGGCGCTGGGTTTCGCAGCGCTGCTCGCCGTGCCGCTCGGCGAGCTGCGGTCGGTGGCCGTTGGCGGGCTGCTCGCGACGGCGTTCGCCATGCTCGTCGGAGTCACGCTGCTGCCCGCCCTGCTCGCGTGGCTCGGCCGGCGGATCGAGGCGGGCCGGCTGTGGCCCGCCCGCCGTGCCGTGGGCGCGCGGTGGCGCGCGTGGGGGCGTTGGGTGACGAGGCACCCCGTGGCGGTGCTGATCGCGGCGGGCGCGCCCCTCGTCCTGCTGGCGTGGCAGGCGACGCGCTTGCGGTCGGGGCTACCGCGCGGGGACGCATGGCTCCCGCCGGGGCTCGAGTCGGTCGTCGCGCTGCGCGACTTGGAGAAGATGGGGCGCGGGGCGGTGCCGCAAACCGTCCGCGTCATCCTGGAGCTTCCCAGCGGTCAGGACGTGCTGAGCCGTGCCGGGTGGCAGGCGGCAGGGCGCCTCCGGGGCCGCCTGGCCCAGGACCCGCGCGTATCGGCCACGCTGTCCTTCGCGACATTCCAGTCCGACCGGCCGATGTCGCGGCTCGCCGTGTTCACTCTGGCGTCCGACGTGCGTCGCTCGTACCTGGCCGAGGATCGCCGGGCCGTGCTGCTCGACGTCATCCCACGCGAGGGTGCCGAGGCGCGCGACGTGATCGGGCTGGTGCGCGAGCTCCGGGGCGTCGACCCTGCCGCCGTCACCGGCCTCTCCGGGGCCCGCCTGCGGGTCGGCGGCCTGCCGGCCTTACGCGCCGATTACGACGACGCCGTCCGTCGCCGCTTTCCTTTAGTAGTCGCGCTTGTGCTCGGCGGCACGCTGGCGGCGTTGTTCCTGGGATTCCGGTCGGTGCTCGTTCCCCTCAAGGCGGTGTGCCTCAACCTCCTGTCGGTGGCCGCCGGGTTCGGCGCGGTAGTGCTCGTGTTCCAGGACGGCAACGGTGCGGCGTTACTCGGCCTCGCGGCGCCGCTCGATGCCGTCTTTACCATCATCCCCACGCTGGTTTTCTGCACGGTGTTCGGGCTCAGCATGGACTACGAGATCTTCCTGGTGGCTCGGGTGGCGGAGGCGCGGCGTTCCGGGCTGGACGAGCGCGCCGCGATCGCGGAGGGTCTGGCGCAGACCGGCCCCGTTATCACCAGCGCCGCGGCCGTGATGGTTGCCGTGTTCGCGGCATTCACGCTGGGGGACTTCCTGGTGATGCAGATCCTGGGGCTCGCGCTCGCGGTGAGCGTCTCGCTCGACGCGACAGTGGTGCGGGTCGGCATCGGCCCGGCGCTGCTCGCTCTGGCGGGTCGGTGGAACTGGTGGCCCGGCCGGCCCGGGGGGGCCCGATGAAGATCGAGAAGATCCGCCTCACCCCGCCCCCCGGATGGCGACGGGACCCCCCACGGCGGTGGCTCTCGCAGCCGTATCCGTGGCGCGAGGCGGCCTGGTGGGTCGCGAAGACGCTGTTCGGCCCATCCCGGGCTCATGCCGGGCTCGCGACACGGCTCGACCAGAACGTTTGCACAGAGGCGATCACGACACGCATGACGGTGGGGTTTCTCGGAGACATCATGCCACTCGGGGCGCGAGAGTTCGTAGTTGACGACAGCGTGAAGGCGTTCTTCGCGGGCGCGGATCTGCTGGTCGGAAACCTCGAGGGTACGGTGATCGACGGCCGGGCGCCGTCGCGGTTCATGGGCCAGGCACATACGCGAGCGACCATCGATCTCCTGGCCGACCTGTTTCCGCCCGAGCGCACCCTGCTCACGTGCGCCAACAACCACGCCGGGGAATACGGTTGGGACCTCTCCGCGGAGTCGCAGCAGATGCTCGAGGCGCGCGGCTTCCGGGTCGTTGGGCGCGCGGACGAGCCGGCGGCACTGGTCGACGGGCGTGTCCTGATCGCCGTCGGGACGGACTGGACGAACCGGCGGTGCGGCTATGCGGCTCGCCTCGAGACCCTCGGGCGGCTGGCTGAGGTGGATGCGGCGCTCCGGATCGCATGCCCACACTGGGGCTACGAGCTCGAGGCGAATCCACGGCCGCCTCAGGTTGTGCATGCCGGTCGGCTGCTCCGGCAATGGGACGCCATCGTAGGTCACCACTCTCACTGGCCCCAGCCCGTGACGCTGTACCACACGACGGGTGGCCCACGTCTCGTGGCCTACTCGCTCGGGAACTTCACGTTTGGCGTGAATTTCTCCAAGCACCTGCGGGGGGCGATCCTTCGCCTCGAGCTGGGGCCGCGCGCCGACGGGCGCTGGTCCGTGGGCCGGGTCGCGTGGTGCGCGACTCGCATACGCTTCCCAGGGCGGCGCTACGGCGTGGTCGAGACGTGCCGGCGCGAATATCATTGACGAACCTAACCCATAGGGAGGATTCGTTGAGCGATCAGCGCCACGAGCTGCAGCCGATCGGTTGGGTCGAGTCTCCGCTCGTCGATCGGGCGGCCGCGCCCCGGCAAGGCAACGAAGGCTCTCCGGAGGCCTGGCTGGTTTTCGACGCCCGGTTCAGCGAGGGACTGCGCGACTTGCAGGTCGGTGACGAGGTGATCGTGCTGACGTGGCTCGATCGCGCCCGGCGCGACGTGCTGACCGTCCATCCCAGGGGCGATCCTGCTAACCCACTGCAAGGTGTGTTCACCACTCGTTCTCCGGACCGCCCCAACCCGATCGGATTGCACCGGGTGCGGATTCTCGCCATTCAGGGCACGAGAATGCGCGTCGGCGACTTGGAGGCGCTCGACCGGACGCCGATCGTCGACGTGAAGCCGGTGCTGGACCGCCGCGTCGAGCGTTGAAGCCGATCTCGTCGGATGGCAAGAAGACGGTCGTCGCCAGGCTGCCGGAGATTCTGGGGGCCTGAGACGGACCCAGGTCACCGTCACGGCAAGGCGCGCTCCTCGACGAGGACCATCGTGGCGTGGCTCGTCGATCCCTGCCGAATCCGTTTTGCCTCCTGGTACTCGGGATCGTTGTAGAGCCCGAGGGCCGCCTCTTTCGAGGGAAACCTGATGATGGCGTTCATCGTTCTCGCGCGGCCCTCGACGACGTACGCCGCCGTGTCGGACGCGAGTAACTCGCCACCGTACTTGGGGAGCAACGCCGCGACCTTCGGCCCATAGTGTTTGAACTGCTCGAAGTCGTCGATGTCGTAGCTGCCGATGTAGTACACGGCCATCGTCATGCCGCCCCGAGCACTTTGAGCAGTTGTACCTGCCCGGCGTGATAGATCGCGTGACACGTAATGCCGAGCACGAGGTCGAACTGTTCGCGCGCGGACAGCGGGGACTGGATCCGGCCGGCGCCCAGATCGGCAATGACCGTGGCGAGGCGGCGCTGTTGTGCCTCCACGA
>Ga0209375_1003823_pt1 | contig 10379 bp, 6 predicted proteins | sample GraSoiAngelo_131_FD_185888 | JGI IMG/M metagenome (GOLD analysis project Ga0209375, IMG submission 185888) | Grasslands soil microbial communities from the Angelo Coastal Reserve, California, USA - 14_0929_02_30cm (SPAdes) (version 2) | ecosystem: Environmental > Terrestrial > Soil > Grasslands ...
TTACGGCAGCCGGAGATCGTATAAGCCGCGTCTGCAGATGATGTATGCCTACACCTCCCCGTGCCGTTGCGACTTCTCACAAACGTTCATGCAGCCATTTGCTTATCCAATTAAGGAAAAGGATTCGGCCCTACGCAAGATGGTGCTCGAATAGCTCGGAACAGAAGATCTTGTGACCGGCCTCGCTTTTCCGGGTAACGGCAATCGTTGATACAATCGGGTGAAGTCTAACACTTTCATTTGCGCCTTTGACCGTTGGTTTCTCGCGATAGCCCGACGAATCGTGTTTTGGATTCTCGGAGTGTTGCTGTTTCTCTCGCTGTTTTCCAGGTTATGGCTGACGCTCAAAAAGTGAGCTTGGCCCTTATTTCAAGGGCCCTTCTCGCGTTCCTGATCCTTTACTGGGCGGCTTTCGCGTTGGTTGCACCGGTCACGGTGTGGGACTCTCACACCTACAATATCGGGAGAATCCCTATCGCATTGGAGGGAGGCTTGTTTGGAAATCAGGGCTGGAACAATGACCGCCAGATTTCGCTTCCCTGGAGTTTTGATGCGCTACATCTGCCTTTCTTCTGGCTTGGCTGGGGCGCGTCAATCCCAAGCTATCTATGCTTTATCGGGACGCTTGCGATTGTGTGGAGAATCGTCGATGCCCATCGAGGACCAGACACCGCCACATTGTGTGCCCTGGCCATGTTCTCGATGCCTACTTTTATCTACCAGGCCACGAGCACAAAGAATGATTGGGCCGTTGTATTCGGCCTCGCCTGTTGGTTTTATTGCCTGTGGTTACATCGCCAGGCGCCCAAGAAATGGCTGCCATTGGGCATGGCCTGCTCGTTAGCCTTCTCGGCTGGGGCAAAAACGACGGGTGTCTTTTTCCTGATCCTCTCAGCTCCCGCCACAATATGGATCCTTAAAAGAAATCGCCGCGATGCTTTGCAGTTTTCGGTTGGTTTGATTGTAGCACTGGTCCTGTGGGGAAGTGTTGAGACCTACATCAATACCGCCCTCGTTTACGGCCATCCATTCGGACCGAAAGCTCAGGTAGAGAGAAACACAAATCGCGACGGCCTTCGCGGCACGATGGCAAACGCGATTCGATACGCTTTCGGAGCGGTAAATTTCGGGGTCGACCAGAAAGGATCCGGATTCTTGAGAAGAGCGTGTTTGGGCGCACTAAGAATCACCGGCTTGCATGACGTCGGATATAGGAATATGCCGCCTCGCTTCAATGATTCGAATTTTACATTCCTCAAGACGGGATGGGAGACTGGCAGTGATTTTGGAGTGGTGGGATTCCTCTCATTAGTCGGAAGCGCGTGCATTGTATTGCGAGGCGCATGGCGCACAACGGAGTGGCGCCTCGCGGTGAGCGGATTTGTTTGTCTTGGAACACTCTGCGCGATCATTGCGTGGACGCCGTGGAATTTTCGCTACCTTCTGCTCCCATTTCTGTTGTTCTTGTTAGCGTTCTTGTTGAGCGTCACCGCCTACTTTGAGAGGAAACCCTGGCTGCGATGGCTCGCCTTGCTCGTAATCTTGCACGGCGTTTTTCTCTATCCGATCGGTTCATTCAATAAAGCGCCGCGTGATTTATGGGCATCGATCTTTCACCGGGACGACGCCACTTTTAAGGAAAGGCCAGGCGTGCAACCAGTGGTTCAAGCGGTTCGAAACGCTGTCGCCGAAGAGCACATGGCCGTCCTGTTTCTAGACGCTAGAACCAATGCATGGGTTCTTCCTTTCTTCCAAATCAAGAAGCTGCATGTGTTGCCCCGACCTCGCATGACAGAAGCGCCGGTTCCTGCCGGTCTGTTGCAAGATGGCCAGTCGGCAGGCCTGCTTGTTTTAGATCTCCCTTTTAGCCCGGAGGAGGAAAAGGGTTGGAAAATGTATCGGAGATTCTCGAAATGCGACCTTCAGCTTTATGATTCAGCTTTATATTTGTGGCGGAATCCCTGAAATTTTGACCAACGCGATTGTGAAACTGCCGCTTGCCGTCCCATGCTGACGTGCTCGCGCGGTTCGGCTAATAGCTCCACAACGCGACGATAGGCGTGCGGGCGCAGCAGCTTTAGGCGTTCGCCCGTGTAATTGCCCTTGGGTCTAGACAGCTCCGGCTGCGATAGCGGTTGACCATTCGACCGTTGCATTATGTTCGCATGAACGCTTACGGTCATTTGGAGGAAAACGCAAAGCATCAGTTATCATGACGATTTCTACACACGTTTACGAAGTGAGACCGCGCAAAGATCATCGCGGGGTCGATCTGATTTCTGACGCGCTGGGTTTCTCCGTGCGGCCTATTTCTTTAATTCAACATCCAGTGCATGTTCTTCTGTTTTTCCAACATTTCCAACGGGTCTGATGTGCTCAAGTCCGGCAGGAAAGTCCGCTTTACGTTTGAGACTCCCATTCACACGATGAACGAGGCCCGGCAGGCATTGATCGCTATGGCACAGCGCTAGCGACTTCCGAATCTTTTGGCATCGCCCAGCCAGCTATCCACGTAATCGAACGTGCGTTTCATGGTGTCGCCATACTCGGGCCGGCATGGAGTGAACCCGTGGGAGGCGCCTTCGACATAAGCGATTTGTTTATCTTTGCTGGCAGCGTGGTCAAAGATGATCTCATCGGGAACGACGAAGTAATGGCACGTCATGGTCATGATCAGCAGCGGCACTCGGATGCCTTCGACGTTTGTGGGCGCGCTCGTACTCGAAGAAGCCCAGTCGACGCCTGTAATCGAATCCTCAGTCATCATGTATTCCGGCGTCGTTCGCAGCGCCTGACCCGCGAGGAATCCGCGCACTGAGTACTGTTCGTAAGACCCTATGCCGTCCTCCTGCCCCATTGCGGGCCGAACCGATTTGATGATCTGCGTCGAGGTCGTGCCGTCGGTCTTAAGTAATGGATGAGTTGCTTCGGTGTGTGAAACCAACTTTGTGTCGCCCTGAAGAAGGCGCGCACAGCATATTTCGGGCACCTCGAATGGTTCGTCGCCTTTGTATTTGCCCTGGCCTTTCTCAATGACCGACAGTCGCGCCTGAGCTGCAGCAACCAGCTTTTCGTTTCGTGCTGCCTGAGCCGCGAAGAATTTCCTGATGAAGGCGTCGCTGTAGTTTGCGGCATTCGCCGCGGCGTTGTAGCCGTTGGCAGGGTCGAACGGGTCCAGTGCAGCGCTTCTTTGCCGTGGGTGCCCTTCCGTTATTGCCGGATCCACATACGTCAATGCCCTGAATCCCTCTCCGAGATGTGAATCCATCAACACGACTCCGTCCGCCTTCGGCAGGTCGTCCAATTCACCCCGGCACGGATAGATCTTTTCCGGTCCCTGACAGGCCGCCGGCCCGTTTTCCGCAACGTTCTGATAGAACGCAACGAGGGGGCCGCCTGCGCTGTGACCCAAAAGCAAGACCTTTTCCACTCCCGGCAGACTGCGAAGATACTTAATGGCGCGACTAATGTCCGGGACGTACGACTCGTATCCAACGCGCTCGTTGTAATTATTGAGGAGCAGGACCCTGTAACCACGACTCGCCAGCTGCGGTCCGGACGGGTGATTGAAATTGTTACTCGGGGGCGATGATAGGCTCAGGCTGGCAGGATGTGTATACACCAGCGCAATGCGGCTCTTGACGTCCGTCGCCGCTGGCTCCATAAGAATCGCGTTGGCAGAGCCCAGGCCCACGAACGTTGTTCGGACGGAGTGGGCGCAACTCGCCTGAACGGATAACAACAACGATACGATGCAGAGCATCAGCCGCATGAGTAGCCTCGCTTATTGACTTTGGATTGAACGATTCTGCGGGATTTGTATTGCAAAAGGAACTCGCAGCCACAATGCTTGCATTGCGCTCTAAGTTCAAATGATGAAGAAAAAGCGATTGGCTGCCGGAATAACGCTTGCCGTGCTTTGGGCCTTGCCGACCGCGCGCAGCCGACGCAAGGAACCGATCTTGTGAACCCGTTTGTATGCCTTTGGGACTTAGTTTGTCCCGTTCGATGCTGTTCTCTCCCTCGCGCGCTCGCGTAGCTGTTTAGGACCGCTGGCGCCGCCAATCCATGGCGCACTTTTTTCGAAATGGAGACTTCGATTCCCGATGCCACACCGGCGTCCGTCCGGATCGGCGCGACCAGACTCCGCCCGATGGCCGATGTCATGCTGCTGATCGTCGCGTTTGTCTCTTTTTCATGGGGGATCTGGAACGCCCGGGTTGGGCTTGGTGATGACACAGGCCCAGTGCTCCTGGGACTTCACGCTGCCGAAACGCGGGAGTATCCGCGCAATCTTTACCTCCTATGTTATACGCTCCTGCTACGGTGGGTGTCACCTGATCCGATCGGTGCTGCGATTGTCATGCGCTCGGCGGTTTCGCTCTTCACCACACTCGCTCTTTTTTACGTCCTGTCGTCGTTTCGCCCGCATCTCCATCGCGCTGCTGTGCTGACGGCCTGCGCGGTATGGTTGGCTTCGCAGCTCAATGCACCGCTGGTGCAGCACGAGAATTCGAGCCCGTTCGCGTTTGGCATTGCGGCCGTCGGGTTGGGCTGGCTGCTCCGGAGACGTTCGTGGAGGGGATTCATCGGATTTGAGGTGGCCGTCAGCTGCGTGGCACTCCTTCGGCCGGAGTATTTTGCGCCAGCGCTGCTGATTGGCGCGGTGAGCGGAGTGTGGCTTCTTCGGCAGACTTTCAAGACCCGTCCAAGCCTGTTTTGGAGTGCTCTCGCCGCAGGGCTGGTTCTGGTGGTAATAGCCATCTTACCGATTTTTCAGCGGCCAAGTTTAGGGCGCTCACACAAACGAAGTGTGGACAGTTATCTTCTTTTCGGATTCGGGCAGTGTTATGCGGCATTTTACAAGAATGAGCACCCGGAGGCGGCGTTAGATCCAATGACAGAATATAGGGAACTGTTCGATGAGAAGTTCGGACGTCCCACCACATTTTTGGGGGCGATCCGGAATAATCCGCGTGAGGCTTTCCGCTATTTCGCGCTCAACACCTTACAGAACCTGAGGGTAATCCGAAGCGCGATGTTGATTACGCGGCAGAAGGAGGGGCCTAAGAGAGAGTTGATCGACCGGCTTCGCCGACTCTTCTTGCTAACTGGTCTCTTGACTGGGGGCACTCTCCTGACGAGGCGAATTTTCGTGGCGGGGCGCGGCCCGAAACGAACCCCCTGGAAGGAAGCCGTGCGCCGCTTTCAGCACGAACACTGGGACCTGTTATGGCAGATCATGCTGGTCGCGATGTTCGCCACCGCGTCTTCAGTCGCGATTATACTGCTCGTCGCGGCGCCGCGATATTGGATCTCGTGTGTACCACTGGTTTACTTAATTGTCGCCGCGTGCTTCGATTCCCTGCTGCGGCTGGAATTCCTGAGAAAACGGCCATGGCTGTTATGGATGCCGGCACTCATCCTTTTCTGCCGCCCGCTTTTTCTTGGCCTCGGGCCCAACCAAAATTTCGAGGTCAATGCACTACGGCAAATCGCCCCGACGCTACCGGAAAATCCGGTTCTTGCAGGAATGTACACCCGCCCATATCAGGCCTACGCCTTTCGCGGTCGCGCGGTCTCAGTAAATGCCTGGCAAGGCCTGAGTGCGGAGGGCATTCGGAAGGGGAGCTACGACGTATTGATTGTGGATGATGCAATGCGGACGTCAGATTTGTGGACTAAGAACCGGGATTTCTTCGAAGCCTTCCAGGCCGATCCCGCTTCGTCAGGTTACGTGAAATTGACCGAGGCTTATACTGGACGCTGCGACATTTACTACCGCCCGCGCAATCCCGCCAATCCCCCCTAAGCTGGCGCGCTTCCCGCCATTGCCTTCATGCTGTATGTTTCCGACCTAATTGGCCGATTTTTCGACGATTTCCTGCTAGAATTCGGACAATTTAGGTCGCGAACTGACAGTTGCGGTAATAACAACGCCGTCATGTCATCTAAATCCGAAGCACGAGCGGTTTGTGCCGCCTGCAATTCGCGGGGCTGCGATGCAACTTGGTAATCTCTTGTCGTAAACACTCACGAATTGTACCATTAGAATTAATTATGAACGATGCCAAAGGAGGCACGTTGGCAAAAAGCGCGGATCGCTGTGTGCGTCGCATGGGCGCCTATCTGGCCACGGACGTCGGAATGAAACGATTTGGCCTGGGCAACGCGATGCAGTTGGGCAGACTTTATAACCGGGTCCGCTACCGGCAGCGGTGGAACAGCCATCTCGAAGCGTGCCGCGGGAGGCTGCCTGGCCTGCTTCAGCAAAATGGCGGCGATCCCACCTTCCCGCCCAAACTTCGCATGAAGGACGGATGGGTGCTCGATTCCTCCCAGAGCCTCCCTCATCTCGATCGGCTTATCGAGGAGGCTGGGGAGATTATTCGCGAACGCGGAGGCAAAGAGCACTCAGATATTCAATATCCTTTTTTGCAAAGCCTGCTTTTCCCAGGCGATTTGAAGAAGTATCCGGCCTTCCTCGATTTTGTCACTTCAACAGAACTGCTCGCAACAGTCATCCATTATTTGGGCACCATTCCCGTGCTCTCGAAAGTCCGTCCTCCCGGCGTGCGCTTCATGGAGTCCAACATCGAACTGGATCCCGACAGCCATCTTCCTCCCCGCGACAGCCAGCTCTATCATATTGATTTCTATGATTCACCGCAGGTCTATGTGCTGGTGCTGATGGAAGACGTCACTCCAGAATGTGGCCCGTGGACCTTTCTACCGGCGTCCACCACGGACCGCGTTGCCAAGGAACTTGGCTACCGTGGACGGGGCTATGGTTATCGCGTCCAGGATGCTGATTTTTATCAGCATGTGGACAAAAGTGCGGAAATCGTTTTCGCCTATCCGAAGGGCACGGTGCTCTTCATTGATTCCAGCCGCTGCTTTCACTTCGGTAGCCGCGACGCCGTGAAACCCCGTTTCATGGTGATGTATGCCCTGCAGTCCCCCTGCCGGAGGGACTTCGCTTATGCTTACATGCCGCACGAAGATTTTCCCATCCCCAAAGGAGCTTCGCGCCTGCGCAATATGATACTGGGAACGTTTGACGATTCACTACCCAGTTGATCACCACGCTTAAAAGCATAAAGACACTACACACAGGTCAAAGCGTTCGTGTGCGCCCGACGAATTCTTTCGTCGAGTTCAACAAGGAGGAAATTAACCAATCGATCCCCGCGCGCTTCGAGCAACAGGTCAGCAAGTATCCCGATCGCGTTGCCGTCAAAACGGCCCGTCTCCAGTTTACCTACCTGGAACTGAATCAGTTTGCGAACCGAATCGCACGAGCGATCCTCGCTCGGAGCGGTCGCTCAGCTGAGCCTGTCGGTTTGCTGATCCAACAGGGTGCTCCCTTGATTGGAGCGATCCTCGGCGTGCTAAAAGCAGGCAAGTTCTACGTGCCGCTCGATTCCTTGTTCCCCGAGATGAGACTCGCCACGATGGTGGAACATTCGCAACCGAGTCTGATCTTAACGGACAACACGAACCTGCTCGCAGCCGAAAAGTTGAGTAATGGCACGCGTCCCGTTCTGACCCTCGACCAGATCGATGTCAGCTTCTCATCCGACGATCCGGGCGTGGCTATTTCACCCGAAGCCATCGCCTACATCCTGTACACGTCAGGGTCGACGGGAAAGCCCAAGGGGGTTTTCCAGTGTCATCGCAATGTGCTTCACGGTATCATGAAGTACACCAATGGCTCGCATCTCTGCGCACATGATCGGCTCACGCTACTGATGTCAGCCAGCTTCGGTGCGTCGGTCTCGGACATTTTCGGTGCGTTGCTAAACGGCGCGGGGCTTTTCCCGTTCAACCTCAAGGAGGAAGGGCTGCTCCACCTGAAGGATTGGCTTATCGATGAAGAAATCACGGTTTACCATTCCGTGCCGACCGTTTTTCGGCATTTCGTCGCCACGCTGAATGGGATCGAGCGGTTTCCCAAATTGCGGCTGGTGAAGTTGGGAGGTGAAAGCGTTTATCGAAAGGACTTCGAGGAATTCAAAAGATACTTCCCGCCGGGCTGCCTGTTCCAGGTGGGGTTTGGCGCCACAGAGATTAACAGCATTTGCCAGTATTTCTGCGATCACTGGAGCGCCTCTGAAGGCGTTACCGCGCCTGTCGGCTACGTGATGAACGACACAGAAATCTTGCTACTCGATCGCAACGGGCAGCAGGTCAAGCCTGGCGACACTGGTGAAATCGCGATCCGAAGCAAATATCTCGCGCTGGGATATTGGCGGCAACCCGAGCTCACGAAGAAGGCGTTTCGATCTGATCACAAGGACGAAGCGCGTACCTACTGCACCGGCGACCTCGGTCGGCTACTGCCCGACGGTTGCCTTGTTCATCTGGGACGGAAGGATTTCCAGCTGAAGATCCGCGGTCACCGGGTCGAGGCGGCCGAGGTCGAGATGGCGTTGCGCGAAAATGCTTCGGTGAAGGAAACGATTGTCGTGGAACGGCGGGCTCGGAACGGCGAACCTCAGCTGGTCGCGTACATTGTTTCAAGAGGGGGACCAGCGCCATCGATCAGCGGCCTGCGCGCTTCGCTCAGACAATCACTTCCCGATTACATGATTCCCTCGGCCTTCGTTGTACTCGACGCGCTGCCGTTGACGGACAACGGAAAGGTGGATCGCAATGCGCTCCCTCCGCCCACACAGGAACGGCCTAACCTGGGGACAGAGTTTATCGCGCCCCGCGACACGGTAGAATTTGAGTTGGCGCGCATCTGGTCCGGCATCCTCGGCATCGAATCAATTGGGGCCCTCGACAATTTCTTCTCGCTTGGTGGCGACTCGCTTTCAGCGGTCCAACTCGTTTCGCAAGTGAGCGGCTCCTTTCAAGTGGAGTTGGTTATTCAAACCCTGATCGAATCGCCAACGATCGCCAGCCTTGCCGAACAGGTCCGAATGTTTAAGCGGCGATCCCACTCCGTGAGTGAAGCGTCGTGGACATCGCTTGTATCCATTCAAGGCGGTAATTCACGCCAACCGTTCTTCCTAATTCCAGGCGGACTGGGAAGAGATATGGAATTCCTCATCTATGCCCGAATGGCCCGCTATCTTGGTCGCGAATATTCCTGCTATGGGTTGCGCGCCCGCGCTTCAGATCGAAAGCAGCAGCCGCACGCTTGCACAGAAGAGATGGCTACCGACTACATCCGCGAAATTCGCACAATTCAGCCTAACGGTCCGTACTTGCTGGTGGGAGAATGCGTGGGAGGAATTGTGGCCTACGAGATGGCGCAACAGCTTCTCGTTCAAGGACAGCAGGTAGCCCTGGTGGCGCTGCTGGATACTCCACGGCCAACGCGCGCCCGGCAATTTGCGTTCTGGTGGCGACAGCTACGCGACCGTGGTTTGGTATCCTGGGGCCGCCTGCCCCGGCGAATTGTTCATCACTGGCGGCACCAACCAGCCGACCGCGGCTTGGGGGAACGCATGGGACATCTCTTAGGTAAGTCCCGAAGCTTGGCGCAGAAAATCGCCTCCGTGTCTTACCTGAAGCAGACTCCACCGAAAGATGAAGAGCTGAAAGAGATGTGGCACGATGAGGTTCTTCGCACCGGCTATGTGCGGACCTTGTATCGGTACCGACCTAGGCGCTATCCCGGCCGGATCACCATGCTGGTCAATGAAGTCGACGCCCGGAGACATTCGGACTTCGGCTGGCGGCGTTTGGCGGCCGGTGGCCTAACAATTTACACGGTCCCCGGGGATCATTATTCCTACATCCGCGATCACGCGAGGGATACCGCCGAAAGCCTGCGCAATTGCCTGGAGAAAGCAACGACGGAAAAGTAAAAGAGGCACGGTGGCAATCATTGATCGGGCTATCCCACGGCGGCGAATACCCGAAGCATCGTAAATTTTCTTGCGCTGCGGAAAAGATTGAAGTTGGCCCTTCTACGTTTTCTTCCACGCACGTGGGGTTTTTACATTACATTCACTCTGCCTTGGATTAAGAGTGCTCTCAAGGAACAAATGAGACGCTGGCTCGTCCGTCGCATGATTGCGCTTGACATGGTGATGAGGTTCCGGGCGTTGCGCTGCCCATTCAATTTGCGATTCCTTTATATTCGAGACGTCTGCTCCGCCGCGCGTCGACGCTACAAATTAATGCCCTTTTCAGGAAGGATCGACCTTTTCAGGGCGGAACATCAACCTCCAACCGACTTGTTTGAGGAAGATCCTCTTCTTGGGTGGAGCGGGATGGCCGGCGGTGGAATCGAGGTTCATCAGTTTTCAGGTGATCATCATATGTTATTGAAAGAGCCGGTGATCACCGCAGTTGTCGCGGCGCAACTTCGTTCTTGTCTTGAACAAGCGAATAAAAAGGCGTCACAGAACGCCACGCCCCGT
>Ga0209375_1003824_pt1 | contig 10378 bp, 8 predicted proteins | sample GraSoiAngelo_131_FD_185888 | JGI IMG/M metagenome (GOLD analysis project Ga0209375, IMG submission 185888) | Grasslands soil microbial communities from the Angelo Coastal Reserve, California, USA - 14_0929_02_30cm (SPAdes) (version 2) | ecosystem: Environmental > Terrestrial > Soil > Grasslands ...
CCTAGCGACCGGCCCGACAGGCGGGACCTATGCCAGGATCGGCGAGGATATAAAAGGGCTGGTGGAAAAAGAGGGCATGGGCATTCGGTTAGTCACGAGTAACGGTTCTTTCGAGAACATCGAGTTGCTCGCGAAGGGCGAGGCGGAACTTGCGATGGTCCAGTTGGACGCGCTCAGGTACTTTGCTGATGTCGCCAAGGTCGAGGGCGTCGGGAATGTATTTGAGCGGCTCAAGGTCATCTTGAACCTCTATCCCGAGGAGATTCACGTTCTTACCAACAAACCAGAGATTACCTCATTTTATCATCTCGAGGGTCGCAAGATATCGGTGGGACCGCCAAAGAGCGGCACCGCTTTGACCGGGGAGGTGCTGCTCAAGCTTTACGACGTGAAAGCCGAGAAGTCCTCTGATACGCCCGAAGAGGCGGCTAACAAGCTGCGCAGTGGCCAGATCGACGCGATGATCTTCGTCGGTGGCGCGCCGGTCCCTTTCATTGAAGGCATGCTCGACAAATTTCGTTTTGTTCGGCTGCCCCGCAACCCCATATTGGATCAGATCTACCTGCGTCAGACGCTTGGACCGAAAATTTATAAGCAGACGCGCGAAGATACGGAGACCTATAGCGTGCCCTCATCCATTGTGAGTTTGGATATCAACGATCCGGCGTATGTCCAGCTCATGCAGAAAATGGTGATAACCGTATTGACCAATAAGGATTATTTGGACGCTAAAGGCCATCCGAAGTGGAAAGACTCGCTGGTGCGCTATTACTTTCCGAACGTGGGCTATGCCCCGACTAATGCGATCATTCAGATCTTTAACCAACTCGACACTACGGGTTACAGGATCGTCAAGAAGTAATCATGGGCCCAGGATGCTCGAAGGGAACCGGTGCGGGCGATTTTTTATGGCGAAGGCGACGCGAGATTTTAATGTGAAATAACGGTGCGGAGAGTTGAAGCGCAAAGTGAAGATCGCGATTTGCATCTTGGGAGGCATCATCGTAGTAGCGATGACTGCGTGGGGCGCCGGAGCGATTTATTACTCGCCGATCCCAAATGTGGTCGTACGAGCCGGACTCGCCGCGATCTTCGTTGTAGCGACCGTGCTTGCGTTTCTTTTGTTGCCGCGGCGCCCTCGCACTCTGGTAGGCTTCTTCGTCACCTTTGCCGCGCTGGTGGGATTGTATTTTCAAATTCCTGCCTCGAACGATCGCAATTGGGAGCCGGAGGTGGCGGTGACGCCTTATGCGACGATCAAGGGTGACCTTATCACGATTCATGGAGTGAGGAATTTTGATTATCGAACGGAAACGGATTTCACACCGCGCTGGGAAAATCGCACCTACGATCTGAGTAAGCTCGATTCCGCGGACATCATCGCCGTTTATTGGGCAGGCAAGGCGATCGCCCACATCATGATTAGCTTTGGGTTCGAGGGCAAAGATTACGTCGCGGTTTCGATCGAGACTCGCAAGGAGAAAGGCGAGAGCTATTCGACCCTCGCGGGCTTTTTTAGACAGTACGAACTTTATTACGTCGTTGCCGACGAGCGCGACGTGATTCGAGTGCGCACCACTTACCGTCAACCGCAAGAGGACGTCTATATTTACCGAACCAATGCGCCAATCAAAAACGTCCGGCGGGTATTTCTCGATTACGTCGAAACGATGAATGAACTGCGCGATCGGGCGCAGTTTTACAATACGCTCACGACCAACTGTACGACGAGCATCTGGATGCACACGCGAATGAATCCGCAGTCGCCGCCGCTGTCGTGGAAAATTCTGTTGAGCGGCTACGTGCCCGACTATCTCTACGATCTCGGCCGGCTCGATACGACTCGCCCGTTCGCTGAGCTAGAAAAACTTTCGCGCGTCAATGAGCGGGCTCATGCCGCCGACAAAGATCCGGCGTTTTCACAGCGCATTAGAGAGAGGCTACCTCTACCGCCGTCGATGTAATGGTTTCGTAAGTCTGGAAAAGACTCAAAGTCGATCTGTTGAAGGAAACAGAGGACGAGGAGATTCAACGATGAGAAAGCTGGTGCCCGTATGATTAGTAACTTGAGGCGAGAAAAGATCATGAAAAAACTGTCCACATTTCATTGCCTTGCTCTCGTGATTGGGATCGCGCTGCTTTCGTCTGGATGTGCCACACCCATCGGCGTCACGCGTGTGGACCCGCGAACGGCGCAGTACGAGCTCACCGCCAATGCGCTGAACACCGACAGGCCCAGTTCATTTTCTTCCCAGCAGCTTCTCAATCGGGATCTCTATGAAATGTTCGACGAGAACCCCAAAGAAGCGCTCGCCAAGTTGCATAAGGGTCTGGAGCCCACCGGCGATGAGGATCGTGTATTTGCCCTTGCCGAGCTTTCCTTCCTTCATGCGGAGAACAGCGGCGACCGGTCTTATTATCTCGCCGCTGCGGCTTCTGCGTACGCATTTCTTCTGCCGGGAAAAAATGGAACGCCGCCCAGAGCCATCGACCCGCGCGCGCGCTGGGCAGTGGATATTTATAATCGCGCTTTGGCCAGGGGCTTTACCTCGAACGATGGCGATCACGTTGTCTTGAAAGGCGGTCAGTTTGCTCTCCCGTTCGGAGCATTGACGATCACGTTCGACGAACGAGACTTAATCTGGGCGGGGTTCCGGCTGAAAGACTTTGTTTCCGCCGCTGAGCTGCAGGTCCGCGGGCTGCGCAACCGCTACCGTAACCCGGGCGTCGGAGCACCGCTGGTGGCCTCCCTCGAACCCGTGGAATCTTTGGCAAGCGCGCAATACAAACGCATCCCTCCGCGAATGAAGATTCCGGTCTCCGCTTTTCTTCGCTTCGATGATGCCCGTGCCGCTATCACATCAGGAAAACTCACCGCCAAGCTGGAGCTCTACAATCCCGATTCCGCGAGAACGGTGAAGATTAACAACGTTGATGTGCCCATCGAGTACGAAATAACTTCCGCCCTGGCGGACACGCTGGAGGGCGCGCCCGTCTGGGACTCTGAGATCGCCGGTTTCCGCGCCGGTGATTTCAAACTTCTTGGGCAAAAAAACCTCGACGACGGGCTTTTCATGATAGGTCCCCACCGCTTCGGTCATATTCCGGTGGTGCTCGTGCATGGAACCGCCTCCAGCCCCGCGCGATGGGCTGAGATGGTGAACGAAGTGGGGAATGATCCCCGGCTCTTCGACCGATACGAGCTCTGGCTCTTTATGTACAATACGGGAAACCCCATCGCCTACTCGGCGATGCTTTTGCGCGACGCCTTGTCGAAAACCGTAGCGGAGATTGATCCGGAAGGAAAAGATCCCGGGCTGAAACAAATGATCGTCATGGGACACAGCCAGGGCGGACTGCTGACGAAGATGACCGCCATCGACAGCGGCATGCGTCTCTGGCCCTTCAAGGTTCCTCCCGAAGAACTCGACGTCAGTGCTGAAACTAAAGAACTGGTGACCCACGGGCTGATTATCAAACCGTTGCCGTTCGTGAAACGTGTCATCTTTGTTGCGACCCCCCACCGGGGCAGCTACCAAGCCTTGGGGTTTTTGGGCGGCCTGGCTTCCTGGCTGGTGAATATGCCGGGCAGGCTTGCGAAACTGAGCGTCGACGTGTTGACCCTTCAGAAACAGGGCGTCTTGCTTGGCGGAGTGGCCGGCATCCCAACCAGTATCGATAACATGAACCCCAACAATTTTTTCATCAAGAATTTGGCATCCATCCCAGTGGCGGACGGGGTTGTGGCGCACTCGATCATCGCCGTGGACAGCGACGGACCGCTCGATGAGGCGGGCGATGGGGTGGTGAAATATATCAGCGCGCATATCGACGGAGTGGCGTCGGAGAAGATTGTTCGTTCGAGCCACTCCGTGCAGGGGAACCCGGAGACGATACAGGAAGTAAAGCGCATCCTGGCCGAGCACGCAGACACATTGCCTTGATTCACGATGAGAATCAGTCCGCGAGCGTCAAAACGATGAACTGTTAATTGATCAAGCTGGACACGGAACAAATCATCCAACAAGATCGGCATCCCATTTGGCGGCAAGATGCGGCTGCGGCCGCTTCACTCACGATATTACCCGTTCGATAATCCCAAAGCTCGCCGTTAACAGGTAAAAGCCTTCATCATTCTGCCGGCGGGCTTTAAAGCTTGTCTTTCGATTTCTAAGTTCGCTGAGAACTCAATAGGTCGGTCCGAGTGCGTGGGAGCGGCGGTGAGTGACCGAGAAAGGTATGCTGAAAGCTCGAAGTCACTCACGCTGGCGCTAATAGTTACGTAAGCGGACGGCAACTTTTTTATTGTCCGCCGAGTAGAGAGTCTATGGCATCCTTGAATGCAGCGTAGTTCTGGGCTCCAACAATCTTTCTCACAGCCTTTATTTCGGAACCCTTGGAGTCGGTAAGCCCGATGAAAAACGTCGGCGTCCCAGTAACCCCGGCCTTCTGCGCGTCAGCCAAATCCTTGCGCACTTTAGCCGTGTACTTGCCACTCTCCAGACAAGTTTTGAACTTTCCCGCATCTAGCCCAACGGCCTCCGCATGGCCCGCCAACTGCTCTGCGGCCAGAGCATTTTGATTGGCAAACAGCCGGTCGTGCATTTCCCAGTACTTGCCCTGCTCGCCCGAGCAGCTGGCGGCCTCGGCCGCTTTGAAAGCCAGTGGGTGAATCGCTTCTAAAGGAAATTCACGAAGCACGTATCGGATCTTACCGGTCTTGACATAATCGTTGTCAATCTGGGGCATGGTGTCGCGAAAATGACGGCTACAGAAAGGACACTGATAGTCAGTGAACTCCACGAGCGTAACCTTGGCGGTCTTGTCTCCCTTAATCGCACCGCCATCAATGCTGACAACAGGCTGGGCCTCGGGTGGGGGCGCCGGCGCCCTCTGAAGAATAAAGTTCTTGATCTCGGTAAGATCCTTTTGAATGGCGGCCTGGCCCGCTTTGAGCGCCTCGATCTCCCGTTTCAATTCGCTTAATTCTCTACTGCTCTGAGAGAAAGCTAAGTCGCTATAAAACAGGCTCCATCCGACTACAGCCGCCAAGACTACGATTCTTTTCATTTCCTGTATTCCTCCTTGGTTCTAGATTGAATTACTGGTTAGCGTGTAAAAGAGAATGCGATTGGACCGTGGTTGACGAGTTGGAAACTGAATGGTTCTGACGCACGAAAAGCGCCAATTGAGTACGGCTAGAAAAGCCGAGCTTCTTAAAAATATTTGTCAGATGAGCCTTAACTGTCTTTTCGCTAATACTAAGGTGAGATGAAATAATCTTGTTCTGTTCACCCGTGCCAATCATAGAAGCAACGTCGAGTTCGCGGGGACTGAGTACGGTGAGAGGTACGGCGGAGTTAGCCGGTTTGTTACACCGCATGGACATTTCATTCCTGCCGGGTCCTGTCCCCCTGAGGCTTTCGATGAGTAATGGTATAAGTCGCCGCCCTATCCAGAACTCTCCTTTTTTAACTGCCTGTACAGCCTTTTTTAGTGAAGTGCCACTTATTTTTTTAGCACAATATCCCCTGGCGCCCCCTTTGAGCACAGCAATCGCTTCGGTATCGTTAAAATGGTCTGTGAAGAAAATAATCCGAGTGTGTGGATTCGCTTGGAGCAGAGTTGCTAGCTGCCGAGTACCACGGTGCTGAATTAGATCCGAGTCGAGCAATAAAACAGCCGGCTTATATTGAGTAATAGCTTGACGTAATCCAAACTGCTCTGCGACCTCGTGAGTGGGACAAAAGCCTGTGAGCGCCCGCTGCCAGCGGTTTCGAATAGTTTTAGACGGACTAGCAAGTAAGACCATATATGTTACCTATATTGTTTTGGCACAAGAGAGATGCAACCCAGCGGCCTCAAGTCTTCGAAGCCGGCGGTAAAATGCGACAACAAAGAGCAACCTGGGAAAGTAATCTTCCCAAAGTGCTCGCACAACAGCTTTTCCCTTCTATGTCAGGAGTGGCTACTTCCAGAAGCATTGTTTTTCATGATGAAAGATGTGAGCACCACAGTGAGCAAGCGCCATACCAGAAGTTGTTAGGGTATAGAAATCCCAAGCTGGATACGGAAATCCACAAAGCTTGAAACCGGAACGGTGTCAGAATGTTCTCTCCGGGATTCAGAAGGAGCAAATGGGCGTACCTGCCCGATAGGGTCGACTGGCTTACTAATATAAGCCTGCGCCTCATTCACATTCTCGAAGTGTCTTTTCCTGCCAATTGGAGTCGAGTTTTAAAGATTTGATAATCATCCTAGAAGGCTTCTCCGAGAGGCATTAAGGTTGGCGGCATAAGCCAACCCTAAGAGCTTAAAGGAGGAGACGAGATGAAACTGTACGGAGCGATTGACTTACATTCAACCAACAACGTCACGCTACTGATAGAGACTCTACGGAATAACCGCGATCGGCTGAATCTCAATCAAGCTCTGCGGTCTTGCTAGATGGCTCACCTCAATGAACGTGACCGCGGGATAGCCTTTCTTGAAAAGTTCTTTCGTGAGCTTGTTGAATTGAGGAACCAGTCGCAGGTCGGTGATGAATACCGACATCGACACAATGTCATCGACGGTGCCGCCTGCTTTCGCTAGCGTGTTCTTGATCTTGTCGAAGGTAGCTTTCAATTGAGCGTCTAAGTTCCCCAAATCGGCGTCTGGCCGGGGTTGGCTGGCCGTGTGTCCGGCGAGAAATAGCAAGCTGCCGCCTCTCACCTTCACGGCCGTTGAGCGAGAATCCCGAGGAACCGGATCGAGAAATTCCTTCTTGAGCTCCTGCGCCCGAACGGCATCCATCAGAGAGAAACTCAAGACCACTAACAGCGGAACAGCAATTTTCATCGTCCCTCCCATCACTCCAATACTCCATCACTCCAGTACTCCAACATCCTTTGATCCGTTACTCCCTCAACACGGCAATCGCTTGAATCTCCAAGAATGCTCCGGGCGTCCTGAGTTTTCGCGCCTCGACGAACGCGCTGGACGGATAGCCGGTTTTAAAAACATCTTTGCGCATGTCGGTAAAAATCTCGCCCCATCGTCGTTCGGTAGTGTAGACGGTCATCGTCACGATGTCGTCCAACGAGCCGCCGGCTTTTGCGAGAATGCGGCTCATGTTCTCCCACGTCGCCTTCACTTGTCCGGCAAAATCCCCGGGCGCAACCAGACCGCCTTTTTCGTCCACCGGCCCGACTCCGGAGAGAAACACGAGTGTGCCGCCTTTGACCTTCACTGCTTGCGAGTAGGCCGATTGCGGCACCGGGATAATCATCTCCCGCTCTTGCGCAAGTGCTGTTACCGCCGATGACATGACAAATAAGCCGATAAGAAAAACCAGATGTTTCATGGCATAATCTTCATCTCGAGAACTTCGTTCCACTGTTTCTGCTCCTCGTAAAGCGCAGTAAATTTCATGCCCGGTTTGAAATGCGAGCGGTCGGCAATGCCTTCGATATCAGTCGCGTTTGAGATTCTCAGAGCTAGGGACTGACCGGTATCGGAAGTGACACCGAGGTAGCGCCCCTCCTCCTGAATCTTCGCGATCGTTCCCTTGACGGTTTTCTCGACCGAGGGCGTAATCTCCGGCCCCTCGCCACGCAGCTCACGATAAATCGCCGCGGCCGTTATGGGGAGATGCTGTGTCCGATCCCAATCCTTGTATTCGTTCATGTGGAATTGCTTGCGGATCTCGTCCAGCGCCATTCCCTTGTCCATCATGCCGCGCACCCGCTGGCGCGCGATGGTCAGGTAATCGATCATCGCTTGCAGATCCTTGGTATCGCTGATCGGCCCGTGCCCGGGAACCACGAATTTCGGCTGCAGCGGAATGAAAGCTTCCAGCTGCTTTAGCATCCCCCACGTCGTCCCATGGCTGTAGTCGGGCCGTATGTCAGGATGACGCTCCTTATAGCCGACGAATCCGGCGTGGAGCACGCCGCTTTGCGGCAACCAAACCCCGATGTCTCCCGGATTGTATTTATCATTCACGTAGATGAGTTCGAAAACCTTGCCGCCGAGGCTCAAGGTCATGTGGTCGTTGAAGGTCACGACGGTGTCCATCGGATGAAAATCTTTAAGCGCGTCTTCGCGTTCCGAAAAGCGCTTGCGCCACGACTTGATCAGGTGCGGCTTCCAACTCTTCCAGTCCTTCGCCACTCTCTCATGCATGATCACCGTCGCCGGCGGCGAAAAGAGCGGCGTGCCGCCGAAGTGATCACCGTGGTTTTGCGTGATGATGACATAGCGCACCGGCTGCTTGGTGACGGCTTGAATGTTTTTCAGTATATTGCGCGTCTCCGGCTGATTGTTGCCGGTGTCGATGACCACCACGCCCTGCGATGTAACGACGACAATCGCGTTGGCGTCGTTGAGTTTGCCGATGTACGCATAAACGTCGGCGGCCAGTTTTCTGAATTCAGGTTTTTCCGGCGTGACCGCGCCGGCCCAAAAAGGCAGTGATAGAATGAAAGTTACAATAAACAAACGAGATGAAATTCTTCGCACGAGGTCGCCTCAATACGAACGGCCGAGCTCATTGCATTGGCCATGCGTCTACTGGTTCTCTATCCTCACTCTAAGTCTCTCCCTCGGGGCTACCACGGAGAGGAAACGGGTGATAGACAAGAGGCGGTGAAAGCGAAAAAAGAGTAAACCGCTGAGCAGCAAATAAGAAGTTTTCTAATTCAACTTCACCGCACGGTACGCCGCTTCGATATTGTTCGGAAAGCGGTCTTTGCCTCCCCAGTCTTCGTACTCGGGCATCTTCAATTCTTTTTTGATTTGATCCAGGGATTTCCCTTGCTGCGCCATTTGCTTCACCCGATCCAACAACAAGTTGTAATAGCGTTCCATGTTGTCGAGTATCTGCACAGTGCCCGGCTCCCCATGTCCCGGAATTACGACCTCAGGATTGAGACCTTTCATCATCTTGATAGCATTCAGTGTATCCGGAATGCTCACGAAGGGACGGAGATTGTTGAAGCGCTTGACGCCAACGGACGCCGCCGTGAAAAGAACCCGCTCCTTTGGCAACCAGATCGCCGTGTCCGCCTCACTATGAACGTTTTTTAGATAGAAAAGCTGGAAACTTCTCTCTCCCAAATTAAGGGTCATCTTGTCACGGTACTCGATCTGAGGCGTGACCAAGTGATAGCCCTTGGCTGCCGCGCCCATTTCACCCGGTTCCGCCATGAGCTTTTTCATGCGCTCCGGGTCGTAAGCCTTGCGCATCGATTCCCCAGCTCCTTCGGCGGCGATAATGGCCGCCGGAGGCGAGAAAACAAAATGGCCGGTGGTGTGATCGGTATGCGGCTCGGTGTCGATGAGAATCCGGATTGGCTGTGAAGTGAGCTGCTTTACCGCCTTCATGACCGCTTGGGAATCCAGCGGAGTGTTTCCGCTATCAATAAGCACGACTCCCTCCTGAGTGAGGATGATCGTGCAATTGGATTCATTGGGGTTTCCCGCGTAGACGAAAATTCCGTCTTTGATCTTCTTGAATTGTGGTCCAAGATCCTGCGCCGAAAGATGCGAGGTGAATAGCAACAAGCAAGAGGTGAAAAGAAAAACGGCAGGCAATCTAATTTTCATAACGTCCTCCTCGATCCGTCTGTTCATGGTACTGGACTGCGACACCGAATTTGCGACTAAATAGTCGCGATTCAACCGTTACAGACCACTAGTTCATTTGCTCTTCACCACTTTGTAAGCCGCCTCGATGTTAGAAGGAATCCGATCTTTGCTGGCCCAACTGTCATATTCAGGCATGCGCAGCTCCTTTTTTATCTCGTCAAGCGACTTGCCCTCGCGCTCCATCTTTCCGACCCGGTCGATCAGGAGATCGTAGTAGCGCTCCGTATCTTCAAAGATTTTGACGGTTCCGGGAGTTCCGTGGCCCGGAATCACGAATTCCGGATTGAGGCCTTTCATCATCTTAAGAGCAGCCAGAATATCTGGGATAGTGACGATCGGACGAAGAATGTTGTACTGATTGACGACGGCCGCGGACGCGGAGAACAACACCCGTTCCTTGGGCAACCATATAGCGGTATCCGCCTCGCTGTGAACGCCCTTCAAGTACATCAGCTCGAAAGTTCGCTCGCCCATATTCAGGGTCGTTTTCTGACGATATTCGATCTGTGGCGCGACGAAGCGATAACCCTCCAGCGCGGCGCGCATCTCTGGCGAGACGGCCGCCAGCTTCTGGATGCGATCTGGGCTTTCGCGTTCGCGATTTTTCATCGACTCGGTCGCCCCTTCGTGGGCAATGACGACAGCGGGAGGAGAAAAGACAAAGTGGCCCGTCGTATGATCGGGATGCGGTTCAGTATCGATGAGAAAGCGAATCGGCAGAGACGTAAGCTTTTTGACCGCGGCCAGT
>Ga0209375_1003827_pt1 | contig 10376 bp, 7 predicted proteins | sample GraSoiAngelo_131_FD_185888 | JGI IMG/M metagenome (GOLD analysis project Ga0209375, IMG submission 185888) | Grasslands soil microbial communities from the Angelo Coastal Reserve, California, USA - 14_0929_02_30cm (SPAdes) (version 2) | ecosystem: Environmental > Terrestrial > Soil > Grasslands ...
CTCGGCGCGCAGGGGTTCGGGATCTACGAGCAAGGCACGTGCTCGATGGGGCGCGCCGGGACGGGCGTGGCGGCGCCGTGCGCCGATGGCTCGGCCATCTTCTTCAACCCGGCCGGCCTCGCTGGCGCGAAAGGCGCGCACCTCACGGTCGGGGCGACGCTGCTCGACGTCCAGGGCGGCTTCACCGACGACATCTTCCAGCAGAAGAGTGATCTCGAAGACCCACTGCTCGCCGTGCCGCAGGCCTACCTGTCCTACGGCATGACGCCGCAACTGGCAGTCGGCGTCGGCGTGTTCGCTCCCTTCGGCCTCGAGACCAAATGGCCGACGACCTTCGACGGGCGGTTCGCCGGCTACGACAACATCCTCCAGTCGCTCTACATCCAACCCACTGTGGCCTATCAGGTTACGCCGCAAATCTCGATCGGCGGTGGGTTCGACATCGTGCTCGGCAAGGTGGAGTTGAACCAGCGGCTCGATCTCGCGCAGGCACCGGTGCCGCTCGCGGGTGTGCCCCCCGGCACCGTCTTCGGGCAGTTCGGCATCGCGCCGGGAACGGACTTCGCCAACGCCCACCTCGAGGCCACGAAGACAACGGTCGCCGCACACTTCGGCGCGATCGTCAAGGTCAACGACCAGCTCTCGTTCGGCGCCCGCTTCCTCACGCAGGCCAAGTTCGACTACTCCGGCACCGCGAGCTTCCAGCAGGTGCTGACGGGCTTGATCGTGCCGGCCGACGTCACCGTTGGGACGCTCACGATTCCGGCCGGCACCCCGATCGACGTCCTCCTCGCGGCGCCGATAGCGGTCGGCGGACTGGACCTGTTCAACCCCACGACCGGGGTGTTCCGGTCCCAGCCGGTCACGACGACGATCAAGAACCCCGCCATGATGACGGTGGGGCTCGCTTACAAGGTGGGCAACGGCTGGACGTTGCTAGGCGACTACCAGCTCACTTGGTGGAGCCAGTTCGACACGGTCGCCCTCGTGTTCCCGACGGACGCCTACAGCGTCCTCGGTCGCACGTTGTACGAGCGCTACCGGAACACCAGCGGCTTCCGCGTCGGCGCGGAGTGGGAGAAGGACGCGAAGTGGACGTTCCGCGGCGGGTACCTCTATCATGATGGCGCGGCACCAGCCGAGACGGTCACGCCGTTGCTGCCCGAAGGCGAGCGCAACGAGTTCACGGCCGGAACGACGATCAAGTTGACCAGCGCCCTCACCGCCGACCTCGCGTACCAGTACATCAGGCAGAACGACCGGCGCGGCCGCACGCGCGAGCCGTTATCCGGCCCGGCGACGACCGGGATGAACAACGGCCTGTACACCTTCCATGCGCACCTCTTCGGGGTGTCGCTCGGCTACGCTTTCTGAGAGGGCCACCACGATGACGATCCGACGTCTGTCGCTCGCCGCCGCACTGGGTCTGGCCCTGGTCGCGGTCGGCTGCCATAACGACGATCTGTTCACCCCCCTGATGCCTGCCTACAAGGGCGGCGCGATGTTCGTGCGCTACGTGGCGATGGGCAACAGCATCACCGCCGGGTTCCAATCAGGCGGGATCAATGACACGACGCAGCTCCAATCGTACGTGCGCCGGGTGGCGAATGCGATGGGCGCGCCGTACTACTACCCGCAGCTCGTGTACCCCGGGTGCCCGCCCCCGTTCACGAATATCTTCACGAATACCCGGCTATTGGGTGGGACTGCGACGACGTGCTACTACCGCGCCACGCCGATCCCCCCGTTCCTCACCAACGTCGCGGTGCCTTCGGCCGAGGTAATCGACATCCTGCACAACGGCCCGTTTGTCCCGGGGACCAACTCCAACCCGCTGACCCAGCTGATGCTGGGCGGGCGGACGCAGATCCAGGCGATGGCGGCCGCGCATCCCACGTTCGTGAGCGTGTGGATCGGCAACAACGACGTGCTCGGCTCGGTCCTGAGTTCCACCAATGCGGGAGACTCGACGCTGATCACGCCGGTCGCGACGTTCCAGGCGGAGTACCAGGAGGTCGTGGACTCGATCAAGGCCGCGAACGCCCAGGCGATCCTCATCGGTGTCGCGAACGTGACGGAAATCCCGTTCGTCTCGCAGGGCGCGACCTACTGGGCCATCCGAAACGGGCTCGTACCGGGCCAGCCCGGCGACACGTTCCCGTCGGCCGACAGTCTGTTTCACGTGGACCCGCTGTGCGCACCCAGTGCCTTGGGAGGGAAGGGGGATTCCGTACTGGTCCCGTTCCCCTTCGGGGGCGCGCTCCTCGCGGCGGCGCAGGCCGGCGTGGACGACACGCTGCACTGCACGGAGCCCCAGACCGTGCAGCCGGCGGAGCTGGTGAAGATCGTCACAACCGTCGCGGCCTACAACGCGTTCATCTCGAGCGCCGCCTCGACGAATGGGTGGGCGTACTTCGATCCCGCGCCGGCGCTCGATTCGCTGCGCGGGATCCCGACGCAAGTCGCGCCGTTTCCGAACTTCGGATTCCCCTGCTCGTCGTCGCCGTTCGGCCTGGCCTTCTCGTGCGACGGCTTCCACCCGAGCAGCGCGACGCACCTGCTGATCGCCAAGAAGCTCGTCCAAACGATCAACACGAAATACAGCTCCGCGATCCCGTCTCCCTGACGCGAACCGGACGCGTGTCGCGGGGTAGCCACGACGGCATCCGCCCATCGGCGGGTGCCGTTTCGCTATGAGAGCCCTCCGCCTCGCCCTCGCCCTGGTGAGCCCCGCCCTGACCGGCGGGGCCATGCTCGCGGCTCAAACGGTCGAACGGACCGACGTCCCCGATCGCGGCATGATCCGCTTCACGTTCGACCCGCGAATCATGACGTGGAACTCCGAGTTCACCGACGCCGGCCGGCTCGGCCTGGGCCGCGGACTGACGGGCGACACGGTCGGCAGCGCCTACATCCCGTCTGTGGCGCGACTCGAGCAGGACGTACGCCTGGCGAGCGGCGTGGCGGGGTTCGTAGCGAGCCTGGGCCAGGGGCGACTGAGCGTGCGCGAGGAGCGCCGCACCTACCCGATCACGGCCGAGCTGGGGCTCACCGACCGGCTGTCGGTGAGCGTGATGGTGCCGATCGTGCGCGCGGCGACCCGCACGGCGATGAAGCTCTCCCCTCAGGGCTCGAACCTCGGCTTGAACCCGCGGCTCACCGACATCAACGCACCCGCGCGCTATCAGACCTTCTTCACCCAGTTCGACGCGGCGCTCGCGCAGCTCGACCAGAACATCGCGAACGGGATGTACGGGTGCATGCCAAGCCAGCCGTGCGTCGCGAGGGACAGCTCCGCCTACTGGCACGCAGTGCGGGACGCGCTCGACCGCTCCGTGGACAGCCTCGGCGCGACATTTCAACCGTTCCTGCCGCGCGACAGCTCCGACGCCGGCAAGGGCATTCTCCGTGCGGTGGTCACGATCCAGCAGGACCTGGCCACGTTGGGCGTCGGCGGCGTCTTTACCGACACGCTGCTGCTGCCGAGCGACACCGTGGACGCCACCACGCTCAACGGCGTCCTCGTGAGCGACCCAGTCGGGTTCGGGTACCGCGACCTCCCGTTCCGCACGAACTGGCGGATAAACGTGGGGGACGTGGAGGTGGCCGCGAAGTACCGCTTCGCCGCGGGCGCGCATTACGCCGGGGCGGCGGTCGCGCTGGTGCGGCTGCCGACGGGCGCCATCGATTCAGCCGACGACGTGCTGCGCCAGTGGATCGGCGATCACCAGACGGACCTCGAGGGGCGGCTCGTCCAGGAACTGACCGTGGGGCCGGTGTGGCTCAACGTCGCGCTGCGCGCGGGGCTGCAGCGCCCGGGCACGCGGGTGCGCCGCGTGGCGCCCTGGTACGCGCTGCTGGTGCCGTCCGCGGCAACGACGGCGCTGCGCTGGGACCCCGGCGATTACCTGGGAGTGGACGTCGCGCCGCTCGTGCGCCTCGCGCCGCAGCTGGCTGCGGGGTTCACGGCCGGCTATTGGACGAAGGCGCGAGACCACTACACGTTCCGGAGCTCGCAGGACTCGATCGATCTCGCCACCCGCCTCGGCATCCCCACGCCCGCGAGCGTGCTCGACGCGGGCACGTCCCAGCGGTGGCTGCGGCTCGGGTTCGCGCTGAGCTACGTGGGCAAGACGGTCGAGGGCGGGTTTTCGATCGAGCAGACGGTCACCGGCGCGGGGGTCGTGCCGGCCGCGACGCTGTATCGGATCGTCTTTCGGACTTCGCGGAAGCTGTTCTGAGGAGCTCCGCCGCATGGCGCAGCGCGGTGTCCATGTCGGCGTCGCCCAGCATGCGCGCCAGCTCGCGCGTGCGCGCGTCTCCCCTCACCACCTGGACGTCGCTGGTCGCCACGCCGCGCTGCGCCCCCTTCGCCACGACGAGCTGGTGATCGGCGTAGGCGGCGATCTGCGGCAGGTGCGTAATCACGAGCGCCTGTCGCCCGCGGCCAACGCCCGCGAGCGCCTCACCCACCCGCCCACCCACCTCACCGCCGATCCCCTGGTCCACTTCGTCGAACACCAGTGTGGGCACCGCGTCGTGCTCGGCGAGCACCACCTTGAGCGCGAGCATGAGCCGGGACAGCTCGCCGCCGGAGGCGACGCGCGCGAGGGGGCGGGCGTCGAGCCCGACGTTGAGCTGGACCTGGAACGCCACGCCTTCTCCTCCCGCCGCCCCAGGAGAGGGGAGAGGCGAGAGGTACACTCCGAATCGACCGCCCGGCATGCCGAGCGCGGGTAGGAGCTCGTTGACCGCTACCTCGAGCCGCGCAGCACCCGCCTTTCGTCTCGCCGTGAGCGCGGCGCAGGCGCGGGCGAACTCGGTGGCGGCCGTACTGCGCTGCTCGGCGATGGCGCGGAGATCCAGGTCCGCGGTGTCGAGCAGCTCGAGCTCGTGCGCGGCCTGGTCGCGCGTGGCAAGGACGTCGGGGAGGGCGGGGCCGTACTTCTGCATCAGGCGGAACAGCACGTCGCGCCGCTGCTCGACCGCGGCGAGCCGCCCTGGATCGCCCTCGATCCCCGCCGCATAGTCCCGCGCCGCCTGCGCCAGCTCCTGCACGTGCGCGAACGCCCCGTCCAGGAGCTCCTGCCACCGCGCCACCGTCGCATCGAGCCGCTCGAGGCTCGTCACCAGCTTGGCCGCACGGGCGAGGCCCGCGGTGTCGAGCGCCTGCTCGAGCTCCCGGGCCATGCGACCCAGCTCGTCGGCGTGCGCCAGGCGCTTCGCTTCGGTCTCGAGCGCCTCCGCCTCCCCCAGCTGTGGCGCCGCGCGCGTGATCTCGTCCACGACGTGGCGGAGGTAGTCGGCCTTGCGGCGCACGTCCTCCTGTCTGGCCCGGAGCTCGGCTTCGCGCCGCTCCAGGTCGCGCCAGCGCGCGTGCGCGTCGCGCACGGCCGTCCGCTCCAGCCCCGCCTCGGCGTAGGCGTCGAGGATGTCGCGCTGCGGCTCGGGCCGGAGCAGCGACTGCGTCTCGTGTTGCCCGTGGAGATCCACCAGCAGGGCGCCGAGCTGGGCCAGAACGCCGACGGTGGCGGGGCTGCCGTTCACCCAGACGCGAGATCTCCCCTCCCCCGTGATTTCGCGCTTGAGGATGACGCGCCCATCCTCCACCTCCACCCCAAGGGCGGTCAAGGGCGGTGACAGGCGGTCGAGGGCGGTGGCGGTAAGCTCAAAGGCGCCCTCGATCGTCGTCTTCTGCGCGCCCGGGCGCACCACGTCGGCCGATGCGCGCTCGCCCAGGAGCAAGGCCAGAGCGTCCACCAGCATCGACTTGCCGGCCCCGGTTTCTCCGGTGAGGACGTTGAGACCGGATTGCAGGGGGAGCGTGACGTCGGCGATGACGGCGAGATCGCGAACGCGCAGCTCCGTGAGCACTACTGCCGCTCGCGGTCGGTGAGGTCCCCCCACTGGAGCTTCTTGCGCATGCGGGCGAAGAAGCCCTCGGGGCCGAGGCGCACCAGCTTCACCGGATACTCGGCGCGGCGCACGACGAGCCGGTCGCCGTGCTGCATGGTGGTGCCGATCTGACCGTCGAACGAGACGAGCACGTCTTCGGTCCAGGGGGGGATGGGCTCGACCGCGACCTGGGCGGTGGAGGGCACGACGAGCGGCCGGACGGCGAGCGTGTGAGGACAGATGGCGGTCACGACGATCGCATCCACGCCAGGCACGACGATCGGCCCACCGGCCGAGAGCGAGTAGGCGGTCGAGCCGGTGGGCGTTGCCACGACGATTCCGTCGGCCGAGTACTGACCCACCTCGTCGCCGTCCACCGCGACGCGCAGGCGAATGACGCGCGCCACGCCCCCCTTGTGCACGACGGCGTCGTTCAGCACCACCGGCTCGGCGCGGGTCTTCCCGTGCTTGTCCTCGATGGAAGGGGCCAGCGCGAGCCGCGACTCGGTCGCGTAGGCGCCGCGCACCAGCGCGTCGAGCGCCCAGTCGAGCGTCTGTGAGTTCGCCGTGGTGAGGAAACCGACGCGCCCGAGGTTGACGCCGAGGATCGGCGTGCCGGCGCCGTTCAAGGTGCGGGCCCCGCGCAGCAGGGTGCCGTCGCCGCCCAGCGTGATCATGCAGTCGAGCCGCGCCGCCCGGTCGAGCAGCGGCGGGCCGGGTTGGGGCCACAGCGCCGCGATCCGCTCCTCGGTGTAGAGCGCGCAGCCGAGCCGTGGCGCGACCTGCGCCAGGTGGGCGAGCAGACTCTTCAGATCGCGATAGCTCGGGTTTCCGACGACCCCGACGTTCATGACGGTGTGAGCGACTCCTCGGCGGCGAGGGCCCGGACCCGCGCCGCGATGCCGGGCCCCGTGAGCCCGACCTCCGCGAGCTGCTGCGCCCGCGGCGCGTGCTCGTAGGTACGGTCGGGTGCACCGAGGGGCACCACGCGCACCTCGGGGGCGACCGTCTCCACCAGGCCCGCCAGGTAGGCGCCGAATCCGTTCGTCACCGTCCCGTCCTCGACGGTGACGAGCAGCCGGTGCTCCCGCACGAGCGCGTCGAGCAGGGCGCGGTCGATCGGCTTCAGGAAGCGGCAGTTCACGACGGTGACGTCGAGTCCCTCGGCCGCGAGCGCCTCCGCGGCCGCGAGCGCCGGCTGGCACATCACCCCGACTGCGAGAATGGCGCAGTCCTTCTTCCCCTTGCTGGGACGCAGCACGTCCCAGCTGCCGTACGGCAAGGGGGCCACCTCGGCGGCGGGCGGGGTCTCCCCCGGCGCCTTGTCGCGCGGATAGCGCAGCGCGAACGGCCCCTCCGTGTGCTCGAGCGCGCAGCGCAGCAGCCCGATCAGCTCGGCCCCGTCCTTCGGCGCGGTCACCGTCATGTGGGGGACGGCGAGCAGGTAGGCGATGTCGTACAGCCCCATGTGCGTCTGGCCGTCCTCGCCCACCATCCCGGCGCGATCGAGACAGAAGATCACGGGCAGCCGCTGGATCGCGACGTCGTGAATGACGCTGTCGTACGCGCGCTGCAGGAACGTGGAGTAGATCGCCACCACGGGCCGGATGCCCTGGGTCGCGAGCCCGGCGGCGAAGGTAGTCGCATGCGCCTCCGCGATCCCCACGTCGAAGAAGCGGTCGGGCCACTTCTTCTGGAACAGGTTGGTCCCGGTGCCGGAGGGCATCGCGGCCGTGATCGCCACGAGTCGCGGGTACTCGGCGGCGAGCTGCGTGAGGGCCTCGCCGAACACGCGCGTCCACTGCGGCGGCCCGGGCGTCACCGGCTTGAGCTGGCCCGTCACCGGATCGTAGGGCGCGCGCGCATGGTACTTCTCCGTGTCCGGCTCCGGGAGCGGAAAGCCCTTCCCTTTTTCGGTGATGACGTGCACCACACGGGGGCCCTTGAGCGTCTTCACGATCTCAAAGGCCTGCACCAGCTGCGGGATGTTGTGCCCGTCGATCGGCCCGAAGTAGCGGAAGCCGAGCTCCTCGAACAGCATGCCCGGCGACCACAGGTTCTTGATGCTCTCCTCGAGCGTCTTCGCGAAGTCGACCAGCTTCTGGCCGCCCACGAGGTGCGACACCGACTGGATCAGCCCCTTCACGCGCTCGCGAATCCGCACCGTGATCGGGCTGGCGATGATCGATCCCAGGTACTTGTTGATGGCGCCGACGTTGGGGGCGATCGACATCCCGTTGTCGTTCAGGACCATGATGATGTCGCGCCCGGAGTGACCGGCGTTGTTCATCGCCTCGTACGGCAGCCCGCAGGTGAGGGCGCCGTCACCCACCACCGCCACCACTTTGTAATGCTCGCCCTGCAGGTCGCGCGCCGCGGCCATGCCGTACGCCGCCGACAGACCGGTGCCGGCATGCCCCGCCCCGAACTGGTCATGCGGGCTCTCGGAGCGCCGCAGGAATCCCGACAGGCCGCCGGGCTGGCGCAGCGTGGGCAGCCGGTCGTCGCGACCGGTGAGGATCTTCCAGGGATAGCCCTGGTGCCCCACGTCCCACACGACCTTGTCCGCGGGGGATTCGAAGCAGTAGCACAGCGCCACGGTGAGCTCGACGACGCCCAGCCCGGCCCCGATGTGGCCGCCCGTCTGGGACACGACGTCGATCAGCCGCTGGCGCACCTCGTCGGCGAGGAGCGGGAGCTGGTCGCGCGAGAGCCGCTTGACGTCCGCCGGACCAGTGATCGACTCAAGGAGAGACACGGTTCCCTTTCCGACAGATTGCGGATTGCGGATTTCGGATTGCGGATTGGACACCCGCCCTTCGAATCCGCAATCCACAATCCGCAATCCGCAATTGATTCAATTGGGCCTCGTCACGATATAGTGCGCCAGCTCCGCCAGCGTAGGAGAAACTAACCCCGCTTGCCGCAACCGGTCTACCGCCCGCGCCGCGAGCCGCTCCGCCTCGGCCCGCGCGGCGCCCACGCCGCCCAGGGTCACGAACGTGGCTTTCGCGCGCGCCGCGTCTTTGCCGGCCGTCTTGCCGAGTTGCGCGGACGTGCCGGTGGCGTCAAGCACGTCGTCGTAGATCTGGAAGGCGAGCCCCACATCCGCGCCGTAGCCGCGCAACGCCTCGCACGCGGCCGGGGGCGCCCCCGCCGCGAGCCCGCCGATGACGCAGGCGGCCGCGATCAGGGCGCCGGTCTTGCGGCGGTGCAGGTCCTCGAGGTCGGGCGCCGGCACCCCGGCCCCCCGTCCTTCGGCCTCGAGATCGAGCGCCTGGCCCCCGATCATGCCCCCGGCGCCGGCGGCGCGGAACAGCTCGAGCGCGACGGCCTGCCGCTGCGCCGGCGCGAGCGCTCCCCCCGCGCCCTCCTCCAGCGCCTCGAGGCCGGCCGCGAGCACGCGCGCCGCGAGCGCCACCATCTGATAGCCCGCGACGGTCGCGGTCGCGACGTCGAAGGCGCGATGCGTCGTGGGCCGGCCGCGCCGCAGGTCGTCGTCGTCCATGCAGGGAAGGTCGTCGTGGACCAGGGAGTAGGCGTGAACCACTTCTACCGCGGCGGCGAGCTCGGCGATACCGCGCGCCGCTCCCCCCCCTCCTCCCCCTCCTCCTCCCAACGCCTCGTAGCTCGCGAACACGAGGGTGGGCCGGAGCCGCTTCCCCGCCGACAGGAGGCTGTAGCGGATCGGGGCCGACGCCACGGCGCCCCAGCGCTCGAGCACGGCGTCCACCTGGGCGCGGGCGTCCGAGAGGTAGGCCTCGAGGGCGCGATTAGGTGTCGAAGTCTTCAACCTTGAGGTTGCCGGCCTGATCCGTGAGGACCTGCTTCACCTTCGCTTCGGCGGCGGTGAGCCGGTCGCGCGCCTCGCGCAGTCGCTCCACCCCTTCCTCGAACAGCTTCAGCGCGTCGTCGAGATCGAGCTCCTGGCCTTCGAGGCGGCGCACGATCTCCTCGAGCCGTTCGAGCTGCCGGGCGAAGCTCGCGTCCTCGCGCGGCGCGGCCATCACGGCTTCCCGACGCGCGCCGCCACCTCGCCGTCGGTGACGCGCAGCCGGAACGCGAGCCCCGGCGTGAGCTGGGCGACGCGCTTCAGCACCCGCCCTTCCGCGTCGCGGGCGAGCGCGTAGCCGCGCTCGAGGATTTTCAAGGGGGAGAGCGCGTCGAGGCGGCCGCCGGCCGCGCCGAGGGCGTGGCGGCCGCGCTCGAGGCGGCGCTCGATCGCCGCCGCGAGGCGGTCGAGCGTGCGGTCGAGTCGCTCGGCGATCCGCCCCGAGCGCGCGGCGAGCCCGCGCGCCAGCCGCGCGCCCAGGTGCGCGAGCTCCGTCGCGACGTCGCTGCGATCGGGCGTGGCGGCCTCCGCCGCTGCGGAGGGCGTGGGCGCGCGGAGATCGGCGACCAGGTCGCACAGCGTCACGTCGGTCTCGTGCCCCACGGCCGAGACGACGGGGACCGGCAGCGCCGCCACGGCGCGGGCCACG
>Ga0209375_1003833_pt1 | contig 10364 bp, 12 predicted proteins | sample GraSoiAngelo_131_FD_185888 | JGI IMG/M metagenome (GOLD analysis project Ga0209375, IMG submission 185888) | Grasslands soil microbial communities from the Angelo Coastal Reserve, California, USA - 14_0929_02_30cm (SPAdes) (version 2) | ecosystem: Environmental > Terrestrial > Soil > Grasslands ...
GCCGCTGCCCTTGCAGATCTGACAGCGCACGTCCATTTCCGCCGACGGCTCGGTGAACGGGAAGTAGGACGGTCGGAAGCGCACGGTGGTATCGGACGTGAAGAAGCGGCGCGCGAACGCCGTGAGCGCCGCCTTGAGATCGACGAACGTCACCCCCTCGTCGACGACGAGACCCTCGATCTGCTCGAACACCGGCGAGTGCGAAGGATCGAACGGGTCGCGGCGGTAGACCTGGCCGGGGATCACGACCCGGATCGGCGGCGGGTAGGCCTCGAGCGTGCGGATCTGCACGGGGGAGGTGTGCGTGCGCAGCACGACGCCGTCGCCCACATAAAAGGAATCCTGGGCGTCGAGCGCCGGGTGATCGTGCGGGAAGTTGAGCGCGTAAAAATTATTGCGCTCGGACTCGGCTTCGGGGCCCACGGCGCGCGTGAACCCCAGCTCGCGGAAGATCTCACAGATCTCGTCCACGACCTGGGTGACCAGATGCAGGCCGCCCTGCCAGCCGGCGCGGCCCGGCATGGTCAGGTCCAGATCCCCGGCGGCGACGGAGGCGCGCTTGAGCTCGCGCTCGCGCGCGGCGAACGCCGTCTCGAAATCGCGCTTCAGGGCGTTCGCGACGCCGCCCACGGCCTTGCGGTCCTTCGGCTCAAGGCTCGGCACGGCGGCGAGGATATGGGTGAGCGCGCCGGCCTTGCGGCCCAGGATCTCGGTCTTGAGCTCCCGGAGCCGGCGTTCATCCGCCTGCGGAACCTCGGTGAGACGCTCCCGCAGCGCGTTCAGGGCTGCCAGGAGGTCGCTCATGGTCAGAGCGCCTTCTTGGCGACCTCCGCCAGCTGCCCGAACGCGGTCGGGTCGTGGACCGCGAGGTCGGCGAGGACCTTGCGGTTGATCTCGACGCCGGCCTTGCGCAGCCCGTTCATGAGGCGGTTGTAGGAGAGCTCGTGCAGGCGCGCCGCGGCGTTGATGCGGATGATCCACAGCCGCCGGAACTCGCCTTTCTTGCGGCGGCGGTCGCGGTAGGCGTACTTCGCCGCCCGCTCGACCGATTCCTTCGCCGCCTTCCACAGCTTGCTGCGCCCGCCGAAGTAGCCCTTGGCGAGCTTCATCACCTTCTTCTTGCGCTTGAGGCGCACGACGTTGCTCTTGACGCGGGGCATGACCGATCTCCTACGCCTGTAGCAGGCGCTTCAAGCGCACCTCGTCGGCCCGCGCCACCAGCGCCGCTTTGCGCAGGTGCCGCTTCCGCTTGGGGTGCTTCTTCGTCAGGATGTGGCTCTTGTACGCCCGGTGGCGGCGCAACCGGCCCGACCCGGTCAGCCGCACCCGCTTCCGGAGCGCACGCTTGGATTTGAACTTGGGCATCTGAGAAACCTCGCAAAGGTGTCAGGTCTCAGGTATCGGGTGTCAGAGTAGGCTGGCACCTCGCACCCGGCACCTGGCACCTGCTATTTCGGCGCCAGCACCATCGACATGTTGCGGCCTTCGAGCTTGGCCTCCTGCTCCACCTTGCTGATGTCCTTCAACTCCTCCGCCACGCGGTCCAGCACCCCCCGGCCCAGCTCGATGTGGGCCATCTGCCGGCCGCGGTACATCATCGTCACCTTCACCTTGTTGCCGTCCTGGAGAAACTCCCGCGCGTGCCGCGTCTTGAACGCGAAGTCGTGATCGTCGATCCCGGGGCGGTACTTGACCTCCTTGAGATGGATCACGTGCTGCTTCTTCTTCGCCGCCCGCGCCGCCTTCGCCTGCTCGAACTTGAACTTTCCGTAATCCATGATCTTGACGACGGGCGGGCGGGCCAACGGCGCCACCTCCACCAGATCGAGCCCGCGCGCCTGTGCGGCCGCGAGGGCCTCGTCGATCGGCAGCACGCCCAGCTGCTCACCGTCGTTCGCGATCACCCGGACCGGGCTGATGCGGATCTGCTTGTTCACCCGGATCCGTTGGGTTTTGTTGTTCTCGATTACCAGAGCGGGGCTCCTCCTGTCCAGTGAAAACGAAACCGCGGACCCCGAGAGACCCAGGATCCGCGAAAGTGGTCATCGGTCACCGGTCGGCGGTTTTCGGTGGTACCGACGACCGAGAACCGTGAACGGACAACCTTGCCTTTCGGAACCCTGACGCGCGCCCGTCGGGGCGGCGATGGGGTGAGGCGCGCGACGCGCCCGCTTACCCTCTTTGTGGACGCCAAGTTAGCCGAGCCGAACAGGGTCCACAAGGCCGAACGCTTTGCCCTCACGCCCCAGCCGGCCCGCGATCACCTCCGGGTCGTGCTCGAACCACAGCAGCCACCCCTCGGCCTCCGCCCGCGCGTACAGCCGCCGTTTGCTCTCCAGCGTCACCAGGGGCTCCAAGTCATAGCCCATGATCCACGGCAGCGGCAGGTGCGCGGACGTCGGGACGAGGTCCGCCAGGAAGCACGCTCGCTCCCCTCCGCTCTCGACCAGCACCGACTGGTGGAACGGCACGTGGCCCGGAGTGGGGAGGCAATGGATCCCCGGTAGCACCTCCGTCTCCCCGTCGATCAGCCGGAACGTGATGGGATCGAAGTTGTGCCGCAGGTAGCTCGCCGCGGTGCGCTCGTTGGTGTGCCGCGCGAACTCGAGCTCGCGCTTCTGGACGACGTACGTCGCCGCGGGGAAGCTCGGCCGCACCGCCCCTGCCCCGTCGCGAAACGTGTTGCCGCCCGCGTGGTCGAAATGAAGGTGTGTGTTGATCACCCAGCGCACGTCGCCGGGCCCGTGGCCCAGCGCGGCGAGCGCGTCCTCGAGCCGGGTGGGGCCGCTCCGCCCCGCGTTGTCGACGCCGTAGATATCCCGGAACTTCTCGTCTTCCTTGTTGCCCAGTCCGGTATCGACGAGCACCAGCCCGGCGTCGTGCTCGATCAGCACGCAACGCAGGGCGAGGGGGATGCGGTTGCGCCCGTCGGGCGCGATGCGCCGCTCCCACAGCGGCTTGGGAACGACCCCGAACATCGCGCCGCCGTCGAGATGCTGGCGACCGCCCTCGAGGGCGTGGCAGCGCAACCGGCCGACCGTGAAGGTGGTAGGGGTCATGCTCAGAGTGCGGAGTGCGGAATGCGGAACGCGGAATTGCAATGCAGGGTCGCGCGCGGCACGACGCTACCCTTGGAATTCCGCACTCCGCATTCCGCATTCCGCAATCGCCCCAGGTCCCCCAGCGTCACCGCGCCTCGCTCCTTGGCCAGGTCCAACAGGCGCACCAGGAGCTGCGCCGTCGCTTCCGCGTCGCCTCCCGCGCGGTGACGGGCGCGGTTCGGGATGCCGAAGTAATCGGTGAGGCGGTCGAGGCGGCGTCCCGCGACGTCCTTCACGAGGCGCCGCGAGAGCCGCAGCGTGCACAGCCGCGGCCCCTGGAGCAGCACGCCCCGGTCGCGCTCCAGCTCGGCGGAGAGAAACATCCAGTCGAAGCGCGCGTTGTGGGCCACGAACACGGCGCCCGCCAGGGCGCTCACCAGGCCGTCGGCGATGCGTGCGAAGGTGGGCGCCCCGCGCAGCGCCGCCCTGGTGATGCCCGTCAGCTGGGCGGCGAACGGGGACACGGGGCCCTGGGGATCCACCAGCGTTTCGAAGGCAGGCCGCACGGCCCGTCTCTGCACCTCCACGACGGCGATCTCCATGATCCGCCCGCCGCGACCCGGATGCCGCCCAGTCGTTTCCACGTCCACGACCGCGAAGCGGCACGCGTCCAAGAGCGGGTCGCCGGCCGCCGCGGGGGCCAGCGCCCAGCGCCCATCTGCGATGCGTACCACCCGCGGGTCGTCTCCCACCAGCGAGCGGGCGACGTCGTCGGCGATGCGGCGCGGCGTTCGGGCGAGTCCCAGCACGTCGCGCAGCAGTGCGGCGCTCGCGGCCGGTCCGCTCTCCAGGTAGGCCACGGCGCGGTTCGCCAGGCTGGCCGCCGGGACCGCCGCGAGACCGATCAGAGGTCGTCCCGGCGCAGCGGCAGGGTCATGCAGCGTGGCCCGCCGCCGCCGCGCACCAGCTCGCTGCCCTCGATGGTGATGACGCCGCGCTCACCGTCCTCCAGCGCCTCCTCCCCCGTCAGCAGATTCACCGCCGAGAGCACGCGGAAGCCGGTGTGCTCGAGCTCGGCGAGTGTGGCCTCGTTGCGGGCGTAGGTGACGATCACGCCGGGCCGCACCGCAAAGAAATTGCAGGCGGACGACCACTGCTCGCGCTCCTGCAGCGGCCGGGCGCTGCCACCGCAGAACACCGGCTCGAGCGGCTGATTCACCGCTTGCATCGCCGCGAAGAAGTTGGGCATCTCGCGGACGCCCTTGGAACCCTTGTGGCGGTGCAGCACCGCGAGGCGCTCCGGGCCCACGAAGTGCGGCGGAAAGACGCAGCAGACATCGCGGTCGAGCTGAGTGAAGATCATGTCGAGGTGAATCGCGGTGCGCTCGGCCGGCAGCACGATGGTCACCACATCGGTCACGCCACAGTGCTCGAAGACCAAGTCGCACAGGTGATCCAGCGCCGCCGGCGTCGAGCGCTCGCTGAAGCCGAGCACCAGAAGATCGGGGCGGACCGGATGCACGTCCCCGCCCTCCAGCGTATAGTTGTTGCGCTTCTCCTCGGAGCCGTCGTACAGGATGGCGGCGTTCTCGAGCTTCTGGTGGTAGCGGAACAGCGCCTTGATCAGCAGCTCCTCCGTCCAACGCACCCCGTAGCGCATCGAGCCGATGATCGAGTGCTCGCCGATCACGATTCCCACGTCGCGCGTGAAGAAAAGGTTGGGGAGCGGCGGGAGGGCGTAGCCGACTTCGTTCAGGGCCCGGGCGATGGGGCCCGCCTCCTCCATCGCGCCCTCGATCATCAGCGACACGAAGTCTTCCGGCGGGAGCTCGCCGAGCCGCTTCGCCAGCACGTCCGACGGCACCACTTCGAGCGCGCGCGTGACGAGGAACTCGCGCACCTCGGGCCGCGCCGCCAACTCGGTCAGGAGGTCGCGGACCTCATAGACTTCCGCGAAGCGCTCCAGCACCGCGACGAAGCGCCGATGCTCGCGCTGCGCCAGATCCAGGTCGATGATGTCGTCGTAGAGGTAGTCCTCGCGGTTGCCGGGCGTGACCGCGACGAGCTCGGCTCCGGGGGTGTGGACGAGCACGGCGCGCAGCGGGCCGATCTCGGAGGTGACATGGACGCGCGGCATGGGGCGCAATCTAACCGGGCATGAGAGCCGCGGCTTATCGATTGGCGAGCACGAAGCTCAGCGTCTCCAACTCCTGGGCCATATTCACTGTCTTCACCGCCACGTCGCGCGGCACGGCGAGCTGCACGGGAGCGAAGTTGAGGATCGCCTTGACCCCCGCCTGAACCAGCCGGTCTACGACCTCCTGCGCCGCGTCGGCCGGAACGACAACGATGGCGATGTCGGTCGGCTCCTTGCGCAGGTCGCTCTCCAAGTGCCGGATGTCGCGCACGACGAGGCCGTTCCAGCGCGAGCCGATCTTCTTGGGGTCCCGATCGTAGATGGCGCTGACGTGAAAACCGCGCTGGCGGAATCCCGGGTATTGCGCCAGGGCGCCGCCGATGCGCCCCGCCCCCACCATCACGACGCGGTGGGAGCGCTTGAGGCCCAGGATCTCGCGGAGCCGGGTCGCCAGTGCCGGGACGGAGTAGCCGAGACCGCGTTTGCCGAAGGAGCCGAAGAAGGAGAGGTCCTTGCGCACCTGGGCGGAAGTGGTGCCGCCGCGGCGCGCCAGCTCGGCGGAGGAGATGGTCTCGTGCCCCTGAGTCTCCGACTGCTCGAGGTAGCGCAGGTACAGCGACAGCCGCCGCACCGTGCTCTCGGAGATCTTCCGCATATGTGAATTATTTCACAATCAGCGGCTCCAATGCAAGAGCGCCACGAACGTCGCGGGCGCCAACGTCTCCGGCCGCGCCATCGGATCGATCCCCAGCCGCGTGAGGGCGGCCGTCACGTCGGCCGCGGAGCGCCCCGTCACGGCCCGCAGCACGTTGCGCAGCTGTTTCCGCCGCTGGCTGAAGCACGCCGTGACGAAGCGCCGCAGCGGCTCCCCTTCCGTCCACGGGTCGATGAGCGGATCCGGCCTCGGCACGAGTCGCAGCACCGCGCTGCGCACCTTGGGAGGCGGATCGAAGGACCCCGGCAGCACCGTAAAGAGCTTCTCCGCACGACACAGCACCTGCACGCCCACCGACAGACCGCCGTACGTCTTCGATCCCGGCCCCGCGACCACCCGGTCGGCGACCTCTTCCTGCACGAGAAACACGACGCACTGGGGTAGCGGTGGGGTGAGCGCCTTGGCGATCAGTGGGGAGGTGACGGCGTAGGGGATGTTGCCGACGACTTTGAAACGCGGAACGCGGAGTGCGGAACGCGGAACAGTGGCGGGGAGCTCATGCCAGTCGAGCTGGAGGGCATCGCCAGCCACAATGCGCGGTGCGTCTGTTCCGCCTTCCGCGTTCCACGTTCCGCGTTCGAGCGCCTCCGCCAGCCGTCGATCCTTTTCAACTGCGATCACCCGCAGCCCGCGGGCGAGCAACTCCCGGGTCAGGCTCCCCTTCCCCGCTCCGATCTCCAGGACGACGTCGCCGGGCACCGGCTCGAGCGCGTCGACGATGCGACGGAGGATGTTGCGGTCGTTGAGGAAGTGCTGGCCGAGGCGGCGCGGGCTCACGCCTTGAGGAGGACGACGGTGCGATCGTCGGACGCCGCGGCGCCCCCGGTATAGGCGGCGACGTCGGCGTAAATAGCCGTGAGAATCTCCTCCATGGGCCGCTCGCGCAGCGCGATGACGTGGCCGACCACACGGCTGTCGCCGAAGCGCTCCCCACGCTCCCCCTCGGCTTCGACGAGGCCGTCGGTGAACAGGCACAGGATGTCGCGGCCCGCGCGCCACGGCAGGGCGCGGTCCTCGCCGCGCGCGCTCCCGAACCCCAGCGGGGTGCGCGTGGTCTCCAGCCGCGTGGCGGCGCCGGTGTCGCCCGCCACGTGGAAGGCGTAGCCGTGACCGGCGCTCGCGTACGTCAGCCGGCCCGCCTTGGGGTCGAGCACGCCATAGAACAGCGTGAAGTACATCTCCGTGTCCCGCAGCTCGTCGGCGAGCGAGGCCTCGAGCCGCGCCAGCACGTCCGCCGGCGCCTCCGCGACCTCGGCGTGGATACCGGAGGCGGCCATCGCGAGCGCCATGATGAGCGCGGCGCCGAAGCCGTGGCTCGAGACGTCGCCGATCATCACCCCCACGCGGTCCCCGTGGAGGCGCAGCAGGTTGTAAAAGTCCCCGCCGACCGATTCAGCGGGACGGCACCGCACGGCGACGTCCGCCAGGCCGGTCAGGACGGTGGGCGCGGGCAGCAGCTTGAGCTGCAGGTCGTGGGCGAGCTCGAGCTCGCGCTGCACCCGCTGGCGACCCTGCTCCTGCGCGGCGAGACGGCTGTTTTCGATCGCGGCGCCGATCTGGTTGGCGATGGCAGCCACGAGCTTGCGGTCGCCCGCCGTGAAGGCATCCTCGCCCACCCGGTCGGTGAGGTTGATGACGCCGATAGCGCGTGGCGGCCCGCCCGGCGCGGCGTACAGCACCGGCACGCACAGGAACGCGCGGCCGCGGTAATTGCGGCCGTCGGGGCAGCCGGGGTTCTTGGTGCCGGGCGTGGACGGGTCGTAACTCAGGATCTTCATGTCGCGGAATGCCTGCGCCGCGACGGAGCACTCCTCGTCCACCTCGATCGGCTCGACGTGCGCGGGGTCCATGCCGCGAGCCGCGGCGATCCGGAGAATCTTGAGCACCGGATCGTACACCAAGAGGCTGGCGCGCCGCGCGCCGACCACGTTGGCCACCTCGCTGACGATGCGCTGCGCCGCCTCGTCGAGGCGGATGGTGTGACCGAGGATCTCACTGATCGTGTAGATCAGGTCGATTTCCTCGTAGCGCTCGGACAGCTCGGCGGCGACCTGGACGGTTTCCTTCTCGGCCCCGAGGATCGCGGCCACGACCTGCGCGAGGGCGTGCGGCCCGCTGCGCGCCGCGCCGGGCTCGCGGATCTCGAGCCACACGCCGGGGGCGCCGGCGATCGGTTCGAGCCAGGCCGGACCTTCCGGGGTCTGGACGCGGCGGCCCGCGCCGCCGTTCACGGCGGGAACCCAGTCGGGCGCCGGCGGGCCGGCGACCCACTTCAGGCGGCGGCCGTCGGATCGCCATACGCGCAGCGGAGCCCCGGCGACGCGTTGCAGCGCCGCGAGCGCCTGTTCCAGCCGGCTCAGCCCGCCCGCAGCGTCAGGCAAATCACGTTCCCCTTGGGGTTGAAGGTCACCTGGTCCACCAGGTGGCGGAGCACGAACAGGCCGCGCCCGTCCTCCTTCGCGACATTGGCCGGCACCGTGGGATCGGGGACCGCGGCCGGGTCGAACCCGTCGCCCACATCCTGTACGCGGATGACCACGGCCTGCACGGTGACCTCGACGCGCACTTGCACGACCTTGGCCGGATCGCGGCGGCTGCCATAGGTGATCGCGTTGGTGAGCGCCTCTGCGAGCGCCGTGCGCAGGTTGAACGCGAGGCGGCGCATCGACAGCGGGCCTGCGCGGCACTGGAGGGCGACCAGCTCGACCGCGTCGCCGACACAGGCCAGGTCGCTGGGAACGCCGAGCGAGAACTCCAGAGGCTGCCCCTCACGCCCGCGGCGGCGAACGACGAGGCGGAGGGGAGGTGCCGGCGGGGTGGTCATGGCCGCTAGAAGGCGGCGACCGCCTCCTCGGGTGTCTTCAGGATGGAGAACAACGTATCCAGCTTGGTGAGCTCGAACAGCGTCTGGAGATCTTCGTTGAGCCCCGCCAATCGCAGGTCCCCGCCCTGCTCGCGGATCTTCTTCGAGAGCGAGACCAGGACGCCGAGGCCGGAGGAGTCGATGTAGCCGGTGCGGCTGAAGTCGATGACGAACTTCTTGGCGCCGCCCTCGAGCGCGTCCAGCACCTTCTGCTTGAGCTCCTGCCGGTTGCCGACGATCAGCTGCCCGTCGACGCCCACGACGACGACCCCCTTGGAATCCTTCCGCAGGTTGAAGCTCATGCCGGCTCCTCCGCTTGCAGGATGGCCACCGACGCCGTGTCCACAATATCGTCGGGGGTGGCCCCGCGCGACAGGTCCGCGATCGGCCGGGCGAGGCCCTGAAGGATCGGCCCGATGGCGCCCCACTCGCCCAACCGCTGCACCAGCTTGTAGGCGATGTTGCCGCTGTCCAGATCGGGGAAGACGAGCACCGTCGCGCGGCCCGCCGCCGGCGAGCCCGGGCTCTTGATCTTCGCCACGTCCGGCACGAGCGCGGCGTCGCTCTGCAGCTCGCCGTCGCAGGCGACGTCCGGCGCCAGGCGCCGAAACAGCTCCACCGCGCGGCGCACCCGGTCCACCCGCGGCCCCGCGGCGCTGCCTTTGGTGCTGTACGACAGGAACGCCACCACCGGCTGGTCCCCCACGATGCGACGCCGGTCCCGCGAGGCCGCGAGCGCGATGTCCGCCAGCTGCTCTGGCGTAGGCTCCGGCACGACCGAACAGTCGGTGAAGGTGAGCACGCGGTCCCCCTTCACCATATAGAAGGCGCCGCTCAGCGTCGCGATGCCCGGGGCGGTGCCCACGGCGAGCAGGGCGGCCCGGATCAGCTCGGCCGACGTGTGGGCGGCGCCCCCCACCATGACGTCGGCCGCTCCCACGCCGACCAAACTTGCGCCGAAGGTGAGCGGATGGCGCAGCGCCTCGCGGGCCGCGCCGTCGGTGGGGAACTTGTCGGGCCGCCGCGTCCGCAGGTGCCGGATGCAGGCGGCGAGGCGGGGGTCGTCGCCGACCGCCCCGAGGACCTCGACCTGCGCGAGCCCCTCGGAGCGCAACCGGTCGGCCGCAGCCCGCACGCGCGCATCGTCGCCCTCGGGGAGTACGACACGCCGGGCCGCACGCCGCGCCCGCTCGTGGACGCGCGCGCGGAAGGTCACCGGCCGAGTTTCTTGCGGAGCGCCGCCTGGACCACCGGGTGGACCAACCCCGAGACGTCTCCGCCGAAGCGCGCCACCTCGCGCACCAGGCTGGAGCTCAGGTACGTGAGGTCGAACGCCGGGACGAGGAAGATGGTCTCGAGCTTGGGCGCGAGGTGGCGGTTCATGAGGGCCATCTGGAATTCGTACTCGAAATCGCTGACGGCGCGCAGTCCCCGCACGATGACCGTCGCCCCGATCTTGCGGGCGAAGTCGACGAGCAGCCCGTCGAAGGACTGCACGTCGACTTTGGGATCCTGCACCGTCTCGCGGATCATCGCCACGCGCTCGTCGAGGCTGAACAGCGGCTGTTTGCCTACGTTCACAGCGACCGCCACCACCAGCTTGTCCAG
>Ga0209375_1003837_pt1 | contig 10361 bp, 9 predicted proteins | sample GraSoiAngelo_131_FD_185888 | JGI IMG/M metagenome (GOLD analysis project Ga0209375, IMG submission 185888) | Grasslands soil microbial communities from the Angelo Coastal Reserve, California, USA - 14_0929_02_30cm (SPAdes) (version 2) | ecosystem: Environmental > Terrestrial > Soil > Grasslands ...
CATCTGGGGGGGGAGGTGGAGTTCAGCGCGCGCCGTGAGTACGGCCCAGGCATGCTGCGCATCACCAACAGCTCGCAATTATTTGAGGGACTCGGAGAACAGATCGACATTTGGGGCAGTCACGGTGACAAGGTGACAACGCTGCCCGCTGATTTTCGCACCGCAGCCCGCACGGAAAATTCAGATTTCGCCGCGATCGAAAATCCCGAGCGCAAACTCTACGGACTGCAATTCCATCCGGAAGTCGCGCACACGCCACGCGGCAAAGAGATTCTGCAGAATTTTGTATATCACATCTGTCACTGCGCGATGGACTGGACGATGGGTTCCTTTATCGAAGAGGCTTGCGCGCGCATCCGGAAACAGGTCGGCGATCAAAAGGTCGTGCTCGGTTTGAGCGGTGGCGTTGATTCTTCAGTCACTGCCGCGCTCTTGCACAAAGCAATCGGCGACCAACTTACCTGTATTTTCGTGAACAATGGACTGTTGCGCTCGCGCGAAGAAGAAATCGTGCAGCGTGTTTTCGGCGAAAATTTTCACGTGCGTTTGAAATACGTGGATGCGAGCAAACGCTTTCTCGCGCTGCTCAAAGGGGTGACCGATCCCGAAACCAAACGGAAGCGTATCGGCAATGAATTCATCAAGGTCTTTCAGCACGCGACCGAGGAATTGCTCGAGGAAGATCGCAGGAACGGCGCGCGCAAACACGGCGGTTATAGGTTTCTCGCACAAGGCACGCTTTATCCGGACGTGATCGAGAGTGTCTCAATCGAGGGCAATCCGGCGCAGGTAATCAAGAGCCATCACAACGTTGGCGGGTTACCAGAAAAAATGCACTTCGAGCTGGTCGAACCGGTGCGCCAATTATTCAAAGACGAAGTGCGCCAAGCGGGATTTCAGCTCGGTTTGCCGAAGGAGATTGTCTACCGTCAACCCTTCCCGGGGCCGGGTCTCGCCGTTCGCATCCTGGGTGAAGTTACGCCCGAGCGATTGTCCATCTTGCGTGAAGCCGACACGATCGTCGTGAGCGAGATGGAATCCTCTGGCTGGTATTACCGTGTCTGGCAATCGTTCGCCGTTCTGCTACCGGTCCGCTCAGTCGGCGTGATGGGCGATCAGCGGACCTACGAAAACACGATCGTGCTCCGCATCGTCGAAAGCCAGGACGGCATGACCGCCGATTGGGTGCGCCTCCCCTACGAGTTACTGGCGCGCATCTCCGCTCGAATCAGTAACGAAGTCAAAGGCGTCAACCGCATCTGTTATGACATTTCGAGCAAACCGCCGAGCACGATCGAGTGGGAATGAAATAACGGCAGAGTGCGGAACAGAGGCTTGCAGCCTGTGCGACCGCTGGGCGTCTCGTCTGCGTTCCGACCCGGTGCAACGCATCTGCTACTCGCCGATCTCGTCGATCGCGTTGATGAATTCGGTGAAGTCTTTGCCATTGCGCGCGGCGTGATTGAGCGCATCGAGCCGCCCGTTCATTGCTGCTTCGGGTAGCGCGACGCGACGCGATTGCCATCCGTTTGTGAAAACGATTTCGTCCCACTGGATCGAGGAAATTTCGTCGTTGAAACGCGCTACGGCGCGGCCGCGGAAAAAGGCGCGCGTGGTTTCGGGCGGATTGAAGATCGAGGTTTTGATATCACCTTCGGCCACGACGCGGCGGGCGGAACCCTGGCGTACAAGCTCATAATACAAGCCGCGCTCAAGATCGACATTGTGATATTCGAGATCGATTGACTGCAGCCACGGGTCGTTCCACGAAAGTTTTTCTTCTTCCTGCAACGCGTTCAGCAAGAACTTCTTCGCCGCCCAATCGACGCGATCGCGCGTCGACATCACATCGCGCTCAAGATCGTCGAGAACATTTTCCCATTCGCGCAGAACCCATTGCCCATCCTCGGACACGCCGTTGTCGATCTTGCTCGCGGCCCGCAAATAAATCCGTTGGACATCGATCGCAGAGATTTTCCTGCCATCTTTCAGTTCGATGATCCAATCGTAAGTTTGATCGCGGCTGATTGATTTGTTTGCATCAATCGGCTGCGCGATCTCAAGTTGCGGCGCCTGTCCGCGCTCGATCAGATCGAGAATAAGCGACGTGGTGCCAATTTTCATGGCCGTGGCCCATTCGCTCATGTTCGAGTCGGCGAGTATAACGTGAAACCGCCGATAGCGGCTCGCGTCCACATGGGGTTCATCGCGCGTATTGATCAGAGGGCGGCGATTCATTGTATCAATGCTAACCAGCACGCTAAAAAAATCCGCGCGTTGTGAGATTTGAAAGATACCAGGCTCGCCCCGTGCGCTCTCCCCTTCAATGCCCATCTTGCCAGCGCCCGCGAAAATCTGGCGAGTAATGAGAAACGGCAGTATTCCGGCGACAATCGCGTCCCATGCGATCTCGCGACTCATCAGGTAATTGTCGTGACAACCGTAACTGTGTCCGACAAAGTCGGTGTTGTTTTTGTAAAGACGAACTTCCTGACCGGGCGGCAACTTTTGATTTCGGCGTCGCGCGCACTCGGCGAGAATGCGTTCGCCGGCCTTTTCCTGCGCGACAAGAGTCGTGCATTCTGGCGTGGAATATTCCGGATGCGCATGGTCGTTGTAAAAACGGGCACCGTTCGAAAGAACGAGGTCGCTTTTTATTTCCTCGAAGCTAAGCGGGCGGTTTTTGTCGATCTCGTAGTAAGCCGATTCGTCGGTGTCCTGAAGTAATTCGCGGGCACGAAAGCCGCGTACGTCGAGGTGTGGATCTTCCAACTCATAGTCCCATTTCATGAGCGCGCCGTGCTCGGTGTAACGCCGCACCAACTCGATCGATTCGGCAACAACATCGACCATGTCCGCGCCGCTCACGGTGATGCCGTACTCGGTCTCAAGACCAAAGACGCGTTTCATCGGCAAAAAGGCGGGGCCCGCGTCAAATCACCCCGGAAAAGTGTCTTGCCGTTTCGTTGCCCGTCCGTATCGGGGCAATTTTGACGACATTTTCTGGATCGTAATCGATTAGCTTGAGCCAGTCTTCGGTGATGTCAGTGGTCGGGAAAATGTCGTTCTCCACATACTCGGCATTGAACGCGAGTTGCAAGTCGGTTTCCCGAATTCCTTCCTCCTGTTGAGTGGCAATGGCTCGTTTAATCGCCATCGCTTTCGCGCGCTCCACGATCGAGGCAATGATCGCGCCGCTGATGAGATCGCTGCGGTAAAGAATTTCTTTGCGCCCGCTGCGCAGTGTTACTTCGAGGAACCTGTTTTCATCACGACGCATAAATTGCCAGTCGACAAACCGTTCGATTAAACGCTCAATCGACGTGCCGATTCCATCAGCTTCCTTCGCCAACACGCCATCGTACGGCAGATCATCTGTAAGATAGATGCGGTAAATTTCGCGCGCTCCCTGCCTCTCCGGGCGATCCACTTTGATTTTTCGATCGATCCGGCCAGGACGCAAAATGGCTGGGTCAATCAGGTCGGCGCGATTGGAGGCGAGGATAATCACGACGTCGTTGAGCGAATCAATCCCGTCCATTTCCGAGCAAAACATCGGGACCAGCGTCGAAAGAATATTGGAATGACGCGAGGCGCGCCGCGTGCCGAGAATCGACTCGGCCTCGTCGATGAAAAGGAACGGCATGAAACCCTCGTAGCGTTTTTCGCGAGCGGTGGCAAAAATTTCGCGCACCATCCTTTCCGATTCGCCGACCCACATATTCAAAATCTCCGGGCCTTTGACGTGCATGAAATATTCCTGCATTTCCACGCCTGTTTTTTCCCGAAGCTGCCTCGTCAAATTGTAGGCCGTTGCCTTGCCGATGAGCGTCTTGCCGCAACCGGGCGGGCCGTAAAGGAGAAAACCTTTCGGCGTGACGTGCTGAAATTTCTTGAAAAGATCGACGTGCAATAATGGAAGCTCGATTGCGTCCTTGATGGCCTGGAGGGCGGCTTCCTGACCGCCCACTTTCTCCCACGGCAATTCCGGGACATCGTCGAGGTAATGTTCGTGCGATTTCGTGCTCGAGAGCATTTCAAGCGCCATCCGGTAGTTTGAGTCAACTCGGACCTCGTCGCCCGATTTCAAGGTCGAGTGGGCAAGATCCGCAGAGCGCTGCAGCACCATCGATTGCAATCCATGTTCGGAGCCCACGCGCAACCGATCTTTGCCAAGGATTTCCGTGATTTTTGTCACCGGGCCCGCCCTTTCGAATCCGAGATCGCCAACAATGACGAACGCTTCGTTGACCAGGACCCGGGTTCCCTTTTTCAATTTTGCAAGCGAAATGCGCGGATCGACATTGCAATAATAATCGGCGCCTCCCACCACGATGTGCGCCGTATCGTGGGACGTGGCGTCGAGAAACGTGCCAATCCGGTTCGCGGGGGAAGTCACTTTCTTGACGACTTCCTCGAGCTTCTCAATCATACGGCGCGCTTCGAGAATCATTTCTTCTCGATTGGAAATCTCGGGGCGCAGATAGACCAGTTCCTGCCGAATTGGATCGCCCGGAGGCAACGACGCAATCACACGATCGAATAAATCGAGAAGATTACCCGGACCCGAGTCCCCTTCCCCGCCCTGTAACCCTTCGCTGCGCTCGTCGCTCATTTATGGTTTGGGTCAATCCGCCGAACCGAGTTTCACTATAGCTTTGTCAGGCACATTCCGCAATCTTCGACGCCACTCGCATACAAAACGTTCAACCATCATGTCGATCTTGCGGTTGCAGAAAAAATCGAAGGATGAACTCTTCGCATCCAGATATAACAGTGCGTGCCGCTCGCGAATCCTTTCGGAGTCTTCACGCGCAGATGCTCGATGCAACGTCACGTTGCTTGCGGCAGGAGACAGCCACCTTTACACTTTGATTTCCTGAGGAGCCTTAGCTCAATTGGTTAGAGCGCCGCCCTGTCACGGCGGAGGTTGCGGGTTCGAGCCCCGTAGGCTCCGGATCTTGCGTTTTGTTCTGACTCTGAAAATCGACAGGATTGCGCCCACGGTCTTCTCAGTCGTGTCTTATTCGCAAGGAATGCGCCGCTAATCCGCTGCCGAAATGCGCTTTGTCGAAGAAAGGCACATCCCCGCCGGGTCGCACGTTTTGAATGTTAAATGAGAAACGCCACTGCAATTTGGAACGGGCAGCACGCTGCCGATCAAACGTTAGCGGCGATGGAAGAGATGGAGCACTATTGCGCAGCGCATCCCCGGAGCCCGGCGGCGACACGTCGTCCTCAGCTGTCGATTCGGGGCCGCACCGTTGTCGCATTACTGGGTCCAGCTATTGAAGAGGGCATCGCTGGCTTCGGCGACACTGTGCAGGCGGCGTTGCGCGCCTTTGACGCGCAATATTCGCGCTCTCTTAGACCGCCTGCCGATCTGGATTAGTATCGCGCTGCGCCTGCGGGCAACGCAGGAGCCGCGTCAGCTTTTGACGCCGGCGCCCAGATAAGTTACGAGCCGCCTCTCGACACCACCAATGCATCGAGCGACCACTTTTTTCCAGCACCGACGATGAGCAAAAAGAGCAGTCCAAGCCACATGGAAAAATCCGTGCGCGCTTCATGCATCATGCTCCAGAAACCATAGTGCGGCAATTTCGGGAGCGAGAAGCCCCAGAAAGCGTGACCGAGGAGCACCGGAATTTTCGTCGATACAATCGCGACGCTGATGTCCACGAGCAACACAATGGCCGCAAGCCGGGTGAGCAATCCAAGTATCACGAGCGTGCCGCAAACCACTTCGCATCCGCCCACAAACGGGCCCATTATTTCCGGAGTAGGAATACCGATTTTGGCAAAGCGCCCTGCCGCAAGTTCCGCCGGATAAAGAAATTTCTGAATGCCTTCGGACACGAAAACGCCGCCGATCAAAATTCGCACGAGAACCGTCGCCGCGGGTGCATTCGTAAGAAAATGGCGGCGCACGGTAACCTAAATCTTCGGCGTAAATTGGGCGAGATCGTAGATGCCGAATCGCTTCTCGATTCCGGTCACCTTATCCACCATCTTCTCAAATCCGTCTTCACCAAAGAGCTCGTCTTCCTTCTTCTCGAAATCCTCGCCCAGAGAATCGAATTCATGCGGCGAAACGATCTTGCGAAAAGCAGGAAAGAGAACAGTGTCCTCGCGGGCTTCGTGCGGATTGTACATGCGAATGTATTGCTGCATCGAGTCGATGAGCTGTAATCGCTCGGACTCATTTCTAAGGGATTGGAAATTCGCGAATCGCATCGTCCCATCCGTAACGCGGCGTCCGGCTTGATGTTGCGTGCGAAGTACTTTTACCAAATCGACAAGCTGATTGGCTTTTTCGAAGCGCGGGAATAGAAAATCTTCCTCGAGCTTCTCATGATAATTTTCGACAAAGCTGCGAATAATTCCCGCGGCATCGGCCAGAGCTTCGGGCGGAAAATCCTGCTTCGCATCGAGGCGGCGCAACGCTTCGCCGTAAATCAAAAGCACGCGCTTTAGCACGCCGTGCTCGCGCATCAAATCTTCGGGCGGACCAACCTCGGCTTCTTTTCCGTCACCTTTCTTTTCCAGCTCCGCGCCACGAAGCAGTTCGCTGCCCGCTAACGCAACTCCGCTAAAGATAATGCCGCTCTTGAGAAAAACTCTGCGGTTGAAGGGTCGCTCGCCCCCATGTCGATCTTGCATATTTCGGTCAAGCTCTATTGTGAATCATAATCGCATTGCGTTTCCGAGTTGAGTGTATTAGGGGACAAATCCAAATTAGTGAGTCGCTCGGAGAGAAATGCTACAGCGACATCCAGGCAGCCAATGCTGCCACCTTTTGATCCGCGCGCCATGGCCCGCTCACGGAACGCCCGAGATCAACAAGCGTTCGCTGTATTTGAGTACGCGGTTGGTGAAGGAGATTCGACGCGGTTTGGTACATATCACGCTCGATGAAAATCGCGCACTGAATTCCCCGCGATTGTAGAGCGGCTTCGAGCGTTGTCCGAAATAAGCATCCCTCCAACGCATGTGCGCGAATGTGTGGATTGGCAATCGAGTCGGGATCAATCACGCTTCCAACCACGAGCGCGGCACGACGAATCGCGTACCCATTATCCGTGCACCGCTTGAGAAGATCGACAATCGATTTTTCTGTAGCGCGGCGAACACCTTGCACACGATGTTTTAATTTGGTTGCATTCATCTCCAGCATACCCGTCGCTGCGTGATACGGCTGCCGCATTTCTGGATCGCGCGGATCGGAAAGATCGATCACTTGACTCTCACACAAATGCGGCGAGCGGACGGAACCGTCGATGAGAATCGAAACAGCCGAGCCCGATCTTACGCGAAACCCGAGTGCTGCTCGGTCTACTGTCACTTTGGGCAATTATCGCCGCATAATGTGGATGGCGAGAATACGGCTTTGATGACGTTCGCAATCACAACTTCAGAAAGGCGAATCTAACAAGCAACAGACCGGTAATTAAACCAAGAATCGCACCTGAGGGCACAACGTACGGAGCATCCATCGATTTGAACCCGCCCTTGGCCAGAAAAATCACCAGACCGAACGCAAAGCCATAGAGCAACCCATATCCGGGACCGTGCCACCATGCGCTGCGGCTTGTTAACGACATACCGGTTAGAAGACTCACGAGAATTCTCTTCAAGATCGCCGCAAGAAAGATTCCAACGCCGTCGAGTGCACCGATTATTCCACCGATTACCATAACGACAATGACGTTCACCTTAGCTTTGCCTTACTTGCTTCACGATTGTCATCGCCGCATGATATGGATGGCCAGGATGCGACTTTGATGACGGGCGAGCAAGTAGTCGATAAAATCGCCAATGATTGAGTTCGGCTTGTTGCCAAATTTGGTGACCACACGGCAGATGAGTACACCGGTGCGTCCGTGCCATTCCAAATTGATCACACCATGCGCTTCGCGCGCGCTATGAATTTTTGCCCAGCCATGTGGGCGCCCCGGCCTCTGGTGCTCTGTCGGCACAAGCTTGAATTTCCGTTCGAGTTGCGGATCGCTCATGATTTTGTTGCGTAAAGATCCGCGTCCGCTGGTGATGACTTGAATCACCGTCTGCATTTCACACTTAGGTTCAGCAGGAAATCAGTTCTTTTACAATGCTTGTTTCGAGACGATTCTTTATAGGCATAGCAGCGTGCAGGCACCTCCTCGAGGAGCGACTACCTCCTAGTTCTCAATCAGTGAACGATACATAACATAAACGTCGACATATCCTTTTTCCGGATGGCGAAACGCGCCAGGCAGAGTGCCGGTGATCTTGAAACCAAGCTCGTGCCAAAGGTGGATCGCGGCGGTGTTCGTCGAGACAACGAAATTGAATTGCATCGCGCGAAACCCAAGTCGCCGCGCCTCGCCCAGACAATGCTCGCCCATATTTCGGCCTACTTGAAGTCCTCGCGCGGATGGCGCAACCATGAACGCGGCGTTCGCAACGTGCGAACCGGCTCCGGCTTGATTCGGCTTTAGAATGTAAGTGCCGACAACGCGCCCATCGTTTTCTGCAACGTAAGGACGCGTACCAGCTCTAAACCAATAAGCCAGCGCGTCATTGCGCGACATCTCTGGCTCAAACGCGTAAGTGTCGCCAGCAGCAACAACGGCATAAAAAATATCCCAAATCGCGTCGTGATCCGCTTCCGTTGCTGCGCGTATTTCCAGCACAATCCTTTTATTATGAAATGGCCGTCAGTCGCTCCTTTGGTGCGCGCACGACAAAAGCACACTTACAGCCTTCATCTGGCGGCCTCAAAGTGACTGGAACCGCCAGCTTGGGGGCCGCTACTCTAGAAAATAAACGTCTGGCTTATCGCTTACTCCGGCCTTCTGCATCGCCTGACGTAAATCATCCGACGCGGCGAACGCTCTCGCCTTCTCGGCGTCTTCCGCCGAAAACAGCAAAATCACCTCGTTGGGATTCTCGGTGTTGCGCAAGAGATGTAGCTCTTTCAGCCCTGCGCTCTGCCGCGCCGAAGCGTGCGCGTCATAAACCGGCTTCCATTTAGCGAAGTCAGCGACTTTGTGACGAATCAGCATGTGTATCATAATTGAACTCCTCCTGTTGCTTTTTTATCATTTAACGTGGCGGCGCGCAAAGCTTTCCGGTGTTATAATCAACCAGTGTGTTGTAGGTCGGCGTGATCTGTTTCCATGCCCGGCTATTGGCTGTGACGTTGCTGCCTATCGGATGCGAGCACAGCCAGGAATCAGCCGCCAGCTTTGTCTCGGCGAGCAGTTTAAGATATAATTGCCGATTCTATCGCCGAGAGATGAGGGCCCGATGCTAGTAAGGATGGGCAGTTCCTTCACATCGCCGGCCGAGATTATTTTCCGACTCGTGAATCTCTCCGATTTTGAAAGTGCATTTCTCGAGGACACGTGTTGAGGCATTGGTTTTCGCGAGTGTGTGTGCGCGAATCGTGCGGGCGAGCCCGCTGTGGTTCGCATAAGCAAGCAGCGCTATCACTGCTTCGGTCGCGCAACCTTTGCCTTGGTAACTCGGCGCAACGCTATACGTGATCTCCACGACGCCCTCTGGATCCGGTGGACCGGTGAAAGCGCACAATCCGATCACGACGTTTTCTTCTTTCTTATCCCGAGACCGTGGCGCTCGGCCAGGGAAAAAGATAGGCGCGTGCGGAACCTTTCTTTTAAGCTTCAGCACGCACGCGCGTTAGCTCTTCTAAACTGACTACTTCTTAATTAGATCGAGCCCGCTGGTCGAACCGGGCACGCCGATCGTCCTGAAGTCGTAGTGAACGGTTGTTGTCGGGCTGGGAGCGGGTTTGCCCACGAGACTCTGCGAGTCGAACTTGATCGAAATGATGTAAGTGCCCGCAGTCGGCGCGTTGAACGTCACGCTCACCGTGCCGCCGCTTTGCGTGATCGTCGGGTGCACACTAGTACAGTTGGAGTTAAAGACGTTGCTCCCACTCTGAATAGAGAACAAGGTGTTGAAGTTGCCGGACGTGATCGTTTGATTGATCGTGAAGGTGTTGCTGCCGGCTGACGCCGTGACCGTCACCCAGTAGAAAAACGCACCGGGGTTGACCTCTTTGATCGTCGCGTTGGCGGGTGGCTCCAGCGAATACCGCAGCCTACTGAGGCTCGCGGCCGTACCGGCCACGAACTGGCTACAGGTGACATTCGTCCTAGTGATCTGACTCCCTCCTATCGGAGTCGGACTCGGAGTAGGTGTAGGTGTAGGTGTAGCCGTTGGAGTTGGTGTTGGTGTTGGTGTTGGGGTCGGGGTCGGTGTGGGCGTTGGAGTTGGTGTGGGAGTAGGCGTCGGAGTTGGGGTTGGTGTCGGGGTTGGTGTGGGCGTTGGAGTTGGTGTGGGAGTAGGCGTCG
>Ga0209375_1003839_pt1 | contig 10360 bp, 8 predicted proteins | sample GraSoiAngelo_131_FD_185888 | JGI IMG/M metagenome (GOLD analysis project Ga0209375, IMG submission 185888) | Grasslands soil microbial communities from the Angelo Coastal Reserve, California, USA - 14_0929_02_30cm (SPAdes) (version 2) | ecosystem: Environmental > Terrestrial > Soil > Grasslands ...
ATGAAGTCGGCATGGCGGCGCTCGCGGGTCCCGTCGTCGCGGCCGCGTGTCTCGTGACGCCGGACACGCGCCTCATCCGCAAGGTGAACGATTCGAAAGTCCTCACGCGTCTTCAGCGCGAAGGCCTTCTCGATTCGATCCGCGGCCGAGTCGTGAAGGTGGGCATCGGCGCGGCTTCGCTCGCCGAGATCCACCGCCTCAACATCTATCACGCGAGTCATGTCGCGATGCTGCGCGCGTTGCGACAGATCGGCGAGTACGACTGGGTCCTCGTCGACGGGCGGCGCATCCTCGATCCGGCGTTCGCGCCGGGCAGGCACAGCGAGATCGTGAGGGGCGATGCGAAGTCGTTCTCCATCGCGGCGGCGTCCATCGTCGCGAAGGTCACTCGCGACCGCCTCATGGCGAAGCTCGCGACGAAGTACCCCGGATACGGCTGGGAGCACAACTGCGGCTACCCGACGATCGATCACCGCAAGGCGCTCCGCGAGCTCGGCGTCACGCCGTTCCACCGCCAGGACTTCGGCACCGTGCGGATGATGTTGTCGACCGAACAGCAGATTCCCCTCGAGCTCGAGGCCGCCGGAGTGTCACCGAGTTGACGTTCTGCGCCTGACTCGCTCGGCTAAGGTTCGCGAGCCGTGAAGACCTCTTCGAAGACCGTCATTCGTGCCGCCACGCCCGCCGACTACCCGGTGCTGGTCGCATTGAACAAGGCGTCCTATCCCGACTACGGCGAGACCGAAGAGGAGTGGCGTCACTGGGACGAGACCTGGGACCACAAGAAGTACTTCAAGTCACGAGTCGTCGCCGAGGATGGCGGACGCGTCGTCGGCTTCGGCCTGGTGAATCACATGCGTTGGGCGTTCGTGCCGACGAAGTACCGGATCGACATCACCGTGCACCCGGACCACCGGGAGCGCGGTCATGGCTCCGCTCTCTACGACGCGCTCCTCGACAAGGTCAGCGAGCGCTCCGGGAAAGCCGTTGCCGCAGTGGTGAAGGAGTCGATGGCCGGCGGCGTGCGCTTCCTCACCAAGCGCGGCTTCCGCGAGGTCAAACGCGACTGGGAGTCACGCCTCTTCGTCGAAGGCTTCGACTTCGCGCGTTTCGCGACGGCCGACGCCCGCGTGGCCAAACAGGGCATTCGCATCATCACGCTCGCCGACGAGATGCAGCGCGACAGCTCCGCTCTCCAAAAAGCGTTCGAGCTGACCGAGGACTGCCGTATGGACATCCCGAGCGTCGACCCGCCGACGCGCCACACATTCGAGGAATTCCGGATTGAAGACATCGATGTGCCCAGTGCGCTTCTCGATGCGTTCTTCGTGGCGATGGACAAAGATGGGCGCTACCTCGGCGTCTCGAACTTGTTCCGGTCGCTCGACGATCCGACATTCCTATGGCAGGGGATCACCGGGGTCCGCCGCGAAGCGCGGGGCAAAGGCATTGCCATGGCGCTCAAGCTCCGGACGGTGCGGTACGCGATCGACAAGGGCGTCGAGCACATCAAGACCTGGAACGACGTCCACAATCGCCCGATGCTCGCGATCAACGAAGCCATGGGCTTCGTCAAACAGCCCGCCTGGATCTCGTACGAGAAGGACCTCTAGCCCGTTATCGGAGCGATGACGATTCGAGCGTTGCGGGTGGCGCTGCTCGCGCCGCTTGTTTTGGTGTCGCTCCTGGTCCAGCCGGCAGCCGCCGCGCCGGGATTCCATGCGGCCTGGGTCGATCAATCGCCCTGGCCGACGCTCCGTCCCGGATCGACGGTCTCGTACACGATCCATTTCCGGAACACGGGCGACGCGACCTGGAACCGCGGGAGTCCCCTCCGTCAGGTGAACCTCGCGGTGGGCGGCGACTCAACGGCGCTCGCGGACGCCGGCATGGCCGTGGGATGGCTCAGCGCGAATCGCGTCGCCACGACGAGCGAGATCAGCGTCGCGCCGAACGCGATCGCGACGTTCACGTTCACATTGCGCGCGCCATCGACGCCGGGCACCTACCGGCTACCGCTCCACCCCGTGCTCGAAGGTGTGCAGCACCTCGAAGATGAGGGCGTCTTCGTCCTCGTGGTGAGCGACCCCGGATTTCACAGCGCCTGGGTGAGCCAGTCGCCGTACCCGACCCTCCAGCCCGGCCAGGTGAGCACCGCGCTCAGCATCGTCTTCCGCAACACGGGCACGCAGACGTGGACCAAGGGCGTGCTCGGGCTGGAGGCGCGTCTGGGCATCAATCAGGACGACGCGCAGTGGGCGCCGCTCGGGGTCAATTGGATGTCGGTCAACCGCGTCGCGGCACAGACCGAGGCGAGCGTCCCGCCGGGCGCGAACGCCACCTTCACCTTCCAGGTCCGCGCGCCGCAGATCGCAGGTACCTATTCATTGCACCTCCGGCCGGTGATCGACGGCACCGCGTGGATGGAGGATCAAGGCGTCTTCCTCACCATCACCGTGCCGCTGCCGGCGGGTACCGTGCCGCGACTGGCCGCGACGACCATTCGATCCGGGCTCGCGATCCCGTGGGACCTGGCCTTCGCGCCCGATGGGCGGATGTTCGTGACCGAGCGCGTCGGGAACATCCTCATCTACGCGAGCACCGCGCCGAACGCCCCGCAGCTGGCCAATGTCTTCCCGGTCCCGAACATCAACGCGTCGGGCGAGTCGGGGCTCATGAGCATCGAGCTCGACCCCGCGTTCGCGACCAACAACCTGCTCTACGTCTGCGTGTCCGTGAACGACGGCGGTCTGTGGCTCAACCAGGTGCAGCGCTTCCGGATGAACGGCAACACACCGGTCTTCGATCGCTACGTGATCCGCTCGGGCATGCGCGCGAACGGCAATCACGACGGTTGCCGGATCCGCTTCGGCCCCGACGGCAAGCTCTGGGTCACGATGGGCGACGCTGGAGACACGGCGAACGGGCAGAACCCGAACGTGCTGAACGGAAAAGTCCTCCGCGTGAACGCCGACGGAAGCATCCCGGCGGACAACCCGATCATGCCCGGCGCTTCCGGACGGACGGCCGTGTACACGATGGGGAATCGGAACCCCCAGGGCCTGACCTTCGAGCCCGGGACCGGTCGCATCATTGAGGTCGAGCACGGCGACGACACGCACGACGAGATCAACATCCTCCGCGCGGGTGCGAACTACGGGTACCCGGTCTGCCGCGGACCGTGTGGCGACCCGCGCTTTGTCGATCCAGCGTGGTCCTCGGGCAACGTCACGCTCGCGACAAGCGGCGCCGACTTCGCTCGCGGTGTTCAGTGGGGCGCATACGACGGCTCGCTCTTCGTCGCGACGCTCAAGGAAACGGACCTACGCCGCTTCACTCTTGCCGGCTCGGTTGCCACTCAACAGAACATCTTCTTTAACGGGACGTACGGCCGCCTCCGCACCGCTCGACAGGGCCCCGACGGGTCGCTCTACCTGACCACCAGCAACGGGTCGGGAGACCAGGTCATCCGCATCACCCCGACGCAATGACGCGCCGATATTCATCGCGTGGATCGGCATGCCCTGGGGCTCGCCGGCGAGCGCGCGGCTGAGGCCGAGCTCGCCCGATCGGGCATGCGCGTCGTCGCCCGCAACCAGCGCACGCGATTTGGCGAGATCGACCTAGTCTGTCGCGACCGCGAAGGCTACGTGTTCGTCGAGGTGAAGACGCGGAGCGCGGGATCGTTCGTGGCCGCGGCCGAGGCCGTCGACCGCCGCAAGCTCGGCCGCCTCGCGCGGCTCGCCGCCGGGTGGCTTGCCATGCGCGGCGAGCGCGACGCGAGGTGGCGCGTCGTCGTCGCGGCGCTCACCGTCGGGGTCGACGGCACGCGCGTGGAGCTGATCGAGGCTTCATAGAATCAGCGGCATGGCGACGATCGCCCTTCCGCTCCGCCGCGCGGTCATCGCGCGAACCGGTACCGCAATCCCGCTCATCGTCGGGTTGACCGGGACGCTCCTCAGCTGGTTCGGCTCAGGGTGGGACGTCTCGTGGCACCGGCTCTTCGGCCGGGACACCTTTTGGAGCACACCACATCTTTTCATCTACGTCGGGGTGGCGCTCTGGGGCGTGGCAGCGCTCATCGCGTCCGCGACAGCGATGGCCGGGCGCCCGATCCGCGGCCGGGCGCTCGTACTCGGACCGCTGCGTGCCGAGCTCGGCCTCGCGCTCATCGGCGTCGGCGCGCTCGTCACGATCCTCGCCGGTCCCTTCGACAACCTCTGGCACTCGGTGTTCGGCCGCGACGTCGACATCTGGAGCCCGCCGCACATCGCCGGGATCGCGGGCGGCGCGATCGGCCTCCTCGGCTGGCTGGCGGCGACCGCGCCAGGCGTGTTCCCTATCGACGAGCGGGTAAGACGCCTGCTGCGTTTGTTCACGCTCGGGAATCTCATCGCGATCAGCATCTTCGCGCTGAACTTCTACTACATCACCTCGGTGACGCGCGAAGCGTTCTTCTACCCGCTGCTCGTCTCGACGCTCGTGCCGGCGACGCTCGCGATCGCGACGGTGGCGCTTCCTGGCCGATGGGCGGCGACCTGGGCCGCGCTCGCGTACACGGTCATCGCGCTTCTCGGTTACGAGATGCTCGCCGCAAGCGGCTGGCGCCCGCCGGCTTTTCCGCCCGTGGTCATCGCGGGCGCGATCGCCATCGATGTCCTGCGCGCGCGCAAGGGCAGGTGGTCGCACCCGCTCGCGCTGGGCCTCGCGTTCACGGTCGCGTTCGTCGCCGCGGAGCTCGTGCGGATGCTGCTGTTCGCGCCGCCGGTTCCGAGCAGCGCGCTTGGCGGTGTCGAGCCGCGCCTTACGGCGCTGTACTTCCAGTACTACGAGCAGACCGTGGCGCGGCCGTGGCTCTCCCTCTGGCCACTCGCCGCGGCCCTGCTGGGTGCGCCGCTCGCGGCGGCGAGCTGGCTCACGGGAAAACGCGTTGCGGCGGCGCTAGCGGACGATCTCCACCCCGAGGCCCTCGCTCACTCGTAGCGACGCCGAGCGGGGGAGGTACGCGATCCGCAGCCGCGCGCCGTGCGGCATCCGCACCTCCAGCCAGCCCGGCCCTTCGGCGCGGAGGAGGTCGTCCCAGAGGACCACGTCGACGTCTGTGTCCGCGCACGGACGATGCTGCGTGACTTTTCCGCACGCGAGCGCCAGCGTGAAGTCGGGGGTCGCGGCCGGGTCGTAGCGGAACACGGGCGTGCTGGGGACGTAGTGATCGACGAGCACGCCGTCGTACGCGGTCACGACCTCAGTTGACTCCGGCGCGAGCGTGGCGAGGTAGGCGAGCTTCTCGTCGATCCCGCGGTCGTGCCGCGCGATGTCCCGCGCAGAGATCGGCGTGTCGCTGAACAAGAAGATGGTCGCGTTGCCGAGGACCGCCGCGGCGACGATCCACCTGAACGTGCGCGGCATGCGCATGCCTTTCGCGAGGGCGATCGCGCCGCGCGCCGCCAGGATCGCGAGCCCCGGCAGCATGCTGAAGATGTAGCCGTACTCGCCGACGTGAATGAACACATAGAAGGCAAGGGGGGTTAGCACCCAGAGCGCGATGAACGCGGTTCGCACGCGATCGCGGAGCTCGACGCGGCGCGCTTCCGCCGAGATGACTGTCACGGCAATGAGCGGGATGAGGAAGTAAAGTCCGCGCCCGAGGAAGCGCCCGAGCTCGTAGAGATTCCGATAGATCGCGATAGGCCCATTGCCGAGAACGCTGTAGCGATCGTCGACGAATTGGCTCTGGATCCGGACCGCTTCGAGGAAGCGCGCGAGGCCGCCGTCCGCATAGGCGCTCGCGAAGACCCAGACGCCGACGAGCGCCGCGACGATCGCCGCGGAGGCCCCTGCGGTTGGCAGGGTCGCGCGCGTCGCTGCGAAAAGCCAGAGCGGTGCGAGGAAGATCGCGAGATCCGATCGAAAGCCGATCGCGACTCCCAACACGGCGGACGCCAAGAGGAGCCGCATCCCCCGACCGGAAGGGGTCTCTGCGGGATCGAGCGCGCGCCAGAAAAGGAGCGCGCAGATCGTTGTGAGCGCCGCGAGGAGCGTGTAGGGATACGCGACCCCGCCGTACGCCCAGAAGGTGACCGCGGTCAGGACGAAGACCGCTGAGACGCGCGCGGTGCGCTCGTCGTACAAGCGCGCGGCCAATAAATAGACGAGGCCGACCGTCGCCGCGCCCGCGAGCGCGCTCACGATCGTCATCGCGCGGTTCGGGTCGTGCGTCACGAGGTCGATCGCTCGCAGCACGAGCACGTACCAGAGGTAGCCGGGCGGCTGAGGGCGCTGATCGAAGGGGTCGAACAGCTCCATCCCTCGCGCATACAGGACGGAGTCGGGCGCGTAGAGATTAGCCGTGGCGAAGGGAAGACGCGTGAGGAGCGCGAGCCCGAACAACGCGAGGGCCACCCGCCAGCTCAACGCGGCCTAGTTTGCCGGACTGGATGGGACTCCGGTACCGGCCGATCGTCCCATCCCGGTAAAAGCGCCGCCGCCCCAGCCTGTGCCGTCATCGCGATCACCGCGCCGGACCGGCCAGCGACCGCGCGCTCCGTCGCGCGCGTGACCGCGTGCGCGCTCTGGGGTCTCGAGACCGCGCTCGTCACGGTCGAGGTCGACGTCGCGAACGGCCTGCCGGCCCTCGTCGTGGTCGGGCTACCGGACGCGGCGGTGCAGGAAGCCCGCGAGCGCGTTCGCGCCGCGGTGCGGAACTCTGGGTTCGAGTTCCCGCTCCGTCGAGTCACCGTGAACCTCGCGCCGGCGGAGCGCCGCAAGGAAGGAACCGGGTTCGAGCTCGCGATCGCTCTCGGAATCCTCCGCGCGAGCGGACAGCTGCGCGTCGACGTGACGGCTCTCTGTCTCGGCGAGCTCGCACTCGACGGAGCGCTGCGCCCGGTCCGTGGGACGATGCCCCGCGTCCGGTACGCCGCTACGCGCGGCGTCCGCGAAGTGCTGGCCGCGAGCGCGAACGCGGGCGAAGCTGCCGCGTGCGGGGTTGAAGCATTCGGCTTCGAATCGCTTCGAGAGGTCATCGATCACCTGGAAGGCCGCGTGCGCGTGGCTCCGACACCGGTGCCCCCGCGAGCCGCGGCGCCACCGCACCCGGTCGACCTCGCGAACATCGCTGGGCAGGAGACCCCGAAGCGCGCGCTCGAGATCGCCGCGGCCGGCGGGCACAACCTGCTCTTCGTCGGGCCACCGGGGACCGGGAAGACGATGCTCGCGCGAGCCCTCGAATCGATCCTCCCGCCGCTCGACGACACGGAAGCGATCGCGGCAAGCGCGGTCCACAGCGTGGCCGGGCTTATCGATCCACGCCATCCGGTCCTGACCGCGCGCCCGTTCCGCGCGCCGCACCACACCGCGTCTCACCTTTCGCTCGTCGGCGGAGGATCGCCGCCACGTCCGGGCGAAGTCAGCTTGGCCCATTGCGGAGCGCTTTTCTTGGACGAGATCGCCGAATTCTCGCGGAGCGTGCTGGACACGCTACGCGAGCCACTCGAGGAGCACGCCGTCACCATCTCGCGCGCGGGCGGCGCCGCGACATACCCGGCGCGGTTCGTCCTCGTCGCCGCGATGAACCCATGTCCCTGCGGCTTCTGGGGCGATGCCGACCGCGAGTGCACATGTCTCCCAGAGCAGATCGAGCGGTATCGCGGGAAGCTTTCGGGTCCGCTCCTCGATCGCGTCGACCTGCGGGTCCATGTTCCGCGTGTTCCCTTCGAGCGGCTGCGGGACGACGGCCGCGAGCGTTCCGCGGATGTGCGCGAGCGCGTCGTCGCAGCCCGCGAGCGCATGCGCGTGCGCCTCGCGGCGACCGGCCGTCGCGTGAACGCCGACCTCACCGTGGCCGAGGTGAAGCGCTTCTGCTCCGTCGACTCCGAGACCGAACACCTTCTTGCTGAGGCAGTCTCGGCGCGGCGGCTCTCCGCGCGCGGATATCACCGCGTTCTCCGTGTAGCGCGCACCGCGGCGGATCTCGGCGGCAGCGACTCCCTGCGCGCCGAGGACGTCGGGCTCGCGCTGCTGCTCCGCTCCGATCCGTGATCGGTATCGGTCCGGCCGATGCGCGCTACCCGCCGCGCCTTCTCGATCTTCGCTGTCCTCCCGACCCGTTATGGGTGGACGGCGAGACGGCGCCGCTCGCATCACGCGCGGTGAGCATCGTCGGAACGCGTCGCATGACGCCGTACGGCGCGCGGGTCGCGCGGGAGCTGGCGTCGGCGTGCGCGGAGGCGGAGGTCGTCGTTGTCTCTGGGCTGGCGCAGGGGGTCGACAGCGCCGCGCACCAGGGCGCGCTCGACGCCGGAGGCAAGACCATCGCCGTGCTCGGCGCGGGGATTCCCTCGTACCTCCGCGAGGCGCGGGGCCGGCGGCGAACTCTCGCGCACGCGATTCGCGCCAGCGGCGCTCTCGTTTCGGAATTCCCTCCGGAGGCACCACCGCAGATTTGGACCTTCGCGCAGCGCGACGCGACCATCGCCGCGCTCGGCGAGCTCACCGTTGTGGTCGAAGCGCCTGTTGGATCCGGAGCGCTCATCACCGCCGAAGAGGCGCGCCGGCTTCGTCGTCCGGTGTATGCGGTACCGGGGCCCATCGGTGGCGCCGCATCGGCCGGTGCGAACACGCTCATCGCGGACGGAAGAGCGAATGCTTTGACTGGCGTCGAGATGCTCCTCGGAGTGCTCGGACTCCGGGCAACCCCCAAAGCGACCAGCGATCCCGCCGAGGACGCACGGGTCCTGGAGCTGCTCGTGGCGACACCGTTAGATCCGGACGCGGTCGCACGGCGACTGGGTCTCGGCCCCACGGCGCTCGCGGCGACCGTCGCGCGCCTGATCATTCGAGGGAGGATCACGTCGACTCCGGACGGCCGCCTCGCGCGTCGCTAGATTCGCGATGCCTTGCGCGAGCGAGTGCCCACGATTGCGCCGACTGCTCCCCACACCGCGCCGGCCGCGCAGCCGAGCGCAATCCCGATAGGCACATTCAGTGGCGACTTGCCAAAGAGGACGAAGCAGAAACCTCCGGTGAGGCCGCTGACAGCACCGGCCACTGCGCCGGCGACAACGCCATCGCGGATCCGCCCATCGTGCCGCTCCGCCCGAAAGCCGGTGACCGAGTACGCGACGAGCGGCACGGCAACCGAGGCCACGAGGAGTGGCACTTCGGGCACCAGGAAGAGCTCCGGGGTCAGACCAAGGAACGCAAACAGGACGACGAAGGCCGAAAGAATGATCCCACCGCGGACGCCCAGAGCGACCGTGATCGTCGCCCTTAGCGCGAGGGCGTGATCTTCACGATCCGATCCCCGCTGCCGCTGCTCGTCGTCACGAGCAGCGAACCGTCGGGGGCCGACGTGACCGCACGAAGGCGTCCGTATTTCTGATCGAGAAAGATCTCGTGCTCGGTCGCATGCGTCTCCGCGATGCTGAACCGGCGGAGATCCTGCTCTTTGAGGGTCGCGACGATGAGCGACCCCGTCCACGTGCCCCATCCCGGACCTGAAAGGAAATCCGCACCGGCGACGGCGAGCGACGGCGCGCCGGAGCTCCACGCTGGATCGGCGAAACCGCGGCTCGCTCCGGTCCCCGGACCGAGGACGGTGGGCCAGCCGAAGTTCGCCCCCGCCGAGATCTCATCGATCTCATCCTGGGTCTGGTCTCCGGCATCGACGACGAAACAGGTTCCGGTAGTCGGTTGGAACGTGAGTCCGCCCGGATTGCGGAGGCCCAGCGCGTAGACGGCGGTCGGCGACGACTGGCCCTTGAGCGTGGGGTTGTCGCTCGGAACGGTGCCGTCGGAGTTGATCCGAAGCACCTTGCCGTTGAGCGAGGTGACGTCCTGCGCGCGCGCAGGCTGTCCGCCGTCGCCGGTGGCGATCCAGAGCTTCCCATCGGGCCCGAAACGCATGCGGCAGACATCGTGAAGGCCGCTGGCGACGATCCCCGCGCGCAGGATGGTCGTATCGATCGTGAGCGCATTCGCGGACGCGCGGTAGCGCAGGACCTGGTTTCGCCACTCGCCTTGGTCCAGGCGCGACGCGCAGACGTAGAAGAGCTGATTCCTCGAAAAGTCCGGGTCGAGCGCCAGGCCGAGGAGGCCGGCTTCGCCCATCGCGCGAACTCCTGAGACCTGCGCGGATGCGGTGCGCTTGGCCATCGCCGCGGTGCTCTCGAAGACACTGATCGTCCCAGGCCGTTCCGTGACGAACATGCGTCCGTCGCCGGCGACCGCGACTTCCCACGGGACGATGAGTCCTGACTGGATCACGGTCTCAGTGAACGCCGGGCCTGCCGGCTGACTTGACGGGACGAGGATCCCGCCGCCCGACGCGCACGCGCCCGCAAGGAGCCCGAAGACCATC
>Ga0209375_1003841_pt1 | contig 10356 bp, 6 predicted proteins | sample GraSoiAngelo_131_FD_185888 | JGI IMG/M metagenome (GOLD analysis project Ga0209375, IMG submission 185888) | Grasslands soil microbial communities from the Angelo Coastal Reserve, California, USA - 14_0929_02_30cm (SPAdes) (version 2) | ecosystem: Environmental > Terrestrial > Soil > Grasslands ...
GTCCGAGCTCAATACGAAGACATCCATGGCGTTTAATACGTCTGGTATATCAGTCCGCACTCCAAGGAAATGGACTTGCCCAGCCAGGCCGAGACTCTTTACTTCTTCTTTGAGTTGTTCCCTCAGAGGGCCTTCTCCAACCAGGACCAAATGGGAGTTCGGACCGGAAGCGGGGCCTTGCGCGAACGCTTTCAACAGCAGCGCGTGATTTTTCTGTGGGGCAAAACGCGCCACACACACAAAGAGAACTTGATCGTCGCCGAAACCCTCCTTTGCCCTCCATTCGTTTCGTGAGATCTTCGGCTGGGCATAAGCGGCCGTTGCAATACCGTTGGGGACAACGCGGCACTGTGGTATCCCATACAGACGCTTCAGGCTGAGTGCCACTTCTTCGGAAACAGCTACAGGGACTACCCCGTGCTTGAATGCGTAGCGCTGAATAAACCGCGCTCTCGGTTCGATCTCTCGTTCCGCCAAATTGTGGACTGTGTGCAACAAGGATGTGTACTTTAGAAGTAACAGAGATGGTAAGGCGTACCGAAGCACGTGCAGATGGGTGTGAACAATATCCGGGCGATAATCGCTTAACACGCGATGCAGCCGGAGGTACGTCCGGCCGTCAAATCCCCACCCCTTTCCAAGGTAGCTAACCGGCACGCCAAGATCATCGAGAAAATGTTCGAGGTCACATCCGGTTCGGCGCCAGATCGAGACCAACGCCGTTTCGAACCGCTCCGAGTTCAATCCTCTGGCTATGTCAACGGCAACGCGTTCGGCGCCACCGGGTCCCATCATGGGAACGATATGGACTACTTTAATCTTCTTCATGGCGTCAGTTTGTCTAGTCGGTGGAAATTCCTCTTCGTGGACCTAGGCGCGGCTCACGAGAGCACGATTCTCACGACCACGATAAGTGCAAAGCCGGTGCTTGACTCTCCTCAATGTCGAAAGCGCCCGCCTGTGCGGTGAAGCGCTTCTTGCCCATGGCGCCGTATTGCGCCAACAGTAGGCCGAAGAAGAACCACGTTGGTTTCCGCATTTCCCAAGTCAGACTGGACACCCCAACCAGCCACACTGCCAAACAGACAAACCACAGTTTGCGGGGAAGGGAAGGCAGGGCCATCATTGACAGCACCAAGACGCCTAGTAAGGCGCAAAAGACAGCAAGACCGATCACTCCCTGCTCTACAAGGACCGACAAGAACGTATTGTGGGCGGGGGGCGCGGGCGAGTCCGGGTCGTCGAGGCGAATCGGTTCTGCCAAGACACGGCAAACGACGAGCCGGAATGCGTTCGATCCAATACCGAGAAATGGATGCTCGCGGAAAATTTCCCAGCCTGCGCTCCAGATAACCCTGCGCCCGGAGAGCGTCCCATGTTCCAATGCGTCGGGCACGGTCGAAAGGCGTTCCCAGGAGGTCGCGGGTACGAAGACAAGAACACCAGTAACCAGGAGTGACCCCGTCAATAGAACACCGATTCTCTGGCGCCCGGTGAGGCGCGCACTGGTAAGCGGCACGATGGCCAGCGCCACAAGACACGCAAGCGTGGCGCCCCTTGAGGCTGTAAGCAATACCGTGGTTCCTGCCAAGGCTAGTTGCAACCTGTAGACCCACGCCATTAGGCCTTTGCCTTGAATAAGCAGGCAGTAAGAGACAGGGATGCTTAACGCCATCATGAGTCCAAGATCGTTCGCATCTAACCGTGCACCCGCGTAGCGCTGGTAAGAGGACTCCTGATGAGAAAGAAACATATATATCGTGTCTATTCCCGAAACGAAGGTTCCCAAGATGTAAGCCTGCATTAATCGCTTCTGTGCTTCAGCGGTTGGGGCGAGTTCCCATATCAGCCACACGAGCACCAAGAGCTGAATGTAGGTAACCGTTTGAGTGAGAGTGCCCTCCGGATAAAGACTCCAGAGGTAGCTTCCCGCTGCCGATATGACAAACAGAGCCATCATAAAGTGGCCAGCTGCGGGGCGTCTTAGACTCCCCTTTTCGAGGATTGCCATGAACCCGAGAACAACCGCCCCGGTTCCGATCAAGCGTGCGCTTGTGCCAAAGCCAGAAATCGTGATTGCATCTTCCCAGGGAATAGCGAACAGCAGTAACCAAAGAGAAGTGAATGCTAGCTTGCCGAGGCCCGTCAGCTCTTCTGCCCTCGCGAAAGGGCGGGTGCCAACATTCCTAGCAGGTTTGATTGAGGCCCAATCCCCGGGTGGTGCCGCCAGTGGTGCGGACAGCGTCATGCCGGTTCAGCCCTTTGGGTATACAGGCGAGTCTGCAATTGCACGCCTCTCAGCAAAACGATGATGCTCCCGGCAAGCTGCACGATTGTAGCGACGAGCATCGCAAAAACCGCCCCGAGCAGGCCGCGCTGCGGAACCAGCCAATAACAGGTGAGGAAAAGGCTTAGAATAGAGGCTGCATTCAGTCCAATCTGCGGCTTATACAGATTGGCTGCGGTCATCCCGAATCCCAAGAACTGAGCCATAAACGAAACGCCACCGGCCACCATGATCCAGGGCAGGAGGTCTGCTCGTTGAGCGTACTCGGGCCGAAACACCATGGTAAGGATCTCGCGCCCCGCTAGTTTGGAGACGAGCATGCCGCACAGTCCGATCGCCATCCCAAGAGCAAGTAGCTTTCCGAGGAGCGACCAGAACACCGCAAGATTGCCGGCGGCGTACGATCTTGCCAACCGAGTGAAGGCCGACTGACCCAGCGAAACCACGGCCATGTTTCCTATCGACACTACAAGTCCAATTGCCGCGAAAATGCCGACAGACCGGTCTCCTAGCGCACCCTTGATGAAGAAATTGGGGATGCTCGAATTCAAACAGCCCAAGAGCATTACCACTCCGAGGGGGAGGCTGACCCAGAGCACTTTGCGTTGCACGGCAAAGTCGAACCGCGGGGTTAGTGGCTCGCTTCGAGAGAACCATTTGGACTGTGCGGTCAGACCTTGGGTGCGCCCGCCCATGTCATAGCTGAAGAGAATGACCCCGCGTGCCAAGGCTACACCTGCGATTCCCCACAGAACACTCCGGCTTACATAAGTGGCGAATACCAGGCTGAGCACGGAAAGCAGCGACCTTGCAATGAGTGATTTAGAGATCTCCGCCATTCTGTCGTGTAGTTGCAGGCGCGCGTAATACACATCGCTGATGGTTTCAACGCCGTACGCCACGCCCACCATTAAAACTACTGTCGTCAGGTTCCGGTCGTAGGAAAGGATTTGCGTAATGGCGAAAACAATCGCGAGCGCCAGCGATGTAGTAAGGAGCCGAAGACCGAGGTAATGGCCGAAAACAGCATGCTGATGGCTGTTAGAGATCAGGACCGCCCGTAGTTGCAGGTTCGTGAACAACATCACCGGGTACACGAGAGCCAGACCTAAGGCGTACTGTCCTACCATTTCGGGCCGAACCAGCTTCGCCAAGAGCATCAGCGTCACAAACTGTCCGCCTGCATAGATGGCATTCCCGACAAACATCCAGCTGAAATCCGCGCCCAAGGACGCGGGTTTTTCTTGAGCGATGGCAAGCGCAGTTGGAGATTCGACATTCATAGGTCAGCGATCGGAGCCAATAAGGGATCTCTGTGTACTTAGGGATGAAAGCGCAGAAACCGGATCTGGAGCACGACGTTGAACCCGGGACACCAGCGAATTACCAGTCGCAACCCGCTCGGGGAGGTCTTTCGCCAGCGCAGACGTGAAAAGCAGCGCGCCCTCCGAATTCAGATGCATGCCATCATGATCGTAAAACTTTGCCGATAGCGCCGCTGGATCAATCGGCACAGACACATCCACTCCCACCCGGTGCGCGGCACTTGCCATTTGGCCGACGGCATTCTCTGAAGAGAGAGTCGGAGGGACCAAAAGAATCAGCTTTGCTCCGTACGATTCGCATAGGTCACGCAGCCTCTGCAAACGGGGAATGGCGATCGCATCAAACTCGCGACCCTGAGGAATGGATGGCGCCGGTCTTATGAGTGAGAAAAGATCTTGAAGATGCGGCACTACGCGGCTAAGAACCTGGGTTCGAATTGCGCTCCGCGTATCCCAGAACGTGCTCAAATGTGCCAGCAAAAGATTGCTCGTTGCCGTGTGATCTAGATTTAGGTCGGAAGCCACGGCGAGCGTATCTCGGGCGTCCAAGAACAACATGGGAACATAATCCTGGCGCACGCCGCTCTCCAGGAAGTAATTCACGCCTACGCCCACAACAATCACTTCGGGCCTTACCCCCCGACGGAAAAGTCGTTCCAGACCGTAAAGCCAATCGTAATAACCGGTTGCCTCAAGAAAGATGGGATAGATGCGCATCCTCGAGGAAGTCAACGCCTTCAGACGATCCATCTCAACTCCTCGCAGCAGTAAGGAATTGCCAACCATCAGGACAGACGCCGGTTCTCTGGTTCCAGCGGGACGGATTTTGAGGGCTTGCTCATACTGTTGAGAAATGCGCGCATAGGTGGGTGAATCATGCTTTAAAAGGTAGTCGGACGAGACCTCCAAGCCGATAATGAGAATGGCGCAGATCCAGGCCAGGCCTTTTGCATAGGCCACGGCCGCAGGTTCAGAAGCGGAAATAGATGAACGCATTGAATGTGTTTCCTGAGAAAAGCGCTAACAGAACGATAGCCGCAGTCGCGAGCCCAGTCCTAAAGGCGTAGGAAGCGCGGGCAAAAGGGTATTCCTGGTTAGAAGCTTCCAGCAGCAAATCCACGAGGAACAACGGTACGGAGAAGAGGCTCAACATAAGAAACGCCGATGCGTACTCGCTGCGCCAGGCGAAATTAGACAGTCCAGCCAAGAACTCTATCGCTGAATTGAGGGAGGTCGATCGGAAGAAAGCTAAGCTCAAGCAAAAGATGTTAAAAGTGAGAATACGCTGTGCCCAGAGCGAGAGAAAAGCCGCGAAGGGTTTGGGCTGCGCCGCACCGTCGGGCTTTGAGGCCGGCCACAGGTGTCGCTCAATTGCCAAGACAACGCCATGAATAGCGCCAAAGATGACGAACGTCCAGTTTGCGCCATGCCAAAGTCCCGCCAGAACCATCGTGACCAGGAGGTTCCAGAATGTTTTCCAGTTCCCGCCGGCGCTGCCACCCAAGGGGATGTACAAGTAGTCTCGCAGCCAGGTGCTCAAACTAATGTGCCAGCGACGCCAAAGATCTTGCAGCCGGTGAGCCAGAAACGGCTGCCGGAAATTAACCATGAAATGGAAACCCATCAGTTGAGCGCTGCCACGCGCGATATCGCTATAGCCGCTGAAGTCACCATACACTTGCCACGCAAACGCGTAGGTCCCGATCAAAACAATCCAGAAGTTTGGCGGGCCAAATTGCCCGCCAAACGCAGCATTTGCCAGCAGCGCGCAGTTGTCTGCAACCACGCACTTACGCACGAGACCGGAAAAAATCAGCATCAGACCGTCGAAAAACCGGTCGGCATCAAAGGTGCGTTCCTTCTGGACTTGAGGGAGTAAGTGCCCCGGTCTTTGAATTGGGCCTGCGATCAGGTGTGGAAACAAGCTGACGAATAGGCCGTATTCGAAGAAGGATTTCGCAGGCTCAAGTCTGCCCTTATAGACATCTACGATGTAGGCCACTTCCTGAAATGTATAGAAAGAGATGCCGGGCGGAAGAATGACGCGGATGAGGGGCAAAGGAATATTGTGGATGCCCATAGTGTTCAAGGCCGCTGAAAAGGAGTCAACGAAAAAGTTAAAGTACTTGAATGTTCCGAGAATGGAGAAATTCAGCAGCAGGGAGAAGATAAACCACTTTTTACGATTCGCATTTTCGCCAATCGGCGCGATCTTCTGCGCGATTACGAAATCCATCGTTGTGCTGCAGATCATGAGCGCAAGAAAGCGCCAATCCCACCAACCATAGAAGACGTAGCTCGCCAGCAACAGAAAGATGTTTTGCCCGCGGCGATCCAAACACCAATAGGCCAGCACGACAGGGATCAAGAAAACAAAATATGCGGGAGAATCGAAAAGCATGCTGATACGTGAAGTGCGACGCTTATCCTTAGAAGGAAGCCTCAGAATATGGCTTGGAGAGGTTCCTTGAAACTTACCTTCATTTGAAGCATTTGGAGACCGATTGCGCGACCGACGACGATCACCAGATTGGCCTACTGTCCGACATAATCCTTGTAAACGCCATAGCCTCCGTAGCCATAGTGCATAGTCCTGGGATCCCAGCTGTTCAGAACCGTACCTAGCACGCGCGTTCCATCTTCGGTGAAGCGCTGAATGGCAAATCGCGCGCTTTCCGTAGTGGTTTGCCCGGCACGGACAACCAGAATTACCCCGTCAGCCAAACGGCCAAGGACGCGCGCATCCGCCAATTGGATCATGGGTGGAGCATCGATCAAGACCATGTCAAATTCACGTCGCAGGCGTGCCAAAAGCTTGGACATCCGCGGAGAATAAAAGAGATTCGTAGGAGTTACGCCGCAATTGCCACTAGGCAGAACGGAAAGACCAGCCACCTCGGTCTTCCGAGCAAGGTGGGACATGGGAAATTCTTCAAAGGGCGTGTCCGACAACAGTACATCGTTCAGCCCCCACCGGTTCGTCATACCAAAAACCTGATGTATCCTTGGCCTGCGCAAATCGCCGTCAATCAGCAGAACCTTGCGACCTATCTCCGCCATCGCGATACTGAGATTGCAAGCAACGGTTGTTTTGCCATCGCCCAAGCATGGACTTGTCAGGAGCACAACTTGGGGAGGATCTCCATCTTGGTTTGGCAAGAGAATCGAAGTTAGCGTAGTGCGGACACATTCAGCAATCAACGATGGCTTGCGCTTCCATGTAGCTAGCTCTGGACTCTTGTCACTCGAGTCTGACTCAACGCCCGACGGAACGGATGGAGTTAATCGACGCATATTGAGAAGGTTGGCCCCGTGCCGCGAAACGGCGGTGTCGTCTAACGGGATGACGCCCAGCTCCGGCAGGTCCAAATAGATCTGTGCCTCGCCCGGGGCGCTTATCCTGCGGTCAAGTCGTTCGCGGAGCAGCACAAAACCAAGTCCCAGGAACATACCGCCCAACAGCCCAATTGCAGAATTCATTGGAAGACTAGGACGGTAGGGGAGCTTAGGTGGTCTGGCCCGGTCAATGACCATGACATTGCTGTCCCGCATTGCAGCAGCCAGGCTGGCTTCCTTAACTCTCTGCAACATCGTTTCGTAGAGTCGGCGGTTCGAATCGACATCTCGCTTTAAGGTGTCATAGTGGATTGCCTTGCTGGACTGGTCGGCCACTACCTTCTGCTGCGCGTCGTGCGCTTCGGTCAATAGCTTTTCACGGCGAAGCGCGGCTTCATACTCGTTTCGCATGCGGCCTAGGACGTTGCCGCGTTCCTTTTCTATCTGAGCCTTCAGCTCATCAATCTGGGCTTGCACGCGCAGCACCTTGTAATGCTCAGGCGTAAGCGTTGCGCTCAGCTCGGCGTATTGCCGCTGCAATTCGGTCAGCTTTTGGCGGTAGTCGCGCATCGTGGGATCTTCCAGAATTTCTGGCAGCGAGTCCGCCGATTTGCCGACGGCCTCGGCGTATTTTGCCTGGTTGGCGATGCGGTCGGCTTGCGCCTTAGAGAGCTCGTCCTGTATTTCTTTAAGGCGCGCCTCCGCTAAACTCTCCTTCTCTGACGTAAACGATAGTCCGGTGATGCGCGCGTAATCTTGGAGTTGTGCCTCCGAGGCTTCTAGCTGGGTCTTCATTTCATCTAGATGGTTCGTTAGCCACTCAGCTGTCCCTTGGGCTGATTTCCAGTGAGCCTCTTGCGATAGTTCCGTAAATTCGCTGACGAGTGTATTGGCGAAATCGGCCGCTTGTTTGGGGTCCGGAGACTCATAAAGGACCTCCAACAGTCGCGAGCTGCCCGAACTCTGCACCGTCAGGTTGCGTTCCACCTGCCGGATCATTTGCTCTCGTTCTGAGAGGCGACCAGTCCTGGAAAATGCGAAGAGGCGATGCACGCGCGACGCGAAGATTCCCCACGCCGTTGTCGGCTGTTCTTTATGGAGCTTCATCTTGTCGATTACGTGTTCGATGAGAGATTCGCTCTGCAGAAGCTTGACTTGCGTCTCCACGTACGATTCCTGCGACACATAATTCCCGTTGGAATCAATTCCTTTCATTTCCTGGAAATTCGTGCCCTGGATCTCGAGGGAAGTTCTCACGCGGTAAATGGGCGTCTGAACCAAGCTGATCATGATCGATGCAAGCAGGCCCACGACAGCAAACCCCAGCAGCGTCATCCTATGACGAAACAGGATGTGCCAATAGTCCCGGAGACTGTCGTATTCTTGCCCCGGCCCTGTCCCCGCGCCACGTGATTCTAAGTACTTGCAGGGTACGCGGCGCGATTCCCTCCGCGGACTCAGCTCCGTCTGACGTTGGTTTGATCTCTCGATTGGAAATTCAGAAAGGTCCACGCGGTATTCCTTTTTAGCAGCTTTATGGTGTACGCCAGATCGCCAGGCCCGTTCCCGTCTGAACGGCGGCTTCCAAGGCACGTAAGGCCGCTTTCTTGCCTGTGCTGCCGGGAATGAACAGAATATCGTCGCCTTGTAGTGCGACGTCTTGCTTCTTTCCCTTGAGGAGGTCCTTCACATCTACCAGCAATTCTTCACGCTGATCGGCCTCGCGCTTCAGCCGCAGGATCTTGGCATGCCGTGCGTCGGCTGTTCCGTTGAGCCCCTCAGCGAGCGAAAGCGCCTGCAGCACGGAGATGGATTGATGCTCGCCAAGAACAAATCCTCCCGAGCGCTTGACCTCTCCGATGACGTAGACCATCTCGGCCTTTGGAACAGAGATAACATCATGCGGGAGAATCCGGATATTCTCTGCGGGGTCCTTGGCTTCCATGATCTTCTTCAGGTTCACCTCAGCCACAGTGAACTGAGCAGACGCGTCCGGCACTGCTCCAGGCAAGGGAATGCAACCCCACTCGAGTTGCCGTGTGATGCGCACGCTGTATCCTGCGTCCGGCCGAATTCCACCGGCTGATGCCAGCATCTCCAGAAGTGTCTTGTATCCCTGCACCTGGTGGACACCCGGCGTGTTCACTGCACCCAGGATTGAGACTGGCTGACTGCGCACCTCGGAGACGTTGACGACCACTTGCGGATCGCGAATGTACGTTCGCAGAACTTTGTCGATCTCCTTCTCGGCCTGCTGCGCCGTTAGACCTGCCAAATGGACGCGCCCCACCAACGGCACTTGAACGTCCCCATCGCCGTCGATGCGGGCAGGCTTGTTGCCGAACTCGCTCAACTCCGGCGCAGAAATCTCCACCTGGTCATCAGGTCCAAGCAAATACGTGGAGTGAACGCGGTCATCACATTTTATTTTCTGAACATCGGACCCTGTTGCCGAAGGAGTCTGCCCGGCAGCATGGGCGCCGAAGAAAAGGATCGCCACACCGACCGGCACGACTCTTGTAGTCTTCATCGTCTAAGCACTCCAGAATTCGGGACTGCGGAGTAGAGCGGCAAGATATTTCTGGCCAACCATCAATGTGCTCCGCGACCTAAGAGCACTACCTTGGCGGTTTCGAACAGGATTGCGAAATCGACCATGAGCGATAAATTCTTCACATAGAACAAATCGAGGGCCAATTTTTCCCTCGCGTCGTCAAGACTGGCACTGTATCGAAATTTCACCTGTGCCCATCCCGTAAGGCCCGGACGGACGGAATGCCGAAGATTAAAGTAAGGAATCTTTGCTTCCAGCATTGAACAAAAGCATGGACGCTCGGGTCGCGGACCTACCAGACTCATTTCTCCGCGCAACACATTAAACAACTGAGGAATCTCATCCAAGCGAGTGTTGCGCAAGAACCTGCCCACTTTCGTGACTCGGCTGTCTTCGCGTGAGGCCCAGCGCGGCCCATCTTTTTCAGCATCTTGAACCATCGAGCGGAATTTCAGCAATTCGAATTCAGCGCCCTTATACCCGATGCGACTCTGACGAAAGAAGATTGGTCGTCCTGTTTCTATGTAAATGGCTAGTGCGATCCCGGGGAGAAACGGCAATACGCACAAGAGGATGAAAGAAGAAATCATAATATCGATTGCTCGCTTGGCCGCGAGCAGGACCGCTGATTTTTCGAAACCATCTGAGAGGATGAACCAACTGGGTGAGAGATGTTCCAACGTGATCTGCCCGGAGAGTCGCTCACGGCAGCTGTGAACGTCCTCCACCTTGACGCCTGTCAGTTTAAGACTCAGCAATTGCTCGACTGGCGTGCTGCCCCTCCGTTCCTTTAGGGAAAGAACGACTCTGTCGACCCTTTCGCGGGCAACGATCTCCTCCACATCCGACGCAGC
>Ga0209375_1003846_pt1 | contig 10347 bp, 7 predicted proteins | sample GraSoiAngelo_131_FD_185888 | JGI IMG/M metagenome (GOLD analysis project Ga0209375, IMG submission 185888) | Grasslands soil microbial communities from the Angelo Coastal Reserve, California, USA - 14_0929_02_30cm (SPAdes) (version 2) | ecosystem: Environmental > Terrestrial > Soil > Grasslands ...
CGATCGGGTTGAGATAGCTCTGCGCGCTCGCGGCGAAGAAATCCTGCCCGAGCCGGCCGGCAAGCAGCTCGAAAGGAAGATAGTAGTGGTAGTTGAGCAGATCCCAGTTGACGTCCTTGCCTGCATAGACCGTCCACGCCGCGCAGACTGCGGCGGGCAGGCAAAAAACGGGGAGCAGCGCCGCGCGTCCCACCGTCCTCCCGCGCTAGCGTAGTTTGGGTTTGAGGCGCTTCACGCGGCCCTGCAGGTCTGCCAATGCCTTTTCGTCGCCCGTCTTGCGGTAGAGATCCTCGAGTGCCCTGATCGCCGCATTATCCGGCGACGGCGACACGGACAGCGCCGTTTCGAAGTCCTGGATCGCGCCGGAAGTGTCGTGCAGATCGGCGCGAACCGTCCCGCGCACCAAGAAAAAGAGCGACAGCTGCCCCTTGCTCGCGTCGGAAGGCATCAACTGCCTTGCCCTGTCCAGTGCGTCCGCGACGGCGCCCACCGAGTAGCCCTCCTTGTTCAGGATCATACCTTCCGCGATCCCAAGTGCACCGTAGAAGTCCTTCGCGAGCAGTTCGAGATGGCGGCGGCTGCGCTCATCAGGCGGCCCCGCGCGCGGCAGGGATTGGGCGAGGAGCGTCGCGTAGCGGCGCCGCAACTCGCCCTGGAAACCGGCAACCCAGGGATTGGGTTCGTCGACCCGCGCCACGGATTCCTCGAAGAACCGTATCGCCTCCTGCGGAATGTCGACCGTCACTTTCTGCCGATCTTCCGACGACTTGTCGACCTCGATGTAAATCCATCGATCCCGCTTCGCATAACCCGAGAAGGCATCCAGCGTAGATACCACCGGGCCGGTCTGCTGCTTGACCATATCGCTTACGATTCGCTGTCCGGTCTTTTCGCTGGTCCTCAGCGGATGAAACAAGCGATTGCCCAGGACCAGGCCTTTCGCGTTGTAAAGGGTGATGTCCGGTCGCCAGTTTTCGATCATCTGGAAGTAAGCCATGGGTGCGAGGTCGGCGTCCCCCTGCGCGAAGACCACGGCGTCCTTGGGCAGTGTCCGCAGTATGGTCTGCGCATAGCGCGCAGCCCAGTCACTGGAGGAGAGCAAATTGGATCGAGCGCCGACTGCGAGAATCAACGCAAGCAACGCCGCGCCTCCTGCCAGGGCGTGCGTGCGACGCAGCGCGTATCGATCCGCGAGCCAGGCGAAGCCCAGGCCCATCCAGAGCGCGGCGACGGCGTAGGCGGGCAGGGGGTAGACATGGAAAATATGCTTCATCATTGCGCTGTAATCGAAGCCGAGCAGCAGCAGCAGCCCCGCAGAGGGCATGAGGAATGCCACCGTGAGAAAGGCCGCCACCCGGCGCCCGAGGAAGCGCCACTGGACCGCAAATCCCGCTGCGGCTGCGAGTGTGCCGGCAAATGCAAACTGCACCAGCAGCTGGCCTCCGAGGAACTCGAAGAACTTGATGCGGTCGAGCCAGCCGGCCGACACCGACTGGTCTATTTCCGCGTATCCCTTCCGCGCCACGAAATACCATATTTCAGGAATCGACTCGAGCGGGCCGTCGAAGCTGATGGGAATGGCCATCCAGGAACGCATCACCATCCACACGTAGGGCAGCAAGCCGAGGATCACCAGCCACGACAGCAATCCGAAGCGCCGCAGCAGCTCGTCGCGAACCGGCCACAGGAGCACCGCGAAAGCCGGCGCGACCAGCAGCATCAGGGGCCAGTGATTGCTCAGGCTGAGGCCAAAAATCAACGCCATCCACGAAAGAAGGCGTGCCTGCTCCGCAGGCGCGGGCGGCGGCGCAAGGGGCGGAGCGACGCGCAGACCGAGAAATACCAGGACCAGCAGGAAGAAGCTGTTGAGGGTATAGACCTCGGCGATGATCGACTGCGACCAGTACACCGGCGACAGGCCGAGGCCGAATGCCGCCACATAGGCAGGCAGGCGCCCGGGGATCAGGGCGCGCGCGCATAACCAGGCCGCGGCTCCCGAGAGCGCGCCGAAAAGCGCACTCACCAGATGGACACGGTAAGCGACGGATCCGAATGGCAGATGGGTGAAGAGGTGGCCGATCAGGGTGAAGAGCGGATAGCCGGGCGGATGCTCGACCCCCAGGAAATAGCTCGACAAAACGAACAGCCCGTCGTCTTCCAGGGCCACCGTGCGCGGAGCGGTGAGCGCGTAAAGCATGAACAGCAGCGCGGCGCTGATGCTCGCCTGGATCCAGTCGGCCCTTGCCGGCCGGAAGCGCTCGGCTGCCAGCAGCATCAGCGCTTCGCGGCGCTCGAGCCGCCCCAGGTAAACGACGCCGTGGTGAAGAAATTCCAGAGTGCGGCGACCAGCGCGCCGGCAAGCCCCGCAGCCCAATAAGGCAGCGATTTGAAGAACAGCCACTCGGCAATGGCGATGTTGATGAAGGCACCGATGCCGCATGCCGCGTAGAAGCTGAGCAGGCCGCGCCAGATCCTGGCCCCCCGCAGCCGCTGATCGCCATAGGTAAAGACGTTGTTGAGGAAAAAATTGCTCGTCATCGCCGCCCACGTCGCGACCAACTGGCTGAAAAGAAAATTCCCCGAGACGGTGAAAAGCAGCGACAGCGCAGCGAGCTGGACGCCGACGCCGGTGACGCCTACTGCCGCGAAAAGGAAGAATCGCGCCGGCAACAGCCGGCCGGTAAGATGGTACAGGAGGAGCATGAAAAACTCGGCGATCACCCGCGCCCCGAGCTTGCTTTCGCCGCGCTGGCGGCTGCGCATGCGATACGGCAGCTCGACGATGCGCACCTGGCCGCGCGCCGCGGCCACCAGATCGAGCAGGATCTTGAAGCCGCGTCCGTACAACCTGCGCACGACCCGTTCGAGGAATCCGCGTCGCACCACGAAGAAGCCGCTCATCGGGTCGGTAAGACCCCTGCAGATGACCCTGCTCAGCGCGCTGGCCGCCCGGCTGGCGCGCACGCGTTCGGCAGCCAGCGCGCCCGTGCTCCCGCCCTCCATGTACCGGCTGGCGACCACGATGTCGGCGCTGTCGCGTTTCGCCGCCTCGAGCAGCTTCGGCACCAGCGTCTCGTCGTGCTGCAGGTCGGCGTCGATCACCGCGAGATACGGCGCGGAGCTGGCAAGCATTCCCTCGATGCACGCCGAGGCGAGCCCGCGCCTGCCGATGCGGTGGATGCAGCGCACGCGGCGGTCCTGCTGGGCGCGCTCGCGCACCAGGTCCTCCGAGCCGTCGAAGGCGTCGTCGACCACGATGATCGTCTCCCAGTCCAGCCCTTCGAGCGCCTGGTCCAGCGCGCGCAGCAGCGCCGGGATGTTGTCGCGCTCGCGAAATGCCGGAACAACGACCGAAAGTTCAGGCATTCGGTGAGCCGCTCTTCCAGGTCAGCAAGCTGAGCAGGAACGAGGCAAGCATGATCTCCATGCCGCCGATCATCAGCGCCGCTGCAGGAATCGTGTCGCGCATGACTACCCGCGGATCCAATGCGCCGAAGCCTGCTTCGCGCCATTGCCAGAACGCCGCGGCGCTCCACAGCAGCCCGGTCACGGTTACCAAGAGACCCAGCAGCAAGCCCCGCTCGAGCGTAACCGTCGCAAGCAGCCTGTCGAGGCCCGGCCGACGCGGCAACAGGCCGGAATTCTGCGCGGAGACGCGGGCGAACAGCGCGAACAGGCAAAGCTGGATGCCGAGCAATGCGCCGGCGGAGGCGTACAGCATGCTGTGAATGTCGAGTCCTGCGCCGAGAAAATGCAGCGGCGCAAAATACAGCGCCGTCGTCAGCGCGATGCCGAGCGCCAGCAAGACGAGCCCCGGATACAGGAACAGCCAGCGGGGGCTGAAGAGCAGCAGGAAGCGCAGGTGGCGCCAGCCGTCGCGCCAGCTGCGCAGATGCGACGGCCGTCCGCGGCCGTCCGGCTGCAGCGTGGTGGGAACTTCGGCGATCCGCCATCCCGCGAGCGCGGCCTTGACCACCAGCTCGCTCGCGAACTCCATCCCCCTGGTCCTCAGGTCGAGAGACCTGACGGCGTCGCGGTCAAAGCCGCGCAGGCCGCAATGGAAGTCGCCCACCGGCGCGCGGAACAGCAGGCGCCCGACGAAGCTGAGCACCGGGTTGCCGAGATAGCGATGCAACAAGGGCATGGCGCCCTTGCCGATGCTGCCCTGGAACCGGTTGCCCATGACCAGGGGGTAGCCTTCGCGCAGCCTTGCAACGAAACCCTCCAGCCGGCCGAAGTCATAGCTGTCGTCCGCGTCGCCCATGATGACATAACGACCGCGCGCGGCGGCGATGCCTCCGGCAAGCGCCGCCCCATAACCGCGCTCCGCGACGTCCACTACGCGAGCTCCGGCCTGCTCCGCCACCGCGCGTGAGCCATCGCGGGAGCCGTTGTCGGCAACCAGCACTTCACCTGTGATCTGTGCGCGCGCGAGGAAGCCGCGCGCCTTGGCGACGCAGTTGCCCACAGTTGCTGCCTCGTTGAGGCAGGGCATGAGAATCGTGAACTCGGTCATCCGGCGTCCCAGCGCCCCCAAAAAAAAAGGTACCCCGAAGGGTACCTTTCATCAACGCTATGCTTTGTTGTTAGCCGCGGCAGGAGCCGGGCAGGTACTTCAGCGGGACCGTGGTGCCAGTGCCACCGCACTTCCATCCCCACAGCGTCGCGCTGTTGCCCTGGGTGATGGTCGCCGCCGCCGTGGAAGTCGACCACGGGATCAGCGTAACGAGCGAACCATTCACCGAAGCCGAGATGCCCGTCACGGTGGCTGTCACGCCGCCGTTCGCGTCGGTGCTGATTCCCGCCACGTACTTCGTGGCTTGCGTGGCGCCAACTTCGCAGCCCCAGCCGTTTGCAAGAGGAACAGTCGTCGGGCCGGACTGGTAGACCTCGGTGACCGAGGTGCGGCAGGCGCTCATGCCGAGAATCACTTCCGACATCTTCGCGCGCACGGTGTAGTCCTGATACGCCGGCAGCGCGACCGCCGCCAGAATGCCGATGATCGCAACCACGATCATCAGCTCGATCAGGGTGAAGCCCTTCTGCAGCCTTTTCATTGGATACCCCCTTCTAACCGATGGTAAGTCGATCGGCATGTACCCGACCTGTCTTGATGCTCGCAATGACCGTGCCAGGCTTCTATGTTTCTGCAAGAGTCTGATTCTTAAAAAAGACCATGCCCGTCAGCCCCAAATAAGTCACACCGCGGAAAGGTTCCTGAAAGCTCGTTCTGGTCCACAAGTGTCAAATTCCGTCACTTTATGGGCCTGCTGTTCCGGCTGCGGGGGGGAGCCGAAGGGAGCGTCATCTGGGTGATGAATTCGTGTGTGGCGACCTCCACGAACGGCGCCGGGTATCCGGCCTCCTTCAAAGCCCACTTGACGCGGTTGCCGAAGCAGGCCTTCTGGTACAGGTTCGGCCGATGCTCGGCGGCGAACCGGCTGATGCGTAGCAGCATCCGATCGAGCTTTTTCATCGCCCGCTCGGCAGTCTTTTTCGTGGAAACGTCCAGTCCGGCTTGAGGAAAATGCTGCAGCAGCTCGGCGACAATCGAGTCGGCGAACTCGTCGACGTCCTTCCTGGAGAACCAATCCAGCAGCATCGCGCTCCAGCGTGCTCGTGTGCGTGGATTATACGTGGAGCGCCCCGGCCGAGCCGTCGCTAGAATCCGCTGATGCTCGACTGGCTCTCCAAGCAACCTGGGGACGCGAACTCATCGGCCGATGAGGCCGCCGCCGACCGGGTTATCGCCGAGGGCAATCGCGCCGAAGACGCTGGGGAGCTGCTGCAGGCCTGCGAGCTTTACCGCCGGGCCGCCGCCCTCGCCAGTCGCTATCCGAAGGCGCATATCAATCTTGGCATCGGACTCGAGGCCATGGGCGATATGGCCGGCGCGATCGGCTCATACGAGCAGGCCCTTGCTTGCGACCCGGCCAACCCTGCTGCGAATTACAACCTGGGCAAGCTTCTTTATGCGCGCGGTGAGCTGCCGCAGGCCAAGCGGCTGCTGGAGCAGGCGCTGCGCAGCCGGCCGGATTTTCCGGACGCACGCATAGTGTACGCATATGTGCTGCAAGCGCAGGGCAAGCCTGAAGCCGCGGTAGCGGAGCTCAGAGGCTCGCTGCGCCAGCGCCCGCGCGATGTAGACGCACGCGCGGCACTGTTCCACATACTCGAAGCGCAAGGCGATCTGGCCGGAGCGGCAGCGGAGCTGGAGTCGGTGCTCAGGGAAAGGCCGGACTGGACCGACGCGCTCTACAACTACGGCACGACGCTGATGAAGCTCGACCGCGACGTCGAGGCCGAAGCGGCCCTGCGCAGCGTGATCGCCCGGGACCCCGGCTTCCTTCGCGCGTATCGGATGCTCGGCAACCTGCTTCACCGGCATGGACAAGTTGGAGAAATGCTCCAGGTCTGTCGCGCGGGCCGGGCTTACCTGCCGGAAAGCCTCGAGCTGGAGTCGTTCGAGCTTCTCGAGCTGAATTTCATCGAAAGCGTTTCCGCGGACGCTCTGTCGGGCTTGCATCGGTCGTTCGGCGAACGATTGGAGAGGGCCCACCCCCAGCCCTTCAAATTTCAGCGCGATCGCGCGGCAACGCAACGCCGGCTTCGCGTCGGCTACGTTTCGGGTGATTTCAACTATCACCCGGTAGGGCTATTCATGCTGCCGCTGCTGGAGCACCACGACAGGAAGCGGTTCGAAGCGTATTGCTACGCCACCAGCACGAAGGTGGACGACTTCACCCAGCGGCTGTCGGCCCGGGCCGATGTGTGGCGGGACGTCCGCACGTTGTCCGAAGCGCAATTGGCAGAGGCCATACGCGACGATCGCGTCGACATTCTGGTCGATCTGGCCGGTCATTCCGGCGTCCCCAGGCTGGGGGTGTTCGCGCAACAGGCGGCGCCGGTTCAAGCAAGCTGGCTTGGCTATCTGAACACGACGGGCTTGAGCCGCATTCAGTACCGCATTACCGACCGCCACTGCGATCCGCTTGGCCTCACCGAGCGCCTGCACACGGAGCGCCTGGTGCGGTTGCCGAACAGCCAGTGGTGCTACCGGCCGTTCGTTTCGGTTCCTCACTCGCCGACGCCGCCGCTCGAGCGCAACGGTCACGTGAGCTTCGGCTCATTCAATCAGATCGCAAAGATCTCGCCTGCGACGCGCGCTCTGTGGGCGCAAATCCTGAACCGGCTGCCCGATTCGCGTTTGGTGGTCGCGGGCGTGGCGGAGGGCCGTGCTGCGGATGGATTGCGCCGCGATCTCGGTGCGGCCGGGATCGCCGGGGCGCGGCTCACGATCGTGCCCTTTCTGCCGGTGCAGGACTATTTGCGCTGGTACGACGCGGTCGACATAGCGCTCGATCCGACCCCGTACAGCGGCGGGACGACGACCTGCGACGCCCTGTGGATGGGGGTGCCGGTGCTCACGGTTCCGGGTCCGCGTCCCGCTTCGCGGAGCGCTGCAAGCATCCTTGCGACCGTCGGCTTGCCGGAATGGGTCGCCTCTACGCCGAGCGACTATGTGCAACGCGCAATAAAGTTTTCTAGCGAACTCGAGCTGCTGTCATCGCTGCGCGTCTCGTTGCGCGAGCGCACCCGAACCTCGCCCCTCATGGACGAAGTACGGTTCACGCGCGACCTGGAGCTGGCCTACCGGGAAATGTGGCGCAGATGGTGCGAGGACGTTCCCGCGTAGTCCTTCACCCCTAAAATGCCGGCATGGCCCGCCGTATCCATGCGTTCCAGATCTTCTACAACGACGCCACCAAGGCGTCGCTCGACCCGGATTTCGAGCCGCTGGACAACTCGGCGAACGAGCGGCCGGACTGGTACGAGTACTGGCCGATGCGCAGCTATTTCTCCGCCAACGCCCTGGACGAATCGGCCTACTATGGGTTTTTCTCGCCGCTCTTCTTCCGGAAAACGCAGCTCAGCGGAAAGCAGGTGATGGCGTTCGCGAGCCAGGCGGGCGAGGTGGACGCGATCACGTTCTCGCCGCATCCGTGCCATAGCGCCTGCTTCTACAACGTTTTTGAGCAGGGCGCGAACTGCTTCCCTGGTTTCCTCGATGCCGCCACGAAATTCCTTCACGCTCTCGATCCTGCCATCCAGCTCGCCGCGCTGGTCAACGACTCCCGCAATACCGTGTACTCCAACTATTTCCTGGCGAAGCCGAGATTCTGGAGCCTGTGGAATGGAGTGTTCAATCGCCTGTTCGAGCTTGCGGAGACTCCCGGCTCGCCGCTGCACGAAGCCTTGACCAGACCGGTGGAGTACGCCAAGGACGACGGCGAAACGAAGCCGGCGCAGATGAAGATCATGGTGATGGAGCGCGTGGTCTCGCTCATGCTTGCATCGGGGGCCTTCAAGACCCAAAACTATCCTCCATTCGCGATGCCGCTCAGCGCGCCGTTTGCCGGGCGCCTGGCCGATCTCGTGGCGCTCGATGCCCTGAAGATCGCCTACGCGCAGACCGGCGACCGGCAATTTCTGCGGCTGTTCGAGGAGCAGCGGAACAGGCTGCTCGCTTCGATCGTGTCCGGCGGGAAAACCTAAAAAAAAAGGTACCCCGAAAGGTACCTTTCATCAACGCTATGCTTTGTTGTTAGCCGCGGCAGGAGCCGGGCAGATACTTCAGCGGGACCGTGGTGCCAGTGCCACCGCAGACCCATCCCCACAGCGTCGCGCTGTTGCCCTGGGTGATGGTCGCCGCCGCCGTGGAAGTCGACCACGGGATCAGCGTAACGAGCGAACCATTCACCGAAGCCGAGATGCCCGTCACGGTGGCTGTCACGCCGCCGTTCGCGTCGGTGCTGATTCCCGCCACGTACTTCGTGGCTTGCGTGGCGCCAACTTCGCAGCCCCAGCCGTTTGCAAGAGGAACAGTCGTCGGGCCGGACTGGTAGACCTCGGTGACCGAGGTGCGGCAGGCGCTCATGCCGAGAATCACTTCCGACATCTTCGCGCGCACGGTGTAGTCCTGATACGCCGGCAGCGCGACCGCCGCCAGAATGCCGATGATCGCAACCACGATCATCAGCTCGATCAGGGTGAAGCCCTTCTGCAACGTCTTCATGGATACTCCCTCGTATTGTTGGTAAGCGGGCCGCTTTTGCAACGCGACCTGCCCCTTACATGCAACGTGCATGCCAAGTCCCACAGTGCTCTAACGGTATGATTTGTAACAAACAATAAATCTGCTCGCGGCGCCTGGGGCCGACAACTATCGTTCCCGGCCGCCAATTTTCGTCACGTCTGCAGCAGATCAGGGCTGGAAGCCGGGGATTTTCGATTCGTCTACCGCGTCGATCTGCTCGGCATCGAGGAACATCTCGGCGTAGCGCCGGTAGACCCTCCTGCGCACGAAAATGTCGAACAGATCCGGGTCGACGTGGTGGTTGAGCTTCATCCGGCCGAGGATCTCGAGCGACTCCGACAGCGTCTTGCCTTTCTTGTAGGGCCGGTCCTTGGCGGTAAGCGCCTCGAAGATGTCGGCGATGCCCATGCAGCGCGCCTGGACCGACATCTGCTCGCGCGTCAACCCTTTCGGATAGCCCTTGCCGTCCATGCGCTCGTGGTGCCCGCCCGCGTACTCGGGCACCTTGGTGAGGTGCTTGGGCCAGGGCAGCGCCTCGAGCATCCGGATCGTGGCGACGATGTGATGGTTGATCACCTTGCGCTCCTCCTCGGTAAGCGTGCCGGAGCGGATAGTGAGGTTCTTGACCTCGTCCTCGCTGAGAAACTGCGCCTCGTGGCCGGCGAAGTCCCGCCAGCGGTATTGGCCGATGCGCCGCACACGGTCGACGTCCTCGTCGCGCATGCGCTCGCCGCCGATATTGCAGGCATGCAGGAATTTGCGGTCGTCGTCGAGCTGCCTGAGGCGATCGCGCAGGCGCTTGTCTTCTTCCGCCGCTTCCATGCGCATTTTCTGTTCCAGGAAATTATGCTTTTTCCTGAGTGCCTCAAGCTCGGCATCGCGCTTGAGCACTTCGAAGCGCGTGTCGATCAGCTGGATGCGGTCGAAGATGCTCTCGAGCTTGGTGGCCTTGTCGACGATGTGGACCGGGGTGGTCACCTTGCCGCAATCGTGCAGCAGGCCGGCGATCTTCAGCTCGTAGCGGTCCTTCTCAGACATGTGGAAGTCGCGCAGCGGCCCGTCCTTGGTCTCGCTCACTGCCTCGGCAAGCAGCATGGTCAGCACCGGGACCCGCTGGCAGTGGCCGCCGGTATAGGGCGACTTCTCGTCGATCGCGCTGTTGATCAGATTGATGAAGGACTCGAACAGCTGTTCGAGCTGGTTGATGAGCATCCGGTTGGTGAGCGCGATCGCAGCCTGCGACGCCAGCG
>Ga0209375_1003848_pt1 | contig 10342 bp, 10 predicted proteins | sample GraSoiAngelo_131_FD_185888 | JGI IMG/M metagenome (GOLD analysis project Ga0209375, IMG submission 185888) | Grasslands soil microbial communities from the Angelo Coastal Reserve, California, USA - 14_0929_02_30cm (SPAdes) (version 2) | ecosystem: Environmental > Terrestrial > Soil > Grasslands ...
CCGGGGCAAAGAACGGAAAGCCTTGGATGTGGTCCCAGTGAAAGTGCGTGAACGCGATACGGATTTGCTCCTGCTTGTGGCCGATGGCGCGAAGGTCTCTGCCCAGATTTCGCAGTCCCGTGCCGGCATCAATGACGGCGATTTGGTTCGTATCGGTGATTTGCAGGCACGTCGTGTTGCCGCCGAATTGCTGAAAACCGGCATCGCAGATGGGGATGGATCCCCGCGTGCCATAAAACTTGAGCTTCATAGAATTGTTTTCGTGAACGTAAGTCCCGGCTCGCGAGTATCAAGCTGGCACCACTACCGGCCGGGCGGGCTTTCTCGATGCGTCGCGGGGCAGTTAGAGCGAGCGCATCCTGCGACACGCACGATGTCCGCTACTGACGATCCCCGAGTCGTCTCATGTCGGCGCGGTCATCAGCTCGGAATAACGCGAATTCGTGCGCTCCTTGCGAGACAAACCGGCCATCAGAACGTCACAGCTTGCAGAAGTTGGAACTGCAGCCTGGTTTGCGGGTTAACCACCGTTGTGCCGGCGGTATGTCCATAGTGCGCCTGTCGCGCTGTCTGTGGAGGGCCTGCCGGTTGGACGCTGCTCGTCTTTACTGGGATCCTACGTCCATTCACATCAATCGAGGCGAGCTCCACAGTGAGAGGCCCGGATTTGCGCGGATTAGCGCGCGAGGACGTGATCTTTCCGAATGCTTTGGTTCCACCTCTCAATACGACGTTTCCCTTAACCGAAACATCCTGCGCGATTTTCGCCTCGAAGCTTCGGCCTACCACACTTTGCGAAGTGACAAGGCTAACCGTCGTTACTGTCACCGTTGTTCCAGCGGGAATCGTAGCGGCGTTCAAAGACGACGCCGCAACGCAAGCGCAGGTTATAGCGATAACTGTAATCAATTTTTTTCGGATCATATTGGTTTGAATGGTTGATATTTCAGGTTCTAACAGAAGGAAGCAGAGGAAAGGGTTAGCGCGGCGTTTCGTAAGGCGGCTCGGCCGTTGCGATCGGGGTGGTTTGCATCGGCTGATTAATCAGCTGGAAAATAACGGCTGCGACAATAGCGGCAGCGAAATCGGCGAGCAGATAAATCCAGATATTGCCCCAACTCGAAATACCAAGAACGCAAATGCCGAGAGCGACCGCGGGATTAAAAGCGCCGCCTGAAATGTCACCAACAGCAAACGCGCCGGTCATCACCGTCATGCCGATGGCAAGGCCATAGAATGAATTTCCTGAAGTGCCTTCCGCCGTCGCCGCGTTCAACACCACATAGACGAGCGCGAATGTAAAAAGAAATTCCGCAAGCAATGCCGGGCCAACGTGTGGGCTGATCGGCGTGACAGGGACACCGGCTCGGAGGAATTTGACAACAATCACAGCAGCGAGCGCGGCTGCGACAAACTGTGCAATCCAGTAAGGCAGCACGTCGGCTGCGTTGACTTTACCCCGGAGCAAGACGCCGACTGTCACCGCCGGGTTATAATGCGCGCCAGAGATATGGCCGCCGGCGTAAACCATGACCATGAGCGCCGCGCCAATGGCGAGCGGCGCGATGACGCCCGCGCCGGCCCCGATTCCGGTGCAACCAATTGTCAGGACAAGGAAGAAAGTTCCGATGAATTCGGCGATGTACTTGTTCATAGTTATTTGTTACGCCAATCAGCTTCGAAAAAGCAAGACTTGTCAGCAATGGGACTTTGGTCTTATCGACAGTGAGAAACGCCGAACCCTGAGCGCCGAACATCCAACATCTTCAAAACTTCAAACTCGCGCTGAAGCTGAACCCGTCGCCTTCGACGCGTTGGCTGACGTCGAAGTCGTGGATCCACCGCGCACTGAAATCCAGATGGCTCTTACCCAACTTCGTGGAGTAGGTCACGATGGGGCCGATGCCGAAAGCGCGTCCGACAAAACCGTTGAGCACGGCGGGTGCGCCTTCATCGTCGTTGACCTGCTGAATCCAACTCTCGACAAAGCCAATGCCCAAGCCATTCTTGAAGCGTTTGATTGCCAGCACTTCCAAGTCGGACAGGATGCCATTCTGATAACGGGTGGCGGGATCCTCAGTGTCGAATTCCATCTGCCAGATGCCGGTCAATTCAATGTTCGCCTCCGGAATAATCTTCGTGTAAGCGACGCCGGGAATAAACGTCCAGGTGTTCTGGCTGAGGTTGACCAGTCTGCCCTTTTCGAAGGATCCAGTCGGCGCCCAAAATGTGAAACTGAAAGCGATATGATCAGTCTGACTAAAGTGATGGCTTGCCACGATGGGAGTAAAAGCCAGATCGAATAATCCGAACATGCTCTCTTTTTTTCGGACTGCGAATGGGCCAATGGAAAAGCTGGCCTCAACCTCGAGCCAAGCCAGCGGAAAACTAACGGCTGACGCAAAGTTCCACTCCTTGGTCGGCGTGGGCCAGATGTAAAACAACGCGATTGGAGTAAACGATGCCTTCATGTCCACGTTCGCGACAAGAAGACCGGCGATCGGCACGTTTAAGCCGCCACCAATGGAGCCTTCATAGTAAGTTTCACCCGTAGCCACTGCGAGCCCTGGTTCGGGTGGAATCACACCGGCGAACGGAGCGATCTGCATGCCGGAAATGGGCCGCCCTAGCCCGCCCTCGACGGCGAGCGCGGGGGTAGCGAATAGAACGGTTAACATTAAGGCAACAGTGACGCCGGTAGTAATGGGTGTGGTTTTCATGTTTTAGCCTTTCAGATTGGCATAGGACATAATAGAGAAAACAGCGGAATTTCCTTCCGAGTCTGTAACAGAAGAAAACAAAGGCAACAAAGAGGTAGGACCTCCTTTCCTCCTTGGTTTTCTTCGTTAACTTCTGTTAATTTCTGCTCATGTTTGATTGTTGCTAGTTTCATGTTTCCCTGGAGTTGGAACTCATTTCTAATCGTTCGATCGGGACAGCGAGCCATTGCGCGGCTTCCTTGCGATCTTGGAATACGCGGACTTTGATTGGAGAACCTTGAGTCAGTAATGCATGCAGCCGAGCATAGTGAATAGCTGTAGCATTGGTAGCGAGAATGGCTGACTTCACCGGTGGACGACCTGCGTAGGTCAGACGCCGATAAAGAGAAACGCGAATGATGTAATCGAAGTTAAGATCAACCGCGTCGGCTGCCACTGTGTCGGAGAATCGATTAAAAGGTTCCTTTAACGTGGCTTCGAGTTCGCCAATGACAGATATAATTTTGTTAACCGTCGCCTCGTCGACCAAGCCGTGGGGTCTATAGACGAGCAGCCGAATGTCTTCGTGAAACTGAATATCAGGTGGAAGCTTCATTGCTCCTTTGGGTTTTCTTTCTGAGTTACTTCATCTTGGAAAATATATCATTGAGGTTGCGCGTCCGAGAACTTCCAGGTTCCGTCGAGGATTTGTTTGCGCGGGCGATAGAGACGCACCATGTAATTCCAGCCCTGCACGGTCGGAAGACAGTTGGGAGTCTTACCGTCGCACCCGCCGAACTGGACAACCACTGAACCGTCGGCGCTCTTCTTAGCCGTCAGATTATTTACCGAGTAGGCATCGTACTCGTTCTTCCGAAATCGGCCTTCGGCGTCATACACGGTGACAGACCAGAAACCATCGACTGGGACGTTGCGGGGAACGGTGAGCTTATAGACGGTTTTCCCGTCGTTTTTGGTCGGGGTAACGTTGAGATACTGGGCTTCAGTGTCGGGGTTTCCGCCCCAGCCCCCCGCGCTTCCAATCAGGCGACGCACCGGGTCAACCTGCTCCTTGGTGCCGAACATCCGATTCATATCGGGCAGCGTCGCATAAAGCACCAGAAGAGCGTCGCGGACCTTCTTGTGGCTAACTGGATCCCAATTGGGAATTGTAACGGTGCCGGAACTTTGCTGAGAGATTTTCACGGCATCCTGCAAGGCATGGACTTTCTTCAAGTCCTCGGGATCATTCGGATCGACGAACGTGCGTAGAGCGTATATTGGTCCTCATCGATTACGATCATCGACATGAAACGCTTGCCCGCATCCGGCAGGGTGATCGTCACTGGACCGGCATCGAGATCAAAGATTGCGGCCGAATACAACGTGTCGCGGTTACCGCGAATGACAATTTGCTTGTCGATCGGCTCGAGTTCGCGGCGATGAAAGAATTTGCCCGGGCCACCAGTCTCCTTGACGATATTGGCAAAGTAAGTGTCGGTCTCGGCGCGAGTAAAGTTGTCGGCAGTAACAAGAATGGCATTACCCGACCTAAATGGCGAAGGTGACTGCGCTTGCATCGCAGTAACTGCAATTACCGCGACACCTAACGAGTAGATAGCGAGCTTAGCTTTCATGCTTGTTTCCTTTTTGGCCCCTATTTCAGATCAATCGTCACCTTTTCAATCTTCCCGGTGAATGCGAAGGGCGGCGTATAGGTGAAGTCAACCGGCGAGCCGACGTCCATGCCGATGTCGAGTCCTTCGCAAATCGAAAATTTATTGGGAACGGTCTTTTTCAATCTTCCTTCGGCGATTTTGCTGCCGTTGACGATCATCGTTATCGCGCCGCCTTTTCCCATTCCGCCACCGTCGTACTTGAAATCGACGACTAGCCTGGTCTTTCCTGTCGGCAAAGCGTCCTTTGAAGTGAATGTTGGGCGCTCGACGCCGAGGTAGTTGTAAACAAATATCGGTTTGCCCTCGCGTAGGTAGAGGCCGTAGCCGCCTTCGATGCCACCGTGCGTGATGATCATCCCGTTTGCTGTGATCGTCCAAGATTTGTTCAGCATTGGAGGAGCAGCGGCATCGGGCACGCCGACGGTTCCCGGGTAATAAGTCATGCTCTTGCGTTTTCCGATCAGGCTCGGGCGGCCCATCAGCTCGGCATTCATCCGCTCTCCCGCCCGCCAGTCGAGCGGTAACACATTGTACTTGGCCGCTTGCACCCACCAGAGGTCCTCGAGTTGACGCAGCTTGTCGGGGTTTTGCGCCGCAAGGTCGTTTGCTTGCGAAAAGTCCTTGTCGACCTTGTAAAGTTCCCACTTTTGCTTGTCCGGGTCGAAGCCTTCGCGGACCGCCTGCCACGGTTGGAAGGACAGCGCCGAAGCCATCCATTCATCTTGGTAGATACCGCGGTTGACACCCATCTCGAAGTACTGCGTGGTATGCCGATCCTTCGCTTTGGCGTCATCAAACGTGTAAGCGAAGCTGGTCCCTTCGATCGGCTTTTGGTGTACGCCATTGAGTTCCTCGGGAGGTGTAATGCCTATGAGCTCGTAAAGAGTAGGAACGATGTCGATGGTATGCGTGAACTGACTGCGCAGCCCACCCTTGTCTTTGATCCGTGTTGGCCAGGAAATGATCATCGGATTGCGGGTGCCGCCGAAATGACTGGCAACCTGCTTCGTCCATTGAAACGGCGTATCCATGGCGTGGGCCCACGCCGCCGGAAAATGGTTGAAGTGCTTCGGCCCGCCCAGTTCGTCGATGACCTTGATGTTGTCCTGCCACTTTTCCGAGAACCCGTTGAAAAACATGTTCTCGCTCAGTGATCCTTCCAACCCCCCTTCGGCGCTGGCGCCGTTGTCGCCGGCAATATAGATAATGAGCGTGTTGTCCGCGTCGGGCAGCTGTTTCACTGCATCGATTATCCGCCCCATGTGATAATCCACATGCGCGCCGTAGGCGGCGAACACTTCCATCATACGCGCGTAAAGGTGCTTTTGATTGGCGTTGAGTGAGTCCCAGGCGGGCAATCCCGCTGAGCGTTCCGTCAGTATCGTATCTGGAGGGACCACTCCCAGCTTCTTTTGCCGGGCCAGTGTTTCCTCCCGGTACTTATCCCAGCCCATGTCGAACTTGCCCTTGAACTTTGCGATCCAATCCGCCGGAACCTGATGTGGAGCATGTGTGGCGGCAGGTGCGACATAAAGAAAAAACGGGCGATCGGGTGCGATACTCTTGACGTTCCGCATCCAGGCAATGGCGTGATCGGCGACGTCGGCCGAGAGATGGTAGTTAGGATCCGTGGGAGCCGGGACTAGATTATGATTCTCGTACAGAACCGGCTGGAACTGGTTCATGTCTCCGCCATTGAAGCCGTAGAAGTAATCGAACCCCAGACCATTGGCCCAGCGATCGAAAGGACCTACGGCGCTTAGTTCCCAAGTGGGCGTGTTATGATTCTTGCCGATCCATGCAGTCATGTATCCGTTCTGGCGTAGGACTTCACCGATCGTGCCGCAGCTTCTCGGTAGGATTGCAGTGTAACCGTCATATCCCGTCGCTACCTCGGTGATGCCGGCGAAGGCGGCAGAGTGATGATTGCGGCCAGTGATCAGCGCGGCGCGAGTGGGGCTGCAGAGCGCGGTAGTGTGAAAACGATTGAAACGCAGACCTTCAGCCGCGAGTCGGTCTATTGTCGGTGACGGCACGCCGCCGCCGAACGTGCTGAATTGTCCGAAGCCCGCGTCGTCTAGCAGGATCAGTAACACGTTAGGCGCGCCTTTCGGTGCCTGCACCGGCTGCGGAAACTGCGGCGGATCGGAGTCTAGGTAAGTTCGACCGACATTCCCGGGGAAGTGAAAGTCCGGACGCGGTAACACATTTGGCGTGCCGGGCGAAGGAGTCGGTGCAGGGGTTTCAGCGGCGCACATGGACCCCGCAGGAAGCATTGGCGCGGCGAGTACCGCGAGAGTTAAAGCCACCTTTAGTTTTGTGAACCTAATTTTCATATCCGGTTTCCTTTCATGTTCCTACTTCTAGTTAGGTTAGGTTTTGACTTATTGGCTGCCCATCGTCTGCTTCAACTTTTCCATTGCTTGGTCGATCGTGAAGGTCGCTGGGCGTTGGCTTGGAGGGAAGTCCTTGAACGTCTTGAGGAACTCGCCGGTCAGCGTGCTGCCCGCGAGCAGGATGTAGCCCTGCTCGACCTCCCACTGGTAGTAAGTGTTGCTGGTGATGTCGGCCTGCTCGTAGGGGTCGGCGTGCAGGTCGAACATCTTGGGGAGCCGTAACGGCGTGAACGGCTCGGACCAGACGCGCAACGTGCCGGGGGCGCGCTGCTCCAGGAACACGATCTTCCAATTCTCGACCCGCACGGCGACGATGTCGCCGTCGTCGTTGAAGTAGAAAAACCCGCGACGCGGACTCTTCTCGACTTGTCCTGTCAGATAGGGAAGCTGGTTGTAGCCGTCGAGGTGGACCTTGTAGGTCTTGCCGCCGACATCCATGCCTTTGAGTAGCTTGTCCTTCACATCAGGATCTCCGGCGGCGGCGAGAAGGGTGGGGAACCAGTCGTGGCCGGAGACGATCTCGTTGGCGACCGAGCCAGACTTGATGTGGCCGGGCCAGCGGATCATGCACGGCACGCGAAAGGCGCCTTCCCAGTTGGAGGCCTTCTCGTTGCGGAACGGCGAGAGCCCCCCGTCCGGCCAAGTGTTCTTGTGCGGGCCGTTGTCGGTGGCGTAAAGGACGATGGTGTTGTCGGCGATGCCAGCGTCATCCAGAGCTTTGAGGATCTTTCCGACGATGGCATCGTGCTCGATCATGCCGTCGTTGTATTCGGTACGCGACGTGAGGCCCGGCTTGTCGCGATGCTCGACCTTCACGTGCGTGAAGGCGTGCATGCGCGTGGTGTTCATCCAACAAAAGAAAGGCTTGTTCGCCTGGGCTTGTCGCTTGATGAAATCGACCGCAGCATCGGAGGTCTCATCGTCGATCGTCTCCATACGCTTCTTTGTTAGAGGGCCGGAGTCCTCGATGGTCTGCTTGCCCACGCGGCCCCAGCGCGGCTGCTCGGTGGGATCGTCGCGATCGGTGGCCTTGCAGCGCAGCACGCCGCGCGGCCCGAACATCTCCTTGAATTTCGGATCCTGCGGATACGTCCGCCGCTCCGGCTCCTCCTCCGCGTTGAGGTGGTAGAGATTGCCGAAGAACTCGTCGAAGCCGTGAACGGTCGGGAGATACTTGTTGAGGTCACCGAGGTGGTTCTTGCCGAACTGCCCGGTCGCGTAGTCTTGAGCTTTCAGTAGCTGGGCCATGGTCACGTCGCGGTCCTGGAGCCCGATGGGAGAACCCGGCACCCCTACCTTGGATAGCCCGGTGCGCAGTGTGCATTGACCGGTAATGAACGACGAACGCCCCGCGGTGCAGCTCTGCTCGGCGTAGTAGTCGGTGAAGATCATGCCTTCTTTCGCGATGCGATCGATGTTAGGCGTGCGATAGCCCATCAGTCCCATCGTGTAGGCGCTGACGTTGGTCTGCCCGATGTCATCACCAAAGATGACGAGGATGTTGGGCTTCTTGTTTCCCGTAGCTGGGGTAGCGGGAGTTGGCTTCGCTTGTGCGAGCACGAGGCTGGGTAAAGCCGCAAGCGAGGCGAACAGAAAACTGAGCTGAGTCATTGTTTTTCGTTTCATAGGAGGTGGTTTGTCATCTGTCGTTAGGGATTCATCATTGATTAGTAGTTGGGAAAATTGTTTTCCAATCGTCCTTCATGCTGACAACAGTCCAGCCTTTAGCGTTCGCTTCGTCCCAAGCCTTATCAAGCCGGCCAATGTCCGACTTGCGATCGTAGGCCCACTCGCGTTCGGCGTCGTCGTGATGAACAAGGGCCATAAATCGCACACCCTGGCCAGCCGCTGTCCATTCCAACATCTGTTTGTCGCCGTCAGAGTTACCAAACGCAGCAATCGGCCGACGGCCGATGAACGTGTTGATTCCTTCCGCTTTGCCCGGCCCGTCATCGTTCCAGGAAGGCCGAGGGTCCTGCGCATAGACGACGGTATCGCCGCGAAAAACAAACTGGGATAGGAGGAGCTTTTTTATAGCCTTTCTTCCCTTCATGATTCCGCCTTGTCCGCGCTGGATAGCTTTCGCGCGCCCGCGGACTGGACGCGCGAAAGCTTTAATTCGAAATCGGTGTTCGACTCGCGTAAACGCCGCTACTTTGCCGCCATCTTGTTCTTGATGATGCCGATGATGGCCATGAGGATGGCGCCGCCCACGCCGCCGCCGCCCACGTTGGCCAGGATGCTCTGCAGGTCGAGACCGCCGCCGCCGGCCGCCGCGGTTCCCATTACCGTCTGGAGGATTGTGCCGCCCAATCCGCCGCCGACAATTCCCGCAATCGAATTCCCAATCGCACCCAGACTTTTTTCTTTCATCGCGGCTCCGGCGACATTGCCGCCGACCGCACCGCTGACTGCTTCTATGATTAAGCTAGTGATATCCATTCGTATCTTTCTTTTTCGCTTTCTGTGTCGCTCCTATTGCTGCCCTGAAAATATTACTGCGGCGTTTCATAAGGCGGTTCGTCAGTGGCGATCGGCGTGCTCTGTGCCGGCGGGTTACCCATGGTGAAGACGAAGGCCGCGACCAAGGCGGCACCGAAGTCGGCCAGCAGATAACTCCCGTCTTCCACTGCGAGGGCCGGACAGGATTGATGTCCTTGATACAACGAAAGCCGAGAAGATTGGTCCCAGTGTCGCTTTTTGCCGTGGACTCGCGCAGAGCTACACATCGGCATAACGAGTCTGGAGTGGCTCGTCCGCAATGCTTGGCCGCATGCGACAGAAGACATGCCACCTTCAGGCTATCCCTCCCGACAAAAAAAGTAAATAAGACTTAAGGCCTACGCTGTTTGAACAGGAGGTAACGGAGAGAACAGAGAATTTGAGCTCCGTTGCCTCCTGTTTAGAGCAGGTCTTTCATCTATTAGCTCCGGGCAAAATCAATCGGCTTACCCCGTCCGTGACTTTCCTCTCATGAAAATTGATGAGCAATCCGATGGGGACGTTCAGCAATTTCATGTAGCTTAACAATTGCGCCTTGTGGATTGGCAGCACTTCCACCAGCACGCAGCCTTCCACCAGCAAATCAAACCGCAGAGGCTCTTCCCGCGTGAAGCCTTTGTATTCGATCGGCACGAATTTCTGGCTGACACACTCTAGACCGCGAAGTTGCAGTTCTTTTTGTAAACACCACTCGTAGATGGATTCGATCAGTCCGGCGCCCTTGTCGCGATGCACTTCAATTGAACCTGCGATGATCGTTTCTGTTAATCCTGACGTCTTCTCAAACAACGGATGCATTCGACGACCAGACTTTAACAAGGAGCTAACAGAGCAAACAGAGAATTGAAATGAGATGGCTCGGGTTGGCGCATTCCAAATAAAAACTCTCCCTCCGTTTCCTCTGTTGTCTCCTGTTAATTGTTTGGCTCAGGGCCGATTCAACGCGTCACGCACGGCGGCGATGAATTTCTCGTCGTCGAACGGCTTCATGAAAAATGCAACCGGGCCGATGGCCATGGCGGTGGCGCGCGCGGCCAGATCTTCACGCGCGGTGATGACAATGACA
>Ga0209375_1003849_pt1 | contig 10341 bp, 8 predicted proteins | sample GraSoiAngelo_131_FD_185888 | JGI IMG/M metagenome (GOLD analysis project Ga0209375, IMG submission 185888) | Grasslands soil microbial communities from the Angelo Coastal Reserve, California, USA - 14_0929_02_30cm (SPAdes) (version 2) | ecosystem: Environmental > Terrestrial > Soil > Grasslands ...
CCGCTCAAGGACGGCGTCATCGCCGACTTCGACGTCACCGAAAAGATGCTGCGGTTTTTCCTCAAGACGATCATCGACCGCCACCTCTTCCGCGTGAAGCCGAAGGTCATCGTGTGCGTGCCCAGCGGCATCACCGAGGTGGAGAAACGGGCGGTGCGTGACTCCGCGCAGTCGGCGGGCGCCAAGGAGGTCTACATGGTCGCCGAGCCGATGGCCGCCGCGATCGGCGTGGGGCTGCCGGTCGAGACCCCGACCGGGAACATGGTGATCGACATCGGCGGCGGGACGACGGAGATCGCCGTGATCGCGCTGTCGGGCATCGTGTCGGACACGTCGATCCGCACCGGCGGCGACGAGCTGGACCAGGCGATCGTCCAGTTCATGCGCAAGAACTACAACCTCCTCATCGGCGAGCCCACGGCCGAGCAGATCAAGATCCAGATCGGTTCGGCGGCGCCGGTGGGTGAAGAGCGGGAGATGGAGGTCAAGGGCCGCGACTTGGTCTCCGGCATCCCCAAGATCGTGCGCGTGCACTCCAGCGAGATCCGCGAGGCGGTCCAGGAGCCGATCCAGCAGATCGTGGACGCCGTGCGCCGGGCGCTGGAAATCACGCCGCCGGAGCTGGCCAGCGACATCGTGGATCGCGGCATCGTGATGACGGGTGGAGGGGCGTTGATCCGCGGGCTCGACGTGCTGTTGCAGCAGGAGACCGGCCTACCGATTCATCTCGACGAGGACCCGATGACGTGCGTCGTGCGCGGCACCGGCCGCATCCTCGACGCCCCGGAGAAATACCGGAACGTCCTGACGACCTGATCCCATGGCGCTCGGAGCGGATCGCTACGCCTCGCGGGCGGATACGCTCGTCTTTCTCGGGTGCCTCGGCCTGTCGCTCGCCGCGATGAGCCTGCCCCCGGTGTGGCGCGACCCCGTCGCCAGCGCCATGCGCCAGACCATCCTCGCCCCCTTCCTCGAGCTGCAGCGCGAGTCGGAGCTGCTGCGCACCTCTCGCACGCGCTTCGACGCCATCACCGCCCAGCGCGATTCGGCGGCCCTCGCGGCCACCTTCCTCCCCGAGCTGCGCGCGGAAAACCAGCGGCTGCGCGGCCTGTTAGGGCTGGGCCAGCGCCTGGGGAGCGGCTACGTGCCGGCCGAGGTGCTGCACCAGGCGGCGCCCACCGACCCTCTGGCCTTGGTAGTGTCGGCCGGACGGCAGCAGGGCGTGCGGCCGCTGGCCGCGGTCGTGAGCCCCGAGGGGCTCATCGGCCTGGTGTCCACGGTGGACGCCCGCACCAGCATCGTCGTCACGTGGGCGAACCTCGAGTTCCGGGCGAGCGCGATGGCCGCCGACGGCAGCGTGTACGGCATCGTCGCGCCCCACGGCACCGAGGGCCCGGGCGTGTGGCTGCTGGAGCTGCAGGGAGTGCCGTACCGCCAGATGGTGCCCGAGGGCACGGCGATCTTCACCTCCGGGCTGGGTGGCGTGTTCCCGCGGGGCATCCCGCTGGGCACCGTGGTCGGCGTGGCGGGCGAGACGGAAGGCTGGGAGCGGACGTACTTGGTGCGGCCCGCGGTACATCCCAGCGCCGTGACCCACGTCATGATTCTCAATACTGGACGGAGTGCGGGGGATCTCCACGGCGCGTTCCGGGCGGATAGCGTCCCAGCGGGCGGAGGCGGAGGGCCGCTGTGAGGCGCAGCGACAAGTATCGCTTCTATCTGGTGCTGGCGTTCCTGGTGGCGCTGGAGTTCACGGTGCGCAGCCGCCTGGGCGACGAGCGCGCCGCCCCGGACTTCCTGCTGCTCGCCCTGCTGATTTACACGATCCGCACGCAGCCGGGGAAGGCGGCCGCCGCCGGGTTCGTGGTCGGCCTGATGCGCGACGCCCTGACGCCGGCGAGCTTCGGCGCGGGGGCGCTGGCGCACACGCTCGTCGGCTACCTGTCGGCGTGGGGGAAGGCGGTGTTCTTCGCCGAGAATCTGTTCGTCAACGCCTGCCTGTTCTTCGGCGGGACGTGGGTGCGCAACCTCGTGATCGCCCTGGCGTCGGGGAAGCTGCGCGGCGGACAGCTCGGCTGGGAGCTGCTGGTGTGGTCGCCGCTGCAAGGGCTGACAACCGCCGTCACCGGGGTGGTGGTGCTGTGGGTGTTCCGGCGCTGGGTGCACGTGCGGGTGAGGGAAGCGTGACCTCGTTCCATCCGTATCTGCTCGACCGCCGCCTGCGCGTGACGAACTTCGTCGTGTGGGGGGCATTCGCGGCGATCGCCATCGCGTTCTTCCGGACCCAGATCCTCGAGCACGGGAAGTTCAAGCTGCAGTCCGAGACCAACCGGCTGCGGCCGATCATTCTCCCGGCGCCCCGCGGCATCATCACGGACCGCAACGGCCGCGTCCTCGCCGACAACGTGCCTGGGTACACCGTGTCGCTGCTGCCGGGTACCGAGCCGACGCTCGACGCCCAGATCGCCAGCTTGCGCAACCGGTTGGCGCGCGTCGCCCCGATCCTCGGTGTGGACAGCGCGGGGCTGGAGCGGGTGCTGGCGCGATTCCGGCGCGCGCCGTACCAGCCCGCGCTGGTGCTGGCCGATGCCCCGTTCGCCGTCGTGTCGCAGCTCGAGGAGCGGCGCCTGCTGGTGCCCGGCCTCGTCATTCAGACCGAGCCCAAGCGCTACTATCCCGACAGCGGCGTCGCCGCGCACCTGCTCGGCAGCGTCGGCGAGGTGACCGAGCAGGAGCTGGGGCAGCGGAGCGGACTGCGTCCCGGGGCGCAGGTGGGCCGGGACGGCGTCGAGCGGGAGTACGACGATTCGCTGCGCGGCGCCGACGGGGTGCGGTTCGTGGAGGTGAGCGCTCTGGGGCACGTGGTGCGCGACGCCGCCTCGTCCACGACGCTGCGCCCCGAGGCCGGCGCGGCGGTGCACACGACGATCGACCTCGACCTGCAGCGCTACATCGCCAAGATCTTCCCCGCGGGCCAGCGCGGCGCCGTGATGGCCATGAACCCCAACAGCGGCGAGGTGCTGGCGTTGTACAGCGCGCCCGGCTTCGATCCCAACCGCTTCGTGGGCGGCGTGGATCCCGCGTACTGGCGGGGACTGAACGAAAGCCCGGCGCACCCGCTACTGGACCGCGCGATTCAGGCGCGCTACCCGCCGGGCTCGACGTGGAAGCTCGCCATCGCGGCGATGGCGTTGAAGCGCGGCATCGTGACGCTGCGCAGCCGCATGAACATTCCTTGTCGGGGCGGGCTCCAGTTCGGCAACCGCTTCTTCCGCTGCTGGATGTCGAACGGGCACGGCGATCTGACGCTGCAGGAGGCGATCGCGCAGAGCTGCGACGTCTACTTCTACCAGCTGGGCATGAAGCTGGGGCTGACCTCGCTCCTCGAGGACGCCAACGGCTGGGGGTTCCGCAGCCGCACCGGTATCGATCTCCCGGGCGAGACGCCGCCCGAATTCCCGTCGGGCACCGAGTACTTCGACCGGCTCTACGGCCCACGGGGCTGGACGGGGGCGGTGGCGCTGAACCTCGCCATCGGCCAGGGGGAGAACGCGCAGACGCTGGTGAGCATGCTGCGACTGTACCAGATGCTGGCGAGCGACGGGCGCGAGCGGCCGCCCTACGTCGTGCGCCCGGGCGCGGCGCCGCGCACCGGCCTCGACCTGGCGCCGGAGCAGCTCGCCGGCCTGCGCCAGGCGATGATCAACGTGGTCGAGCGCGGCACCGCGCGCGGGGCGCAGCTCGCCTCGCTCACCATCGCGGGGAAGACGGGCACCGCCCAGAACCCCCACGGGCCCAACCACGGCTGGTTCATCGGCTTCGCCCCGGCGGACAAGCCGGAGATCGTCGTCGGCGCCATCGTCGAGTTCGCGCGCGAGGGTCCGTACGTCGCGCCGCTCGTGGCCCGGGTCATCGCCCGCTACCTCGGCGCCGACACCGTCGAGGCCTCGGAGTACCGGATCGTGCTGCCGGCCGACACCGCCCCCCACGAGGTGCAGATCCTGCCGGCGCTCCCCGACACCACGCGCGACACGCTGCCGCGCGATACCGTCCCCCGCGACACCACTAAGGACACGTCCCGTGTTCACGCGCGTCCGCGAGCTCGATAGGCCGCTGCTGGGCGTGACCGTGGCGCTCGCCCTCTTCGGGTTCGCCGCGCTCTACTCCGCCGGGCAGACCGACGTGCCGACCGTCGCGACGACGATCTGGCAGAAGCAGCTGGTGTGGCTCGGCGTCGGCCTGCTGGCCGCCGTGCTGGCGTTCCGCCTCTCGCCGCGGCTGCTCGAGTGGGCGACGCCGTACGCCTACACGCTCATCGTGCTGCTACTGCTGCTCACCCTCGCCGTCGGGACCGGCGGCGGCACGGCCGCAGGGAGCAAGTCGTGGATCGGCTTCGCCGGCGTGCGCCTCGGCCAGCCCGCCGAGCTCGGCAAGCTGGTGACGATTCTCATGCTCGCCCGCTGGCTCGCGGAGCGGCGCGCGGCCCCGATCACGCTGCGCGAGCTGGCGTACCTCCCGTTCCCGTTCCCGTTCCTGGGGCCGCCGGCCGGCTTCCCGTTACTCAGCCCGTTGGTGATCGCGGGCGTCCCGTTCCTGCTGGTGATGGCCCAGCCCGATCTCGGCAGCGCGATCGTGCTGATCGCCATCATGTTTGCGATGCTGTATTGGGCGGGCACCAAACCGTCGTTGCTGCTGCTGCTGTCGTCACCGGCCATCGGCCTGATCCTCGCGTTCTCGACGATCATGTGGGGCGCGTGGATCGTGCTGCTGTTCGGCCTGCTGCTGTGGTGGCGGCCGTACGTGTGGGAGGGGCTGACGGTGATGTCCGTGAACTTCATCGCCGGCGCCGTCGCCGTGCCCCTGTGGCAGCGGCTCGCGCCGTACCAGCAAAACCGCCTGCTGGCGTTCCTCAATCCGGAAGTGGATCCGCGCGCGACCGGCTGGCACGTGATCCAGTCGCGCGTGGCCGTCGGGTCCGGCGGACTCCTGGGGAAAGGGTACACGCTGGGCTCGCAGAAGCGGCTCGCGTTCCTGCCGGCGCAGCACACGGACTTCATTTTCTCGGTCGTCGGCGAGGAGCTGGGCTTCGTCGGCGTGATGGCCGCGCTGGCGTTGTTCGTGGCGCTGCTCCTGGTGCTGCTGCGCGTCGCCCGGCGCGCCACCGACCAGTACTCGAGTCTCGTGGTCTTCGGGCTCATGGCGATGCTGTTCACCCACATCGTCGAAAACGTGGGCATGACGGTGAACCTGCTGCCGATCACCGGCATCCCGCTGCCGTTCTTCTCCTACGGGGGCTCCTTCCTGCTGACCTGTTCGGTTGCCGTGGGCCTGGCGCTGCGGGTCGCGTGGGAATCGCGCCTGTCCGGCTATACCGAGCGCTGACAAAGAGTTACAAGATCGGGGCTGGCGCCGGGGGGAGGGGGCTCTCAGATTGTGCCCTTTCCCGACCCCCTTATGCCTCGAATGGCCTGGTTTAAGAAAGAGCGCAAACCGCGCAGCTCCGAACGGGTGAAGCTGGAGATTCCAGCCGATGCCTGGGAGAAGTGCGATGAGTGCGGTCATATCGACATCAAGGAGCGCTTCGTCCGGGCGCTCAATGTCTGCCCCAAGTGCGGCCATCACCGCCGTATCTCCGCGCAGGAGTACATCGACCTGCTGGTGGACGAGGGCTCCTGGCACGAGCTGGACGTCAAGCTCCGTTCGGCCGACCCCCTGGCCTTCGAGAGCTACAAGGATCGCGTGCAGATCGCCTACAAGAAGGCCGGGGAGCTGGACGCCGTGCGGACCGGCTACGCCCGCCTCCACGGCCAGCCGGTGAACCTGGGCGTCATGGACTTCGCGTTCATGGGCGGGTCGATGGGATCGGTCGTGGGCGAGAAGCTCGCCCGCCTGGCCCAGCGCTCGGCGGCGAAGGAGATCCCGCTGCTGATCGTGTCCGCCTCGGGCGGCGCCCGGATGCAGGAGGGGGCGCTGTCGCTGATGCAGATGGCGAAGACATCGGTGGTGATCGCGGAGCTGGGCCGCAACGGCATCCCGTTCATCTCGATCCTGACGAACCCCACGACCGGCGGTGTGTCGGCGTCGTACGCGATGCAGGGAGACGTCATCATCGCCGAGCCGGGCGCCGTGGTGGGCTTCGCGGGGCCGCGGGTCATCAAGCAGACGATCGGGCAGGACCTGCCCGAGGGGTTCCAGACGGCGGAGTTCCTCGTCGAGCACGGGATGGTCGACATGGTCGTGCCCCGCGGCGAGCTCCGCGACACCACCGCCCAGCTGCTGCGCCACATGGCCGGCCGCCGGCCCGTCGAGGCCGCCGACTGAGCCGGCTGTCCTTCGCGGACGCCTGCCGCTTCCTCTTTTCCCGACAAGCCGGCCGCATCAAATGGAGCCTCGAGCCGACCGAGGGGCTGCTCGCCGTCCTCGGCCACCCGGAGCGCCGCTTCCCGACCATCCACGTCGGCGGCACCAACGGCAAGGGCTCGACCTGTGCCTTCCTGGCGGCCGAGCTCAAGGCCCGGGGCCTGCGGGTGGGCCTCTATACCTCGCCGCATCTGGTCTCGATGAGCGAGCGGATCACTGTGGACGGGGAACCGATCAGCGAAGCGGCGTTGGCCGACTGGACCGAGCGCCTTCAGGGGGACATCGAGCGGCTCGACGCGAGCTTCTTCGAAGCGACGACGGCCATCGCCTTTGCGGACCTCGCCGCGCGCGGCGTGGACATCGCCGTCATCGAGGTGGGGCTGGGCGGGCGCCTCGACGCCACCAACGTGATAACACCACTCGCCAGCGTCGTCACCAAGATCGCCCTGGAGCACACCGATTATTTGGGGCCTACGCTGGGGGGAATCGCGCGGGAGAAGGCCGGGATCGCCAAGCGCGACGTGCCGTTCGTGACCGGTGAGCCCGATCCCGCGATCCGCCGGGTCCTGGTCGAGGAAGCCGCCGCCCGCGGCGCCCGGCCGATCGTGCCCGTGGATACGCGCCGTCCGCCCTCTCCCGGGGCCCGGCTCGGCCTCAAGGGGCCGCACCAGTGGCAGAACGCGTGGGTGGCGCTCGCCGCCTTGAACGCGCTCCCCAAGCCGTTCGGCCCCGTGGGGGCGGACCTCCCCGCCAGCTTCGCCGACGCGAGCGTGCCAGGGCGGTTCGACGTGCGGGGCGGCGGCCGCTGGATCTTCGACGTCGCCCACAACCCCGACGGCATGGAGGTCCTCGTCGCGACACTGCGCGAGGAGCACCCGGCGCGTCCGCTCCACGCGCTCGTGGGCATCCGCAACGACAAGGAATGGCGGCCGATGCTCGAACGCCTGCTCCCCGAGGTGGACGGGCTGGTGCTGACCGTCGCGCCGACGGTGCCGCTGGCGCAGCGCTGGGTGGTGGAGGACCTGGGCGGCTGGACCACCGAGCGGGTGATCGGCCAGCCGGTGGTGTTCGAGCCGGAATTCGGCAACGCGCTCGAGCTGGTCCAGGATGGGGCGGCGACGGTGCTCGTCACCGGCTCGTTTCACACCGTGGGCGATGCGATGGCCCGCTTGCCCGCGTTCGCGCCCCCCTCGTAAATTGTTGCGATGCAAGGGAAAGCGTTGCCCGGTTTTCGCGACTTCTATCCCGACGCACTCGCTCTCCGCAATCACATTTTCGCCACGTGGCGCGCCGTCGCCCGGCGCTACGGCTTCGAGGAATACGACGGGCCGCCGCTCGAGCCGCTGGAGTTGTACACCCAGAAGAGCGGGGAGGAGATCGTCGCCCAGCTCTACACGTTCAAGGACAAGGGCGACCGCGAGGTGGCGCTGCGGCCCGAAATGACCCCGTCGCTGGCGCGCATGGTGGGGGCGCGGGCCCAGGCGTTGAAAAAGCCGATCCGCTGGTTCTCGATGCCGCAGCTGTTCCGCTACGAGCGGCAGCAGCGCGGCCGGCTGCGCGAGCACTTCCAGCTCAACATGGACCTGATCGGCGAGGGCGGGCCGCTGGCCGACGCCGAGCTGATCGCGGCGGCCATCGACATCCTGCGGGCGTTCGGGTTCGGACCCGAGCACGTCCAGGCCCGCATCTCGGACCGGCGCGTGCTGCGCGCGCTGCTGCTGGGGCGGGGACTGACGGAGGCCCAACTGACGGCGGCGTTCGGGGCGATCGACCGCACCGAGCGGGAGAAGCCCGCGGCGGTCGAGGCGCGGCTGCTGGAGGCCGGGGTCGGCAAGTCACAGGCGAAGGCGGTGCTGGAAACGGCGGCGTTGCGCGGGCTCGATCAGGTGACCGCCGCGCTCGCGAAGGTGAAGGGCGGCGCCGAGGTCGCCGAGCCGCTCGCCGAGGTGTGCGGCGCGCTCGACGCCATGGGGCTCGGCGGCTTCGCCCAGGTCGATCTCACGATCGTGCGCGGGCTGGCGTACTACACGGGCACCGTCTTCGAGCTGTTCGACACCGGGAAGACGCTGCGCGCGATCTGCGGTGGGGGTCGCTACGACGACCTCCTCGACCAGATCGCGGGGGTCGATCTGCCGTGCGCCGGGTTCGGCATGGGAGACGTTGTCCTCGGCGAGCTCCTCAGGGAGCACGGCGCGCCGGTCCCGGCGTCGGCGATGCTCGACGCCTTTTTAGTGGCGGTGAGCGGCGCCGACGTGCTGCCCGTGGTGCAGCTCGCGCACCGGCTGCGCGACCGTGGCCTCGCGGTGGAATACGCGTTGAAGCCCCAGGCGGTGCGCAAACAGCTGGAGCTCGCCGCGGCGCGGGGCGCCCCGCGCGCGGTGATCGTGGGCCCCGACGAGCGCACGGCGGGCGTCGCGGTCGTGAAGGACCTGGGGGTGGGGACCGAGACGCGGCTGCCGCTCGCGGAGCTGGAGGCGGGTCGATGGACAAAGTGAACCTGGCCGACAAGCTGGCGCGCATCCGCGAGCAATGGCAGCCCAAGATCGTGGGCGAGCTGAACGGCCAGCAGGTGAAGCTGGTCAAGTTCGAGGGCCCGTTCGTCTGGCACCACCACGACGCCGAGGACGAGCTGTTCTACGTGGTGCGCGGCCGGTTCCGCATGGAGTTCCGCGACCAGACCGTGTGGGTGGAGCAGGGAGAGTTCATCATCGTGCCGCGCGGGGTCGAGCACCGGCCCGTGGCGGACGCGGAAGCCGAAGTGATGTTGTTCGAGCCGGCCGCGACGCTCAACACGGGCAACGTGCGCAACGAGCGCACCGTGGAGCGGCTCGAGCGGCTCTGACCCGGGGACCGATGGCACAAGCGCAGAAGATCACGCCACGAGCCACAGACTTCAGCGAGTGGTACGGCGACGTCATCGCCCAGGCCCAAATGGCGGATTACTCTCCCGTTCGCGGCTGTATGGTCATCCGCCCGCACGGCTACCGCATCTGGGAGCTGATGCAGGGGGCGCTGGACGGAATGTTCAAGGCGACCGGCCACCGCAACGCGTACTTCCCCTTGTTCATTCCGATGAGCTTCCTCGCCAAAGAGGCGGAGCACGTCGAGGGGTTCGCCAAGGAGGTGGCGCTCGTGACGCACACGCGCCTCCGCGCGACGGGAAAGGCGGGGGCGAAAGCGGTGGAGGTCGACCCTGCGTCGGCGCTCGAGGAGCCGCTGGTGGTGCGACCCACGTCCGAGACGATCATCTACGCGATGTTCGCCAAATGGATCCAGAGCTACCGCGACCTGCCGCTCCTGCTCAACCAGTGGGCGAACATCGTGCGCTGGGAGTTCCGCACCCGGCTGTTCCTGCGCACGACCGAGTTCCTGTGGCAGGAGGGGCACACGGCGCACGTGTCGCACGACGACGCCGAAGCCGAGGCCCGCATGATCCTCGGGTTGTACCGCAAGTTCGCCGAGGAGTGGATGGCGATGCCGGTCCTGACGGGCGTGAAGACCGAGAGCGAGCGCTTCGCCGGCGCACTCCGCACCTACGCCATTGAAGCCCTGATGCAGGACAACAAGGCCATCCAGGGGGGGACGTCGCACAACCTGGGCCAGAACTTCTCCAAAGCGTTCAACGTGCAATACCAAACGGCGGAGGGGGGCCTGGCCTACGTGTGGAACACGTCGTGGGGGGTGTCCACGCGGCTCATCGGCGGTCTCATCATGACCCACTCGGACGACAACGGCCTTGTCGCGCCGCCCAAGTTAGCGCCGGTGCAGGTGGCCATCGTGCCCATCTGGAAGAGCGACGAAGAACGGAGTCGGGTGTCGGAGGTCGGGGGTCAGGTGAAGGCCGATCTGGAGAACGCCGGCGTCCGCGTGGAGCTCGACCTGCGCGACAACCTGAAGCCCGGGGCCAAATATTTCGAATGGGAGGCGCTGGGCGTTCCCATGCGCCTCGAGATCGGCCCCCGGGACATCGCGGCGGGGCAG
>Ga0209375_1003853_pt1 | contig 10335 bp, 7 predicted proteins | sample GraSoiAngelo_131_FD_185888 | JGI IMG/M metagenome (GOLD analysis project Ga0209375, IMG submission 185888) | Grasslands soil microbial communities from the Angelo Coastal Reserve, California, USA - 14_0929_02_30cm (SPAdes) (version 2) | ecosystem: Environmental > Terrestrial > Soil > Grasslands ...
GTTGCCGCGCCAGGCGTACCCGCACAGCGCGCGCAGCGCCGCGTCGGTCAAGCGCGGGAACGGTGCGCCCTTGCGGCGATGGCGCACCCAGTAGGTGGAGAGGAAGTAGTCCGCCAGGAGCGGGATGTCCTCGGGTCGCTCGCGCAGCGCCGGTACGTTGATCGGCACCACGCGCAAGCGGTAGTACAGGTCCTCCCGCATCTCTCCGGCCTTGACGGCGCCTTCCGGGTCGCCGTTGGTCGCGGCGATGAACCGCACGTTCACGACGGCGTCGGTTGTCTCGCTGCCCACGCGGCGCACCACACCGTCTTGGATGACGCGCAGCAGCTTGGCCTGGATCGACTTAGGCATCTCGACGAGCTCGTCGAGGAACAGCGTACCGCCGTGGGCGGCTTCGAGCAACCCAGGTTTGTCCCGCACCGCGCCGGTGAAGGCGCCCTTGCGGTGGCCGAACATCTCGGACTCGAGCAGTCCTTCGGGCAGCGCTGCGCAGTTCACCGCCACGAAGGGGCGGCTCGAGCGGCGGCTGTGGTGGTGAATGAACTGCGCGATCATCTCCTTGCCGCTGCCGCTCTCTCCCGTGATGAAAACGGACGCGTCGGTCGGCGCCACCTTCCGGGCGAGCTCGATCGCTCGGCGAAAGGCCGGCGCGGTGCCGAGGAGTGTCAGCTTATCCGTTTGCACCTGCGCCCGGTCGAGCGTGTCCTGCTGCTCACGCGTCTCGCGCGCGACCAACAGCGTGTGCACCGCGCGCCCGATCAACACCTGCAGGTGTGATGCGGAAAAGGGCTTGGGGAGATAATCGAAAGCACCCTGCCGCAAAGCCTCGACGCTCGATTCGACGCTCGGATTCCCAGTCATCACGATCACGATCGTGTCGTGATTGGTCCCGAGCGCGGCTCGCAGCAGTGCAAGCCCGTCGATCTGTGACATGTAGAGATCCACGAGCAGGACGTCGAAGGCGCGGCGCTTGAGCAGTTCAAGCGCGTCCTGGCCCCGGCTGCAGACCGTGACGTCGTACCCTTCGTGCCGGAGTACTGCGGCGCAGCTTTCGCGCAGCGTGTGCTCGTCGTCCACCACAAGAATCCGCACGCGGGCCTTGGCTTCCGGCCCGATCGCCAGCAAGGCGGCCGGCTCCCGCCCGTCGCCCGGTTGGACACCGTCCTGTGACATCGGCATGGACATCGCCCTCGTCCTCGATAACGGTCGACTGCACTCCTACGCACAGTTCGGGCCACATTGTCGCGACCTCGCAGCGTGGCCCGGTTTGCCGCACGGATTCAGCAACAACCGGTCACGCGGAGCCGGGCGACCCCGCTCCGAGCGCACCAAGGTGCATCCGTTCTTGGGCTGCGATTGCACTGAATTGCGGCATGAGCTCAACTGGTCTGCGGGCAGGGCACGGTATCGGACTTGCCACACTTTTTCACTCGATGAAACGCAGTTTTCCGAAGCCACACCGAGGGCCACCCCGAGAGGTACCCGTTCCATGAGCATGAGTCATCTGCCGCTGCCACCCGGTTCGACTTCACCGGTGATGGTTCCGCCATCGCCGCCACCCCCCACTGCGGGGTGGGGCGGTGCCGACTCCGAAGGAGGGGTGGATTGGAGGCGGGTGTTCAGCGCAGTGCTGCGGTTCAAGTGGTTGATCTGCGGCGTGACGGTTCTCGGCACGACGGCAGGCTTCGGGCTCGCACGCTTTGTCAGGCCCCAGTATGGGGCGCAGGCAACCATCTGGATTGACGCGACTGAGAGCGAGCGCTGGGGCCAGGGCCAGGACCGAGGGCCGATCCGGCAGGGCCAGTTGCTCGACCCCCAGGCCTGGGTGGATCTCCTCAAGTCATACGTGGTGCTCGATCAAGTGGTCCGCGACCAGCGGTTGTTCGTGAGCCCGAAGTCGCGAGCCGACGAAGCCCTCCTGGCGACGTTGCAAGTGACCGGGCAGTACCGCCCAGGGTTGTATCGTCTCAAGGTGGACTCTGACCGTCGGAGTTACGCACTCGCCACGGTTGAGGGCCAGGTCTTGGAGCGCGGGACGGTGGGTGATTCGATCGGAACCCGGCTGGGGTTGGCCTGGGCGCCCGCCGCCAGCACGCTGCCTGCCGACCGGGCCGTCGAGTTCGGTTTGTCGACCCTGCGGGATGCCGCGCGCTCGCTGGCGGACTCGCTGAGCGCGCAGCTGGATGAGAAAGGGAACTTCCTTCGGCTCGAGTTGCGGGGCCCCGACGCACCGCGCATCACCGCCGTGGTCAACGCGGTGGCCGAACGCTACGTGCAAGTGGCGTCGGACTTGAAGCGCAAAAAGCTTACCGAGCTCACGAAGATCCTGGCGGAGCAGTTGCAGAGCGCGCAAGGGAATTTGCGGAGCGCCGAGGCGGGGTTCGAGCGATTTCGGGAACGGACGATTACGTTGCCGGGCGATCGAACGCCGCCCGTGGCGCTCGGAATGCCCGGCGGGGCCGGCGGCGGCCAGGGCGCCGAGTCGGATCCCAAGTTCGGGACCTTCTTCGGCATGCAGGCCGACCGGGATCGGATCCAACAGGACCGCGAGGCGTTGCAACGGTTGCTGGTGCCCACCAGTGACTCGAGCGGCCTCTCCGCCGACGCGCTCGCGGTGGTCGGGTCCGTTCAGGGGAACCCCGACCTCGCCGCCGCGCTCACAGAGCTGACCTCGAAGCGAGCGAGCCTGCGTGCGCTGCGGTACCGCTACTCCGACCAATACCCGCCCGTACAGCGCTTGGTGGCAGAAATCGTGACGCTGGAGCACCAGACGATTCCGGCGCTGGCGCGCGGGCTGATGGATCAGCTCGCGGCCCGCGAGACGGAGCTCGGCCGGCGGCTCGGCGCAGACTCGCGCAGCCTGCGTCAGATCCCGGCGCGGGTCATCGAGGAGGCCCGGCTGCGTCGCACCCTGAGCATGGCCGAGGACCTCTACACCCTGTTGCAGAAGCGGTACGAAGAGGCGCGCCTAGCAGAGGCGAGCACCATTCCGGACGTCCGCATTCTCGACGCCGCAGTCGTGTCGCGGGAGCCCGTGAGCTCGGCGGGAGGGCGGATGATCCTGCTCGGCTTCTGCGGCAGCTTCGGGCTCGCCGTTGTGGGCGCGGTGCTGCTCGATCGCATCGACCCCAGGGTGCGCTACCCCGATCAGGTCTCACGCGAGATGGGGCTGGCGATCCTGGGCGCCGTGCCGCACCTGCGAACCCTACCGCACGCGGGGCGCCACGGCAAAGGCCGGGTGCCCGAGGACGTCAACCAGGTCGTGGAGGCCCTCCGGGGGGTGTGCCTCAACCTCGTGTACGCGCACGGGGGGCGGGCGCCGCTTCTCGTGACGGTGACAAGCCCCGGGGCGGGGGACGGCAAGTCGTTTCTGGCGGCAAACCTGGCGCATACCTTCGCGGATGGTGGGCACCGCACCCTGCTGATCGACGCCGACATCCGGCGCGGCGTGCTGCATCGCCGGCTGAGTGCGCGCCGCCGCCCGGGGCTGAGCGACTTCCTCCGGGGCGAGACCCCGCTCGACGCCATCGTGCAGGCGACGCCGTACCCCTCACTCTCGCTGATTGCGTGCGGTACGCGCGCGTACAACGCCCCCGAGTTGCTCGGATCCCCTCCCATGTCGGAGCTCGTGAACGGCATGCGGTCGGGCTACGACGTGATCTTGATCGACAGCCCGCCGCTGGCGGCTGGCGTGGATCCTTTGATCCTCGGCACCCTGACGGGGACCCTCGCGCTCGTGCTGCGTACCGGGTACAGCCACCGCGATGTCGCGGCGGCCAAGCTCGAGATGTTGCAACGACTGCCCGTGCGGCTGCTGGGGGCGATCTTGAACGACGTGCCGGCGGGCGGGGCCTACCGCTACTACTCCTATTATCTACCGGGCTACGAAGCAGCAGACGAGAACAGCGGGAGTCGACGCGTGCCGGTCTAAGTCGGGGAAGAGGCCGGATTAGTGCCTTCGTCGAAGCGCCGCAGCCACCCACCCGAGTCTGCCCTGCCGGTCCGGACAGCGGCGGCGGCCCGTACCAGGAGGTCGACGGGTTCGATCGGGGCGTAGCCGACGTTAGCCACAGCCTCGTAACCGCAGCGGACTCGGACGGGTGCGGCGGCCGGGGCACCGGCTGCCGACGCGACGGTCGTTGCGGAGACCGAACTGGCGAGGCGCTCGGCGAGCCGCCGCGCGCCGCCCGCATCCGTGCCCGGGGCGAGCACCGCGAATTCGGTCGCGCTGAGGCGCCCGATCACGTCCGACAGCCGAGCCGCCGCTTTAATCGCCTGCACGTACCGACCGAGGCTCGTGCCCGGCTGCGGCCCGGCGGCGGGCTCGATCGGCTCGAGGTCGAGCGCGAGCACAACGCAGGCGAGCGGGCCGTGTTCCCGGAACGCCTGCGATCCCAGCTCGCGCGCCCGGCGGGCGAGCCCCTGCCGGTTATAGAGACCGGTCTCTGCATCGAGCAGACCCTCGGTTCGGGCCCGGTCCGCGTCGAGCTTGGCGTGAACGTAGGCGCCGATCTTGAGGAGGATTTCGTCCGCGTCGTGCGGAGGCGCGATGCATTCCCACGCGCCGGCTCGCAACGCGGCCAAGCGCTGCGTGCGCGTGGCCGCTTCGCGGATCATCAACAGTATCGGCGTGCTGCTGGAGACGCGCGGATCGGACCGAAGCACGCGACACAATTCGACGCCGGGCATGTCGGGCAGGTCGGCGTCCGCGAGAATCACGTCCGGCTCGGTAGTCCGCGCCCGTTCGAGCGCGTGTTGACCCGACCGCTCCTGGAGCACGGCATATCCGCCGCCCTCGAGCAGGCCGCGAAGCCACCGCGTGGCCTCGTGGCCGTCGCCGGCCAGAAGCACGAGTGGCAATCCGCCCTGTGGCATCCGATCTGTCATGCGCCCGCTCCAGCCAACCGCGTCCCCTGGGATTTCCGTCACTGGACACATGTCTGCAAACCCGGGGCCGCCGATTGGCGGGGTGCACGCCCCACGCCGCGCCTTGCAACGCGGCCGGTTGCGCGGCCGTGCCGCGGCGGCTGCCGCGTGCGCGCAACGCAGCACACGGTGGAGACGGGCTCGCCAGCCCGCGGGGCACGGCGGTTAACCCCTTGTCGCCCTGACTGCTAAGACGGGGCGCGAGCACGATCGGCGTCGCCCGGGCCTCAAACTTGAAGTGCAGGGGCGTGACCTGAGACCGCCGAGTATGCGCTGCAAGGCCTGTCAGAAACGGAGCAATGAGACTAGCAAACGCCCACGACTCTCCCGCCGCGCCAAGGTGGCGAGGTGCGAGCGGTGCGGGGCGTTGATCCTGCCGCTGCCGGATATGATGCTCGGCGCAGGCGACGGTACGCTGGCTCAGCTCACGCGGTTCGGTTTAGCGTTTACCGGTGATCCGTTGCTGGAACTCAAGCGTGAGGGCGGGTGAGCGATGTGCGGAATCGTGGGCTACGTCGGCTCGGGAGACGCGGTGTCGGTCCTCGTGGAGGGGCTCGCCCGCCTGGAATACCGGGGCTACGACTCCGCTGGGGTCGCGGTGCAGAACGGTGGTGGAATAGAGACCCGCAAGCTCGCCGGCCGCATCGCCGGCCTGCGCGAGCTGCTCGCTCGGAGGCCGATCCACGGGCACTGCGGTATCGGACATACACGCTGGGCGACGCACGGCACGCCGACCGAGCGCAACGCGCATCCCCACATCGATTGCGCGGGGACCCTCGCGCTCGTCCACAACGGCATCATCGAGAACGCCGACGTGCTCCGCAAACGGCTGGAGCAGGACGGCCACCGCTTCGGGACTGAGACCGATACCGAGACACTGGTGCATCTGATCGAGGAGTCACCCGGCGCGACGCTCGAAGAGCGGGTCATCGCGGCCCTGGACCACGTCGAGGGGACCTACGGTGTGGCGGTCGTCGCCGAGGCGGATCCCGGCAAGATTGTGGTCGCTCGGCGCGGCTCGCCGGTGCTGCTCGGCGTTGGGGACGGGGAATATCTGGTGGCCTCCGACGCAAGCGCGGTGTTGGGACATACCCGGTCCGTGGTTTACCTCAACGACGGTGACGTCGCCGTGGTGACCGCGGAGGGCTACCGCGTCCTGGACCGTGAGGCTCGGGAGCAGGAGCGGGCGGTCGACGATATCGAGTGGGATCTCGACGAGATCGCACTCGGCGGCTATCCGCACTTCATGCTGAAGGAGATCTGCGAGCAGTCCGACACCGTGCGGAGCACCCTCCGAGGGCGTTTGCTCGTCGCCGAAGGGACGGCGCGCCTCAACGGGCTGAACCTCACGACGGAGCAGTGCGCGGCGATCCGCCGCATCGTAATCGTGGCGTGCGGCACGTCGTGGCACGCGGGGTTGGTGGGCCGTCATGTCCTCGAGGAGCTGGTCGGGATCCCGGTATCGGTCGAGTACGCGTCGGAGTATCGCTACCGGCGTCAGCTTCAACTCCCCGGTACCGTCACCATCGCGATCTCGCAATCCGGCGAGACGGCGGATACGCTGGAAGCGCTGCGGGCCGCGCGAGCCGCCGGCTCTACGGTGCTCGGTCTCGTCAACGTCGTCGGATCGACGATCGCACGTGAAGCGGACGGCGGGATCTACCTGCACGCGGGTCCGGAGATCGGAGTCGCCTCGACCAAGGCGTTCACCTCGCAGGTCGTCGCGCTGTTGCTGCTCGGGTTGTACCTCGGGCGCCAGCGGGGACTGGACGCGGAACAGGGGCGTCGGTTGGTCTCGCAACTGGTCCGACTCCCGGAGCTGGTAGAGCGCGCGCTTGCCGTCGAACCACAGGTGCGGGCGCTCGCCGAGCGCTACGCGGACGCCCGCAACGCCCTCTATCTGGGCCGAGGCGCCAATTTCCCGGTCGCGCTCGAGGGCGCCCTCAAGCTCAAGGAGATCTCCTACATCCATGCCGAGGGCTACCCGGCCGCCGAAATGAAACACGGACCCATCGCATTGATCGACGAGAACATGCCGGTGGTCTGCCTGGCGCCCAAGGATCCCGTGTACACGAAGGTCGTTTCGAACATGCAGGAAGTGAAAGCCCGGGGGGGCCGCATCATCGCAATCACGAGCGAGGGCAACGGCGATCTGAGCAAGCTGGCGGATCACCAAGTCGCCGTGCCGGCGAGCCCACCCCTGATCGCGCCGGTGCTGACGGTGATTCCGCTTCAGCTCTTGGCGTATCACATCGCCGTCTTGCGCGGCTGCGACGTGGATCGGCCGCGCAACCTGGCGAAAAGCGTGACGGTCGAATGACACTATGATCGAGAGAATGGTCGTGCGCCTTCTGGCGCTGATGTTCTTCGTGGGCCCCCTAGCGGGCCAGACTGCCAAGGGGGCTCTCCCGGGCGGGTTTGAGGTAGGCGATCAGATCCTCCTCGAGGTGGAGGGGGATACCCAATTCACCCATGCATTCAGCGTGGGTCCTGGTCCCGCGCTGACGCTGCCCGTGATCGGCGCAATACCGCTCACGGGCGTGCGGCGCGCCGACGTTGAGACCTATCTCAGTCAGCAACTTGGGCGCTACATGAAGAACCCGATGGTCCGCGCCAAAGTGCTGGTGCGCCTCGGTGTGCTCGGCGAGGTGGAGCATCCCGGGTTCTACACCGTCGTCTCCGGCGCCGTGGTGTCCGATGCCCTGATGGCGGCGGGCGGTCCCACGAAGGATGCGAACTTCACGGGCGCGCGCATCGAGCGGGACGGCAAAGGCCTCTACGTGGGAAACGGCTTCCAGGAGGCATTTACGCGCGGGCTGACGGTCGAAGGCATGGGTCTGCGCACCGGCGATCGCATCATCGTGCCGCGCCGCAACGATACCGAGCGAACGTTCCGCATCCTCGGTATCCTCGTGTCGATTCCGGTCGCAATCATCGGAATCGCCGCCCTGTCGCACTAACCCGATGCGCACCCTGTCCGTCGTCGGTGCCCGCCCGAACTTCATGAAGCTCGCCCCCGTGGACCGGGAGCTGGTGAAGCGGGGGGTCGAGCACGTGATCGTCCACACCGGCCAGCATTACGATCCCGACATGTCCGACGCCTTCTTCGAGCAACTGTGGATCCCGGCGCCCGACCACGACCTCGGCGTGGGGTCGGGGTCGCACGCTCAGCAGACCGCGGCCGTGATGCAACGCCTCGAGCCGGTGATCGTCGAGCTGCATCCCGACCTCGTCTTGACGTACGGCGATGTCAACTCCACCGTCGCCGCCGCACTCGTAGCCGCGAAGCTCCAGGTGCGGGTCGGTCACGTCGAGGCCGGTCTGCGCAGTCGCGACTGGACCATGCCCGAAGAAATCAACCGCGTGGTCACGGACCGGCTGTCGGACCTGCTGTTCCTGCCGTCGCGTGACGCGGCGGAGAACCTCGAGGCCGAGGGTATCCCCGCCGACCGGATGCACTTCGTCGGCAACGTGATGATCGACACGCTGTGTTGGGCGCTGCCGCAGGCGCTGGCGGTCGACGCGCCGGCGCGTTTCGAGGTCCGCGGGCGTCCCTACGTCGTGGTGACGCTGCACCGCCCGGCCAACGTGGATGATCCCGCCGTCCTGCGGGAGCTACTCGAGGCCTTGACCCGGCTCGCCGACCACGTCCCCGTGCTGTTCCCGGTGCATCCACGCACACGCGCGCGCATCGAGGACCTGCGGCTGCGGCCGTCCGCCGACCGGGGACTGCGACTGCTCGAGCCGCTCGCCTACCTCGACATGCTGAGCCTCGTCGCGAAGGCCGGCCTGGTCGTCACCGACTCGGGCGGACTCCAAGAGGAGACGTCGTTTCTCGGAGTGCCGTGCCTGACCGTGCGACCGAATACCGAGCGCCCGATCACCTGCACGCACGGGACGAACCGCCTGGTGCAGGCGCAGCGCGATGCGATTCTCGCAGCGGCCGAGCGCGGCCTCGCGCGGCACTCCCCGGCGCGACCCGTCATCGAGCGGTGGGACGGCCAGGCCGCCGAACGCATCGCGCGGGTGGTGTGCGAGGGTGAGCGGTTCGAACTAGACGGTGCGGTGGCAGCGCCTTCACACGCGGCGCGACGGGCCGTCGCCATCCCGCAACCGCTGGGCGCGGGCTGACACGCGGATGGCGCCAGAGGCATGCAGAGTGTGCGTAACCCAGGAGGTAGTCGAATGAGCGATGCAGCGACCAGCGGGGAGCGGACCGCACGCCGCTCCCCGCGGCGCTCCGTGCAATGTAGCAACGCAGCCACTTCCGTCGTCGCAGCTGTGGCGCGCGCGTTCTAGTGTAGGCGCGACGACTGAGGCTCCACACCTGATGTGTGCGCCGCGATGCACGACGGCGACACTGCAACGCATCTCTCGATTCCACAACAGCCTGTCGAAAGCGCCGCGACTGGCACCTGTCTTGCCAGGCGCCTCCCCACAGGAATCTCGAGCTGAAGATCCTGCGAGGAGGCGGAGCATGCTGACACATACGATTCTGCGTTTCGGGGCCGGCGTGGCGGCCGGACTGCTGGCCGTGGCGTGTAGCGACCAGCCGAACGTCAACATGGCGCCGAAGCGCCCGAGCTTCTGGGTCACGCCGCCCCCGGCACAGTGCCCCACCGGGAAGTGGACGGGTGGTGGGCGTATCGACCCCACAGGCATGCGGACGGCAGCAAACTACGATAACGTCGATGAACCTTCACCAACTGGGGACCCGCCCCCAGCTCCGGAACCGGCCCCCTACTTCACCGGGAAGTTTACGTTCGGGTTCAACGTCTTCTTGGCGACGAACGCGGCCAATCGGTGCTTCGTGCAGAAGGGTGAGATCGAAGTCAACGGTCACCCCTTTAAGGTCGCGTGGCACGTTTCGATCCACGATGGGGTCGACACCTTCAGCGGTGACAGCGTATTCGCCAATGTGTTCGCCGATAACTCGGGAAGGGGCTTTTGTCTGGTGGTGGGGACCGCCGACGCTTACATGACGGCGCGCGTCAACCCGGGAGACGGCCGCGAAACGGCGCAATTCGAGGTCTGCGACAACGATCGTGGCAAACCGCAGAACAGCCGCACGGATGCGATGCGCTGGCGGGCCGCTCCCATTCATTCGGGAGAAACGGGCCCCACCGGGGACACGGGCCTGACGTACTTGAGAGGCGGCAACATCGTGGAGCACGGGTCGTGAACGGACGGCACCATCCAAGCGCATTGGGGACCAGTGAAAGGAAGGAGTGACTGATGAACGGCAACAGCATGCACCGGGTGAATCGCCTCGCGGCCCTCGGGCTCGTCGTCGGGCTCGTGGCCGGGCTCGCGGCGGCGGGTAGCGCCCAATCGGTGGGCGGCCAGGCGTACAGCACGTACGTCAACACGCCGCTCGGTTCCAGTGGTCAGTCGCCACTGGCCGTGCTG
>Ga0209375_1003854_pt1 | contig 10333 bp, 12 predicted proteins | sample GraSoiAngelo_131_FD_185888 | JGI IMG/M metagenome (GOLD analysis project Ga0209375, IMG submission 185888) | Grasslands soil microbial communities from the Angelo Coastal Reserve, California, USA - 14_0929_02_30cm (SPAdes) (version 2) | ecosystem: Environmental > Terrestrial > Soil > Grasslands ...
CGGGCAGAGCGATCCGCCAAGCCGGATCCCCAAGCCCCTCGTGCCGCGGGCTTGGGGCTTCCGGAGCGCCAGGCGCTACATCAGCCTGTACTGCCGATTGCCGCGATCGTCGGCAGTCGTGACGAGTATCTCGACCGCCAGCCGCAGGAGCTGATCGATGGCTTTCGGCGGAACGCGTCGCGCTCTCGGTGATTCACCGGCATCGTGGTCCCGCGGGCTCGCCACGGCTTTCAGATCTGATTGTCCGCTGGATTCGCCGTCAGCATGGCGCGACGAGGCCGTGGGCGCGTTCGCCCCTCTACGGCCCGCGCATCTGGCCGATCAGACGGTCGCCGGCTGGAACTCCAGCGTGTTGCCGTCGGGGTCGTTGCACAGGAGTTGCACGCGCCCGCCAGGTTGCGTGTTCTCGACGTACTTGATCCCCTCGCGCTCCAGCGTGGCCTTCATCGCGTCGTAGTCGGCCACCTCGAAGCAGGTGTGACGGCCGAGCGGGCTGATCGCCGCTCCCGGCCCGGGCGGCACCATCGCCGACTGGATGATGTGGATCTGGGGGAAGATGCCCGGCGTGCCGAGCCAGTAGCCGCCGCTGGAAAACGCCGGGCGCGGCAGCACCTGGAATCCCAGGACGCGGCAGTAGAAGTCCTTCGCCCGCTCGGCGTCGGCGGTCGCGAGGCCCTCGTGCTGGACGCGGACCACGTGAGTTCCTGTCACCGGCCGAATGACCTGGGGCATCTCTAGCGCCATCGTCGCCTCCTCGCGCGCCACCGCGCGCATGCGCCCGCGATTATACGCGGGCGACGGTCTGGGCGGATGGCACGCGACATCGGCTCTTCGAGCCGGGCGCGCCTGAGCTACGAGGTCCGGAGCGCGACGGTGGCGGTGGCGACGTAACCGTCCCCGTCGCGCGCCATCGTCCACATCACGAGGGACCTGTCGGCGATCGGCGCCAGGAAGCGATCCGTGGCGTTCGTCGTGTCGCGGTTCGGGTGCCGACCGTACGGGGCTCGCGCATAGACGGCGTTCGTGACCTCGTCGGGGAAATAGAGCTGGGTGGTGGCCGCCTTCGCGCCGACGCGAAGCTTGAGGTGCACGTGCGGGGTGCGGCCCTGGTACCAGCCCGGATAGATCGTTCGGAACCGAACGGCACCGGCGGCGTCCGTGAGCTGCGTGCCCCGCAGAAACGTCTTGTCGTCCACCGGCTCGACGTGCCCCGGCGCGATGGCGGCGCCCTCGTAGCCGGAATAGACGCCGAGCGCATCGCATTGCCAGACGTCCACGGCGGCTTTGGGGATCGGCGCGCAGGACGTGGAGGCTTCGAGCACGCGGAGAATGAGCTGGAGCGGCACGCCGGGCTTGCCCTCGGAGATGGCTTCACGAATGCGAGGCTGGTCCAGGTAGAACGGGCCTTCGATCTGCTCCGGCGTCAGCGTGCACACTGGTTGCGCGAGCGCGCGTCGCCCCCACGCCGCGGCGACAGTGCCAAACGCGAGACTGCCGAGAACCCCCACCGCCGTTCGCCTGTTCATGTTCCTTTCGACGGCGCCGCGTTTACCGCGGCCTCGGCTTTATCACTCCGCGAGCCGCGCCAGTCGCGCGGTCGTTTCGGCCGTTTCGCCATGCGGCGAGTATCGCATGCCGTCAACGCTCTCGTCTGATCGGCGAGATTTCAAAGTGATGCACGACAGGACCGCGAACGCGCGCCGCATTCGGGCATTTGCGGTCTGGCAGGTCGTGGCGCATCATCCGCGCCATGACAGAACACTCGAAAAATCACGACTGGCTCGCGTTGACGGTCGAAGAGCCGCTCGAGCCCGGCCTGCCGATCTGCGACCCTCACCACCACCTCTGGGACCTGCGCTCCGGCCGCGTGGCCGAGCGCTACCTGCTCGACGAGGTTCTCGAGGACGCCGGCGCCGGCCACAACGTCGTCTCCACGGTCTTCATCGAGTGCGGAGCGATGTTCAAGACCGACGGCCCGGAAGCCTTTCGGCCCGTCGGCGAGACCGAGTTCGTGAACGGCATCGCGGCGATGAGCGCCTCCGGCCTCTACGGCAAGACGCGGATCGCGGCCGGAATCATCGGCACGGCCAGCCTTCGCATGGGTTCGGCCGTCGGGGCGGTGCTCGACGCCCAGATCGCCGCAGGTGGCGGCAGGTTCCGGGGCATCCGCCTGGGAGCGGCCTGGGATCCCGATCCGAGCATTCCCAACCACCGCACCGAGCCGCCGGAGCACCTGTTCCTGCGCGACGACTTCCGCGCCGGGTTCGCCCAGCTCGCGCCGCGCCACCTGACGTTCGAAGCGTGGTGCTATCACCGCCAGATCCCGGACGTCACCGCGCTCGCGCGGGCGTATCCCGGCACGACGATCATCCTCAACCACTTTGGCGGGCCGCTCGGCATCGGGCCGTACGCCGGCAAGGAGAAGGACGTGTACGCCGAGTGGCGCAGGTCCATCAGCGAGCTCGCCACCTGTCCGAACGTCGTGGCGAAGCTCGGCGGGATCAACATGGAGATCAACGGCTTCGGTTGGCACGAGCGGCGCCGGCCGCCGGGGAGCCAAGAGCTCGCCGACGCCACCCGCCACTACTACGAGTTCACGATCGAGAAGTTCGGGGCCGATCGCTGCATGTTCGAGTCGAACTTCCCGGTGGACAAGGCGAGCTGCAGCTATACGGTCCTGTGGAACTCGTTCAAGCGTCTGGCCTCCGGCTGCACGGCGGCGGAGAAGGCGAAGCTGTTCCACGACGCGGCGGCGCGCGTCTATCGCCTCCAAACGTAGGTTAAAGTGCCTTTCGAAACGTCAGGTTGATGCGGCAACGGCCGGTCAACGGGTCGTCTCCGTCTTCGAGCGGCTCGACACCGTGGAAGGTGAGCCGCGCCGGTCCACCCCACACGACGACGTCGCCGCTCTCGAGCCTGACGCGGCGCGGTCGGTCGTTACGGCGTTGGCCGCCGAAGAGGAACACTGCGGAGAGCCCGAGCGAGACCGACACGATCGGCTGGCCGAAGTCTCGCTCGTTCCTATCTTGATGAAGCGACAGCCGCGCTCCAGGTTCATAGCGGTTGACCAGGCACGCGTCCGGGGCGAAGCCGTCGAATCCAGCCGCGAGCGCTGCGCGTACGGCGAGGCTGCGACATATCGCGGGCATCGCTGGCCAGGGGCGTGAAGTGACAGGGTCGATCGGATCGTAGCGGTAGCCAGAGCGATCGGTCACCCAGCCGGCGCGGCCGCAATTGGTGATCGCCACTGACATTCGATGACCGCCCGGCGTCACCATGTGGCGGAACGGCGCCGCCGCGAGCACGTGCCGCAGCGTCTCCATCAGCGATCCAGTCTCCGCCTCGGCGAATGCTCGCAGAAGCGTCGCGCCTTCGGCCAGAAGGACGACGGGCTCGACAGGCAGGAGATTCAGGATGCGGCCTCGCGCTCGAGCAGGGTCCGTTTGCGCTGCACGCCCCATCGGTAGCCGGAGAGCGCCCCGTCGTTGCGGACGACCCGATGGCAGGGAATGGCGACGGCGATCGGATTCGAGGCACACGCTCGGGCCACCGCGCGTACCGCCGTTGGCGAGCCGACGCGCGCGGCGATCTGCGTGTAGCTCGCGGTCGATCCAGCCGGAATCTCGCGCAGCGCTTGCCAGACCCGCTGCTGGAACGCGGTGCCGCGGACGTCGAGTGGCAGATCGAGACCAAGGGCCGGCGCTTCGACGAAGCCGACGACCCTGGCCACCGTCTGCTCGAACCCTCGATCGCCGCCGATCAGCTGAGCTTTCGGAAAACGGTCCTGCAGGTCGCGCACCAGGGCGCCGGGATCATCGCCGAGCAGGATCGCGCAGACGCCCTTCTCGGTGGCGGCGATGAGGATCGAGCCCAGCGAGCATTCGCCGACGGCGAAGCGAATCGATGCCCCTGAGCCACCGGCGCGAAAGGTCGTGGGGGTCATACCCAGCAGGTCCGAGGCCGTGGCGTAGAAGTGACCATTCGAGTTGAACCCGGCGCCGTAGATCGCCTCCGTCACCGTCCCCGTCCGCCCCAACTCGTCCCGGACACGCTGCGCACGATGAGCTGCCGCATAGGCTTTCGGCGTGACGCCGGTCGTGGCTTTGAAGACCCGGTGGAAGTGAAAGCGGCTCATCCCCGAGGCTTCGGCCAGCGCCTCGAGGGTCGGCATCTCCTCGGCGGCTTCCATCAGACGGCAGGTCTTCGCCACCGCAGCGGCGCGTCGCTCGGCAAGCGCGGGCTCGTTGGGTCGGCAGCGTTTGCATGGCCGGAAGCCGGCCCGTTCGGCTTCCTCGCGCGTCGAGTGGAAGTGGACGTTTTCTCGTCGCGGCGGCCGGGCCGCACACGTCGGGCGGCAATAGACCCTCGTCGTCCGCACAGAATAGTAAAAGCTGCCGTCGGCGCGAGGATCACGGCGCAGCACGGCAGCCCAGCGCTGTTCATCATTCGAAAATGGCGACAGCTTCGACATGAGCGCGCCCCCTCCTCGATTTCGATGCACGGTCCGGCTCGGCCGACTCATCGTGGGGGATTCAATGTCGACGAGCACTCCGCTTCTTGCTCTCAAATCCTGTCGACCGGGGTGTGCCCGTTCACCTCATCGTGGCCAGCGGCGCCACGCCGAGCTCCTTCGTGCACTCGGCGAACCACTGGATCACCTCCTTGTGGAGCGGGATCCCGTGGGTCCGCCGATGCTGGATCTCTTCGGCCTCCGACAGCCCCGGATAGAGCACGCGCTCTTGTCCCGCCGCCGGCTTCGCCGTTCTCAACGTTCGCAGCATCGTGTCCATCGTGTCCTTGAACTGCTCGAGGTCGGTGAAGGCCTCGATGTTGTACGCGGCGAAGTGGTTCTTCGACCCGCTGCCGGGCACCAGCATCGTCGGGAGCGCGCCGGAGAGGACCGTGGACAGGACCTCGGCCATGAGGGCGAAGCCGTAGCCCTTGTGTGAGCCCTGCTCGCGCGTGCCCCCGAGCGGAGCCTGATAGACGTCGTCGCGGTCGAAGATCGGCTTCTCCTCCATGATCGGCGTACCGTCCTTGTCGGTGACCCACCCCGGCAGGAGCGGTGAGCCCACGCGCATCGCCAGCCGGATCTTGTTGCCCGCGATCGCCGAGGTCGCGGCGTCGAAGAGCATCGGCGCCTCGTGGCGCGCCGGCGCGGCCAGCGCGATCGGATTGGTGCCGAGCAGCGGCTTCGACGCGAACGTCGGCACCACGCTGAGCCCGGCGCCGGTGAAGCAGACGCCCACCATGTTCTGCTCGGCGGCCTGCATCGCGAAGTGGCCGATCGCGCCGAAGTGGCCGCTGTTGAACACGGTCACCACGCCGACCCCGACTCTCCGGGCCTTCTCCACGGCCAGCCGCATCGCCTTCGGCCCGATGATGATACCGAGCCTCCGCTCGGCGTCGATCACCGCGGTGCCGGGCGACTCGCGCACCATTCGCCAGCCGGGCCGCGGATCGAGCTTGCCGGCCTTGTAGTCGCGCACGTACGCGCGGAGCATGTTGGAGACGCCGTGCGTCTCGACGCCGCGGAGGTCGGTCATCGTCAGCACCTCGCCGGCCTCGGCGGCGTCGTCCGGGCTCACGCCCAGCTTCTCGAAGATCTGGGTCACCGTCCGTCGCAGTGCCGCGTCGTCGACCAGCACCTGATCCTTCTCGGGAACCTTGAAGCGCTCGAGGATCATCACTCGCTCCTTGCTCAGTGCTTGTGAACGTACTTGGTCAGGCTGCGCCCGCTGTTCGAGGCGAGATAGATGTCGCCGCGCGAATCGACCCAGAGGCCGTGGCCCGAGGGCGAGTCGAAGCGCGCCAGGACCGTGCCGCGCTTGTCGAGGACGCTCACCGACGGCCTGATCTCGCTGACGTAGGCGATCTCCTCCGGCGAGATGTAGATGTCCGTCGGGCGATGGATATCGCGCCACTGCGCGATGAACTTGCCCTCGGCGGTGAACACCTGGATCCGGCTGTTCTCGCGGTCGCAGACGTAGACGCTGCCTTGCTTGTCCACCCACAGGCTGTGCGGGAGATGGAACTCGCCGGGCTCCACCTTGCCGGGCGTGCCCCACGACGACAGCAGGCTGCCCTCGGACGAGAAGCGATGGACGCGGCTGTTGCGGTAGCCGTCCGAGACGTACAGGTCGCCCGACGGCGCCGCCACCATCTCGGTCGGCTTGTTGAACGGCCCGGCCGAGCGCGGCGGAAGCTCGATGTCCTTCACGGCGCCGGTGTCGGAGGGCTGGCCGCGCTTGCCCAGGACCATCAGCGGCTTGCCGTCCAGCGTGAACTTCAACGCCACGTGGTCGTCACGATCGGTGAGATAGACGATGTCGTGGTCGATGGAGATCCCGTGAGGATCGGTGATGGCGCTGCTGCCCCACGATCGCAGGTAGTTGCCGTCGCGGTCGAACACGACGACGGGCGGATCCTTTCGCTGGAACGCGTAGACGCGGTCCTGGGAATCAGTGGCGACGGCGCTGACCGGGCCGAACGTCCACCCGGTGGGCAGCGTGGCCCACGTCTCATGTACCTCGTAGCTGTAGCGGCCGCTCCCGACGGTCGTCATCGGTTGAGGTCTCCTCTCAGTTCAGGTCCGCGATGCGCGGACCGACCTCCTCGATCAGCAGTTGCAGCGAGCGATGATCCCACTCAGGGTTGTCCGAGTCCGTGGTGATGGCCAGCAACATGCCGAAGCCCCCGACGGACTCGTAGAGTCGCCGGATGCGATCGGCACATTCCTCGGGATCACCGACGATCCACAGGTGCTCCATCATGTAGTCCACGTCGAGCGCGTCGTCGGGCATGCTCGGGTCGATCTTGCACGCCGCCATCTGGCTGGTGCCCCGGCGGTTCGGGTACTGGTGCCGCACGTAGTTCCGCCCGAGCACCTCCCGCGCCCGCTCCTGGGCGAGCTTCGACGTCTCCGCCACGAATACGTCGCGGCCGATGCGCCACTGCCGGCGATCCGCCGCCCTCCCGGCGCTCGCCGCGCCCGCTTCGACGAGAGGCCAGTGGTCTTTGAGATGCGCGGGGGCCAGCAGCGAGCTGCTCATCGGCATGAAGCCGCGCGCGCCGGCGAGTCGGATCGCCGCCGAGCCGATCGAGGTGGCGGCGACCCCGATGGGCGGATGAGGTTTCTGATAGGGCTTCATGTAGAAGCCGCGCTCGCGGACCGGGTCCATGCTGGGCGCCGTCACCTCGAAGAATTTCCCGCGGTAGCTGAAGGCCCCATCCGACGCCCAGAGCTTGAGAATGACGTCGAGCGCTTCGGCCGAGCGCTCCCGCACCTGGGCCGGCGTACAGTCCTGGAGCCCGAACAGCGCGAGATCCGTGGGAATGGCTCCGCCGCCGATGCCCCAGTAGAACCGTCCGCGGGCCAGGTGGTCGAGCATGGCGATGCGATGGGCGACCTCGACGGGGTTGTGCAGCGCCAGGAGCGTCACGCCGGTGGCCAGCACGATCTTCTCGGTCTTGATCAGCGCCTGGGCGATGAGGAGCTCGGGCGCCGGCGCGTTCTCCCACCGCTCGGTCAGGTGCTCGCCGATCCAGACTTCGTGATAGCCGAGCCGGTCGGCCAGCACGATCTGTGCGAGGTCGCGCTCGTAGGAATCCACGAAGGAGCGCTCGGGCGGATGCAACGGCATCATGAACAGACCGAATTGCATCGATGTCTCCTCACGTGGCAGGTTCAGGGGAAAGGAATCTATCATATGGCGCCCGGGGAGGAGCCCGACCGACATGACCGCCACGCTGACCGTCGCAAAACCCCAGGATCTGCTGCCGCACGTGGGCCGAGAGCTGGGCCCGTCCGAGTGGATGACCGTCGACCAGGCGATGATCGACAAGTTCGCCGACGCCACCGGCGATCACCAGTGGATTCACGTCGACGTGGAGCGCGCCCGGCGCGAGATGCCGGGCGGCAAGACGATCGCCCACGGCTATCTCACGCTCTCGCTGGTCCCGCGCCTGGCCGCGACACTCGTGAAGGTCGACCAGGTGAAGCGCGGCGTGAACTACGGCTCCAACCGGGTGCGCTTCACCGCTCCCGTGCCGGCCGGGGCGCGTGTGCGTCTGCGGCTGAAGATCGGCAAGGTCGAGCCCGTCGAGGGCAACGGCGTGCGGGTGACCAACGAGGTCACGATGGAGGTCGAGGGCCAGGAGCGGCCGGCGCTCGTGGCCGAGATCATGAGTGTTCGTTACGCGTGATCAGGCCGGAACGGACGCGCTCGCAACGCGCGGAACGCGTTCATCGCCGTCACCAGCGCCGGGGTCCCCCCGAAGAGGCGGGGAGAATGAGTTGAGAACGGTTTTCTCTCCTCGTGGGAAGCCGGGCGACTACCGCCCGCGGGTCATCCAGGGACGCCCGGTAGTGAGCCGCCGCCGTCTATCCGGCGCCAAGCGGCACGATAGCCCAGCCGAGCGCCTCCAGATCCTCATAGATGGTGAGCACGCGACGCTCATTCACGTGTGTCCCAGGGTTAACCCGGCGATCCAGGATCACCGTGACGCTGGAGAGGTCGGCAAACTCGGCGGCGATGCGTCGGTAGAGCTCGGGCCATTCGCGGGAGACGATGTAGAGGAACTTTGCCTTGCTCTTTTCATGGCTTGGGCGCTCGAGCGTCGGGCGTGTGCTCACCGTGCGTCTCTTTCCATTAGCCCAGCCGTGGGTCTCATCCCACGCCGATACTAGCCGCCGCACGCTCGAGTTCCTATAGGACCAAGGTCCAACGAAGGCCGGTGAGTGACTCGGCCCTGCAACGCACCCGCTCCCTTGCGACACGTCTATCTTGGCGAGACGACCGACCTGATGGGGCGCTCTACCGACCGCGAGAGGCTTCAAAGGCTTCGCGCTGACGCGGCCGGCTATCGAAGTACGCCGGCAGCAGCGCTGTCGCCCGCTCAAACGCGTCTGCCGATTCACGGTACTGCCCAATCACGTTCGCGGTGAGACCGAGATTCCCCCACGCGTCGGCATAGTCTGGCCGCACCCTGACCGCTTCGCGATACGCCTGCACCGCTTCCGCGTGACGCCCAAGGCTGTTCAGGGCGAGTCCCATGTTGTAGTGCGCGTCCGCGTCCATGGGGGTCAGCTCGACGGTCTCTCGGAACTCGCGGAGAGCCGCGCTTGGTCGACCGCGCATGACCAGAGCCACGCCCAGATTGTAGTGTGCGTCGGCGTCGTTCGGCGTCAACCGAATCGCGTTCTCGTAGGCGAAGCACGCCTCCTGCCACCGCTCGAGCCGACTGAGTGAGAAGCCGAGATTGGTGTAGGCCGCGGCGTAGCCGGGTTGCAGGCGAATGGCGGCCCGGTATGCCTTCACCGCATCGGCGTATCGTGTGAGCTCGCCGAGTTCGACGCCCTTCTTGTAGGCGGCTTCGGCACGGATCTCGACGGGGAGGCGCGAACGCATCGCTTCGTCGCAGGCGTCCACGGCTGGCTGTCCTTGAAGGAGCGCGCATTCGAGGATGGAATCCGCCGACTGCGCCCGGGCACCGCGATTCGCGAGGCCGGCGATGCCGACGAGCCCACAGAGCGGGACCAGGAGAATGAGGGTCCAGAGGACGCGTACGTGATGCCCGGCCACGGCTCCCTCCTCAGCGGGCATCAAGCGCTGTTGCCCGTCACTAGGAGTGTGGACGACGGACGGCGAGCCAGCCATTGGACCTTGGTCTCTATCGCCGCACGGCGAAGGTGGACGTCACCTAGCCGCAACGTCACCCTCGTTGTGATGATCGCCTTCAGATGGGTTCAAACACGTTCATAGGAATGAGAACAACGACGTGATGTTCCGCTCTGACGCAATCTCGCGCATCGCAGCGATGTGTAACCACAAGGAATGTGGCAGGCGGAGTCTTGCCGCGGCGGCACCGTTTTGATCCGGTGTGTCGGAGGCTTGCCGCTGAAGGCTCCGACGGCCAAGCGTCGGGCCATTTGCATTGACCGAAGGTCCAATTGGCAGGCTGGATGATATCGGCTAGATTCAGGGAGTGATGAATCCAGGACCATTCCGACTCAACGGGCCAGAATCTCGAATCGAGTACCGCTTGTTCGAACGCAGCTCGGGGTGGGCGGTCGAGACCGGCGCTGCGTCGTTCGGCCAAAGCGTCACGACGTTCGTCACGCGAAGGTTCGGTAACTGCCGATGACGATCATGACCGACGCCTTTGTCGAGGCCGTGACATGCGCGACCGCGGCGCGCGTGGCCGACCGCTGCTCGAATCCGAACTGTCGCGCGCTGACGAGCGGCCCGCACAACGATCGGAGAAGGAGCCTGACCCTGGGGCTCGCTGTCCACATCGCGGCCGCCTCGCCCTCAGGGCGCCGCTACGATCC
>Ga0209375_1003857_pt1 | contig 10332 bp, 10 predicted proteins | sample GraSoiAngelo_131_FD_185888 | JGI IMG/M metagenome (GOLD analysis project Ga0209375, IMG submission 185888) | Grasslands soil microbial communities from the Angelo Coastal Reserve, California, USA - 14_0929_02_30cm (SPAdes) (version 2) | ecosystem: Environmental > Terrestrial > Soil > Grasslands ...
AACGTGAGCACCGCTCGGTGGTGATCCTGATCCATCTCCTCATCCAACAGAAAGACGCCCTTGACGGCCCGGATCACCGACACGAGCGCGCGAACCGTGTCCGCGTTCCGTCCCTCGCTAAAATTCGGCACGCATTCGACCAGGCGTTCCACTACTTTAATTTCCTTGTAGAACCGGGAAAGCTAAGGCTTAACCTGACGCTTTCCGGTAGACGACGCGCCCTTTTTTTATGACTGTCGTGCAGTGATTCATCCCGAAGAAGTATGGGATCTCTCGGTAGTCCTCCACATCCATGATCGCGAGATCCGCCTGTTTCCCCACTTCCAGCGAGCCAGCTTGATCGCCTCGTCCGACCGCGTAGGCCCCGTGAATCGTGGCTGCCGTGACGGCCTCCGCGGGGGTCATCCGCATCTGTGAACAGGCCAGGGAGAGAATCACCTGCATGTTCAGCGTCGGAGAGCTGCCCGGATTGAAGTTGGTCGCCAGCGCCACCGGAACTCCGCCGTCAACCAACCGCCGGGCTGGCGGGTAGTCCGCCGACCCCAGATGCAGGACACTGCCTGGCAGCAGGGTGGCGATCGTCCGTGTGCCCCGCAACCATCGGATGTCGGCCTCGCTCAGGTGATCCAGGTGATCCACCGACACCGCGTTGAGGCCCGCTGCCATTCGGGCTGCGCCCGTCCGAGCCAACTGCTCAGCGTGCAGCTTTAACTTCAAGCCGGCGCCCGCCGCGGCGCCCAACAGCTCTTTCGTCTCAGCCAACGAAAAATACCCGCGGTCGCAAAACACGTCAAAGAACTCCGCCAGCCCTTCCCGTACAGCCTGCGGGATCAACTTCTGCCTCACCAGTTGGAGGAAGCGGGCGCGCTTGTTCCTGTAGCGGGCCGGAATCTCGTGGACCAACAGCGTCGGGACCAGCTCACAGGCGGCACCTTCCGCGGCCGCGCGGATCGCCCGCAACATTTTCATTTCCTGGACAAGATCGAGACCGTAACCGCTCTTCACCTCGGCGGTGGTGGTCCCATATTCCAGGAAGAGCCGGGCTACGTTCCTCAGGCGTTCGGTCAGGACCCGCTCGCTGGTCGATCGCACACGGCTGGCGCTCGCCCGGATCCCTCCGCCGGCTCGGGCGATGTGCGAATAGCTCGCGCCGCTGATTCGAGCGACGTAGTCTTCCACGCGAGGGGCCGCAAACAGGGCATGGGTGTGAGAATCCACAAAGCCGGGCAATACCACCTTCCCCCGGGCGTCGAGGCGCACAGCCCTACGAGCATCCGGAGATCGGCCCACACGGTCGCCGGGCCCCACCATCGCCACCATTCGGTCCCGGATCAGCAGCGCCCCGTGTCGAATCAGTCCGACCTCCGCCATCTCCCTCCCGGCGCGCAGGCGACGGGGACCGTGAAGTGTCAGGAGCTGCCCGCAGTTGACCACCAACAGCGGTCTTGCCTCGGTCAATGGCACGGAGATCCTTGAGGAGCCAGGCGGAGCGTCAGGGTTGGTACGGTAAAGGCATCACCCCGTGAAGTCAAGGCAACGCCGCGGGGATCCTGAACCGGGATGGCGAGTCGGAATCTTGCCAACTGTCGCTAAGATCGGGCGTGAGCCAGGGCGCAAGCCGCGCACCCCTCTGTCGTGCAACGCCAATCCAACCCGTGCCGGCGTGACGGAGGAGACAGGTTGTCGTTCGGATGATAGCGGTGGTACCAGGTGTGTTCGATCTGAAAGGCCTCCTCAGGGGAGGACGCGTAGGCAAACCAGAAAAAGCGATACCCCGACGGTCTGGCCAGTCGCCCGAGGGTGCTGGCCACATCATCAGGACTGGCTCCCACGAAATCCGCCGACTTTCCGTTCCGTGAAAGAATGAACGCTCCCGGGGACCTGTGGCTGACGAAGAGATGGAGATACCTCAGGCTAAAAGGTCCCGACATCACACCCTCCTTAGGCATGCGGCCACTGCGGAATTGGCACAGGCCCTCACATTGTCGCGGTCATGGACGAAGGGGCAGGCTACGCCAGACGCACGATCTCGATTTTCGATAGCGTGGCCAGGAGCATCACTGCATTCGCAATCGACGTCCCGGCTGCGACGTACAGGAGAGCGCGGCGGGCCTGGGTGCGGGTCATGGCACGACGCACATAGCTGACATCCGACAAGGAAAGCACCTCCTGCTCGCGGGCAAAGACCACCACCCTCTCCAGAGATGCTTCGACCACCAGTCCGTCCTGCCTTCCGTTCTCCCGGTCGAAGATCGGCTCCATGCGTGACCCGTCAAGATCGGCCAATGCCTGACTGGCCATCCGCGACATCAATTCATCTAAGACAAGACTGCTGGCTCCCATCGGTCCACCTCCATGGTTGGGGTGTTATGCTCCGACTCCACCTCCGGTTACTGTGGGGAACCCTTCTGGCTGAGTTGCGCCGTCGGATGAGGCAGCCCCTGCCTGTCCACGGCAAAGCACGAACCCTGTCACGCCCGGAATGGGAGCAACAGGATGTGGTCGGGCAGGAGTGACGGTGGGGGGGAACAGTCTCTGCTTGTCGCGGGCGAGCAGGTCACAGTACGTGACGAACCCTCTCCTTTCAGACATCGCAACCCCTACGCCGCCCCGTCTGACGGGGATTCACGTCCGGGAAGCGAGAAGTGCCTGAAACGCCGGCCTTAAATCCGGATTAACGTCGATGTAACACCTCGTGGCCAGCCTATAACAAAGCGAGCCGGTGAAGTCAAGCGAAAAATACAATATAGAGGATGGGGACGAGGCTCAGCTGTCTAGATATTGTGTATAGGCTGGAGAAAAGCTGTCAAGAAACCGAGGGGGATTTGGGGATAAAAAAGCCGGAGAGGCTAGGTGGCGTCTCCGGCTTCACGCAGGGGTTTCGCTGGACGGCTCTGTTACCGTTTGGCCTTCTTCACGAACGCTTTGTACACCCGCTTGGAATCACTGGCTTCTTCTTCCAGGCCTAGCATCTCGTGGCCGGTCGAATGGCACCAGGCGGGCATGTCCTTCTTGATCCCCTCGTCATCCGATACCACCTCCAAAACCTGACCCGGCACGAGTTCCTTGATTTTCTTGGAGGTCATAATGATGGGTATCGGGCAGAAGTACCCGAGAGTATCCAGCTTCACATCGGCTTTGAGCATGGAATGCTCCACAGCAAAGAATCCTGACTCATCGGCTGTTCCGAGCTGCTGCTTGCTACTTGCTGCTGGCTATTCGCTATCAGATGAACAGATTGACGCTTCCTTCTTTCGCCTCGGCGAGGTACGTGGTCACCCCGGCCAACTGGTCGATGCCCTCGATCAACGTGTCTTTGGTAATCCCCATCAACCCCATCGTGGTCGTGCAGGCAATAAACCGCACGCCGAGGTCCTGCGCCATTTCCATCAACTCCGGAATACCCGGCATCCGATGCTGCCGCATGACCCGCTTCATCATGCCGGTGCCAAGCCCCCAGAAATGAAACCGTGAGAGCGGCAGCGTCTCAGCGCCTCCCTTATTCAGCAAGCCGAACATCCGACGCAGCCAATCCTTGGCCGCGCTGGGGGTCCCTTTGCGGCGGATCGCGTTCAGGCCCCAAAACGTGAAGAACATCGTGACCTGCATGCCCATCGCTGCCGCGCCGGTCGCGATGATAAAGGCGGCCATCACCCGATCCATGTCTCCGCTCAGCACCACGATCGTCACTCGATCAGGCTTCGTTTCCTGAAGCTCGGCCAGCGCGGTCGCCGGTTCCACGTTCGTCGCGCCCATGGGTTCACCTACGCGGTTGATGACTCTGACTGTTTGTTTACGTGGCTGCTCGGGGCTTTCTTCAAGCCCGGAGCGGGTGAAAGTCACTATAGTATGCGGTTCTTTGGGTTGTCAAGGAAACCGGGCGGAGGGGAGGAACCGATGACGGCGGCGCACGAAGTCTTGCCAAAACCAAGCCTTCTGAGTATGCTGTCGTCGGGCGGAGGAGGTGCCGGATTGCAGCGACGCGTCAGCCAGCTGTTCTTTTTTGTCGTGTTGACGGGCATCAGCATCGCGACGGTCTGCTCCCAGTCCCTCGTCCAGGCAGACCCCCATCGGTTCGCGACAGTCCCCGCGCTTGCCGTGAGCGCCTCCGACGGCAAAGAAATCGGCGCCGTGCACTATATCGTCATTCAACTCGATCGGGATCCTCAGCGCAAGGGCCCCACCGTCCTGTTCAGTGAACGGTCCAAGGGCACAGCCGTGGATGAGGAGTGGAAGGAAGGGGTTCGCGTGGCCGTCTCTGCGGCGGCGGCGACCCTCGGAGAAGACTCTCGGAACTGGACAATCACGATCAAGAACCGCTCCTACTCTAACCTGACCCAAGGACCGAGCGCCAGCAGCGCGGTGGCCATCGGGATCATGGCTGCCGCGCGCGGCGAAACGCTGCGCCCCGGGGTGGCGCTGACCGGAGCGATCACTACGGACGGCGGCATTGACGAGGTGGGCGGGCTCCCGGGCAAACTGGAAGGTGCGGCGATGGCGAACATGCACACCCTGCTCGTCCCGAAGGGCCAAGCGCGCACCGAGGAGTGGGACCTTCCGCAACTGGGCAGGCTGCGAAACATCACGGTCATCGAAGTCGGTTCGCTTCGAGAAGCCTACGAGTTGATGACCGGCAAACAACGCTGATCGTCGATTCAGGCCATCTTGCTGTCAGTGAGAAGCCCGACGGCCCGTCTGATCTGGTCGCGGGTGCCCATCAAGACCACCACATCCCCCGATTCCAGATGAACTTTTTCCGAAGGGTTGGACTCCGTCATCCCATTCCGGGTGAGCGCGATGACCGACGCGCCCGTCCGCGGCCGGATTGACACCTGCGTGAGAGTCTTGCCCACCGCCGGGGAGTCGGGCTCGATCCGGCAGGTTTCCACCTCGACGTCCGTCAAGATGCCACCACGGAGATGATGAGCAAGCTCCGGGAGCTCGCTCCGCCGAAGGACGGCATACCCTTCCCGTCTGATCTGCTCCGCTTTTTGCATGATCACTTCCGGGGGCATCTTGTAGGTACGGAGCACCAACGTGAAGATCTCGATGGAGGTCTCGAACTCCTCCGGCACGACGTCATCCGCCCCCAATTGGTGTAGCTCATCCAATTCCTTGAGATACCGTGTCCGCACCACGATGTGCACGCCGGGATTGAGACTCTTGGCAATCTGGACGGTGCGACGGGTCGCGAAGGGATCCGAAACGGCAAGGACGAGGACACGGGCCTGCTCTATCCGCACCTGGCGGAGCACGCTGGGATTGGAGGCGTCTCCGTAATGGATCGGCACACCGATTCGGGATTCGCGCCGCACCAGATCCCCGTCCAGCTCCAGCACCACGTAGGGGATCTCCGTCTCTTCGAGCACCCGTGCCAGGTTTCTGCCGTTCAAGCCATACCCCACCACGATCACGTGGTCCTTGATTCTGAGTTGGCGCGTGGTCACGGTGGCCACACGCGCGGTCGTCTGGCCGGGAAGCCAGTGATACAGGCGTTGGAACGCTTCAGCCCGCCTGGCGAGCTTGGGCGACCATTGGATGAGGAAGGGGGTCACCAGCATCGTGAGCCCCGACACCGCCAGGAACACCTGGTAGGGCTCGCCGGTCAGCAACCCGGCATCTTTCCCCTCCTGTGCCAGAATAAAGCTGAATTCTCCAACCTGGGCCAGCGCAATGCCGGCCAGCACCGCCGCGCGCGGAGGATAGCGGCAGGCCAGCACCGGCCCCACCGCGGTGATGAATTTGCCGACCAGGACCGCACCGACCAGCGCCACTACCAGCACCGGGTGAGCCAGGACCACGCGGACATCCATCAGCATGCCGATGGAGACGAAAAAGAGACTATTGAAGCTATCCCGGAACGGCAGCACCTCGGCCATCGCCTGGTGGCTGTACTCGGACTCGGAGATGACCAGTCCGGCGATAAACGCGCCCAGCGCGAGCGAGAGACCGGCGAGAGAGGTCAGCCACGCGATGCCCAGGCACAGCACGATGATCGTGAGCAGGAACAGCTCGCGGCTGCGGCTTCTGACGATATGCTCCAGCAGCCAGGGCACCAGGAACCAGGCCGCTCCCACGATGATCCCGACCAGCGCCGCTGATTTCGCCAGCGCCACGAGCGCATCCGGCAGGACCTCCTGATTCGCAGTGGCAAGGATCGGGGTCATGAGCATCATGGGCACCACCGCCAGATCCTGAAAGATCAGGATTCCGATCGTGGCTCGACCATGAAGCGAATCGCTCTCGCCCCGGCTCGCCAGCGCCTTCAGCACGATCGCGGTGCTGCTCAGGGACAGGAGACAGCCCCAGAAAATCGCCTGGCGATACGGCAGCCCGATCAGCACCCCGCCGACCGTGACCAGCAGCAGCACGCCGGCCACCTGGAGCGGGCCGCCGAGCAAGAGAATGCTCCGGGACGCCGCCAGGTGCGCGAGCGAGAACTCGATGCCGATCGTGAACAGCAACAGCACCACGCCGATCTCTGCCATGACATTGACCTGGCCGAGGTCCGAGACCAAGTTCAACCCATATGGTCCGATCAGCGCGCCGGCCGCTAAAAACCCGGCGATCGAGGGCAAGCGGAACTGGTGGAACACGAAGACGACGGCGATCGAGACGGCGAAGATCACCAGCAGGTCGCTCAACACATCGGGAGAGTGCACGGGTCCCTCCGACACAGGATGGGTGCGTGGCTCGAAGACTATACACTATTTGCGAGTGCGCTCAAATTTGGCAGGCCTCGAGCGCCCCTGTTACAGTAGGGTCGGCCATGGGGGAGGTCCGTGTCCGCCGTCGCCCTTCGCGCCATCATTTTCGACTTCAACGGGGTGCTCGCCGACGATGAGACCCCGCACTTCCTCGCCTTTCAACAGGCGCTCGCGGAGGACGGCCTCGCGCTGACGCAGGAGGCCTATTACGGCGCCTACCTGGGGATGGACGAACGAAACTGCGCCGCCGCCCTCCTGGACTCCGCCGGAGGCGGACGGGACCTCGCGCGCCTCCGGAAAATCATGGCCAGAAAAGCGACGCTGTTCCAGGCCTACACGGCGACGCACAAGCCGCCGCTGTTCGAGGGGGCGGTGGAGTTCGTCAAGCAGGCCGGCGCGCGCTACCGGCTGGCGATTGCCTCGGGGGGAAAGCGGGAGCAGATCGAGTTCGCGTTGCGGGAAACGCCGATCGAGAAGGATTTCACGGTGATCGTCTCGGCGGAAGACACGCTGTTCGGCAAGCCGGACCCGGCGATCTACCGGCTGGCCCTCGCGCGACTCAACGCGGCGCCCCCCCGGCCCAGGCCGCCGGTCCGACCGCCGGAGTGCCTCGTCATCGAGGACTCACGAGCCGGCATCCGCGCGGCCCTAGCCGCCGGGATGTGGGTCGTCGGCCTCGCCACCACGTATCCCGCTGACCAGCTCGCCGAGGCGCACGCGGTGCTGCCGGGCCTGACGGGCGCGTCCTTGGATCGGCTGCACCGGCTCTTTCAGTCACGCGACTCTCAAATCTTATAGTACCCTCGGTACCATTCCACGAATCGCCGGATGCCGACTTCGATGGGGGTATCCGGTTTGAACGCCACATGCTTGACCAGGTCGTCCACGTCGGCGTACGTGGCCGGGACGTCGCCTGGCTGCAACGGCTGCAAGTGCTTCTCCGCTTTTTTCCCCAAGGCCTGTTCCAACAACTCGATGACTCGCATGAGCGCCACCGGCTTGTGATTCCCGATGTTGTAGACGCGATAGGGGGCCGAGCTCGTGGCAGGGTCCGGCGCCTGCCCGGAGCAGTTCGGATCAGAGGCCGGAGGCCGGTCCAGCACACGGACCACGCCTTCGACGATATCATCGACGTACGTGAAATCCCGCTGCATCTTCCCGTAATTGAACACATCGATCGGTTTGCCCTCAAGAATCGCCTTGGTAAAGAGGAACAGCGCCATATCCGGTCGCCCCCAGGGGCCGTACACGGTGAAGAATCGGAGTCCGGTACACGGGAGTCCGTAGAGATGCGCGTAGGAATGCGCCATCAGCTCATTCGCTTTCTTACTGGCCCCATAGAGCGAGAGCGGATGGTCCACGTTGTCATGTTCTGAGAAGGGCATCTTGGTGTTCCCGCCGTACACCGAGCTCGACGAGGCAAAGACCAGATGCGCCGCCTGACCCTGCCGGCAGCCCTCCAGGATGTTCAAAAATCCCACGAGGTTGCTGTCCGCGTAGGCATGGGGGTTGACCAGTGAGTACCGCACGCCTGCCTGGGCCGCCAGGTGCACGACCCGGCGGATGGGATGGGTGGAGAACAGATTCCTCACGGCTGTGCGGTCGGCGATCTCCAGTTTGATGAAGCGGAACCGCGGGGAGGACTCCAGTTGCGCCAACCTGGCTTCCTTCAGCCGTACGTCGTAATAGTCGCTGAGGTTGTCCACCCCCAGCACCTGGTCACCGCGCTCGAGGAGCCTCCGGGCGACATGGTAGCCGATGAAGCCCGCTGCACCGGTCACCAGGATCACAGTATCGGTACGGTTCATTGATTTCTCCATCCCCCGCGCTCTCTGATCACGCTGCCCTCGGACTTCCCCTCATGGAAGGGTGACAAAGCCGACACGGGTCAGGTGCGACCCGGTGGAGTCGCCTGCCGCATGAACGGCGGATCGCCGTGGTCCTGCCGGTAGAGCTGGAGGGGATCCAGCGAATCGGTGGCAGGCACCACTTCGGTTCCGCCGTCGGGAGTCGGCCGAAAGGTGTCGAGTGCGTGACTGAAATGGTACCTGCACCCAGACGGCGCCAATTTCTCTTTGAGCTGCTCCGGTGGCTCCCAGTTGGCGGTCAGGAGCGCGGTGCGGGCCGGGTTGCGCTGACTGAACATGAAGGACAGATGGTCCGGATACCAGTCGGCCCCTCCGGTGGCGTACGAGACGAACAGGCGGGCCTTCGCACTGGCGGCCAGTTGAGTCAGATAGCTGTTCGTCAAATGCCCGTTCTCGCCGGATTCCAGCCACCTTCCAGGATGGGATAAACAGGCATGGGCGGCGTAGGTTCGGACTTCGAGCAGTTGCTGCTGGGAGGCAAACAACGTCGCGATCGGTCCATGCCGCCGGACCAACTCGTCGATCACGCCCTCCTTCACGGCCGACTTCCCGGAGTTGGTCGGACCGCTGTCCACATGCACGAGCGTATTCCGGCCGCGATCGACGATCAGGTAGCAGTTCCGGGGCATTTCGATATCGCAGGGATCCTCCCCGAAGAAGGGGACGGAGACCACCTCTCCCCCGTCGAACTTCCAGCTGTCTCCATGGGCCAACTCGATCACCTGGGTAAACCCGAGCTCGCGCAGCAGCGCCAAGTAATCGAAGTAGAGCGCGCGGCGATTCTTTCGGCTGGGGACGACGACCGGGACGTCTTTCGGCAAGTGCAGCAGAGTCCGGGGATCCACATGGTCGTCATGATCGTGCGTCAAAAAGATGGCGGCCGGGCGGGGGAGGAGGCTACCCCAGAGTGATGGCACCGCCGATTCGGCGAACCAGGGCATCAGCCAGGGGTCGAAGAGGAAGAAACTGTCGCGCTGACGATAGAGCAAGGCCGCGTGACCGAGATGGACGATGTCGCGATCGCTGGTTGCCTCGAGCCACCGGCTCCGCACCGACGCGCGCGCGGACACGGCGAGGCAGTCATGCTTCGTGAGGAGATCCATCAGCCGGCCGAGGTGTCGCTCAAGGTCGCGCCCGGACGCCGTGGCGACTGTCCGGACCTCCGAGACGGTGTGCGTCCCATCCAGAAATCCGAGGAATTTGGCGACCGCGGGAGCGATCGGTCGCTCGAAGTCGAGCGGCATCGCCTGTCGCGCGACCGCGTTGAAGATGCGGAGGCCCGTGTACGTGATGGTGGCCGACTTCGCTGGGTCCAACGGGAATTCCCATTGAAACGTGCCGTCTGGTCCGCGCCCGCACCGGATGTGGGCGCTCAGCTGCGGCCGGGACCTGACCAGCTCGGCGTAGGCGTCTTCCAACCGGGCGCGGAGCGAAGGATCACCGAGCGTGGCGCGACGCGAGAACACGTCGCTGATGGCGGTCTCAACGGCGCTCAATAGAAGACTGTGGGCTTGGTGGAGGCTGGCGACCACGTCGGGGGCCACCCCGCCGATAAACGGAAACGGGCCGGGGGGGTCCGAGCTTTCCAACTGGAGCCAGACCCAGGGAGCCAGACCGACACACTGGTCGCTACGGAGTTTGTCCAAGATTAACATCAGGACTGAGTGCTGAGTGCTGAGGACTGAGGCGGCTGCAAAACCCCTCGGTCCCTTCGGTCGTTCTTTTTGCTTTTGTCCCGCTGTGCTTGCACCGCTGAG
>Ga0209375_1003858_pt1 | contig 10330 bp, 8 predicted proteins | sample GraSoiAngelo_131_FD_185888 | JGI IMG/M metagenome (GOLD analysis project Ga0209375, IMG submission 185888) | Grasslands soil microbial communities from the Angelo Coastal Reserve, California, USA - 14_0929_02_30cm (SPAdes) (version 2) | ecosystem: Environmental > Terrestrial > Soil > Grasslands ...
CAGGATCGGCATGATCACGAAGAAGATCATGATGGTGGCGTGCATGGTGAACGCCATGTTGTAGGTCGAGGGCTCGAGGATGCCGCCGGTGTCCTTGAGGATCACGCTCAGGCCCGGCACCGCGGTCTCGGGCCACGCCAGCTGCCAGCGGACCATCAGCGCCAGCAGGCCGCCGATGATCATCATGAACAGTCCCATGAACAGGAACTGGCGCGCGATCATCTTGTGATCGGTGGAGAAGACGTACGTGCGCACGAAGCTGGTGTCGTGGTGCGCGTGCGCGGTATGCGCGGTCGCGGCGTGGGCGCTCATTTCTTCGCTCCCCCTCCCGTCTCTGCCGTCAGGTTCTCGGCCGCCCACTTCTTGTAGTCCTCGGCCGAGTGGACGTAGATCCAGCCGCGCATGCCGGAGTGACCGAACCCGCACAGCTCGGCGCACGGCCACTCGTACTTGCCCGGCTTGGTCACCTCGAACCACGCGATGATCGACCGACCGGGAACGGCGTCCTGCTTGACGCGGAACTGCGGCACGAAGAAGCTGTGGATCACGTCCTGCGACTTGAGGTCCACGTGGATGACCTTGTTCACGGGCACGTGCATCTCGTCGAGGAAGACCTTGTCGGAGTTCGGATGCTTGACCTGCCAGTTGAACTGCTTGGCCGTGACGTCGACGACGAAGTCGCTGGGCGGTCGCGTCATCTTGATCTTCGACCACGCGGGCGCCGACAGCGCGGTGAGCACGACGAGGATGAGGGCGGGCACGATCGTCCACACGATCTCCAGCGTCGTGTTGCCGTGCGTGTAGCGGGCGCGGCGGCCGGGGCGGTCACGATACATGATGAGGAAGGCGATCATCGCCGCCGCCACGAGGACGAAGGTGACACCGGTGATCGCGTAGATCAGATGGAACAGCCAGTCGATGTCACGGCCGAACGTGGAGACGTTTTCCGGCAGCCACCAGTCGAGCATGGGCTCTGGCTCTCCTTACTTGCCCTTCATCTCGAAGCTGACCTTCGTCGTCTGCCCGGCCTTCACGTCGACTTCCTTGTCCTGCTTGCCGAGCGTCTCGTGCCAGACCTCGATCTTCTGCTTGCCGGCGGGGACGTTCTCGAGCTTGGCCACGCCGTTGGTGTCCGTCACCGCGGCGATGCCGGGCACCACCGCAAGCCAGCCGAGCATCCACGAGTGAACGTCGCACGTGAGCTTGATCATCTCCGGCTTCTCGAACTTCTCGGTCATCGTCTTCTTGAATTTGGGCTGAGCCTTGTTGATGGCGGGATTGGCCGTCGAGTACGTGTGGATGTTGTGCAGGATGTCGTCGGAGTTCTTCAGTTCCATCTCGCCCGGCGCCATCACGCTGACGTGGGGCACGAACTTGCAGCCGTGCTGATCGACGACGGCCTTGATCGGCTTGGCGCCCTTGGCGTTCGGCGCGGAGGCGACGGCGTTGGCGAGGCCCTTGTTCGAGCCGACGACGACCTTCTCGATGGTCGCCTCCTGCCCGCACTTCTCGGTATCCTTGTTGACCTTCAGCTTCTCGACCTGGGGCGCGCCGTTGTACTTCACCTCGACCTCGACCGTTCCGCCGCCCTGGGCGCCCGCGAGTCGCGGCCCCACCGCAAACATCACCGCGCTGCCGACGAGCGCCATTGCTGTCAGCGCCACGAACGTCTTGCGCATGGATCGTCCTCCTGCGTGGCTCGAGCTGCGTGGCTCGAGTTCCTTATCGTTGAGTTCCCTATTGGACGGCGCGGCTCCGCGCCGCGCGCACGATCAGCCCCAGCACAGCGAACGTGAGAAGAGCGACAGCGGGAGGAATGAAGAACCTGCGGTTCGACTGCGGCTCCTCCAGCCGCAGATAGTACCACGAGGTCAGCGACATCTTGGGGCCGCTCTCCCCCGCGCCGCCCTCCCACGCTTGGAACGCGACGGGCGTGAACACGCGCGGACGGAAGCTCGGCCGCTCGGTGCCGGTGGCCGCGAGCGAACGCTTCATCACGAGCGCGTACTGGCCATTCTTGAACACCGCCTTGCCCGACGCTTCGCCGCCGGGTATGGCCGCCAGCTTCGTCGGACCGTGCGCGCTCAGCTCGCCGACGCCCTTGCCCTGCTCCCAGCGCAGCAGATAGACGCCGTCGGTGGCATCACCCATCAAAAAGTACGGACGCTCCGTTCCCGTCGGCTGCTGCGGGGCGAACTGCAGCGAGATCGCGTCGGGAAACGTCGTCTTGCCGTCGCCCTTCGTCTCGCTCGGATCGTCCCAGGTGAGATGGAACGCGATTTCCTTGTCGTTGTAGACGGCGCGCACACTCACCAGGTCGATGGCGGGGTTGAAGTTCCGCGGATCGACGATGACCTGGCCCTCGAGCAGGATGTTGTTCGGCGTGATCTTCTTCCAGAAGTCGGCGGCCGGATCGTCGGGAATCGCGTCCTTCACCGAGCTCACCGTCACGAGCGTGGCCGGCTGCGGCGAGTCCGGCCCGAGCGACACGATGTAGTTGGTCAGGTGCCAGATGTCCTCGGGCTTCTCGACGGCCTCGAGGAACGCCGGCATCGGCGTGCCGAGCACGCCGTTGGCGATCCGCGTGGCGATCTCCGTGCGCGAGCGGCCGCCACGAAAGTTCCAGCGCTTGGTGAGGTTCGCCGGCGCCACCGGGTTGCCCCACTCGTCCTTCAGCTCGGGGTGCGAGGGACCGTCGGCGCGGCCCTCCGTGCCGTGGCACTTGTGGCATTCGATAGCCTCGAACATTTCCTTGCCGCGCTTGATCGACGCCTCGGAGGAGCCGACCTCCTTCGGCAGCTCGAGCTTCTTCGGCGGCTCCTTGAAGGCCTCAGGGGCGAACGTCTTGATGTAGGCCACCACGTTGCGTCGATCCCTCTCGGGTAGAACCTCCCACGGCGGCATGGAGGTCCCGGGCATGCCGTCGCTCACGATGCGGAAGAGATCCTGATCGGTGGGCGTCTTGTTCGCGGTCGATCGGATCTTGAACAGCCCTTTGGTGAAGTCGCGCGGCTTGGGCAGCAACAACTCCGCCGCCGCCCCCTTCCCGTCCCCCTTCTCCCCATGACACCCCACACACTTCCGCTCGTACACCACCTTCCCCGCATTCGCATCCTGCGCCCACGCTGGCGCCGCCGTGAAGACGACAGCAAAGAAAGCCAGCCCGATCGAACCGAAGGTTCGATCGAGAGGCGATGGGGGGGTTCGGGGGGAGCCGCAGGGGCCCCCCGATCTATTAGTGCGAGGCATGCTCGCTCGCCTCCCACCGTCGCGGCTGCTGTCCCGTCGCGTCGTAGAGATACATGATGACCTGCCAGATCTGCTCCTCGGTCAGCCGGTCTTCCCACGGCGGCATCACCGAGTTCCACGGCGTCGATTCCTTCGGGAGGCCCGGACCGCCCTTGGCGATGCGCCAGAAGAGGAAAGCCTCCTGCAGCATCGCGATCGTGCCCGGATCCTGAAAGTTGGCGGGCGGCGGATTGAAGCCCGGCGCGAAGTGGCCTTTGCCGTCGAGGTTGTCGCCGTGACAATAGACGCAGTTACGGATGTAGATCTCGCCGCCTTTCGACACGTGCTCGCGGAACTTCGCGGCATCCTTGCGCAGCGGATTCTCCGCGCCCGAGATGTTGAACTCCTTGTTGCGGAACTGGATCGAGGCCGGCGGCGCCGGGTGCACGGCGCGCAGCTCGGGCGGCGCCTGCGGCTTCGCCGCGGCCTGCGTGTAGGCGTAGTAGCCGACGAGCAGGGGGATCACGATCACGAGCGCGATGCGCAGCGGGCGACGCTCGGGCCGGACCAGCGTTGTCCAGATCGGGCCGATGAAACTGCGCCACGAGTCCCTGTCGGAGGAGACGAAGACCATCACGGCCATGAAGATGATCGCCAGGTAGAGCGTGAGCACGCTCCAGGGCGCCGGTGGCCGGATGCCGAAGCGCAGGATCACGAAGGCCAGTACGAGGATCAGCACTGCCTGCAGGAATCGCGAGCGGAGGAGTCTCATTTCAGGGTGAGCAGGAAGGCCAGGAGGTCGACGTATTCCTTCGACGTGAGCCGCGTGCCGAAATCCTGCGGCATCACGCCGGGCGGAAAGTTCGCCACCGTCCCCGCGCCCTTGGGGTCGAGGATTTTTTTCATGATGTAGTCGGGCGTCTGGATCTTCGCGATCTGCGAGAGATCGGGTCCCACCTGGGCGGCACCGATCTTCCCCGCCTTGTGACACGCGATGCACGTGCCCTTACCCTGAAACACCGCTTCGCCGGCCTTGGGATCGCCGGGAATCTTCAGCTCGGCCACCGCACCGGCGCCGCCGCTCCCCGCGCCGACCGTCGCGGGCACGTCGTTGAGCGTGACGTCCACGTTGCCGCCGAGCGACTCGAGAAACGCCGTCAGCGCCCAGACCTCGGAGCGGTTGAGCGCGATCGGCGGCTTGTCGACCGCCGGCATGATCGGCGGATAGCCCTCCACGATGTACGCTGCGGGCTGCAGCAACGACTCGAGAATGTAGGCCTTGGCGCTCATGCCGGGCTTGGTCTTGGCGGCACGGGCACCGATGCCGGCCAGGTCCGGCGCGCGCGTTCCCTTCTGGCCGATCCGGTGACAGATCTCACACGTGCCCTTCGTGTGAAAGATCTCCTCGCCGGCCTTCACGAGCTGCGCGGGCGTGACGTTGCCGCCCTCGAGCGACAGCTCTTGCGGCGGCTTGGACTCGATCTGCGGAATCGAGTTCGCGAACATCGCATAGCTGCCCATCACGAGCACGGCAAAGACGCCGACGCGAACGACGACGGGGACGCGCATCAGGCACGCATGTCATCACGACCGCCGGCGATCACCGGCGCCGCGTGGCCGTGGACCTCGGCGGCACCGCGCTCGCCGAGCCCGCCGAGCCAGAAGATGAAGAGCACGAGCGCGAAGAACGCGAGCGTCACCACCGTGATGACGTTGGCCGCGTAGCCGAGCGCGGGCGTCGCCGCGTCCACCGAGCTGTCGCGCAGGACACCGTAGACGTGCCAGTGTTGGCGGATGCCCGACCGCGCGAAGCCCATGAGGCCCATGAGCCAGGTGAAGGTCACCGCCAACAAGATGAGGACGTACTGCGAGTGCGGCGCGATCGTACCCCAGCGGATCTGGCCCGTCGTCCGGGCGCCCTTGAACATCGGGATGTCGATCGCCATCACGAGGACGATGGCGGCCAGCACGGCCAGCACCTGGTAGACCGAGAATCCGATGCGGATGATCGACTCCACGAAGTAGCCGTAGACGCCGTAGAACACAACCACGCCCGCGGCCGCGGCGAACGCGGCCCACTGGATGGCCATGCCCGTCTTCACCCACGATTTCGTCGGAATCTTGTTGGCGCGGCGGTAGAGCACGAACGACAGGAACGTCGTGAGGATCATGAGGTTCACGACGGTGTTCTTCGCCGACATGACGCCGAAGAAGCCGAGCAGCGGGTGATGGGTGCCGCCCATCGCGCGCGCCTCGTCGAGCGTGACCACCATCGAGCGCGGCGTGGCCCAGATCATGAAGCCGACCGTGAGGATGATGAGCATCGGCGGCACGTACTTGCGGTAACGCTCGGAGCCGGGGATGCGCTCCATGCCGAGCCACAGATAGTAGTTGCTGCCGAGGAAGAGCACGCCGATCAGGATGGCCTGGATGATCCACAGCCACGACATGAAGCCGCCCATCATCGTGATGCCCATGGTCTGGTTGAACGCGTAGATCTCGCGGCCCAGGTAGTAGCCGGCGAACGGCAGCACGATGAACGCCGAGAGCGCGATGAAGTTGCCGATGTAGCCCATCCAGTCGTAGCGGGCACGCTCTTCCTGCGTCTGCGCACCGAGGAACCGGAAGGCGGCGTAGGCGCCGCAAATGGTGCCGCCGAACACGATGTTGGCGATGAGGCGATGGATGTTGATGGGCATCCACGTGTAGTTGTTGATGGCCGCCCACACCCCACCCTTGAGCGCACCGGACTCATCGATGCCGGCCGGCGACATCATGAACGTCACCCACGAATTGGCGACGACGAGGATGGCCGTGCCGAAGAGGTTGCTGAGGACGCCGAGGCCGACGTGGATCCACTTGCGCGATCCGGAAAGCCAGTTCCAGCCGTAGTACCAGAGGTAGACCGTGAACGTCTCCGCGAAGAACAGCAGCGCGTAGACCCAGTACGTCGGGAAGAAGATCGAGGTCATGTACGTCCAAAACTTCGGGTAATAGCCGACGAACAAAAACAGGAGGAAGGCGCCGAGCAGCGCCGTCGTTGAGAACGCCGCGAAGGTCAGCTTCACCAGCTCGTGGGAGAGCCAGTCGTATCGTGCCTCGCCCGTTCGCCAGCCGATCGCCTCGATGATGACCGCGAAGATCGGCACACCGAGGATGAACGCCGCGAAGTTCAGATGCAGCTGCGCCACCGCCCACACGGCCAGACGCGATCCGAACACGGGAAACGCGCGGTACGCAGGCTCCTTCGCCGCATTCTGCGCCGTTTGCGCATCGACGGGGAGCACCGCCAGCACGGTTAGCGCGACGCCGCAGAAAACCAGCAGCCAGACGGCACGGCGCGCAAAGGTCACGATGGGAAAACCCTCTCGAAAGACGCGCTTGTTCCCGCAGTCACATGAGCGTCGAGGCATGTTGTATGGCCAACTCCTTGGTGTGTCAAGCGAAATGTACCCCAACCGGTTTGACACACTCGAGTGCGAGGCATAGCATGACGAACGGAAAGCCCGATGAAGCCGCGGATGTCTCAGCGCATCCAGTTTTCCCTCGCCTACCTGCTCGTGGCGGTCATCGTCCTGTCGTTCTTACAGAGCTGGCTGCTCGCGCCGCGCACGATCGAGATCCCGATGTCGAAGTTCCTCGAGCTGCTCGAGGCCGATCAGATCCAGAAAGTCGCGGTGACGGAGCGCGAGATCCGCGGCATCGCGAAGCCGGGCGCGCTGCCGGCGCCGCCGACAGCCGCCGGCGATCGGCTACGCAAGATCCTCGGCACCGAGGAGGAAACGCGGGTCTTCGTCACCACGCGGATCCCGCTCGTCGACGATCAGCAGCTGGTGGACGAGCTGCGCGCGCACAACGTGGAGTTTGCCGGCCGCATCGAGACCACGTTCTGGAAGGATCTGCTCTTCGGCTGGGTCATCCCGCTCGCGGTCATGGTCGCGATCTGGATGTTCCTCATGCGCCGCGTGGGCGGCGGACCGACGCAAGCACTGTCGTTCGGGCGCAGCAAGCACAAGATCTTCGACCGCAAGGAGCTGAAGACGACCTTCGCCGACGTGGCCGGCGTCGACGAGGCGAAGGCGGAGCTGGTCGAGATCATCGACTTCCTCAAGAACCCACGCAAGTATCAGCGCCTCGGCGGCCGGCTGCCCAAGGGCGTGCTGCTGGTGGGGCCGCCCGGCACCGGCAAGACACTGCTGGCCCGCGCGGTCGCGGGTGAGGCCGACGTGCCGTTCTTCACGCTGTCCGGCTCCGAGTTCGTCGAGATGTTCGTGGGTGTCGGCGCCGCGCGCGTGCGCGACCTCTTCGAGCAGGCCAAGGACAAGGCGCCGTGCATCATCTTCATCGACGAGCTCGACGCCATCGGTAAGTCGCGCGCCGGCGCCAGCGGCTTCGTGGGCGGCCACGACGAGCGCGAGCAGACACTGAACCAGCTGCTGGCGGAGATGGACGGCTTCGACTCCTCCAAGGGCGTGATCATCATGGCGGCCACCAACCGTCCCGAAGTGCTCGACCTGGCGCTGCTGCGTCCGGGGCGCTTCGATCGCCAGGTGGTCGTCGACAAGCCCGACATCCGCGGCCGCGAGGCCATTCTGCGATTGCACGCGCGCGCCGTGGTGCTGGCGCCGAACGTCGAGCTGGCCGTGATCGCCGCGCGCACGCCCGGCTTCGCGGGTGCCGAGCTCGCAAACATCGTCAACGAGGCCGCCCTGCTGGCCGCGCGGAAGGAGAAGAACGCCGTCGAGATGGCGGACTTCGAAGAGGCCATCGACCGCGTCGTGGCCGGGTTGGAGAAGCGCAGCCGCGTGCTCTCCGAAAAGGAACGCGATATCGTCGCCCACCACGAGATGGGGCACGCGTTCGTGGCGACCTCGGTGGCCCACGCCGATCCGGTACACAAGGTGACGATCATCCCGCGCGGCATCGCCGCCCTCGGCATGACCTACCAGCTGCCCACGGAAGACCGCTTTCTGCTGACGCGCGGGGAGCTCGAGGACCGCATCGCGGTCCTGCTCGGCGGGCGTGTGGCGGAGGAGCTGGTGTACGGCGAGGTCTCGACGGGCGCCCACAACGACCTGGAGCGTGCCACCGAGCTGGCGCGGCTGATGGTCACGAAGTACGGCATGTCGGAGCGGCTCGGCCTCGCCACCTACGGCGAGCGCAGCCCACTCTTTTTGAAAGCGAACGGACTCGGCGGCGAGCGCGATTTCAGCGATGCGACGGCGCGCACCATCGACGAAGAGGTGCGGGCCATCCTCGACCGCACGCACGACCGGGTCCGCGGGCTTCTGACAACGAAAAAATCAGCGCTGGTCGCCGCCGCCGGCGAGCTCAAACGCGTCGAAACTCTCGAAGGCGAAGCTTTGCGTCGTTTGCTCAACGGCGAAGCCGCCGCGACAGTGGCCTAAGGAGGCGTTGAATTCCATGATGCAGCTCAAGCGAACCTATTTCGTCGCGGCCCTGGTACTGATGCTGGTGGCCGGCGTCACGCTCGGCGCCGTCGCCGGCGGGCGCACCGACCGCCCGCCGCAGGCGGCCGCACCCACGGCCCCCGTGCTGCCCGTGCAGATGCCGCTCAACACGGGCACCTTCGCCGGTGTAGCGGAGATCATCAAGCCGGCGGTCATCAACATCAACACCGTCTCGAAGGGCGGCACTCCCGGCAGCGGCGGGCGCACGCCGTTCGAGGAGTTCTTCGGCGAGGACTTCTTCCGGCGGTTCTTCGGCGACGCGCCGGAGCGCATTCCGCAGCGCAGCCTCGGCTCGGGCGTCATCGTCGACGCGAGCGGGATCGCGCTGACCAACGCGCACGTCGTCGAGAAGGCGACGGAAATCGAGGTCATCACCCTCGACGGCAGCAAGCACAAGGCGAAGGTCGTGGGCGCCGACAAGAAGACGGACCTCGCGGTGCTCAAGCTCGACGACGGCAAGGCGCAGTTCAAGTTCGCCCGTCTCGGCGATTCCGACCGCATGCAGGTGGGTGACTGGGTGATCGCCGTCGGCTCGCCGTTCGGCCTGCAGGCGACCGTCACGGCCGGCATCGTCAGCGCCAAGGCGCGTAACATCGGGCAAGGCCCGTTCGACGACTTCATTCAGACCGACGCCGCGATCAATCCCGGCAACTCCGGCGGCCCGCTCGTGAACATGGCCGGTGAGGTCATCGGCATCAACACGGCCATCGTGGCCGGCGGCTCGGGCATCGGCTTCGCGATCCCGTCGAACATGGCCAAGAAGATCTACACGGAGATCAACAGCAAAGGTCGTGTGACGCGCGGCTGGCTGGGCGTCTCGATCCAACCCCTCACCGCGGAACTGGCCAAGTCATTCAACGCCAAGGACACGAAAGGTGTGCTGATCTCCGACGTCATCGGCGAGAGTCCGGCCGCCAAGGCGGGGCTCAAGCCGGGCGACATCCTGCTGGAGTTCGACGGCAAGAAGGTCGAGGCGCCGGCGGACCTGCAGCGCACCGTCGGCCTGGCGCAGCCTGGTCAAGAGGCCAAGATGAAGGTGTGGCGCGATCAGGGCGAGAAGACGATCGACATCAAGATCGGCGAGGCGCCGGACGACAAGGAGACGCCGGCGCGTCCAAGCCGCGTGGCCCCGAGCACGCTCGGACTCGAAGTCCGTCCGATCACGCCCGAGATCGCGCGCCAGCTGAACCTCAAGTCCAACGACGGCGTGATCGTCGCGCGCGTCGACGAGGGCAGCGCCGCCGGCGACGCGGGCGTGCAGCGCGGCGACGTGATCCGCGAGATCAATCGTCAGAAGGTGCGCTCGATGGCCGACTACGAGCGCCTCACCAAAGACGTGAAGGAGGGTGACCGGCTCACCGTGCTGCTCCAGCGCGGACAGATGTCGTTGTACGTCGCCTTCACCGCCACCGGCCGCGGCTGATCCCGTCCGGGCCGACAGGCTGAGGTCCAGAAAGGGGGCCTGCGTTGGGCCCCCTTTCCATTTGGCTTGGTTTGAGTGGCGAAGACTCAATTGACCTGCTACACTTCGTGTAGGATTTAACTGATGGCCGTCGAATTCAAGGATTACTATCGGATCCTGGGCGTCGATCGGAAGGCCGACGACAAGACGATCAAGTCCGCCTACCGGA
>Ga0209375_1003865_pt1 | contig 10324 bp, 11 predicted proteins | sample GraSoiAngelo_131_FD_185888 | JGI IMG/M metagenome (GOLD analysis project Ga0209375, IMG submission 185888) | Grasslands soil microbial communities from the Angelo Coastal Reserve, California, USA - 14_0929_02_30cm (SPAdes) (version 2) | ecosystem: Environmental > Terrestrial > Soil > Grasslands ...
AGTCTGCCCTGCTCCTCGGCGTGGTCCGCTCCGAAGGCCAGCTGCTCGCGGTCGTCAGCCAACGACGAGTGGCAGCTGCGAACGCGGCCGAGGGATATGCAGTGATGAGCGTCCCCGTGCGGGCAGTGGACCAACGTCTGCTGGCCGAGAAGCCCCGCCTATGCGCTGCCTGGGAGCGCCTTTGCGACGTCGCGGCCTTCGACGGGAGCGTGCTCGCGGACGTGCTGACCGTTCTCCTATCGACAGCGCCCGCCGCCTTCCCTGACATAGGGCCGCTGCTTCGCCTGACGTCACCACCACCACTCCCGCGCCGAACCGCGGGCCACCCGCGAGCGTTCAAAGGGACGAAGTACCGACCACCCAAGTGGCCAAGGCCGGCAGTGCTCGATCTGCGCTCGGCCCTGTGCTCAAGGCGCAACACCTACGCTCTCCTCGAGCACCTCTGGCCCTGGAGGGCGGAGGCCCTCGCCCAACTGGCTCGTCTTCGCTTCGATGAAGCGGGCCTGGCCCGGCTCGCACGGTGCCCGACGCCACCACTAGATCCGTACCTGCTGTTCCACCATGGGGGCTCCCCCACGCCGGCAAAGTTGGCGCCTCTTTTCGTCGAGTGGATACTGCCCGCACTGGCGGGAGCGTCTTGGCCGATCGTTCGCCGCGCGGCGAGCCTCTTCGAGCAACTCCGCCTGGCCGACGAACGGCATCTCGCCGCGCTGGGTGCCCGGCTGGTGCGGGTGGCCTCCGCCGAGCGCGCCCTGGAGTGGTGGGAAGCGCTCGGGGGCCAGCCGGGAGATCGGCGGTCCGACTTCTTCGCCCTGGTTCTCGACACCGGCGCCTGGACGGAGAGCCCCGCGCGCGTGTCCGAAGCGCTCGTCGATCTCGGTCACGGGGCAAAGGCAGAGCGGTACAAACCGTGGGCGCTTGTCCTCCTCGCGGGCCTGGCGCGCAAGCTGAATCCCGCGTACCTGGCGGCAGGCATCCGATTCGCCGTCGCGTATGCACCGAACTGGTGGTTCGGTGAGCTCGCCGACGATGCGCCGGACTTTGGCCCGGGCACGGCCGCAGCCCTCCTGGCGGCGCTACCCGCAGAGTGGGATGGCGATCTGCTGATGTCCCTGTGGGACACATGCGGGGCCGTGCCCGGTTTCGCGACCCTCATTGAGCAGGCGGGTTGGAGGACCCTTTCCCCTTCGGAACGCACGTATCTGCTCCGCTTCTTCACCGACTTGCGATGGCACCAGGACCGCCACGCGCTCGACCCTCGGCGGTGGCGGGCCATCGAGCCCTTCCTGCCCCGCATCGAGGAGCTCGCGCGGACGGTCCCCACCCCGTACACCGACCAGGCGATGAATGACCTCGGCGAGCTGGTCGCGCAGATGGACACGCCCAAGCATATCCGAGATTGCTTGCCGCTCGCTCTGGATCTTCTGGCGCGCGTCAATCGGCCGCCGTTCTGTGACGACGGGAACATGGTGACGGCGCTCTCCAACCTCCTGAGGCTTCCCGAGCGGGAGCGCGGGCGTGTCTTGGGCGCGCCGGAGTCTTCCTTTCGACAGCTCGACCGAGCCTGTCTCCGGCGGAACGCCGCTTCGTTGGTTGCTTGGGGCATGTCGACGCTGGTGGCACATGCACCGGCGCTGGTCGCGGACGCGTTCGCATCTGCGCCGGTCTCCCGCACCGCCAAGGACCTCGGGGTGCTTTCGTGGGAAGCCCGCCGTGAGCTGATGAGGCGCTGCCTGGCGCTGGGCGTGTTCGAGTGCCAGGTCGAGCGCTGTCGCCTCGAGAAGATGCTGCAAATCATCGATACGGTCGATGCGGCGAGATCGATGGTGCCGCGCGCCCTCCGCGACCACTGGGCCGGCCGCCGCGTTCTCTCGGACGCTCAGGTAGGGCGCCACCAAGCGAAGCTTCGCCAGCGACTCCCGGAGATCCGGCTCGCGGCCATTCGCTCGGCCGTGGTTGCGCACCTGGAGAGATCGATCGGCCTGCAGCGCACGGCCCGCGAAGCACTGGAGGCGCTGGAACTCCTGCAGCAAGCGGAGGGGAATCGCCGCGGGCTGCGGCGCTTCTTGCGGGCGCACCTGGCCGGCGATCCCGATTACCTGCTTCGGCATCCCGCGACCGTCGCATGGGCGCGTCGGCATCCGCGTATCGATCTGGCCACATGGACGCACGGAATCGACCACCACTTCACGACCGGCGGCCGGGCGGTCAGCATCCGCGTCGAGCGCGACCCTCTCGAGGTCTTGAAGCTGGGGACCTACGTAGGCTCCTGCCTCGGGCTCGGCGGGAGCTTTGCTAGTTCCGCGGCGGCGGTCGTCCTCGACATCAACAAGCAGGTACTCTACGCACGCGACGACCGGAACACGGTGCTGGCTCGCCAGCTCGTCGCCATCAGTGACGCTGACCAACTGGTGCCCTTTTCGGTGTATCCGTCGTCAACGCCGGCCGGTTTGCTGCGCGCTTTCCGCGAGGCCGATCGTAAGCTCGCGGCCGCGCTCGCCATCGAGCAAGTGAGCGCGAACCAGCGCTACAGCATCGAGAACGTCCTGTCTCGGGAATGGTGGGATGACGGAGCGTGGCCCAATGACCGGGACGCCACGGACGACGGCCAGACGCCGCGAGCCCTCACCCCACGATCTTGTTCAGCGGATACTCGATGATCCCCACCGCTCCCGCCCGCAGCAGCTTGGGGATCAACTCCCGCACCGTCGCCTCGGCGATCACGCTCTCGACCGCGAACCACTCGGTGCCGTAGAGCGGCGACACGGTCGGCGCGGTGATCGCGGGGACGAGCGCGATCACGTCCTGCAGGCGGTCGCGCGGGACGTTCATCTTGAGGCCCACCTGCGCCTCGGCGCGGAGGGCGCCGGCCAAGAGGAGGGCGATCTGCTCGATCTTCTCGCGCTTCCAGGGGACCGCCCACGCGGCGCGGTTGGCGATCAGCTGCGGCACCGACTCGAAGAGCTCGCACACGATGCGGAGCCCGTGGGCCCGGATGGTGGAGCCCGTCTCGGTCACCTCGACGATCGCGTCGACCAGCCCCTCGGCCACCTTGGCCTCGGTGGCGCCCCACGAGAACTCGATGTGCACGTCGACGTTCCGCTCCGCGAACCAGCGGCGGGTGTAGCCGACCAGCTCAGTCGCGATGCGCTTGCCGCGCAGGTCCTCGGGCTTCCGCACGGGCGAGTCGCCGCCCACCACCAGCACCCAGCGCGTCGGGCGGAGGCTCGTCTTCGAGTAGACCAGCTCCTGCGCGACCACCACGTCGGCGTCGTCCTCGAGCACCCAGTCGCGGCCCGTGATGCCGGCATCGAGCGTGCCGCTCGCGACGTAGCGCGCCATCTCCTGCGCGCGCACGAGGAGGCAGCGGAGCCCCGAGTCGTCGATCGACGGGAAGTAGCTGCGCGCGTCGGTCTTGATCTTCCAGCCCGAGCGGCGGAAGAGCTCGATGGTCGCCTCCTCGAGGCTCCCCTTGGGGATGCCGAGCTGGAGGACGTTCATCCCGCCGACGGCGGCTCGAGCCGGGGCGCGACCACGCGCCAGTCCTCGCCCTCGACGCGGCGGAAGAAGCAGCTCGCGTAGCCCTCGTGGCAGGCCACGCCACCCACCTGCTCGACGCGCAGGAGCACGGCGTCGGCGTCGCAGTCGACCAGCAGCTCGCGCACGTGCTGCACGTGCCCGGAGGTCTCGCCCTTCACCCAGAGGGCGTTGCGCGAGGTGCTCCAGTAGGTGGCCTTGCCGGTCGCGAGCGTGTGCCGCCACGCCTCGCGGTTCATGTAGGCGACCATCAGCACCTGGCCGGTTTGCACGTCCTGCGCGATCGCCGGCAGGAGGCCGCCCCGCTTGTCGAAATCGGGCTCCGGCATGCACGGTTCCTAGCACGCGCGGCGGGGCGAAGGCGAGCCGACGGCCTGCACGTTCGTGGGTTCCACGCTGCGTGCGGGAGCGTGTCGACCGCAGGGCCCGTAGGGGCCGGCCCGTCAGTTCGCCCTGATGCGCTCCACGTCGTACGCCGCAAAAGCGTCGTCGGTGGTGAGCAGCGGGACGCCCTCGAGCCGAGCTTGTGCGACCAGGACACGGTCGAACGGATCACGATGGTGCAGCGGGAGGGCAGCCGATTCGATCGCGTGGAGCTGCGTGATCGGTAGCGGCACGACCCGGGTCGCAAGAGAGCGTGTCGAAACGAACTCCTCCACGGAGCACGGGAGACAGAGCTTGCCGATCGCGACCTTGATTGCGATCTCCCACGGCGTCGCGGCTGACAGGATCAGCTCATTCCGGCCGTCCGTGAGCAGGCGGCGTGCGCGGGCCGTTAGCCGGTTTGGGGCGCTGCGCATCCAGACCCAGACCTGCGTGTCCAGCAGCAGCCTCACCGGCGCCGTCGAGTCGGCCGCCGCGCTCGCCGCCCTTCGCTCCTTGCCTCAGTGGCTCCGGCGTAGAACACGTCGAGGAGCTCGGGGGGCAGCGGCGCGTTGAAGTCCTTCGCCTCCCAGACGAGGCCTTCGTCTCCGCCGAGAACCCTCGGCCCGTCTGCCGCGGCGATCGGTACGAGGCGGGCCACGGGCCGCCCGGAGGCCGAGATGACGATCTCCTCGCCGTGGCGGACCCGGCGTAAGAGCCGCGAAAGCTGGGTCTTCGCCTCGTACACGCTCACCGGCGTCATCGTGGGGCACTGTAGGGTTGACCAAGCCCTTGGTCAAGGCAGTGTCGACCCTGCGGGGTGTAAAGCCAACGGAAACCAGGACCCGGGGCCTCGTCTGTGCCAACGACGGCTACTCAGCCTCGAAGCCGGGCGATCGCCAGCCGTCGTCGATGCTTCGTACGCCCTGACCGGTTCCCCAGGAGCGGCGTGGGCCTGTCACCTCGAGGCACAATGGGGCTAAAAGGGGTTGCATGAAGCTCAGCGAGATCGCGCGCGCGCTCGGCGGCGAGCTGCGCGGTGACGGCGCGGTCGAGATCGTCGACGTGGCGGCGATCGAGGACGCGCCGCCGGGGACGCTCACCTTTCTCGCCGACCGCCGGCTCGCGGCGCGGCTCGCCACCTCGCGCGCCGCCGCCGTGCTCCTGCCGCCGGACGCGCCCGAGGTCGCGCTGCCGTCGGTCCGCGTCGCGCAACCGTACCTCGCCTTCGTGGCGGCGGTCGAGCTGCTCCATCCGCCGCCGCCGCGCCCCGCGCCGCACGTCGACCCCAGCGCCGTGATCGCCGCGAGCGCGCGGCTCGGGCCCGGCGCGGTGGTCGGCCCGTGCGTGGTGATCGGCGAGCGCACCACCATCGGGCGTGACGCCACCCTGCACCCGAACGTCACCATCTACCACGACGTGGCGATCGGCGACGGCTTCACGGCGCACGCCGGGGTGGTGGTGCGCGAGGGGACGCGCATCGGCGACCGCGTCGTGCTGCACGCCGGCGCGGTGATCGGGAGCGACGGGTTCGGCTATCTCCCGCTCCCCGAGGGCATCCGCAAGATCCCGCAGATCGGCACCGTCGTGCTCGAGGACGAGGTCGAGGTCGGCGCCAACGCGACCGTCGACCGCGCGGCGCTGGGCGCGACCGTGGTCGGGCGCGGGACCAAGATCGACAACCTGGTCATGGTGGCCCACGGCTGCCGCATCGGCCCCGAGTGCCTGCTGGCGGCGCAGGTGGGGCTCTCGGGGAGCAGCACGCTCGGCGCGCGCGTCCTGCTGGGCGGGCAGGTGGGCCTCGCCGGGCACCAGACGGTCGGCGACCGTGCGCAGGTGGCCGCCAAATCGGGCGTGCATGGCGACGTGCCGGCCGGGGCGGTGTACGGCGGCTACCCGGCGTCCGAGGTACGGGTGTGGCGGCGGGCGTCCGCCGCGCTGCTCAGGCTGCCCGAGGCGCTCCGCCGCCTGCGTCGCGTGGAGCGGGCGCTCGGCCTCGGTGTGGAGCCGCCCGGCGAGGAATGACGAGGGTTTGACGCGGCGGAGCCCGATCGCTAGTTTCTTGGGCCCTCCCGGGCGTCCATGAAGATCGCGCTCGACGACATCAAGGCCACGCCGAAGGAGCTCGCGTACACCGAGGGGGTGGAGGAGCTGAACGCGCGGCTCGAGCGCGGCGTCCACGACTACCGCGTGCCGCGCGGCCTCGACGTGCGGGTGGAGTACTACCGCGCGGGGCTCGACGTCTTCTTCCACGGCTCGCTGCACGGCGAGGTGGTCGGCACCTGTGCCCGCTGCCTCGAGGAGTACGCTTTCGGCCTCGACCATCCCTTCGTCTTCGTGCTCGAGCCGCGCGCGGTGGCCCCGAGCGAGTCGGCCCGCCTCTCCTCCGACGATCTGGCCCTCAGCTACTACGAGGGCGACGAGATCGATCTGACGCCCCTCGTGCACGAGCAGATCATCCTCGCGCTGCCCACGCGCCCGCTGTGTGGGGAGTCGTGCCGCGGTCTCTGTCCGCACTGCGGCGCGAACCTGAACGCCGGCGCCTGCGGCTGCCCCGCCGCGCCGCCCGATCCGCGCCTCGCGGTGCTGCTCACGCTGCGCGGGAAGTGACGCGGGGCAGAGGAGGACAACGGCATGGCCGTACCCAAGCGCCGAACCTCGGCGAGCAAGCGCGACAAGCGGCGCGCGCACGACGCCCTCACGGCGCCGCACGTGATCGCCTGCCCGCAATGTGGTGAGCCGACCCTGCGCCACCGGGCGTGCCCGCACTGCGGCACGTACCGCGGGCGCAAAGTCGTCGAGACCGGGGAAGGCTGATCCGGGGCGGGGAGCAGCGGGCCGGGCGGGCCATGGCTCCGGCGGGCGCGATCGTGGTGTGCCTGTTCCCCGGCCAGGGCTCGCAGCGCGTCGGCATGGGCCGCGACCTGGCGGCGGAGTTCGTGGTCGCGCGCCGCACCTTCGAGGAGGCCGACGACCGGCTCGGCGTGGTCCTCTCTCGCCTGTGCTTCGAGGGCCCGGAGGAGACGCTGCGCCTCACCGCGAACGCGCAGCCCGCGATCCTGACCGCCAGCGTCGCCGCCTACCGCGCGCTCGAGGAGGTGACCGGGCTCGAGCCTGCGGCGGTCGCGGGCCACAGCCTCGGCGAGTGGTCGGCGCTGGTCGCCGCCGGCGCGCTCGGGCTCGGCGACGCGGTGGTGGGCGTGCGCGAGCGCGGGCGGCTCATGCAGGAGGCGGTGCCGCCGGGCGAGGGCGCGATGGCGGCCATCCTCGGGCTCGACGCCGACGCGGTGGCCGCGCTCTGCGCCGAGGCAGCCGAGGCCGACGTGCTCGTCCCGGCGAACCTGAACGGCGGCGGCCAGGTCGTCGTGGCCGGGCACGCGCGCGCGGTGGACCGGCTCCTGCCGCTCGCCGCCGCCCGCGGCGCGCGGGCACAGCTCCTCGCGGTGAGCGCGCCGTTTCACTGCCCGCTCATGGAGCCCGCGGCCGCCGGCCTGGCGCGGCATCTGGCCGGGGTGACGTTCCACGCGCCCCGGCTGCCGGTCGTGAGCAGCGTCGAGGCGCGCCCGGTGCGCGGCGCGGCGGAGCTGCCCGGGCTCCTCGTGAAGCAGGTGACCGCGCCCGTCCGCTGGGAGGAGACGGTGCGGGCGCTCGCCGCGCTCGGCGCCACGCTCGCCCTCGAGACCGGACCGGGTCGCGTCCTCTCCGGGCTCAGCCGGCGGATTGCGCCGGCGCTCGTGAGCGTGCCGGCGGGCGACGTGGACGGCATCGCGCGCGCGCGGGAGGCGCTCGCCGCATGAGCGAGGCGCTCGCCGGCCAGGTCGCGCTCGTGACCGGCGGGTCGCGCGGCATCGGGCGCGCCGTCGCGCTCCGCCTGGCGGCCGGCGGGGCGACGGTGGTGGTCAACTACCGCGAGAACGCGCCCGCCGCCGAGGAGACGGTGCGCCTGATTGCCGCCGCCGACGGCCGCGCATGCGCGGCCCGCTTCGACGTCGGCGACGCGGAGGCGGTGCGCGTCGGGGTGCAAAACGTCGTTGACGAGCACGGGCGGCTCGACCTCCTGGTCAACAATGCGGGCCTGGCCGTGGATGCGCTCCTCCTGCGCCTCAAGGAGGAGGACTGGGAGCGGGTCCTGCGCACCAACCTGACCGGCGTCTTCCATTGTACCAAGGCCGCCGTCCGTGCCATGGTCCGCGCCCGGTACGGGAGGATCGTGAATCTCACCTCGGTGGTGGCGGAGATGGGCAACGCGGGGCAGGTGGCGTACGCGGCGGCGAAGGCGGGCGTGATCGGCTTCACCAAATCGCTGGCGCGCGAGGTGGCGGCGCGCGGCGTCACCGTGAACGCGGTCGCCCCGGGCCTGGTCGAGACGGACATGACGGCGGGGCTCGACGACCAGCAGAGAGCATTTTACACGAACGTGATTCCGGCGGGCCGCATCGCCACGCCCGAGGAGGTCGCCGCCGCGGTCGCGTTCCTCGTCTCGCCGGAGGCGGGCTACATCACCGGGCAGGTGCTGCACGTGAACGGCGGCCTCTACATGTGACACGCGCCTGGTCGGGCGCGAGAGTTCAAGGAGGAGTAATGGGATCCAGCGTGGAGCAGAAGGTGAAGGAGATCATCTGCGAGCAGCTCGGCGTGAGCGAGGAGGAAGTCACGCCGCAGGCCTCCTTCATCGAGGATCTCGGCGCGGACTCGCTCGACATCGTGGAGCTGGTGATGGCGCTCGAGGAGGAGTACGACATGGAGATCTCGGACGAGGAGGCGGAGAAGATCCGCACCGTCCAGGACGTCGTCAGCTACATCGAGAGCCACAAGTAGGCATGCCCGAGCCCCGGAGAGACCATGCGATCACGAGGGAGGCTGAGCGCGAGAGCGCTCACGCCAGCCGACGGGGTCCGGGGGCATCGGAAGCGCGCAGGGCGCGAAGCGCCCGAGCACTGGACGGGCTCCCGGGTGAGTTGAACGCTGAGCGCGAGAGCGCTCACGCCAGCCGACGGGGTCCGGGGGCATCGGAGCAGCGCAGCGCGCGCGCAGCGCGCGCGAGCAGCGGACGGGCCCCCGGATGAGTTCAACGGGCCCCCAGATGCTAATAGCCATTGGCGCCGATCACGGCGGGGTGGAGCTGAAGGCGGCGCTCGTCGCCGAGCTCCGCGCGCGCGGCGAGGAAGTGCTCGACGTGGGCACCAGCGGCCCGGCCCCGGTCGACTACCCCGACTACGCGCGCGCGGTGGCGGAGCGCGTGTCGCGCCGCGAGGCGGCGCGCGGCATCCTCGTCTGCACCAGCGGCATCGGCATGAGCATCGCCGCCAACAAGTTCCCGGGCGTGCGCGCCGCGCTGGTCGCCGACGCCACGGCGGCGCGCATGGCGCGCGAGCACAACGACGCCAACGTGCTCGTCTTCGGCGGCGGCATGACGGGGAAGTTTCACGCCCGCGAGCTGCTGCGCGTCTTCCTGGAGACCCCCTTCGCCGGGGGGCGGCACCAGCGGCGCGTGGACAAGATCGCCGACCTCGAGCGCGACCTCGGACTCGGGCCAGCGAAGGGAGCCCTCAGATGAGCTCGGCCCTCGAGCGCACCGACCCGGAGGTCTTCGCCTCCCTCCAGCGCGAGACGGAGCGGCAGGAGTACAACCTGGAGCTGATCGCCTCGGAGAACGTGGTGAGCGAGGCGGTGCTCGAGGCCCAGGGCTCGATCCTCACCAACAAGTACGCCGAGGGCTACCCGGGCAGGCGCTATTACGGCGGCTGCCAGTTCGTCGACGAGGTCGAGACGCTCGCCATCGCGCGCGCCAAGGCGCTCTTCGGCGCCGAGGCGGCCAACGTCCAGCCGCACTCCGGCTCGCAGGCGAACATGTGCGTCTACTTCTCGCAGCTCGAGATGGGCGCCACCATCCTCTCCATGAACCTGGCCCACGGCGGCCACCTGACGCACGGCAGCCCGGTCAACTTCTCGGGCAAGTACTTCCGCGTCGTGCCCTACGGGGTGCGCGAGTCGGACAGCCGCATCGACCTGGAGCAGGTGCGCGACCTCGCCCGCCGCGAGCGCCCGAAGATGATCGTGGTCGGCCACTCGGCGTACCCGCGCGCCATCGACTTCGCGCCCTTCCGCGCCATCGCCGACGAGGTCGGCGCCGTCGTGTTCGCGGACATGGCGCACTTCGCCGGCCTGGTGGCCGCCGGGCTCCATCCCTCGCCCGTGCCGCACGCCGAGTTCGTCACCACCACCACCCACAAGACGCTGCGCGGCCCGCGCGGCGGCATGATCCTCTGTCGCCAGGCCTACGAGAAGTCGATCAACTCCTCCGTCTTCCCGGGGAACCAGGGCGGGCCTCTGATGCACGTGATCGCCGCCAAGGCGGTCGCGCTGCACGAGGCCGCGACGCCCGCCTTCCGCGACTACCAGCGGCAGATCCTCGCCAACGCGA